>Ga0307510_10001094_pt1 | contig 28885 bp, 47 predicted proteins | sample 12_EM_MG_FD_207224 | JGI IMG/M metagenome (GOLD analysis project Ga0307510, IMG submission 207224) | Populus trichocarpa ectomycorrhiza microbial communities from riparian zone in the Pacific Northwest, United States - 12_EM | ecosystem: Host-associated > Plants > Roots > Unclassified | place... | reverse complement strand
CACAAATGGCGTGGAATTGTCAGTTCAGTCTCTAAATCTCATCTTTCTTCTCATCCCCTCTGTGGCAAATGATGTTCCGCCCCCATCGACGAACCTCGCCGACTCCATATCAGAGGCTGCGCAACTCTTCGCTCACGAGGAGATCACGCGTGAAGAGAGTACAGAAGCATATCAGGCTTTTCAATCTAGTGGGGCTTCCCACACGAGCAAGAACGACGACTACGTGCCGGGCGGACTCAACGCCTCGACAGACGAGCCTGAGGAACTCTCGGACGTGGACCCCACAGGGATATCGATGTTCGCGAGTATGTTCGAGTATCTTCTCTCACAATTTACATTCTCTGCGAAGGATATCAGCATAACTGTGATCCATCCGGGCCATTCAAGTTTCAGATTTAAGGTTTCCGAGCTCCGTTACGGGAGACCGAGCCCTGGCAGTGGCGAGCCAACTCGAACGCTTAGCATTTCAGGAGTAGAGATCGCACACTGTGATCTACGCACGTCGAACTCGCCTTCGTCCAGTCATCCCGAGTCACGTTCCCCTTCTTCCACCCCGTGCGACTTCCCCGCACCCTCGCATCGAGTTGACAGCGTACCGTTGTCTTCAACAGTCGCATTTCCCTCTCCACCCACCCCTCCCTTCTCCCTTGAGGGTGGGTCAGGCCCGAATGAACCTGTACCGTCCATGAAGCCATCAACGCCCTCAACTCCTGAGAATCGTTCGCGGCCAAGTTCACCCTCAGGCTCAACAACTAGCAGCCTTTTTCAAAGTGCTCTTACGACACAAGGTCCCAAGCTCACACCCGGAACCTGCGAGGATACAATTGGTCATTCGCAGTATGTTGGAGCCGATGACATAGAGCCGAATTCTAGCGGCGGCATGGTGGGCAGTTGTCTGCTGTCTCAAGCCGATGAAGCCGTGGCAAATGGGCTCCTTTACCGAGTCATAGTCTCACTGACTACAGAGCCAATTGTGGTTCACATCACGACGTCAGCACCTTCGGTTTCATCGAGACCATCGGTCCCAAACCCCTACGCTTCTGGGTCGGATGCATCAGGGTCTGACCACCTACAACCGAACCTCGAAATTTCGGTTTCTGTGGGAATCTTCGCTTGTGCCTTCACCGCCGCGCAGATCAGTGCAATACTCGATTTCGTCTCTGCGATTGGAACATATTCAAGCACATGTGCCCCGCCTCCGGTATCCAATAACCCTGGTTTCGTGGTCCCCTCATTATCCTTGCTCGATCAAGCCAAGCTTACGATACAAATCCGCGGCTTTGTCTTGTTGTTACAATCTGTTACGGCGCCTCACACCAGTTTCCCACACGACGTCCCTCTCGCCGATTTCTTCACCCACCCACTGAGGCCTCCAAAAACTAACCACAGTTACGTCCGTTTCCTAATAGATAGACTCCAGGCCGACTTGTCTGTTTCCACGACTTTGGAGCAAGTCATAGATGAACCTAACCTGAGTCCCGAACACTTGCCAGGGAGGAGCCGAGTACCGCGGGTGGTAAGGGGGACGACCTCAAGCCACATCAGATTCTCCGTTGATGATCTGTCGGCATTGGCTTTCTGCATGCCCAGTAATGCAACGGCCCAGCCTGCGTCTCATTCTGCCTTTGTATTACCAATCGTCTTAACCGATCCTTTTCTATTTACCCAATACCGTCCCGAGCACCATCCTCCTCCCAATATGGAGCATCACCTCAATGCCCCTTCTGAATTCATTCGTAAGGCGATCCCCGCCCTTCCCGAGTTTGAAATATTGGACTGGACTTCGGAAGACAATCGGACCTCTCAGGCCAAGCTATCCTTCTGGCGGGTGAGGCCACCACCGAGTTCCCGACACCCTCAGAGGGATCATTTGGGCGACTCACCAGCCCACCCTCCAGTCGCGTCTATTCCGAAGATCATTTCCGAAGAAAAGCCTCCCAACAAGCCTCAATCCGCTTTATCCGGACAGGTCTTGTTGTCAACGCCGAAGGACTCAGGGCCGGGAGGTTCTTCCGAACCGACGTGTAGCATCCAGATAAATATCGCCCCTCTCCATGTATTTGTCGATATGGGAAGTATCTCAGCCGCACTGAAATTTCTGGAGACCCTTTCAGTTCTACGCACACGCACTAGCTCTGATTCGACCCCCAGCCAATTTGGTCCGTATGAACCCACAGGAGGGGATCATGAAGGTGCCAGCAGACGCACCAACAACAGAGATCTTACCGCACTTCCAATCCCACGAAGGAGAACCCTACAACAAATTCATCAGCAGGAGCTAGAAGACCTCAACTTGTCTGTCGACTACTTATCCAAGGAATCGGTTTTGGGAGAGTCCCCGCCGGTGTTGAGAAAAGATCAGCGGCCCATCCAGGTATTCACCTATGTCGTACGTACCGCGTTTATTTGCTAAGTTGAGTAAACAGGATGACTCTCACCATGGTTGCCGAACCGAGTTTGACGTCAACTTCGTCATGATCAGGGTTCAAATACGATGTCCATCACCCCCATCACTTCTCCAAAGATCTGGTGCGGCGATACTAGACATTCATGGACTGACTTTGACTTCGCGGTTGCCATTGGGGGTCGGCGATATGTATCCTCCTGGGATCGGCACGAAAACTGAGTCTACACATCAAGACTCGAGCTCACGGGACAATCACTTGCTCACCGCGGAATGGCAGACTTTGTTGTTGGCCTGCTCTTCTGCGGGGGCAGAAACCGCTAGGGGTTTCTGTTCCGTCGGCCCACTGCTACCTGACGCAGATGCTGAAGTTCCGGCTTTCCATGATCACATTCGATTCCAATGTGATGCATCCGAGTCCCTCACAAGGCGATCTAGTTTCGTCAAGCTATCCCAGAATCCCCCTTTCCCGTCAGGACAAAATGGCCGGCGCTCTGCTGCTGTCGTTACGGAGATCGATATCCCGTCTATCGTCCTGAATATCTCTAAGCCCCTTTTTGATGGGTTACAATTTTGGGCCGACGATGTGTCACAACTATTAGAGCGAACAACTGCGACGGACGATGCAGCTCAGGAGAACATGAGCCGAGATCCGAGTCTACTAGGAAGCAGATTTTTCTCGAACAGCAAACACGGCAGTGTCGAGATTCCCGTGGATGAAATCTCATCGGATAACATTAAGTCGTCCACCGAAAGCATCGTCAAAGTGACAATATCAGAAGGTGAAAGTCTTCACATATTGATTTTGCTCGTTCTCACTCGACATAGCTTCCATGAGGCTCTTAATTCCTCAGAACGAGGGAAAATCCCATTCCATTGAGCCGTTTGACGTCTTTATATCTGACGTTGACGTCCTTCTGGAATCCAAACCCGAAGGAAAAGTATGGCTTCATGCTTGGGCGCGTTTCTATGCTGATGATTTTTTCAGGATGAAACTGTAGTCACACTCTCTGTAGTGGGTATTACTGTGAATGACGCGGTGAACCCGTTCCCATACCCATTACTTTCTCTGGCAGCACCTCGTCGCCTGGTAATTTACTTTTTGTGTTAACTGATGTTTACACTCACTTTGACGTACAGTTCTCGACACCTAAGCCAGTTATCAAGCTGCAGTTTTCATCAATCGCATTGTCTGAAAATAACTCGAAAGAGTCCCGAATCAAATTGGGCTTACATGGATTCACGCTCAATGCCTTCCCAAATATGAAAAGGATAGATGCACTTCTTGCATTTGCAAAGTCTCCTCCTGGCGTAAGTCATCAAGTCCCCTTCGATTCGACGGTCCCATTCATCGTACCAATCCCAGGTATTCGAATCTGTTGTCCCTAGTGAACGAACAAAAATAACGGTAAAGATAACGGAGGGGTCGATGCGACTATTTGCTCCACATCACACCGGAGCATTCGTCCTTAATCTTGGGGATGTCGACTTCGGCACAGAGGTAGTTGGAGACTCCCCCGAGATCCGATTACAGATAGCTGGACGGGCGTTGACGACATTATTCACTGACAACCATCTCGAAGCTACACAAGAATCTAGTCACCGAAGTCAGCCCGAAGTTCAAGGACCATTATATTGGAAGGCACGTCGTTGATCACTTGGTTTATACTCACGCTTGACTCGTACGAAAGAAACTGGGATATGCGCTTATTACTGACATTCCTGATATTGCGGTCAAGCTCAAGCGATTAAATGGGTCGATGGCTAGCTCCGAAGTACTCTACCTGATGACTCGTAGTTACGTCCTCCTAACACAAATTTCAGATTACTGTTGACCGCATCACCATTCGCATTCACCTCTGTGCTGATACAGGGTCCACTTTGGGGTTGTACTTTGGTGATCTTGTAACAGCGTTTGGGGCTGAAGGCACTCCACCGTATGTGCTAGTTTCTATAATGAAGTGCGGTCAGCGTTCACCAACTAACTAGGGATGTTTCGTCCGAGCCCCTGCCAAGGCGGCCAACAGTTGTGTCGGCTCAGCAAAGCTCCCCTGATGAACTCACATGTAAATGTCAATTGCTGCATTATTTTGTGCTGCTGACATTACTATTCCAGACTCAATCGACCAGCACGCGTTCCAACGTGTCCCAGAAGTTGGGGCGGCTCCGGATATGATCAATGACGACCTTCCCTCCAACCCTGACTATTTGGACGTGTCTTTTGGAGCTGCAGCGGGTCTCCGCGAGCTTGAGGATGATGATCTAGAGGTGGATGATTCTAACCAGAGTCAAGTGATGGGCGGCGCCAAACCGCCGTCTTATCTTGCCGACACAGGCGTCATATCCAGCGTAGGCGGCGAGACTATCAAAGTCCTCGATCAAAATGGGCTACATGCCGTAGAAAATTTCTTCAACACATTGCCCGCGTTAGTGGAAACTAGTCCCAAGTGGGTACCGCTCAACATCCGTCTATTCTCGAGATGGTAGTTATTGTTTAGGCTTGCAGACGAGTTAGAACGTATCGTCATACGTGAAGGCGATATCAAACTATTCCTTTACGAGGGCTATGATTGGGCCACTACTCGTAAAGCTATCGAGGACGAAGTGAAGAAAATGAAACGGCGCCTCACTCGAATCAAACAATTGGTCGCTAGTGGACAAGCATACGACCCAAGTATTGATCCTACAAACACGCTCTTGTTCAACTCAATTCATGTTGGCCTCAATCAGGATGCAGATGAAATGGAACCGGATGCACTGATTGCAGCTATAGACGAGGAGCTACTGGAAGATAACGATACAGCTAGCGTCAGTTCCTGGCAATCTTTGCGACCTACGTCATCTGGAAGGCCAAATGTTCCGCATCCAACAAGACTTCATGGCCGACGCCTAACAAGGTCACGTGGTCCTAGCATCGAAATCCACCTATCTGGCTTATACACCGAAATTGTCAACTTTGTTCCAAACGACAAAATCGTGTCTAGAACCTTCATCACGATCAAAGATGCAGAAATTCTAGATCATGTGAAGACATCGACATGGAGAAAGTTCCTCACAGCTCTTCGCTCCGATTCACGCGGCAACATTCGAGAGACAGGATCAGACATGGTTCGCATTGAGCTACGTGGTGTTCATCCTGTGCCAGGGAATACTTTGGAAGAGACCAGGTTGCGCGTGAGTTTAGGGATTCTGATTATGGAGCCATACAAGAGGGCTGATTTATTTAGGCTAAAATCTTACCCCTTCGTCTCCATGTTGACCAAGATGCATTGGATTTCCTCAAGAAGTTTTTCACCTTCCAAAATCCCAATGTGCCCTCAGACACGGAGCCCAAAAGCGAAACATACCTCCGTAAGCTTTCCTTGTTGTTTGACACCACTTCATTTAACCTCATGCGCGTGGGGTAACACAGAGCGAGCAGAGGTTTATCCAGTCGTACTGAAATTGGATTATAAACCAAGACGGGTAGACTACCGAGCCTTGCGGGAGGGACGGACCATCGAACTAATGAATTTCTTCCATTTCGACGGTGCTGAGATGACACTGAGACATCTCACACTTTTTGGGGTGAGCAATCCATCCCTTTCTTCTTTCTGTATCTGAGGAGGATATCACCTTCCCACAGGTTGCTGGATGGCCAAGATTTTTTGACATGCTGAACGATTTGTGGACTCCCGATGTCAAAGCCACCCAACTTGCGGATGTAGTCTCGGGTGTCTCACCTATCCGTTCGGTCGTCAACGTCGGTTCTGGTGTTGCGGATCTAGTTCTGCTACCAATTGCCCAGTACAGGAAGGATGGGCGCGTAGTGCGTGGGTTACAGAAGGGGACGAAGGCTTTCGTCAGGTCTACGGCGATGGAAGCAGTCAAACTTGGTGCGCAGCTGGCAACTGGAACGCAAGTCATCCTAGAACAGGCCGAAAACGTACTGGGAAGTAATTTCAACGAGACTATCCTTGCTGAAACGGTCCCGCATCCATCCGACGATGCCATTGATACGGGCTTTCATGGTTCGGCTTCGGATGAAGAGAACACAGAGCCTATCAGTAGGTATGCTGAACAGCCGGTCGACATCAGGGAGGGTATACAATCTGCGTACACGAGCATTAGACGAAATCTCAGCTCTGCAGCCCAGACCATCCTTGCAGTGCCTATGGAGGTTTTCGAACGTTCCGGGAGCGAGGCATGTCCTTCAATACTCATTCTTTTTCGGATTCTAATAACCTTCATCTAGGGGCCTGTTCGTGCTGTTATTCGAGCTGTGCCGATTGCTGTCTTAAGGCCCATGATTGGCGCTAGCGAGGCTGTCAGTAAAACCTTACTCGGGCTTCATAATACCATGGACCCAGAGATTCGCCACGATAATGCCGCAAAGTACAAGCATCGGTAGATAGAGTATGAGCACACATTGTTTCAATTACAAATATATATCCTCTACGATTTTTCAATCTCTTCAACTCGTGTGACGGTATGATGACGTTGCAACACGATAGTCACTTGCGTGTAAATACACAAAGGACTGCCGATCCCCCCCAACCCAACACGCATCAAGGCTAGTCAACCTCCATACCCATAGACCGACCTTCTCCGACAACAAGAGCACTCCTAGGCTTCTCAACTTGCCTGATTTTTGTTTTGATCTTCTCTGGTGTTGGTGCATCGGCCATTGGTTCGAGCAAGCGAACAGAAGTTCGACTTTCCGATAACTTCTTCCGATGGGCCTTGAGTTTCTCCCGGCTCGTGGCCATCCTAAATTTTGTTAGCTTCTTCTCAACGTGACAGCTTTCATAAAATACCTGTTCTTCCAGAACGCATTCTCTCTTCGTTTCTTGACTTCCGCAACCCGCTTCATTGCGTGGAGGGTGGTCTGCATAAGATCACGATCATAGCGAACTGGGACATTCCGGCGTTTCTCGAAATCAATGGTAGAATCCTACGAATGATCCAGGTAAATGCATGAGGGAATAACGGAGGAGAGAAACCGGATACGTACGATAACCATCTCTTTCCCTGCAGCCTTTCTGAAAGCTTTAGTCCACCGTACTTTGCGTGGGTTCCGTTTCATCCTAGTCGCGTATTAGGAAGCGGGTCCGACAGAAGGAATAAAACATCCGTGGATTGATTGTCTTACTTGAAGTTTTTGTGGCATCTATGAGTAGGGTATAGCCGTAAACAACGCCTGTCGGCAGTGAAGAAACCATGACATACTTTGACGTGCAAAATCGAAAAACCTTTGCATCATTTCTAACAAAAGCGGTACCTGAAAAATCACGATAAATGGCCGAATGGATATATATGACGTTGCACACCGTGACCGGGATACACGCTCTTTGAGCAGAAATAACACTTTTCGATCCGCATTGGCCTTCACTGACTTGAATCAATTTGACCGCTATGTACTCGGTGTAAAATTTGGAGCGGATGTGCTGACTAATCTCATCGGCACGTGTTCATGAAATTGCAGCAGATTCATCCCTGTGCCTGCCTGCCCACTGCTCTTTTGACCACCGTCAATCTCCAACACTCTATCATGTCCTCTCCTCCCGCGGAGATTGAGTCTCGTCAGAGACAAGGAAATGACAATATGCTCGTGGATGCAGAGGAAGCCGAAACCAATGACGTCCCTTCTGCGGACAGTTCTGAAGAACCTGAAGACGACGAGGAGGAGGCGCGTCGAATCAGGGAGGGTTTCATTGTGGACGAGGACGAGGAGGAAGAAGAGGTTCCAGATGACGAGGAAGAGAAAAGGCGCAAACGTAAAAGACGGAAAAAACATCATCGGCGAGGTCGGTACAATTGGTTACTTATCAAGGTGAAGGTCTGACATGAGCCTCCTTGTCTTCAAGCCCTAGACGAAGAAGAAGTTCTAGAAGATGACGACCTTGAACTTCTTGAGGAGAACACTGGGGAAACCTTCGCGCGTAGCAAGAACAAGTTAACTCGCCTAAGACGCGGACGCGATTCCCGCTCTCCCCCTGTTGCGTCTACATCCAGGCGGAAGTCTGTTGTCGAGTCTTCGGAAGATGATCTTGACATGGGGGGCCCAATCACGTCACGGTCAAATGACATCTCCCGCATCTGGGACGATGAGAAGGGTCTTGGAGGGCGTGAGGACGAGGAAGACATGGACGATATGGACAACTTTATTGACTACGACGATGAAGAAGAGGGTCATGGTGACATGGATGAAGAGGAACGAGAAGAACGACGGAGGGAGCGGAGACGGTTAGAAAAGGAGCGGCGAAAGGCCCTCGGTTCTCATCCAGAGCTGACAGGTATCGACGCAAGGTGAGCCCCAATATTGGTATTGGTATGTCTGGTTGCTGATCTACTGCAGCGCTTGGGATGAAATTTACGAGGTCTTTGGTGACGGTCGTGACTACGAGTGGGCGTTAGTAGAAGATGACGACAACTACCATGATATCTCTGCTAAACCGGACACAAGTTTCCAAGACGTGGGTTCTAATCTTGTTCTTTCTGTGTCCTGTTTTCATGAACATCACCAGGTCTTCGAGCCGTCCGAAATTCGCGATAGGTTACTTACCGAAGAGGACGATTTGATACGTTACCAGGATACGCCAGAACGCCTCCAACTTGCTGCATCGACCCTCACGCAGTCATCGGGCTTGTCGACGCTTGTGCCATTGACCCTAGATGACCTGGACGATGCTTCGACATGGGTTTTAACTCGCTTATCGGAGCGCAAGGAGCGGGACTACTTCCGTCAAGATGGGCAATACTTCCATCTCCTCGAAGAGCTTGTTACTTCGATCACATTCTCCCTTAGGTGCCTGTTCATTCAGGAGTTTGAAGTTCCGTACATTTGGGTGCACAAGCGGGACTACATCTCGTATTTCAACGCTCAAGATATTCGAACCCGTGTCGACTTGCTGTCACTGGTTGAACTCTGGCGTGTTTTTGACCTTGGCCAGAAATACCGTTCACTCCTCGAGCGAAAACGAGTCCTTGAAACCTATTATACGCGTCTAGGCGTCACCGACGAATACTACGAGATGGAGATTCGGCGGAAGATTGACAGCGTTGAAATGGTCTCGGATGCTACCGAATGGCTGGGACTGAAATACAAGAATGCGAGCAAGAATCGGGACCAGTTCGAATTGCGTTTCCATGATGATGAGGATCAAGCAACAAACTCTAGAAAGAAGAAGTTGCCCAGCCGAATCTCATCGTATGAGCTAGCGAAACACAGCGTGGTATCGAAACTTGCTGAGGTATGGCCGCATTCACCAACGCGCTCACGGACTAACGGTCTTGTAAAGGGTTTTGGAATAAAATCACACGAGATTGTTATGAATTTCGTCTCGGGGACGAAGTCTTACTGGGTGGATGATCAGGACCTGGCACCCGAATCGTATGCAGAACAATTTGTAGATCCTGATCCCACCAAGGCCCTGCCAGTCTCGGACCTACTTCGCCGTGCTCGCATGATCATTGCCACGGAGTTAGGCAAGGACCCGCTTTTACGCCAAGTGGTCCGGCAAAAGTTCAAGAGTTTCGCACGGGTCTCCGTTCTACCTACCGAGAGGGGCTTAAACAAGATCGACGAGCATCACCCCTACTTCGTACGTTTCTACGTCCCCATGCTTCACGTTTACTTATGCCCTAATAGGCATTCAAATACCTTCTTAATAAACCAGTGGAAGATCTTCGTTCCACCCACCAGTTTTTGAATATTCTATCAGCTGAAGCAAATCACTTCGTCACCGTCACAATTACACTGTCGGACGATGAAAAAACCGACTTTGAAAACGAGTTGTCTTCTGCATTCGTTTCCGATAGTTTCAGTGACACGGTCAATGCTTGGAATGCCGAGAGAAGGCGGGTCATCACCGAGACGATTGAGCAACACCTCTTCCCTCATGGGGCCAAATGGACTCGCGAGTGGCTACGAGAGGAAGTAGAAGAGCTACTAGCACGGCGGTGTGGTGAAACGCTACGCGAGGTAGGTCCCGCCCAAGTAACCAGGTAATCTCCCGCTAACAATTCTCAGAGGGCAGACGTCGCGCCTTTCAAAGTGGGTGATTTCCAACCTGGAGATACGCCCGCTATCTTGGCTGTCTCCTGGGGCAAAGGTGATCCTCAAAAAGATCATATTACGCTTGTCTTTTTGGATGAAGCTGGCCGTCTCCGCGAACACACTAGGATTGACAACCTCAATGACCTTGAGCACCAGGACGAATTCAGGGATCTTGTCCGCCGTCGTAAACCCGATGTCATTGCAATCGGAGGTTTCTCCGTGGCTACCACTAAGTTATCCTCGCAGATCAAGGAAACCTTACATGTCACCCGCGCCGAAGGTAGTACTACTGAATTCGTCAATCCCAACGAGGCGCAGGAATTCTCTCGAATAGCTATCACCTATGTCTTCGACGAGATCGCGCGCAAGTACCAGCACAGCAATCGGGTGGGCGATGAATTTGCATCATTTTCCCCCATCGCTAAGTACTGCATTGGTCTCGCTCGCTATTTGCAAAACCCGCTAAATGAGTACGCCGCTTTGGGCTCGAACATCACTGCAATCACCTTCGAGGAGGAATACCAGCACCTGATTCCCGCAGAGAAGCTCTTGATGGCGTTAGAACGAGGCTTGGTCGACTGTGTCAATCGTATCGGGGTCGACATCAACCGTGCCGTGACAGACCCTTACTATCAACTCCTTCTTCCTTACGTTTGCGGTTTGGGCCCTAGGAAAGCCCAAGCTCTAGTCAAGAAGATCGGCGCGCTAGTCAGTCCTTCCACAGCATTGTGTTCTTTACTGCGTGCTGATTTTTCTACAAGGGGGGGAACCTTTCGAACCGGGATCAGTTCGTGAAAGCTTCCTTGATGACGACGAAGATATTCCTAAACGCAGCCGGTTTCCTTCGCATCCCGCAAGAGTCGTCGTTTTCTAAGCCATCCAAGTCAAGGAACACCGAAGACTCTGACCTACAGGATCCCCTGGATTCCACACGTATTCACCCAGAAGACTACGACCTTGCACGAAAGATGGCCACAGATGCGCTTGAACTCGATGAGGAAGATATCCATGGAGAACATCCCTCGCACGTTGTATCGCTCATCATGGAAGATGATGACAACGTAAGGAAGCTGGATGAGCTCAACCTTGACGAGTTTGCCATCAGCCTCATGGAATCCGGAGGGGACCGCAAGCGCCATACCCTGAATTTGATCCGATCCGAATTAATTAGGCCTTTCGGTGACAATCGACACCCGCTTTCAAGCCCCTCGGACTGGGAAGTCGTCACCATGCTTTCGGGTGAAACAGAACGCACCTTACGAATGGGGCTCATTGTCTCTGTTTTTGTTCTATGGTTAAGGCAATCTGTCGTTGGCGTACGCCTTGACTCGGGCCTTGAGGGCATCATCAATGCAGGCTACCTTACGGATGACGAGTCAGCCGTTCGCCTCGACAATTATGTGAAGAGGGGCCAAACAATAGCCGCGGTCATCGTTACCATTGGGCTCGACTTGGTCCATGACCGCATCATCGTTGAGCTCTCCTCTCGACACCTTGATGTGCAGAAGGGCGATAGTCAGTTCCGTCGAGTGAAGCACGATGAATGTTGGAATTATTCAAGATGTGACCGGGATAGGGAGCTACAGGAGAGGAAGAAGCGGGCTGAGGTTGACCGGTCTCGGCGTGTCATCAAACACCCAAACTTCCATAATTTCAACTCCCAACAAGCCGAAGCCTACCTCGACCAACAACAACGAGGTGATGTTGTGATCAGACCCTCGTCTAAGGGGATGAACCACCTCGCAGTGACATGGAAGGTCGACGACAAACTATTCCAACACATCGGTAAGTCGGATTGCACATCACCTATTAACTCGTCCTTGAGTTCTTCTAAACACAGATGTCGTTGAGCTGAACGCTGACCCGACCGGGCAAAACATTGGAGGACAACTAGTCATCGACGGAAAATACGAGTTTTCGGATTTGGACGAACTTATCGTCAACCATGTCCAAGCCCTAACACGTCGGGTCGAAGAGCTTATGGCATTCGATAAATTCAAATCGGGACCTGAGGATGAACTACGTTCGTATATCTCTTGGCCCCTCTTAGCAACTGACTTATCTGCTGTATTCTGTAGATCTTTTCTTGAAGAACTTTGTCGCTGCGAACCCATCAAAGAGTGCGTATGGGTTTACCCTCAACCGGAAGCGTCCTGGCCACTTCAATCTCTGTTTCTTGGCCAACAAAAGTTCAACAGTTCAAACTTGGGTGCGCTTATCTACTGTTTGCTACATGCATGACCAACTTAAACACTGCTTAGCCCGTCCGTGTTGCCCCAGAGGCATTTTACCTCTTTGAAACCCCCGCCACTGGCGTTCCCGAACTCTGTGACGCCTTCAAACTTCGCCAGATCCACGACTCACAGAATTTGGGGGGTGGTACTGGTGCAAAGACGCCTTATGGGGCTCGTACTCCAGGTCGTACACCAGCTTTGTCGGGAATGGCGACCCCGGGGCGTACATCCGTACGTCAACCTGGGCGTACTCCAAACCCCTACGGCGGACAAAGTGTTCACCATTCTACCATGGCTGGACGCGCAACCCCGGCCCAGTCGGCAGTGTCCGGGTTCGGGCAGACGCCTCTGGCTGGATATCAAACGCCCTTCGGTCAAAGAGCTGCGCCCCCCTCCACCGGATTTGGGCAACCTGATCCAGTGGGGATGAACCAACGCACGACGCTCATCCAGAACGACGGCGGTTGGGGATCAGGGTCTGGGGGGTGGTAAGGGACGGATTCTAGCCAGGAACAGCCCCTCTATTGTCATTTATTTAGCCGTGTTGTCTCTGCTCATGTGTCAATTCTCGGTTCTCTTTGTATCTATCGCATGTGATGTAGTTGATTCAATTAGTGTCGTGTGATCAATAATTGGATTGGCATGACATAACGCCCGCATGCGCAGCGCAGCACGGACACACCACTTCTCCCATGTCGTCAGACTTTCAACTTGAACTGGACGATCTATCCAGAAAGTTTCCAGCATCCTCAACACCGCCAGGCCCTTCTGGAGATGCAGGCCTAGCACCACCCCTAACACATCCTGAGGAGCCTAGGGAGAGCACAACCGCTTCCTGGGCTTGGGCCACGAGTGCCATGTTTGTGGCGCAGCTTATCATCATCTTCTAGTGGACATTCTAACAAAACCCCCGAATCCAGTTTATTGGCATGGTCGTGTGCCCTCATTTTCTGGCCCCGAATCCTTTTATTCGCTATCGGCCAATCTCAACAATCGTTGACGCCACTGGAGTCCTTCCTGGCCTTGCATTTCGGCCTTCTATTTGCATTTTCGGCCGTTGGCCTCGTTGTCAATGTGAAAACGTTTCACCCGGGATATCTTCCCCCCTCTTTCAAACCAAAGTAACCCGAGTCATTTTTTGCACACAGATTCCTTCCGCTGCACCCGTACCTGCGCGCGCCGAGAAGGAACCACTGGCTCATCATCCTCTCGTCGTGCCCATGGTATCTTTCGCACTCCTGAGCGCCTTTTGCTCGTACAATACAACCGGCGCTGGGAGCCTCCCCAAATTGTATTCAGCGTGTACAGGCCTAGTGGGGATTTGGGGCCTGTGGGTGGTAAGTGGCTGCTTCGAATGGTACCGATAGCTGCCACCGTCCCTGACCCTGTTCATCGGCCGAATCTGTGAGATCATATTTGCCGGTCCTACGCTGCGTTCTAGAAAAACTGGAGCAGACAAACACACGAGCGCTTTCATTTTTGGCAATAAATCCTCGGCGTCGGAACAGAAGAAGCGCTGGAGACGGGAGCAACAGAGGAAGGGACAAGGGCATTAGAGGATCTCGCATTTGAGTTTTTGCTCTCTTTTGTGCTCGTGTCGCGTATAGAGTTTGTACGGAGGTGTTACCGACCTCTAGGGTCATGGCACGATAATACAGTATGACACAACCTTCTCATGAGGGGAAATGGTGGCGTATCGTGTGACTGGCTTCATGTAGCTTATCATAACTTTCTACCTTGGCCCTCCGCCCCTTCCCATGCCCATCAATTTGAACATGTCGCTCATGTTTGGCATGCCTCCACCCAGTCCCCCTAGGCCCCCTACACCACCTACCTGGCTCATCATACGTTGCATTTCTTCTAAGTCCGCTTGGTCGCCACCCTGACTTTGCATTAAGGTTTTCATCATTTCCTGTATTCCCCCGCCACTCCTCATTTGTCGTTGCATCTGCTGGAGCATGCCAGGCGGAAGCGCATTCTGGAAAAGTAAAGACGTGGCGTCGATATCTTTTGCAGAAGCGATAGATGAGGTATCATTAATACGCGTACCTGCATCGCTTGGACTTGTGCAGGCGTGGGCATACCACCAGCCCCACGCCCGCGTCCACCCGCGGCGCTTTGAACTTTTTGCATCGCTTGGAGCCATCCGTTCTTACCGCCCGCCTGCTTTGCCATATTTGCCATCATTCGATATTGACAGAGCACCTCCTCAACCTCCCGTACGTTTGTCCCACTCCCCCGCGCAACTCGCGTTACGCGCCATGTGAGACCAAGGGGTTTACCATCCTTTGCAAACTCCATGAACAGAGAGCCGTCCGAGTCCAGTTCCGCTGAAGACATGCTGTCGGTGATGTAGATCATGCGCTTCATGCGGACAGCACCCTCTTCGTCAGATCCTTGCAGAAGGTCTTGGGAGAGGCCTGGAATCATCGATGCGATTTTGGATATAGGCCCTCTGGAAAGGTCGTTTGTCCTAGAGATAAGGACAGTCACACAGTAGCCACGCACAAGTTCATAACGTTCTGGATCTGTTCCCGCCAGTCACGGATACTTAATTTGCCCTCCTCGAGCTTCTTGGCCATCTCCTTCTGTCTATCGGGATTTTGCGTAGCCAGATCTTGCATGTGTTCCATCAGACCTTGCACGTCCCCAAGGCCCAGAAGCTTCGATATAAATGGTTGGGGCGAAAACCGATCCAGGTCTGTTAGATGCTCGCCTGTCCCTAAGAAGATAATGGGCGTTTTCGTGGCGGCAACGCTTTGGAAATAATTAATCCTATTTCATTGATGGTTGGAAAATCGCTTACGCAGAAATGGCACCACCGCCCTTGGCATGTCCGTCCATTTTCGTGACGATGATGGCCCCAAAATCGGCGCTCTCTTTGAAAGCGCGGCTCTGAGCTTCGGCCGCCTGACCTGAGGGCATTGTCAATGAGGAGTGTGGTGAAGTGCAGGGCCACGTACCGATACTCGCGTCTAGGACCAGTATTGTCATATCGGGTTTGACTGCGTTGCCGATCTGCTTCATTTCTTCGAAGAGCTCGCTTTCCTGTTTATGCCGCCCGGAAGTGTCGACGATAATCACCTCGAACTTCTCCTTCTTGAATTTAGCCACGCCTTGAGCAGCGATGGCCACGGGATCGGTTTCAGTGTATGAACCAAAGTAAGCAACTTTGGCCTTGCTCGCGGACTGGCGAGTTTGATCGAATGCCCCAGCACGAAACGTGTCAGCGCAAACAATCGAGGCTTTGAATCCGCGCTTCTGATAGTGTACAGCTAACTTGGTGCACGTGGTGGTCTTGCCATTTCCCTAAGGCGGCAAGATAAGGACGAGCGACAAGCAATAGCGCGACTACATGCCTGCAAACCGACAGCCATGATCACGTTTGGATGCCCCTTCTTCGGCTTGTAGGGTTCTATCCCAGGATCCACCAAGCTAACTAGCTCATCGAAGATAGCCTGCAAAAACAATTGATTAGATGGAAACAAGGGAGCCGGGAATGCACAATCATCGATACCTTTTGTACGACATGCTTCCTATTTGCTTCTCTAGGTTTTTCTCCACCACTTTCGAATGCAGCTTTCGCTTTTGTACGGACTTTTTGGCGCAGTTGAGACACCAGTTTGACGTTGACATCAGATTCCAGGAGCGCTGCACAAACCTCTTTCAAGAGTGCATCCAAGACCTAAAATATGTAAGTATGTGCGCGTATCGAGCGAGTCCGCGGGAATACCTTTTCGTCGACGACAGGTATCCTATTGAATGAGGATAGAGCAGCGTTGAGCCTTCTTCCTAAGTCTGAGAGCACCATGGTAAAGCGGTTAGATGACGTCCGCCATCGGTCCGCCTCGATCCGCGCGTGTCGGTTTACTGATTTCAGGTCACGATTACGCGTCTACTACTAGTAACGCTTAACTTTCCCTTTATTCCACGATGCCCGGAAGCGATAGCGAAGAGGAAATTGATGACGTCGAATTCGACAACGAAGGAGAGGAAGACATCGAACAAGAGTTATTCGATGCTATCGAGGCCGGCGCGGAGGAAGCAACGGATGGTGATGCGGTCTGCTATTCTAACCGCTCTTGTATCGTCTACGGAACCGCTAACTGGTCTGCAATAGGAATCCCACGAAGAGGACTCCGAAGATGATGAAGAAGACGAAGACGAGGAGGATGACGCTGTACTAGATTCAGCTGCCCCCGAAGCTGTCTCATCTCCTGTTCCCCCATTACCTGTAGCTCTCCCAGTAAAACTGCCATCGCCCCCACCCACGCTCCAACGGTCACCTCAAGGTATATGTTTCCTCGTGTCCCACAAATCACAAATCATTTTTGCTAACGGCCTTGCGAAAGACCCGACACCCCCCTCACCAAAGACGCGCTCATTGTCTCCTTCGCCCGCGCGTCGTTCACGGTTTCGACCCTCTGTGTTATACCCCCGTTCATATACCGTAGAAGCGATCTGCGCACTCCCTCACCCAGTATCAACGCATTCGCTTGCCTCTACCCCATGCATGACTCACCTCGCCACGGGTTCAGAAGATGGCTACATTCGAGACTACGACATATTCTCGGCAGTAAATGGGAAAGTGTTTTTGACTGCCCCTCAGCGCCACCACGCGGCTGTGGTCGAAGGCAGCCTGAAAGCCGGTCAAGTCAGGTCATGGTGGGAGAATCCTGGGACATCTACGCCATCCGCGGAGCCTGGGCGTTCACCCGTCCACAGTCTAGCCTTGCACAGCGAGGCCCTTTGGGGGCTATCAGGAACTAATGTTGGTAATCTTGCCTGGCTGTGATCTTACAATTTGTGATTGATGGATCCACAGACGGGCCAGATCAATCTCTTCACCGTGAGGCATGAACCAGGTCGTGTATTCCACGTAATGCAGGGTCACCGTGGCCCTGTTTCAGCGCTTTCGCTTCAGCATGACGAGCGAGGTTTTTTCTCAGCAGGCTGGGACGGTCACGCTCTGGTACGTTATACACCCTCTGTCGGATCATCACGTCACGAGTACACTCCTGTGCAAGCAATGGGACCTCGACACGGGCCAGATAGCGCGTCGCTTCGTTGCTCACAGCGCACAGTTGGCCGCGCTCGCAGTCCGCCCATTGAGCACCGATTATCCCAACGTACCTCCCCAGTTCAGCCAGATCAAGAGCGCACTTAACTCGTCTGCTTCGGTCGAACATGGACGGCAGACTAAGACTTCCCAACCCGCAACCGGAGATGACCTCTCCAGCCAGGCAGGTGCACCAACTGGTAGGCACATATACGTTTGGACAGCACACATCACGGTTCACATGACTCCATAGAAGCTCACCTGGCTGTAGATGCGGACACACATTCGGAGGCCGATTCGTTGTTTGGTGATGAGCCTGATGCGGAAGGGGAACCCGACGATTCTCCAGATGCGGCATCATCCGTCCCTCCACAGTTGTCGATCCCATCTGCAGGCCCTGCTCCTCCACCTTTGCCAGCACCTGTTGCGGTACCGAGTCCCAAGCCCCCACCAGGACCTGCTCCGGCCCCCAAAAACGCACCTCCAATCCTCGATGCAACGTCTTTCGCGGCATTCTCTCACGATATATTTATGACGGCAGCCATTGACGGCCAAGTCGTCCTGTGGGATTGCCGAGCTCCCTCTGGTTCTGGTTATGGTGTAGGCCGGTTGTGGATGAGCGAGAAAACCCCCCCATGGTGCCTCTCGGTACGGCATCAGTTCCGCGCTAATTGCATTTAGTGTCGTGTGACACCTCTCAAATCCGCAGGCGTTCTAACTTTCACTTCTTAGGCATGCTGGTCCCCAAATGGGGGCCAGATCTACGCCGGAAGACGAAACGGTACTGTCGACGTGTGGGACGTCCGGCAGCTCGGACGGTCTGGTCCCGCGGAGGTACCACGTCTTCTGAAGACGCTCAGGAATCCCCCCAGCTCTAAGTACGTGAGCTGTATTGTTGCTTTTCCAGACGGGCGTCATATCGCTTGGTGAGTGGCGTACACCTGGTGATGGTGCAAAGGTGGCGCAAGCTTGGACTAGGTACACACTTGGTCCTTGCTTCCCCCTATCGATATCCCCATTCCGCCACACACAACACCAACGGACACTTTTTTCCAGCGCCTGTAGCGACAACATTCGATTATGGAATGCGGCAGAAGCCGGGGAAGGCGAGACGAGGGGACGAATGCAATTCAAGATCATCCCAGGCCACCATGGGGGGTTGGTCTCTCAAATGCGTGAGTTTAAAACCGAGAAGTTGCATCCTTCGGAAGAATGTGGCCCTTTTCTGATGATCCGTCCAAGTGGTCGATCCAGGTGCTCGGTTCCTCGTGAGTGCTAGCGGGAACAGGGGATGGCACGGGGAGGCCACGAAAACAGTATTTGTGCACGACATCAAACCGATTGTGTGAGCGGTATCTAGCGAATTCGATAAGCGTTTTCCATGCGCGGCCTTTTCGCTTGTCGAAGGTCGATTCTCGGCTGTTGGCTGGGGAGGGACTATCAAGGTGTCCTTACATTTGAAATGTAGTCAGATAGATCTCAGTACACACGCTCGGAAAGTATATCAAGCCCTGGTTCGAGCCCTCTCAAAAGTGCTCACGGGTCCCCTCCGTTCGAGTTTTTCTGTCTTCTCCCCCCTTCGACGTTATGTGCGTTGAGTGCGTTCCCCCAGAAGTCGTCGACCTCACGCCACGCGATCACGAACACTTTTTTCGCGTCATCGGTGGCCGACAGTGCAACACCCTCAATCCCCGATACGTTATGCCCGCCGATGAAGATGAGCTGAGGGTACGTAGTAGGGATTTATGGCTCACTTGCGTTGGATGATACGACGGCTTATCATCGATGATCAAATTTGGCTCGGCACGGGCACCCTTTCATTTCCCCAGCGCTTCGATCTCTTTCACAGGATGATCCGGTTCGTGTTCGGGGACAAAAATTATGTGGGACCTGTCGAGAAGGTGCTCTCGCCTGATCGTGATACGGGCGGGGAGAGGCTCCGGGTGCTGGACTTGGGCACTGGCGGAGGGCTGTGGTAAGTGGAATCGTCATCAAACCTTATAGAGAACTCGCGTCTATTTCGGGCCGAATTTGAACGAATTTGAAGACTAACGTAACGGCAGGGCGGTCGACATGGCTGACGAATTTCCTCACGTCGATGTCACGGGTGTGGACCTTGCACCACTACAACCCCGGTAAGCTCAAGGTTTCTGATGGTGATCCAGCCCCATTGACACCTCCCACCTGCCTGGCACATGCCCTCGCCACAGGATTGTACCTTCCAATTGCACGTTAGTACCGCCAAACATCATCACGTCATAGACATCCTCCTGATCCATCCACCCCTCCCCGTTTTCCCTCATCTGTTTTTCCCCCCAACTAAGGTTCGAACTTTGTAATCTCGACTGCCGATGCCTGCCATATCCTTCCAATTCATATGATGTCGTACACGCCCGCAATATGCATTCAGGGGTAGGTCGCGTGCCACTTTTACCCCATCTCTCAAGAGCCTTGCTCTCACGACATCCCCAACCTCTCGCATTCAGATCCATGACTACCCCCACTTCTTAAGCGAACTCACTCGCATCCTTCGCCCCGGTGGCGTACTCATTCTTATCGAGTTTGACCTTCATCCTATCGCGGACGGCAAGTTTACGTCCTCCCCTGCTAAATCCGGCATCCCCGGGTGGTGTGCCGTGGCGGAAGAAGTTAAACGTGCGCTCACGATGCGTGGCGTTGATACGACGGTGCCGGCATGCATGGGGGAACTCGTCCATAACCTTGGGTGGTATGACCAGGTCTACAAACAGCATGCTGACATCCCCGTCGGGTTTTGGCCAAAAGGTACGTGCTGCATTCTTGGCTCGTGCACCCCTTTGAGAGGCATGTCATCTTGGCGTTAGATCCAACCCTTCTGACCGTCGGCCAATTGGCTTGGATGGAATCTGACCTCCTTATCCTCGCCATCCGGCCCCTCTTGCTGGCGTCGGGCCTTGACGAAAAGGATGTTAAAATGCTTACAGAGGCCGCACAACGGGACTTATATTATCCCCTCGTGCACATTGAGAACAGGTTACACGTAGTCCATGCTATAAAAAGTGCGTAAGCGTCGTATGATCCACTGCACCTACCTCTTTCCGGTCTTGCTCTCTCTTTTGCTTCGCGACATAATGTCAATACTACAATCAAACACACTATACCCCCGTAACTCAGATCACCATCGTCAATCACATTCTCGTACAACGACACAACACGCATCTTAAGCAGTTGCAACATCTCTATTCCCTCCAAGTACATAAACGAACGACCCCCACGAAACCCGCACAACTAGCGACAGGGATCCTATCAGCCGGGGTGGAATGATACGAAAAGGTGTGGTCGCCAGGATGACCAACACCAGTCAGAGACAGACAGAGCCAACAGGAGTTTCACCGAAAACAAGGCGTTCAAAAGGCGGGTGATGATGCCACTCAGGCGGCTCCCGGGGCCGCATCATCCCTCTGAGCGAACTCTTGTAGGACGGACAGAGCCTCATTGACTTTCGCAGCCATGGCATCCGGGGCCTCAAGCAAGTGCAGTAATTCCGAGTTGTCCATCTCTAGAAGCATACCCGTAATTTTGCCAGCGAGCTCGGGGTGTGCACTGGATTCGAATGGGGATAAGACGGTAGTAGACCATGCAGGAAGGACACTTACGGAACAATCCTCATATAGATCACCTCGCCAAGCATCTGCTTTTGCTCCATCGGAGATGCACTGGATAGGATAGCGGTATCCAAGGGTAAGGTGCCAGTGCTTGCAGGAGGAGGGGCGGTGCCAGCCTGAGCCGGTGGGGGTCCATTGCGGGCAACAGGTGGATTGCCCTTGTAGCCTTGCGGGGGTCGGCCCGCAGGTGGTGCGACACCAGGAGCCCCGCGGGGAGGTGCGATGCTTCCTTGAGGGCCGGGACGAGGAACAGGAGCACCGCCCGTAGGTGGTGCCCCTGTCGCACGTGGAATACCTGGTTGGCCAGTAGGTCCGCCTTCACGAGGAATGGGAGGCCGAGGAGCTCCGCGCGGGTATCCAGGAATATTACTATAGCCCTGTGGAGGCGCCTGACCATATGGGGCAGGGATAGGCATGCCTGAACATCATCGTCAGAACGAGTTACTCAGAGTCCCAGATTTAGAAGCATACCGGGCTGAGAATATCCCATAATACCGCGGCCACCCTGGGGAGGATAAGCACCTGGCCCGGGTGGGTAGTACATGGGACCACTGAGGTAACCACCAGGAATACCAGCGGCCGCAGCCTGTTGTAACCTGATCTGATTACGCTGAGCAATCTGGCTCTCCAACTGCTGTCGACGGACTTCACGACGCTGGGCCAGAGATACGTAGAGAGGTTTGGTCCCAATTATTTTGTTGTTCATCTCAGCGACGGCTTTGGTAGCCTCGTCAGGAGACGAAAAGCAAACGAAGCCAAAGCCCTTAGATGTCCCCTTCTCATCGCACATAACCTTGCAGCTCGTAATAGTACCGAAGGGCTCGAATTCACCACGAAGCTTCTCGTCGTCGATGCCATCCTCGAGGTTCTTGATGTAAAGGTTCACGCCTTGATACTTGCCCATCTTCTCCTGCTTCGCTGACTCATATGTCTTCCGCAATTCGTCTTCACGCTCTGACTTCTTCTGGGCGCGAGAGACGAAGAGCTTCTTGCCCTTGTATTCGGTATCATGAATGCCTTCCACAGCCGCTTGTGCTTGATCATGAGTCTCAAAGTTGACGAAGCCGAAACCTTTGCTACGACCTTCGTCATCCAGCTGTATGACAGCAGAAGTCACCGAGCCGTATCTCTCAAACAGCTCGACAAACTCGTCCTGCGTCACCTCAGGGTCGATGTTTTTGACATACAGATTCGTGAACTGTGAGCGCATCTCCTCGAGTTTGGATTGACGCTCCTTTAAGAAAGTGTAAAATGGTATATTATATAACCCAAAACGTGATGACCGACCTTCCGAGATATATGATGCCCGACGTACACCTTCTTATCATTGAGGAGCATTCCATTGACAGCTTTAATAGCAGTATCTGCAGCTTCGGCTGTCTCATAATGAACATAGCCATAACCACGAGTGCGACCCTGTTCGTCGGTAGCGACCTTGCAAGATAGAACGTTACCAAATGCGGCAAAGGTGTCATGGAGTGCCTGCTGATGATAAGTACTTTCTTCTCTGAAGGATATGCGGGAGGTGAACCTTATTGTCGATGGCCTCGTCAAGGTTCTTGATGAATATGTTGCCTTGACCAGTCTTCCGCAAGGCGGGGTCACGCTGAGACCACATGATGCGGCTAGGGATGGAGATGAGCTCGACACCAGACAAAACCATAAAAACTACAGACCAAGCGCGTCCTTTAATCAGAGAGTAGTTTAATTGTTCCAATGCACGCTCGCCTGGGTGGCAGGATAAGAGACATCGTGTGGAAAGAGCGTCGCGATCACCTACCATCACTTGCGTTGAGATAATTGACATAAGCATAACCCAAAGAACGACGTGTGACAGCATCACGGCAAACACGGATGCTGCACAAGCCCGCAATCAGTTCACTGTGTAATCGACGGAGGTGATTGAACTCGCCTGGCAACTGGACCAATCATATTGAAAATCTCGAACAGCATAGCCTCAGTAACAGTGGGATCCAGTTCACCAACATATAGGGAAGCAGAGGGAGCGGACGCCACAGACGGCGGGGGAGCGTTGTAGGAAGACGCTGCCGCGGGCGGGACCGAAGGAGCATCAGGAACCTGAGGAGGTACCTCCGGAGCCGGTACAGGTGATGCAGACATTTTATGTTTTTAGGTGCAATTTGAATGGGGGGTCGTTACTGCTTTATGACTTTTTTCTGCGACTAGATCCACATCAAAAATGTGAAGCTGAAGGTGTAAAAGAAACAGCGAGCATACACAGGAAAGAGACGAGACAACCGCTTTGTGAATGTGTTTTTTTTAGTATTTTTTTTTTAATTTGCTTTTTGGCTAGATGAAAAGGTAAGGAAGGTCGAACGAGACAGAAGAGAGATGATATCTAGCGCTGACCTTAGATGACGATGGTGGGTTAAAGCAAAAAAAAAGATTGACTTGGTCTGGCTGATTCATCATTCAATCTCCGCCGACCCTGTGCACACGCAGACCAAATGAGGTTGATAATTAATTATCTCAAGAGACACGATCAATCAATCACATCAACACCAGACTCAGGCTGTTGCTAGGTAGCTGTATGTATTCTTCTTTGAAGGAAACAGAGGAAAGCAAAACAAAGCAAAAAACACGATCATTATCCTCGCGTAAAGTAGGCCTTTGCCCCTTGTGTTGCCAGCTCGGATTTGGCCTAATATGTCATGTGTTGGTAGACACAAATTACACTACTATACGATTGTCTCACCTTTTCCATTGTGTGACCAGCAGCACTGTGGTGGGCCCAGATCTGCCCTCAGAAGTGAATGACCGCCAAACGACATGGCCGAAAGAAAATTACCTGACGATAATAAAAGGCATTTCCCAAGCCCTGGACGGCCCAACCAACGGTAGCTATGATACCGAAAATTCCAGCCAACAAGGCACCATGAGAAAACCTCTGAATTGTCTGGATGAGACCAGCAGAACCGGTGCTAGCATGAAAAGAAAGTCAAGTAAGAAGGTCAAGGTACAGAATTGGAGTCGTGAGATTACCTTGGAATACCAAGTAGCCTGCAGCGCTCATTCACGTCAGCACAAGCTCGTGAGGAGGGCGGAGGGGGAGAGGGGCTCACATATACAAGCTAAACGCCAAGTGCCACCCGCAAAAGAAGAAATAAATATCTGCGACAAATGGACCGATAGGCAAAAAGAGAGGACGTGATGCGGTCACACGTACAGAAATACAGCGATTGCTCCTGGGGATATTCAGGTTGACTGATGAAGATTGAGCTTAAACCGCACCTTCATATATCCATTATAGATTGGCCTGGAGTCACAGGAAAGGAACTCGACATGATGATATGAAGCTGCAGCCACACACCTGTACCATAGCAGGAACGATAGAACAGAAATCACTGGAGCGAGGCTGTCCAAAGTCGTCAATCAACTAGCGAGCCCGTCCAAGCGGGTACGTACACGATGCTGGCGATTAAATCTTTTAGGCCATCTGACCCTCCCGACGTGAGAACGAATATGCAGGCGACCATATTGACAATCAAGGTCCCCACGAGGACAAGCCAAAGTAAGTAGATCCGTTTGATGAGCGGCCTCGATGCTTCAGGTATTTCCTCCGAGATGTCATGGTAAATGAGAGGAAAGACTATGGAGAATACGGGTAGGGATGAGCGTGGGTGCTTTTTTTTCGAATGCGTATGGAGGATTGAGGGCACTGACAGGGAGGCCAGTTGTTACGACCATGTTTTCGGATGGTTTCAGCTTTTTGATGTAGCTCGCGTTCTCTAAGCTCCAGATCACGCTCCCGGCGTTCAAGGTTGGCGACCTGTGAAGCGGCCAGCTCGTGTGAATATGGAGACGTTTTGTTGACAGAGTCTTGGTCGGCGAAAGGGTCATCGAAGGGATTGACGTCAAGAGACGCAGTGGAAGCAAAGGGGTCCTTTGTCATGCCTGAAGGAAAATGATGAATACTACTAGGGGATGGGATAGTGGACTGCAAACCACGTACCTGAGTGAACTAATTGGACGGGTGCGAGTGCGAGTGCGAGTTGCGGGTGGGAGAGGCCGTTCCGCGGAGCAAAGAGGACAGGGCCAAGAGAAGGTGCTGCGCTGGTGCCGGCGCTCGGCAGTTGACGATGGTCGGTGGTGGCAACATTGTTGCCAAGATTTACTAATCGAGTGATCGCTCCTCCCCATTCGACTATCACTTCCATGCGTCTCCATCTCTTCATATATAGGCTCTTCTATTTTTTTCCTTTTCTCTCATCCTCTCCCCCTTCCTCCCCCTCGAGCTGAGCCTCTCCCTTTCCGTTCCCTTTACACCTCCTTTCACTTGACATCCAACTCGCTCTCCACTCTCTCCTAACAACAACTGTCTTTTCCCCGCAATGGTCCGCATCCTTTCCGTCGCTTCGCTCGCTCTTGCTGTCGTTTCTGCGGTCTCTGGTCACGTCATTCGACGCCATTCGCCTCCCAAAGGCTGGGAAACCCTTATCCTTGAGGTTAATCCACCAGCTGGTCGTATCTGCCGAGTCTTCTTTCTGAGCATCCTTTGCAGCCTTACAAAGTATACCACACCCGGTACCTTGATTTCAAATGCTACGAAAAGCACAACACCACTTTTTTCGATAAATGCTGCCACCCTCTCTTGGTGAGATCGCCCGTAGCTATCCATTCTTGTTGCATAGCTCACACACTATCCAGAAAGGCGAGTCTCTTAGTGTCCTTTACGATCGCAAGTGCTTTTCGACCGCACATGATGGTGATGATTGTGACGATGGAAATTCGTCCATTCCTCCTACTCCGACCCCATATTCGCCTGCGGTCATGTCGTCCTCTCCTGAACATAATACACCAACTTCGTCGCCACCTGTGTATTCACCTGAATCCCCCACACCGACCTCATCGCCGCCTGTGCACACGACTAGCCTCGCTGTACAACCCAAAGTTGCCAAACCTGATTCTCTTGAAACCAGTGCCACCCCTGAAACCACTCACACCAAGGCGACCTCGCCATCGCCTTCTCCCACAAGCAATGGTGGTGACTTTAACTTCGGTGGCTTGTACGTGTTCATTTGTCCATTCCTACGGATCACTGACTGTCGTCCCAGTGCCACTTTCTTCTACCAATACGGTAACCTTGGGGCCTGCGGCGAGAAACACTCTGATGACGATCTGATTGCCGCCATAGGTGAGTGCGTCTTTGGGGCCAACTCAATCCGAACTCACTCTGGTCAAAGATGAGGGACGGTATGGTGATAATGGCAATGCCTCCCCCCTCTGCGGGAAGCAGGTGGAGATCATCAACACCGATAATGGTAAAAGCGTCGTCGTGACTATCAAGGATGATTGCCCTACCTGTAAGAATTATAACTCCATTGACTTGTCTGTCGCTGCCTTCAAGAAACTCGATTCGTTGGACAAAGGCCAGGTTCCCATCAAATGGCGCTTTTTGTCATAACCACCACCTCCCATTACCCTCCTATTACCGTCCCAACTTCAATTTCTTTTCACATTGCCTTGCTTTCCATTGTGGGGCTGTGCTCCTTTAGGTGTTTGGGTTGCATATGCTGAGGTTTGACGAGCTTTTGATACGGGAGTAACAACCCTGGAGGCGATGATTCCCATACACAGGTCCAATCATTCCCACTTGTGTGCCCTTCCCTTGTTATAGCTGGTCTGGATTTTATTGTTTTATCATGACCCTGCCATACTGTCCACGCTTTATCTTAGTCGTAGATATTACTCGTCAGGTGTTATTCCCTTGGTGGAAGCTTTGGTCGGTTCTACATATCGTGTTTACGTTGCCAATAGCTACGCATTTTGGTAATGACCACAATATATTCTATTCAGTAAATATAAAACGCCGAGCTTGTTCGGGTAACGAGGTCATCCGGCGTCGTTCTGTGAACCGTTACTGATCACGTCAGTCCAGTCCTGTATTGTACCTTGTCTGCATCCCTCGATCGTCGTCAACTCGGCAGTTCTACGACGAACAAAGTACGGGATGTCGACTGCAATGCGGAAAGTTCTCGTCGTTGGGGGCAACGGGTTCGTTGGTTGGTCGTCCCTTTTCCAAGTCGTTCATAGTCAATGTGCTCACGAGCCCGTATAAACAATCGCATGTTCAGGCTCGGCAGTCTGTCGAGCGGCCCTGCGTCACGGCTACCATGTTACCAGCATCAGGTGAGCGTAAACACGTTCCGACCAAGTTGTGCAAGCGTCAAGCTGACGAGACGTGTATCACAGCTCGTCCGGACGCCCGTTCCAGACACCGAAAGGCCATACGCCGACGTGGACCGAAAAGGTGGCATCTACGAGTCGCTTCTTCCTCTTCAAAATTCGCACTGGGCTGATCCCATCTAGGTGGAGTGGCTGAGGGCAGACGCGCTGCGCCCCGAAACTTATTCACATCTACTCCCGGGCGTGTCGGCGGTTGTGCATACCCTTGGCACTCTCTTGGCAGATACCAAATATAAGGACGACCTGCGGAAGCAAGACTTGGCAGGCGCCGCACAGCGTATTTTACAAAGTCTCACGGGCATTGAGCGCCGTAACCCTCTCGAGGAAAGCCCAAACGCGTACGAGACGCTAAACAGGGACTCTGGTCCGTGGCTAGGCTACGTCTACTGATTGTGGTGGTAGGAGAGATCTACTGACGTGCCGTAACAGCTCTGCGGGTGGCCGAAGCGTTCGTGAACAGTGCCGATGCTGCGGCAGAATTGGAACAGCCACGACCCTTCATCTACATCTCGGCTGAAGATATATTTCGACCTATTGTACCCTCGGCATACATCGACACCAAACGAGAAGCCGAAGAACGAATTGACCGCATGATTGAGGGGAAGACAAATTACCGTGGGGTATACATGCGACCAAGTGAGTAAAGCTCAAGATTCTTTACCTGTGGCGCACGGAGCATGAGAACTGAATGTGGTGTGATGATGATGAATATTGATGACTTTTTGTCAGGCCTGGTTTATCATCCTCACCTCAGGCCATATACGGCTGCAATGGCGGCGCTCCTTGACTTATCGTCCACGATTCAATCTAAAGTTCCGAAAGGCGTGCCTACCCCATCGGAATTGCTCCATAATTTCTCGAATGCATTTGTCGGGAAACCATCGGCTCTCGACTCGGTTGCGAGAGCACTTTCCCTGCCTCCCATACACGTTGATCAGGTTGCTGAGGCTATATGTGTGGCTGCGGATAATGGAAGAGCAGACGTCCGAGGCGTTTATGGGGTGCGGGAGATGCGGGATTTGATAACGTAACCTTATCTAATCACGAATGTATATCAGATGATCTTAGTCTTAGAGCTAGTAGTTGGCGTAATTGAGTGAGAGCGGATTCACCCGGCCGACCTCAACCCACTATGATGATCCCATACCGTTCCATTGCACAATCATGCACACCTCGTCGCACCTTCTCTACATCCCATATTTCCCGAACTGCTCTGCCATTCCTCTTGCGCAACTCCCGCTCAGCCGCCGCTCCTGATGCCGATTCGGGTTCGGACTCGTCCCACCCCAAAGGGAGGGC
>Ga0307510_10001093_pt1 | contig 28888 bp, 32 predicted proteins | sample 12_EM_MG_FD_207224 | JGI IMG/M metagenome (GOLD analysis project Ga0307510, IMG submission 207224) | Populus trichocarpa ectomycorrhiza microbial communities from riparian zone in the Pacific Northwest, United States - 12_EM | ecosystem: Host-associated > Plants > Roots > Unclassified | place... | reverse complement strand
GGTTGCGTTGCACGACGAATATGGCATAAGCAACCGGTCCACCGGAACACGTATTTGCGTGTCAATTCTCCCGCAAACACCGAGACCCCCTAAATCCTGTCCGATAAGAACCCAGCATCAGAAAAGACGGGTCGAAAACCAGACACCGTGTAAACCGTAAAAAAATTTCAAGCCCACTCGGGGGTATTGTCAGTATTGTCTCTGAACATCGGGCCGGGAGACGTCTGCAGAGAACTGGAATTAGCAATCAGGCGCGGAAGAGTGGGAGAGTGGGGGGGAACCTGAAAGGCAAAAGGGGGTCGGGTGGGCGCTTTGTAGTACGTAAACCCGCGTCAAAATTAGGTTGTGTTCAAAGACAAGACGGCGAGCAAGGAGAAGCAAAACAAGCTGGGCTTTGCGGAGCCGTCGACAAGTGGTACAGTAGCCTGCAATAAACGCTAAAACCTTGGTTGGTCTAAGGTCTGCTGGAAGGAAAGAAAACCCTTCCAAAGTTTATTAAACACCGCGCGCGGCGTGTGCTCAATTCACGAAAGCGGTTTACCTGGTTCGAGATCCCGGTCTCCGCCACCCTCGAAACCGTATGATCAGGGCGGGGACCGTGACCCTGCACGGAAGGGGGTGGAGGTGGAGGTGGCAGAAATTGAACGACCGCGAAATCTTGGCAAAGCGTACCTCGCGTGATCCCCAGGTGGCGAGACAGGTGGCGAGATCAGAACAGAAGGGTCTCGCTGAGGCTCAGGCTACCTCCACTAAGGAACAGAGGTCGGATGTTGTTGGCCATAGCCGTGCCCCGGGGTTGTCGCCACTACGCCCGTACAGTACCCCGCTTGGTACCGTCTCCATACTTGGCGATAACGGGTTTTAACCTTTCGATTGGCAAAAATTGAATATGCGAGAGGAAAGAGAGGGGGGGACGCGAGAGACGCACGCGACGACTCGGAAGCACCGCCATGCCCCGGAAAAGGGGGGATTACCAGGCGTTTGTAAATCTGCGGTGACCACTAGGATTCGGTTCGGAAAGTTCTTCCTTTAGCCAGATTTGGTGGACGGAGGCCCGTTATGTTGTTGCAAGAGAGCGTTGACAAATGCGACTGGGATGACGTCTAGTCGAATTACCCTGATCTACTCCCCAGAATCCGATGGTCGGAGTATGTGGAGCGCAATCGGCGGATGACCAACTTGGCAATCATTCAGCAAGAGAGTTTTGGTTTTGGAAAATCGCTGCATCTTCGCTCTGAGAGGTGACGTATGAGTTCTGGTCTCAGTACCTTCGCGAGTTGTCAGATTGTCAGACCGGGCGGGTGTAGACAACGAGTTATGTGTAACCGTGGCGGAGCAACGTCTGAAATTGACCATGGAAACCATAGAAGGGGCCATATACGCCGTTGAATCGGGTAGGGCGAGGGAAAGCTATTCGGATGACGTGGAAAGTGAAAAGAAACGAACGATTCACCCAAATCTTGCACGGGATTTAACTGAGACTGCATGCTAACGTTGCACGTTCTTATCGTAAGTGTTCGTGTACCAAGCTTGCTTAAAGTACCTGCAGACTGGCGGAGATGACTCGTATGGGAAGGCAATGAGCACTGGCAGCACGGGGACGCCAGATAGGTTTGTCCTTCGAGAAGATAGTGACCATGCGCCCCAGTAGAGTTACATCTTCTGGTTTTGCCTTCTAAAGTGCATGGACTGGGTCGAAGGGGCCATGTTGTCACGGCATACGATCCCCGCAGAGAATCGTATCACGTCGAAAGTGGACATGATGCACGCATACAGCCAACCTTTCATAAGAAATGCAGGAATGATATGTTATTATAGCACGTGTCCCGAGTGCCCAAAAGGTTGTATCCGATGCCTGCTGGAAAGACAATTCTGGATAGAATAAGTACAGAGAGATTACAGTGAGTGCCGCTAACAACCTAGTCAGGTCGATGCATAAGACCTTGGGACGATGATGATCTACACCAGGGTTCCTTCATTGTCCTCGACTGTTGAAGAGTTTCTAACAGGGTCTGGATTGCCGCATTTAACTTGTCATCATCGATGTGCAGAATAGGAGCGTACCAAAATAGGGGTGCGCCTGCGCCTCACGAGCGGTCAGGCGGTCCTGATGGTCGTAGCGGAGGAGCTTGTCCAGGAAATCGATGGCTTCGTTCGTGATGTATCGCTGATTTTCGGAAGTAATGAAGCGAGTCCACGGTTTCCTCTGGTACCTGCGAGACCGAGCAAGGTGAGGAGGTGCGTCATAGCATCGAATGACTCATGCTCACCTTCCCAAGATCTCATCGTACTGCGCATCGAGCTCGATATCATATTTTTCAAGGTATGCATATAGCTCGTCTGTTCCCAAGACCTTTGTAATTTTCACAAGCTGATCGTAGTTGTCATGGCCATGGAAGAAGGGCTCCTTCCTGAAAATCTAAAATTCATAGTTCAGTTAAAGTTAACGCGCTAGACAAGCGATCGCATACCATTGATGCGAACATGCAGCCATAGCTCCACATATCCAGACTATAGTCATATTCTTGGAAGTCTACGAGTAACTCCGGTCCTTTGAAGTAGCGCGAGGCGACCCTCACATTGTACTGCGTCCTTGGATGATAGAATTCTGCCAAGCCCCAATCTATAAGCCGCAGCTGCAGCACACATCAGTTATCAGGAAGGAACGTAGCGTGAAACGATCATGCCTTGCGCCGTTCATGGTCAATCATGACGTTATGTGGTTTCACGTCACGGTGCATGATGCCCTTGGAATGACAGAAATCCAATGCCTATCGGGATAAGAGTCAACGAGGCGGTGAGAAAAAGGATCAAATATACCTTCAAGAGCTCCAACATGTAGAATCGAACATCCATGTCACTGAAACGAGGATATAGGACCTTGAAGTCGATGTTGTTGACGTATTCGGTAACAAGGCTAGGAATCTTTGACAGCGGGTCCCGCACAACGTCGAGTAAAGCGACGATATTTGGACCACCAGCAAGATTTTGCAAGATCTTGATTTCACGTTTGATTTTCTTCTTCTTCACGGGTTTTAGCACCTTGATAATACACTTTTCATCATTGGCAATGTTGATTCCTTCGAAAACCTGGGGTAGATTCGAGACGGCAGACGACGTGAGACAGAAAATGAACAGACCTCGCTGTACTTTCCACGTCCCACCTTCCGTACGATCTCGTAGTGGTCTTGAGACCCCCATTGCACTTGCAGGTTGTCTGGAAGGGATAAGAGGCTGCACAAGCTGGAGTGAACAAATCGCTCCAAGCTCACCGTACTCGTGCCATGATGGACCGAGCTTCGCATTTACATCCGCGTAAATCCGCGCTACAGAGGTGGCCGCTACACGACCCATCGTGAACCAACCGTAGAGGAACGTGGACGGCGGAGGCCTTGTCGTGGGTGTCCCTACCGACTGAGAACAGCTTTAGGCAAAGTTCTCCCACGCAGTTACTTTGCTGCTGACTCAGATCCCCGCACTTAACACATACTACAATAGTACATGTCTTCTCCAAGTCCAGAGAATGACACCCCGTCCTCCAAAAAACTGGCCTGTTCACGTTCAGTACTTGGCCATTCCCCACTTCCACTCTTCGGTCTCAAGTGATGCCCTGTCGTTTCTGAAAGGAGGCAATTCAAAGGGGATATCGTTACCACCAGCCCCACCATCTCTTGGTGTGATCCGTCCAGTCATCGACCCTTCACACCCTGCCAACGGGCAGCGTGGTTTATTCGCGGCTAGAAAAATTCCCGCGCGCACTCTTATCGTCGAGTACATTGGGGAGGTGCATTCGGACGACCGGCCAACGTCTGACTATGACATTTCACTCTACCGCTTCCCAGGTGAAAGCGTTGGGGTGGATGCGGCCACCATGGGAAATGAGGCCCGATTTGTGAATGATTACCGTGGCATCCGACCAAAGCCAAACGCTGAATTTGCAGATCGGTGGGCTGTTGGTGGCGACTTCAGAATAGGAATCTGGAGTCTCGCTGAGGGAATAAGAAAGGGTGACGAAATAGTGGTATCGTATGGAAAGTCCTGGTGGGCGGCCAGATCTCTATCCTTAACTGGGATAGGGTCCGCGGAAACCTTTCGTGGTGACTAGCTCATCAGGACGGAACATTCTTTCGAGTTCACCTTTGCCTGCTGAGATGAGATATTGGATTACAATAGTGCAGTAAACCTAAAATAAAGGATAGACCTCGAAACTTTAAAAGGGCGTCAAGGGAGTCAATATCAGAGTTGCGATGCTGTACGTATGTTCTAGGCCTTGGGTAGTTTGTCATAAGTGAAAGGGAATAATGGAAAGGCGTAATCACCTCACAATCCGGGGTGGCAGGCCTGGTCGATGTGCCGGCAAACGATCGACAATTTACGACAAGCCGGTAAACACAGCGCCGCATCCGGGGTAGCATTTCGGACTGATTCATAGAAAGCGGCGACCTACAATGGCCGACAGTGCAAACATTGATGAAACGGCGTTCTACCATGCGCATCTCGCGCCAGCAAGGAATACAATATCCTGGGCGTTAAGCCTTGTGTGCGTTAATGAATAGATTATGGATGAGACCTCATGGATGGCCTCATGCAGCGGCAGCGGAGACAAGTCGCCGGGAATCCGAGGGTGCGGAACGTATTGTGTCACAGTCGCCAGAAACTAGGCAAGCTTACTACGAGTGCCAAACAGGGAGCGTAGTTTTGATACACGACGACCACGAATGATAAGGTGGCTGACAGCCGAGTGAAAGGGCGGTGCGATGTCCCGGAAACTACTCCCGCGGATGAGAGCAGATTTTCCGACGAGGGCTCGTTATGGCAACTCAAGGATCAATTTCGTCAAGTACGAAGCGGGTAAGTGGTTTACCGCACATCGCAATCCACGTGGTCGAATGGTTGGTTCAACAAGGCCAAATAATTAACTTCCCAAAAGATTTTTTTTTTTTTTTTGGCATGTGGACAACAAACAAAGACAAAGGAACGCGACCCAGGCGCGTGCGCCGCACTCTTTCGTCGTCACGCTCTTCCGCGTATGATGTCCCTCCGCTTGCCTTCTCAAGGGGTTCATTCCTTAATCTCGTATTACTCATGTCCTCGCTCTACCATTAACCCTTTATCAATGAGGCGCTTGCTATCCCTCCACCATGTGCGAGGCGCGAAACTGCCAAATTGCACCCGGAGTCAATTCAGCAAGGTCCATTCCCGTCCTTATCTTCGATTCTTGTGACCCCTCTCATACGCGCGCTCTTGTAGCGATTTTTCCATGCATCTAGACCGCAATATGCCCCAAGAGACCCCTACCAAGTCCTTGGCGTGAACAAGGACGCAACTCCGGCTGAAATTAAGAAGGTCTACTTTTCCGTGCGTGTCCGCTTTCATTCCTAGGGTGTGCCTTTTCGTTGACATCTAGCTCAGCTGGCCCGCAAATACCATCCAGATACAAACCCCGACAAAAACGCACAAGAAAAGTTTGTTGAAATTCAAGAGGCATATGATGTGTGTCAGTGATCGTTGTAGTATCCGCGGCTGCCCTGACCGGCCTGCCCCAGATTCTGAAAGACGAGAAGAAGAGGGCGGCTTTTGATCAGTACGGTGCAGCCTCTCAACAGCCCGGGTTTGACCCAGAAGCATTTGCCCGTAATCCTTTCGCAGGCGGTTTTGGGTCGGCTTTCGGACGAACTGGTGGGCAGTCCGACCTCTTTGATCAACTCTTTGGCGCTCTAGGAGGGAGAGGTCGTGGAGGTGCTTCTGCGTTTACGCAGAATATCAGGGGTGCAGACATCGAAGCTAGCGTTGGAGTGAGCTTCATGGAAGCAGCCAAGGGCACCTCGCGGAATATCAAAGTGAACCCAGTCGTCGACTGCAGTGCATGCACGGGAACTGGTCTCAAAGCAGGGTCTCAACGCTCAAAGTGCCCTGCTTGTAACGGTTCAGGCACTAGGACATTCGTGATTGATAGCGGATTCCAGATGGCAAGTACATGCCCGACTTGCCAGGGTACGGGGACGGTTATACCCCGTGGACACCACTGCCGGGAGTGTGATGGCATTGGTAAGGTAAGGGGTCGAAAGAGTGTCAAAGTTGATATCCCCGCCGGTTAGTGTCCTTCTCGTAAGCTCTCACAGCATGGTCAAAAATGCTCTTCAACTACAGGAGTCGAGGATGGCATGACCATTCGAATCCCCAACGCTGGCGATGCACCCGACCATGGCAAGGGCCCTGCTGGCGACCTCCTCGTGCGTGTGAATGTTGCAGCTTCGAAAGTATTCAGGAGGCAAGGGTCCAATATCTACCACGATGCTCGTATACCCCTTCATACCGCCTTACTTGGGGGAAGAGTTCGTGTACCTACTTTGGACGGCGACGTGGACGTTCGGGTTCCTGGTGGCACACAACAGGGTCAAGAAATGGTGCTCAAAACTCGTGGAATTCAACCCGTATTCGGCGGAGAAAGGGGTGATCTGTTCGTAACCTTCACGGTGCAAATTCCCAGGCAAGTTTTGTCAGAATGCGGCCTCATTGTTGTTCTCATTATGTTGACTCATCTGTCAGATCACTTACGGATCGCCAACGAGAAATTCTTCAAGAGTACGCTGATGACGTGGAAGGCCGAAGTACGAAGAAGCCCGGGAACGGTAGCGCTGAGGCGACTGATTCGGCATCCCCGACAGATTCCAATTCTAATGCGCCGCTCAATCATGATAACGGTACGACACATTTCTCTTCTTCAGCCTCACACCAGCCGGGCGACAATTGGTTGTCCCGCATGCGGCGAAAAATCCGAGAGCTTATGCGGACTTGATTGTTATCCTTACTCGTCATCATCATTTACCAATCGGCCGCTCGCAGGTCCCGAAGAGAATGCTGCTGCTGACGATGCTGAATCGGGTACGCGGGAAAAGAGGAGGGCGACGGGATAGTTAGCAGGCAGTAGGGGGGGATAATTAATACATTACATTACAGTAAGATAGAGCAATCATTACTTCTCTTTTTCTTTTTTCGATGGATTGATTGATTGAAACAATGTTTATTTATTTAATTATTTTACGAAGAAACGATAATAAATGTGAAAATTTGCCACAAAGCCGCTCCTCGGTCGGAGACGCGTCGCCCTTCGAAGGAAGTTGGAGTTCTGTATCGTATCGAATGTGCACCCAACCCACACCTACTCTCGACCTTCCCGATCTCACCTCCGGGGTGTGGGCGGCCGCCCCTTGCTCATGTTTCTTTACGTCTACATCTATCGAAGCACTTGACGATCTCAACTTGCGGTTCGGCTCTCGACCCCGCCACGGGCGCTTCCCCTCTTGCTGTCCATGCGTAGCCAACCGTGGTAGCAGCCGCTGAGCCGCCTTCATCAATCTCAGGAGGCAAAACAAACCTTCTACCTTTCTTGGACAGAAGTCTCCATTTGCCACCTCGCCGTGAACTTTTTTTTTCTCATTGGGCCCGTACCTCGTTTGTAACCTCCACGCTCGGCTTTCTCTTTCCATCCAGTGTCTAAAGAAACCATGAAACCTCGATACGAATTGAATATTCCTTTTTGCCCCCATTGGTGACACCGAGCTAAGCTCAGATTTGGACATGGCAGATCATCCTCCGCTCTGGTCCAATGCAGAGAATCCCTCAATGACCTCTTTTTTCCCTGGAGTTTAATTCATTTTGCATCGAAACCTGATGCAGACCTCCCCGAACCTATAAAATGCTCCCAACAGTGAGTAACGTCTGCTCAGTTTTGCAGTCGCCTCCCAGAACACCTCCCCGTCTAACCAAACCTCACCGAAAACATCTATGTTTTGTCTTCGCTGGCCCTCCTCTTCTGCAGCGAGTGACGATAGTTCCGGTCGCGACTCTGTGCTGTCGGTTGACAAGTGCGAGGTGGCATTTCCGTCACCTGCTCCATCGAGCGCGGGGTCTTCCTCCACCAGTCTTCCCGAAGCCGCCATCAAAAGTCAGAGCCCCACTTGCTTTGTTGGGGAGAAAGAGGTAGCCAAAAATCTTGATGACCGACCCTGTTCTCGACCTTTGACTACCGTGCGGGTTCTGGCGGCTCACATTGGGTATGTGTCGCGTTCCAAATAGATAAGAGCTACGTTTGATTCGATCTCACTCTCCCACAGTGCCGCGTTGACTTTGTTCCTTGCGACGACTGATGCGGTACGTGTCAGAATTCTACGCGACCTTCTCTTGTTCACCGGTAAATAGACAATTGTGTCTACATGCCTGCCGACCATCATCCAGGACTTTCACGGTTCACAATCTGAATACACCTGGATCGGGGTAGCATATCTGCTCACTCAAACGGCATGTCAGCCCTTGTACGGCAGGATATCTGATCTCACCGGAAGGAAGGTCAGTCGACGTCAATTTGATTTAAGCATGGAAACAACTAATTTTACTTAGTCTGTGCTGTTCTCAAGTATCCTTGTATTTGCCCTCGGTTCCTTACTGTGTGGTGCAGCTCGAGTGCGTAATTCTTTGCTGATGGCGCTTCTAGTAGTAATATTTCCCAGGACCTGAAATGGCTAATTGCCGCACGTGCGCTCGCCGGCATAGGTGGAGGGGGAATAGTGAGCTCCGTCTGGGTTATTACTTCGGAACTCGTGGAAGTCCGCAATAGAGCGAAGTGGTCCCAGGCTCTGAGTGTCACCTGGAGTTGCTCAGCTATAGCAGGGCCACTACTTGGTGGAGTATTCAGCTGTAAGTCGTATTCCCCATATTCCGGTCAATATGTCCATTCTTATTGAGTTTGTCAGCCCATGGTTCTTCCTCTTTAAGCTGGCGCATGGCCTGTACGTTATAGTACCCTTTCGGTTCGGCAACGTATCATGTCTAACCCACGCCTCTCCCAGTTTTCCTCAACCTTCCCATCTGTTTCGTCGGAGCTCTTGTGCTGGCACTATCACTCCATGGAATCGAATTAGAAGGTTCAAAAGGCGCCTCCTGGAAAGATTTCCTTCGCAGATTCGATTTTGTTGGCCTGTAAGTAGTAAAGCGAATTCCCCGTTCTCACTCACTCAACTGTAAACGAAAACAGGCTTCTGTTCATGGGCAGTACTTCCTGCATTATTGTCGGATTCAGCTTCGCAAGTACTCAAGGATGTGAGTTTGGGTGCCTACCCCTTCTTCTTGGAAATCCTCTTATGCCGCAATCCAGGGACAGGGACCTCGACACTTACGTTGATCGTCGTTGGCACTGGATTGTTAATTTCAGCTGGCGTTCACGAGGTTCATACATCGCGCGATGCGTTGTTCCCTAGGGCGATTTTCAGTAATTTCAATATCAGTATGTCCACGACGTTCTCATTTGGTGCCATCTTCCCTGATCTGCTCCTAGTTATTCTCCTTATTGTCAGCCTCCTTCACAACGTTGCGTTCAACACTGGAACATTCTATCTAGCTTTGTACTACCAGGTACGGGCGCGCATCTCTTCATCAGAACATTGCGATTTATTCCCATGTCTCAGACCGTCAATGTGTCATTCTCAAATATTCGTGCTGGAGTTATGCTCCTTCCGTATTCCCTAGGGTCATCCCTGGCGTCAATGCCTGTTGCTTGGCTCCTAGGCGCTATTCAGAGGCGCACACACAGCACAATTGGCCAAAAATGGGTCATCTCTGCGGGGTTGTTTATTGCCACAACAGGATTTGGTGAGTATCATGATTCTTCATGCTTTCCTCCCCATCTCCTTGGGACCTACTAACCCTTTCCTCAGCGCTCCTGTTGCTTCTTGACCGAGATACCCGAATTATTATGCAATCTTTTCTTCCCCTGGCGGCTGGGTTCGGCGTAGGGATGCTGTTCCACGCACCATATCAAGCCTTGATAAGTGCCCTATCTCCAAAGGAATTGGCAGCAGGGACTGGCGCGTTCTTCCTCGTTCGCTTCACAGGCGCGACCGTCGGCCTTGTATGCAAATTCTTGTCCTTATTGTCCATCTCCTTTGAGTTGACTTGCTCTTGTTCCCAGTCGGTAGCAGGTGCGATTTACGAAAGCAGTATATCCCGTAATGGTGTGTCCCTGGCACATTCCTCGGCCTCGACGAGTTTAGCCCAGGTTCCCACCTCCACTATCGACGCTTTTCGGGTACGCCAAGACACCGCTCGTTATCTAGCCATACTTAACTTCGTTTGTCGTGTTCAGGACGTTTGGACCATGTGTGCGCCTTGTTTGGGGGGCGCTCTACTTGTACGCCCAATTTTCATAATGAACGACTAGGCGCGCCCTGACGTCACGTTACCCTCACTTGCAGCTCTCCCTATTCTTGCGCCCAATGCCATTACCAGCATCTACAGCATCTGCTGGACCAGACGCTAAATTGGACACAACACTTGAAACTGGTGGATATCAAACCTAATGCTCGACAAGGTGCTACTCGGCCCGGACATGTATCATAATCAAATATACCAGATCTATATAGAACGGTGCCATTTTTATCTGAGTACATTGAATCTCATGCGGCGAGATGTCTTGTTCTGGTTTTGTGACGCCCTGCATTTCGAATGTACTTGTATGGTGGTGGGAAAGCGTCTACGGGGTTAATTTCCCGTGAGACCAACTCACACCGGTACCATGTGTGCGTGGGCAAGCTCACAATTCGCATGGCTCAAATCGACGTGAGGGCGATCTCGGACATCCTGCCGGCGCTGGAGCAACAACATATGACGTGGGGGGGAGAAGGGGCGAGGGGTGAAATAGCAAGCCAAGCGCCAGGGACTCGCAGGAGGTGCTAAGGTTGCGAATAGAAGCGCGCGCTGGCGCAAACCTAGGAGCCCACGACTGCAAGTTGACAACGCACGGCTAACTTTATTGACGCCCTCGCCATCTTTTCCATCGGTGCATGCCCGATGGAGGTCCTGCCCCTGTGAGATTGGAAGACAAGAGCGTGTGTGTGCGAGGATTCGTCGCGCCACATGTACTGCGAGAGATGAATTGGAAATGTCTCCTTGGGCTGATCAGGAGGGCGCTCGAAGGTTGATTAAGTGATTAACGGAGATGTGTTATTTGCCACCACCGGACTGTCGCTCTTGGCTGAGCTTCGGTTTCGGCTGAAAGGTGGCTATGGATACGTGTCTGTGTGGGCCCATGTTTTTTTTTTAAAGTACAACCCACTTAGAGCACACGCTGATTGTCGTATTCGTATAGAACTACGAAGCCGCAGCCGCAGCAGCCCGCAGCGGCAAGCCGAGCCGCGCGATCAGATCGGGAGGAAAAACAGCTTTGAGCTATGGCTGGCTGAGCTGGTCTTCCCACGAGGTCCTGAGCCGAAGCACCGTTATGAAGATGAACGGTGCACCATGATAACCATCCAGTTGTTGAGTGAAATGGGCTTTTCACCTTTTACTTTTTCACATTAAAATTCTCGACATCAGAACGTGAACGCGGAAAAAAAGGTGTTTTCGAGAGCGAACATCGGCCAGGAGTAAACTGTCCGAGTCCAGCACGTACGCATGGCCCCACGGAGGAAATTGACCTGTCAGCCACGACATACCAACAGGGGGGCAGGGGGGTTCTCGAGGCTGAGGGGGGACGTTGGCAACGGCCACCGAAAAGTCGGAACTCATCGGCCGGGGGATCCGAACTCTCTGGATCTCTTTTGTTTTGTCATCGCACTCGGAGGAACTAACCACGACGCGAAAGAATATGGGTTGTGGGGGGGCTAGGCTCACAAAAATTTCAGCGATGCCGTTTTTTTCGGGGGTTGTGGTGAGGGGGGGGGACGTATAGGCACAGCAGCGACCCTGCAAAGGCCTGATGGACCGCGGAACGTAAAGGGGGACAAGACAGGTAGTGGCTCCTCGTGGGCATCGCCAAGGCATCTGGGAACCGAAAATCACTCGCAAATGAAGATCTTGGATTTTCGTCGACTCCGGCCGACCTTCTGTCGAGCCTCAAGGCCTGTAAAAAAGATGTAATTGGTGCGATAGCTTGCGAACCCAGTACCTCGGCCAGGCACGAGACGAACACGACATCGCGGGATAACTTTGGAACGGTGAGGGGTGGAACGGGCCTGTGTTTCATGGGAAACATGAAAACAAATACATAGAATGCAAATCAAGGACGGATACACGGAGACGCAATCACGTCAAAACGAACGGGGTGAGTAACAATAGGCACGGGAGAGGGCCCAGCGTAACAGTTTGTTATCAGACGAGACAAAGACAGCCAGGTCCCAATTCGAGAAAAATCTATTGACTTCCAGAAAACGATCCCGATGTCTTCCGAGGAGGGCTTTTCACGTGACTGTAACGCGGGATTAGTGTTTCGTCTTCCGACGACAAGATGACTTGTTGCTGGCGGTCGCGTCCCGAATGGCTAGTTTTGGCGCCCATGGCAAATTTCAAGGATGAACGCTGCGCAGATTACTAGCGGTGTGAGATATGCCAACTTGGTATATGGAAGGTAAATGACCTTTTTGTCAGGAAGGGAGAAAGAAAAGATTGTCGATCGGGCCCGTGGCCACTTGGCATTGGTGTAGACAAGATGCCAGCAGAGCAGCTCAATGGGTAGTACGGCGACTGTGGAAGCGACGGGCGAAACACCCCGCGGACATACTGTCCGAGTGTATAGCCTAAAAAACAGACGGGGGGACAGATAGGACGCCCCTGAGGTTCTGGATCCTCAGACCCTAGTAATTTGCGGTTGTCGCTCGTTAGGAACGGGAAGGTGGAGCACAGAGACGTGGTTCTAGTACAATAGGGACGACGGGGAACGTGTAGAAGAAGTCGACTGTCTCTGGGAAAAGGACGTTGAGAGGCCCTCCACCAACTATTTTCGGACTAAAGGGGCCGAGGTGCAATGGAACAAGGCGAACGCAATCGTTGGATCAGGATATAGCATCTATTTCAAGGCCCTGAACCAAAGAGGGGACTTAGTTGGGCCCAGTAGAAGGCTGGCCTCATGGAGGATACCAAACATATGCTTATTGCCCCCGAGTCAAGGGGAGGGGGAGGGTCAAGGTGGCCGCCGCAGAGTAACAATAAGGACCAACGTTCAAGTAGAGTTAAGGTGAAGGAGAATGGTGGGAAGGGGAAGAAAAAGCCGCCGGTCATATCTTGTACCACGGCGGTTTTGCATCGCCTACCTTGACCATCTGTAGGTTACAAGCTCTAAGGTTAAATGGGAAAACCTTAGTGGAGGTCAAACCCTCCGACTCCAACATACCCCGTGACCCCACTTCCTCAGGGTTGGCACTACACACATGACCTGACCAGCGTACCTAAATAGCAGCACTAGAAACCTTGCCAGGCTTGCACGGCACTCTTTCGTGTGTCATGATCACTACGTATGAGCCTATACCCAAACATGGCCAAAAAATGCGACTCTGAGGGTTCAACGGGTGTCTCTCCTGGTCGTCGAACATCAATTACCGTAGGGCCACCCACTGGTGCTGTGCGTTCCGGTCAATTTGGAGCCGGTAGCCGTGCCGATGCCCGGGCGCCAGTAATGACGACAAAATTTGAGGAATGAATTGATTGTCACACGACTGCTTATCAGCTCCTCACTAGGCCTCACTGCCCACCGACACCGTCATCCACTTGTCACCATCACCATGTCCACTCAACTCGCAGTTCCAGACGTCGTAAATGTTGACCTTCATCGCCCCGTGCTCATGTCTTCCATATGCTCTAACGCTTCAATAACCTCCCAACCACCACTCCACTCTTTGGGGTGCCCTCCTCGCAATCCCTCATATGTTCGCATTGATGACTCTTCATCACACAGTGGCTTTCTCGAGGGCATACCTCATGTCCATGCTAGACTAAATGCTAGGTAAGCCATTTTCACCAAACGTTGGCACAACTCGCGTGACACCTTCTGAGGATCGAGTTGGTAGCGGTCTGCCCCCATTAGCCACTACGCTCTCATCCTTACGATAACCTTTATTTTCTAGGCAGTACAAGTCGGCAGATTTTTCTCAACAGCTGTTAGACATCCTCAGAACCCTTCGAGTGCCGTCCTGGTCTCAAACAATGGCTCCTCATCCCGTCCCATGCATACGAAAAGTGTCCGGCTGCCTCACCAATGCTGTTTTTTTCGTATCTTCGCCTTTGACCTCATCCCGCACTCTCCTTCTGCGGGTTTTCGGTCCATCTTCTAGCACCCTTATATCGCGCCCACGAGAGCTACGCGTCCTACATGCACTGTCATCGAAATTCAACCTTGGGCCACGTATATATGGCACGTTCACCAATGGACGCCTCGAAGAGTACTTCGATTCTGTCACACTCACTTCCTCTGATATCCGCGAGCCACGAATCAGTGCATACATCGGGGCACGGATGGCAGAACTTCATGGTGTTGACGTTGCCACCATTGAAGGGCAATCACATGGAAGTAATATTGAGATAGGCGTGCGAAAGAATGTGGATTCGTGGCTGCCTCATGCGCGAAATGTCCTTGCGCTGCCTGCAATCACACCAGCCATTCGCAAAGAGCTCGACCTAGACAGGTTTCAGACAAAGTGGGAGAACTACGTGCAATGGCTCAAGACGGCGGGTGCGCTGGATGCGCGTCCTGTCTTCTGCCACAATGACGCCCAGTATGGCAATCTGCTTCGCTTAAACAAGGTTGAAGAGAATACCCCCGAGCACCACCAGGTTCGTGTCGTCATCCCTTCTTACCTTACGTTGTCTTTTGCTTATCTCAAACCACTTTCGCGGGGCTCTGGTCGTTCGGTCTTTGTTTCTATCCGGAAAATTACGTCCCGTAATTACGCCATAAAACAGATCATCGTTGTCGACTTTGAGTACGCTTCCCCGAATCCAGCAGCCTTCGACATCGCGAACCATTTCCACGAGTGGACGGCCGACTATCACGGCCCAACCCCACACGTGCTCGACCCCTCGCGCTATCCGACCCACGCCCAGCGGCGCACCTTCCTTGCCTCTTACCTCGAGCACCGGCGTGCAACGGCCGTCAAACCCCACGCACACGCCCACGTTGACGAACATGCGCCCGTCTTCTCGGACTCATCCCCTGCGGCGCGCGAGCGCGAGCTCGTTGCACTCGAGAAGGCCATGTGTGCGTGGGGCCCTTCGTCCCATGGAATGTGGGCGCTTTGGGGCCTCGTCCAGGCGCGCGAGGCCGTTGTGGCAAACGTAGCCCAGCCCGAGTTCGACTACGTTGGCTATGCTCGCTGTCGCATGGCCGCGTTCTATCGCGATCTCGCTGTTCTCGGCGTGTAGAGAACAATGGGTTACTCCGCAGCGTGCCTCCCCCCTTCTTCCCAGATTCTTCTCCTGGGTAAAGTGTCGTTATCTTGGATAACTTCTCTTCACTTACACGGTGTTATACTTGTCAAAGTAGTTTTGTTGTCATTGATCTTCGTACCTCGTCGCAATTACATTGCTTTTGTGTTGGTTCTTGGGCCAAATCTACGTCTGAATGCGTGGCAACTTCATGCGCCAGTGCAGAAACTAGGGAAACAGGCGTGAAATTCATTCAGATAATATAACGACATGAATCCCCCCGACATGCCCCGACCTCACTTCCTCAGGGTTGGCACTGCACACAATGGCCTGACTAGCGTATTTAAATAGCAGCACTAGAAACTTTGCCGGACTTGCACGGCACTCTTTAATGTGCCATGATTACTATGAATGAGCCAAAACCTAAACGTGGCCAAAAATCGCGACTCTGAGGGTTCAATGGGTGTCTCTCCTGTGTGGTTGTCGAACATCCTGCTGTCTGCTCTCGTCAATATGGAGCCGGTAGCCGTGCCGAAGTGTAATGAATGAATTGATTGTCGCACGACTGTACTTATCAGTCCTCACTAGGCCTCACTGCCCATCACCATGTTCACTCACTGGCAAGTCGCAGTTCCAGACGTCGTAAATGTTGACCTTCATCGTGTAACGACGGAGCGCGCTGCAGACTCGGAATTGGGCGTTTTTGCCTATTATACCTTAGCTTACTGCCACATATGCAGTGGCACATCACCTTGCCCTTGCGCCCGCTGTCATGTTTTCAGTCCTGTTAGGCCCCCTTTCCCCCTCTACTGCCATGTACGGTACCTGTATAAAAACACCCTTACCTGGCCTCGACCAACGTGTGCAATTCAGACATCCTTTTCCCAGTTCGCGCGTGCCCTCACTAGCACCAGCGGTCGAGCGGTTAACGGGTTAACGTCCCACTCCATCGTACGCTCTCGGATTCGAAGATTCTCTGGTTCTATTGCGCTTTAGCCCTTCCTTTTATTTCGAACTCACGCGTGGCCTTTTCGTCTATGTTATAATCGCCCCGTGCTCATGTCTTCCATATCCTCTAACGCTTCAATAACCTCCCAACCACCACTCCACTCTTTGGGGTGTCCTCGCAATCCCTCATATGTTCGCATTGATGACTCTCCATCACATAGTGGCTTTCTCGAGGGCATACCTCACGTCCACGCTAGTCTACATGCTAGGTGAGCCATTTTCACCAAGCGTTGGCACAACTTACTCTGCCTCGCGTCACCCCTTCTGAGAATGGACTTGGTAGCGGTCTGCCCCCATTAGTCACCACGCTCTCATCCTTACGATAACATTTGCTTTCTAGGCAGTACAAGTCGGCAGATTTTGCCCAACAGGTGTTAGATATCCTCAGAACCCTTCGAGTGCCGTCCTGGTCTCAAGCAATGGCTCCTCGTCCTGTCCCATGCATACGAAAAGTGCCCGGCTGCCTCAGCAATGCTGTGTTTTTCGTGTCTTCACCTTTGACCTCATCCCGCACTCTCCTTCTGCGGGTTTTCGGTTCATCTTCTAACAGCCTTATATCGCGCCCACGAGAGCTACGCGTCCTACATGCACTGTCATCGAAATTCAACCTTGGGCCACGTATATATGGCACGTTCACCAATGGACGCCTCGAAGAGTACTTCGATTCTGTCACACTCACTTCCTCTGATATCCGCGAGCCACGAATCAGTGCATACATCGCCACGCGGATGGCAGAACTTCATGGTGTTGACGTTGCCACCATTGAAGGGCAATCACATGGGAGTAATATTGAGATAGGCGTGCGAAAGAATGTGGATTCGTGGCTGCCTCATGCGCGAAGTGTCCTTGCGCTGCCTGCAATCACACCAGCCATTCGCAAAGAGTTCGACCTAGACAGGTTTCAGACAGAGTGGGAGATCTACGTGAAATGGCTCAAGACGGAAGGTGCGCTGGATGCGCGTCCTGTCTTTTGCCACAACGATGTCCACCATGGCAATCTACTTCTCCTAAACAAGGTGGAAGAGGGTACCCCTGAGCACCACCAGGTTCGTGTCGTCATTCCTTCCTCCCTTTTACTTATCTCAAACGACTTTCGCGGGGCTCTGATCGCTCGGTCTTTGTTTTTGTCCAAAAAATTACGTCCCGTAATTACGCCATAAACATAGATCATCATGGTCGACTTTGAGTACGCTTCCCCGAATCCAGCAGCCTTTGACATCGCCAACCATTTCAACAAGTGGATGTCCGACTATCACGGCCCAACCCCACACGTGCTCGACCCCTCGCGCTATCCGACCCACGCCCAGCGGCGCACCTTCCTTGCCGCTTACCTCGAGCACCGTACGATGGCCGTCAAACCCCACTCACACGCCCACGTCGAAGAACATGCGCCGGTCCTCTCGGACCTATCCCCCGCAGCGCGCGAGCGCGAGCTTGTCGCGCTCGAGAAGGCCGTGTGTGCGTGGGGCCCTGCGCCTCATGCATTGTGGGCGCTTTGGGCCCTCGTCCAGGCGCGCGAGGCCGTTTTGGCAAACGTAGCCCAGCCCGAGTTCGACTACGTTGGCCGTGCTCGCTGCCGTATGGCCGCGTTCTATCGCGTTCTCGCTGTTCTTGGCGTGTAGAGAAATATGGGTTACTCTGCAGCGTGCCTCCCCTCCCTTCTTCCCAGATTTTTCTCCTGGGTAGAGTGTCGTTATCCTGGATAACCTCTCTTCACGTACATGGAGATATACTTGTCAAAGTAGTTTTGTTGTCATTGATCTTCATACCACATCGTAATTACACTGCTTTTGTGTTGGTTCTTGGGCCAAATCTACGCCTGAATGCGTGGCAACTTCATGCGCCAGTGCAGAAACTAGGGAAACAGGCGTGAAATTCGTTCAGATAATATAACGACGTGCATCCCTCCAACATCATAGTACCCCAGCCCGAGATCGACTACGTTGCCCGTGCTCGGTGCTTCATGGCCGCGTTCTATCGCGATCTCGCTGTTCTCGGCGTGTAGAGAAATATGGGTTACTCTACGGCGTGCGTGCCCCCTACTTCGCAGATTTTTCTCCTGGGTAATGTCGTTATTGCATAACTTCTCATTACTTACATGGAGATATACTTGTCAGAGGATTTTGTTGTCATTGATCTTACCTCTGCGTCACGTCCGAAGAAGACTTGCCAGGACCAGACAGGACAACACATGACTTGTGCGCGACTCGTTTCCCCCTTTTTCTGACGCGGTCAGCGCTACTCCATCGCAATTGGTTTTTAGTTCTTGGGCCAAATCTACGTCTGAATGCGTGGTAACTTCATGCACCAGTGCAGAAACTAGGTAAACAGGCGTGAAATTCATTCAGATAATATAACGACATGATGATGGAGAGCAACGCGGTGTGTGAATGCGGTGTAACAATGCCCAAGGCAGGGTGTGCTACCTCTGACTGGGACGACGAACAAGACGAATAAATCAAGCTGCAGACTGAGCTGGCTACTAAAAGGGAACGACGATGAGATGGACAAGCGAGATTCGAGGCAGCAAGGTAAAAAATTGTGTACAGCGAAGGAGTTCGTGAAAGAGGACTTGTAGGTTGGAAGTGGTTGTGAAAGATCGACGTCGGAAGCAGACAGTGAGGAAGCGGGTGTTATGGTCATCAAACAATCGTCAAGTATCATTGAAGCACAGAAAAATGGAAGATTCAGAACCGTGAAAACATAACGTGGCGCAGACACTGGGTGAAGGAACGGGGAAAACTAGTACAACGATGAAAGTGGACTCAACCTCGGCTTTATATTATACATCCGCTTTTCGGTTTGATAGGATAGGAGAAAGGTCCTTTTTCAAGCCCAAGCGGAGGCCTTCTCGGTGTAGCGGGTACCCTGCTCAGGAGATAGCCATGGCGTAGTGAGCTTGCCATCATTGGCGGGGCTTGCGCTTTGCGGGCCGTGTAACGGTGAGGGCGCTGCGAGATGGCGGGAGAGGCTAACCCAGTTACCAACGCTTCCAGAGCGCGAGTGCCCGTTCGCACGGGGCACAGCAGCCTCAGGTTGAGGTGCCACAAATGATGCGGCAGGGGGTGGGGTGAGGTTCAGGCTAATCTCAGTGCCGTTGAAGGAATGGCGAACGTTTGCTGAGGTTCGCGCGGTATTCGACTTTGGGGGCGTCTTCAAAGACAAAGGTGAGTATGCAAGATTGTCAGGAACTAATGCCCACTAACCTGGCCAAAGTTAATAAGCTGCCGGCTCCCAAGGTCTGGGCCAGCAGTTACGGGACCGGGGGACAACCCACCAGAAGAATCGTTGGTCTGAGAGAACAGAACACCTTTAGTGGTGAACGACGGATATGCAGACTTGTTCTGCTGCTGCTTTATGGCGGCTTGATCGAGAGATGACGTATCAACTCTGAGAGAGCCAGTTCGGGGACGCGACGGTGGCTGGTAAGTTGTTTCTGCAGTAGCGGTAGCAGTCGCAGTCGCGGCTTCCTGATTGCGCTTGGCAGAGATTCGCTGCAGGAGAGAAACAGGTGCGTCGTTCGGGTCGCTGTCGGACCGGCCACGCGTTTGGTTGACCTTTGGCGGAGGAACACCCTCAGCTCCTGGAGCTGTACCGTTTGCTGGCAACTCGGTATGTATGAAACAGCAACGCTTCCCGTATGGACAAGAACCAGATACCCAGAAGGTCTAGAACCAAGCGGTCAGCACTTTAAATGAGGACTCGCGGTGGCATCACTTACTCGGCATATCTCTGTTTTATACTGTGTTGAATACATTGTCAGCATATTGGCGTTAAAAAAAGTAGGAGGGACAACCTTTGGGTGCCTCGACACCTTGCGGATCTCTTCTTCACCATGCGCAAATTGGCACTTCGGCCCGTAGCGACAGGTACCCTTTTCTTCCCAGCTGCGGCACAGCTCAGTCTTGTATAATCCCAGCTTACGGTTGTTTGCCGAGGGTCCATTGCCACCAGGATCAACGCTTGAGTCACTAGCCGGATTCCCGTCATGAAGTCCAGAGGAAATGCTTTGTCCTGGGAGACTGACGCCGTACTGTTGGTGGAACTGGGATTGCAAGCGGGCGGCAGCCATGACTTGGGCGGCCACACCTGCGTTTGCATAAGCCTCATGAGGTGGATAGAACTGATTGGGATAAATGCCCATGGTGGGTGGGCCAAGGGTAGGTGGGTAAATCCCTGGCTGGAATGGAGGTAAACCGCTAAGTAGAGCAGCAGCCTCCCTGAGATGGATTGGGTCCGAAGAGGAATGCTGGTGAGTGGCGCGGAAGACATTATGCTGCTGCTGAACACGAGTAACAGCGGGATTTTCGTGGGAAGGCATCATCATGTCGTATACTTGCTGGGTATTCCCGAGGGAGAGGTGAGCCGTATGGCCAGGGCCGGGATATGTGCCGTTTGTAACTAGTCCTGTACTGTATCCACGACCTGGCTGTGAACGATAAGCGGCCGTCCCATTGACAGCGACACTGGAGCGACCATTAAAGGCTTGCGGACTGGGTATGGTCCCATCAAGGGGTTGGAACTGCCGCTGTTGCGTGGTATAGTCTACCTGAAGGTCCTCCGTAACAGGGGCTGATTGACGGGGATAGCTGGACAAAGACGGGTACAACGGCTGGTCGTACTGGCTTTGTCTATCAACAGCAGTGCCCCATTGAGGGGCTCGCTCGCCATCGGGTGGGCTAGGGCCGACGCCGCGTAAGCGCTGTAGATCAGCTGTCGATAAACCGCCGCTGTACGAATGAGGTCTATCCCTTTGCTCAGGGCCAACCTTCAAGCCGAGTGCAGAGGACGCGAGCGTGTGGCTTGAGCCGGAAAGTTGGGTGGAGGTTGTCGTGTCGGCAGAAGAAACACGTGAGTGATTAGCGAGGGCGAGATGTTCATCGGACGCAGGGGGGGAAGGCCGCGAATCTAAACTAGTATCGGGAGATTCGAGTGGGCTGGAGTCATGAAGTTGGACAACGGGTTCCGCGACCTTTTTGGTTTTTGGAGGTGTGCGAATCGGACCGCGGATACTTTCTCCCGAGTCGAACCCGCCATTGATGTTCAGACGGGCAATCCCATCCGCGAGATCCCAAGACGCGTTTCCTGCGACATCGTGAGTGGTTCTTTCGAGTGGTTCTCTCGAAAGATAGAATCCCGCATACCTGTTGAAAGGGACGAATCCGACGACATGGAATGGTCGGGTGACGCGTTTTTGTCGAGCGGGGAGGAGCGAGGGAGAAAGGGTGGATGTTGGAGAGAGGGCAAGCCTTGAGGCATGGTTTGATTGCTGTACATGGTGTTGATTTGGTGATTACGGCGCTAAAGCGGAACCAATGATGGGAGAGACATGAGTTTTTGCCCCAAACCACAAAATTGAAAAGCAGGAAAGGGAAGAAAGTAACCAAGACAGACATCGATGAGGAGAACTCACGTCTACGGCAGCGTCTTCCCTTGCAATAGGTTGTTCTTGTATAATCCAATTGTCGGCGAGGCCCGTTGTTGAGATCTTTGCAAAGAGAGGCGGTTGGTACGAGTACTCGGGGTACGAGCGCAAGGTATCGGTGATCGAAGGAGAGGATGTGACCTCAATGGGCATAGAAACTACATTACGGGAAGGTCATACGTGAGCACGGGGAACGCCAAATGATGGGAAGCACGAACGAGTTAAGGATAACAAATCCGATGCAATTTGAGTGATAAAAAGGTGCTTGGGTGGACGAGATAATAATCAATTTGCGGGAATAGAGATGCCAAGGATGCTGGGAGTTTGTTTGCGAAGAGAGGAAAGCTGGAGTATATGTGAGGAATAGATTAGAGCACGTCACGGACAAGGGGACCGGGGAGTGCGGGTGGGAAAACGTGAAGAGGATGAGAGAAGGAAAGGGGAAAGGGAAGGGTAAGGGGAGAGGGAGGGAAGAGGATATTATAAAAAAAAAGAGAAGGACGGCAGGAGGCAAAGGCGTGTTCTATTGAGTGGCGGTCGGGGGTCAATCAAAGTAGAAGGTAAAGGTAAAGGGTGACCGGGTCAAGCCAACGATGTCAGCTCAGGTCACGGTGCGTCCGTCCTGTACGGCAACGGCACGGCTCACGGGCAACCAACCCACGGAAGATGTCCTATTTTATTATCTTTTTATTCAGATCACAACGTGCCCAGCTCGTATTATGTAAACACCCCCAACACGCCCCTTCATCGTGTCTTCACACTTACACCGACGCCTACACCTATTCCTAATGCCACTAGGGCTCTTGACTCGCTATCTCGCATAAAAAATATTGTCTCCCTACCCTGACATCAGGCCTATTAACGTCAATGGCAACGTGGTTGAAATAATCCCATCTGTCTGTATCTGTACACGTGTAATTCTATCAGCGACCCGATCAGTACCTCTTCATCATTCCGCCCTTTTCTTTATATTTTTTTTCCTGCGGTGACCTATAGACCCACCTTGTATGTCGCCATAGGGCTCTAGGGCTACCCACTGCCAACCCTAGTGTGACCCCATCAGCCCGGGCGTTTTTTTGTCTACCCTTTCCAAGTGAACTTGCCTCGTTGTTGTTTCATGACATCCTGTGCACGTTCCCTGGTCTAGGCGCCCCCTGATCCGGCTTTATTGCTCGGCGCGCCTTTAAGCGTCCGAAATGTTCAACTGACCAACCCCTCGTTTTTCTCCGCTATCAATGGAATTCAGCGTACGCCTCTGTCTGTTCACATTCACCTCCTCCCCCACGTTGGAATGGCTATGCAACACAACCACCCCCATTACAACACTCGTGAATTGGCTGTGCAAGGCTTCGCCTTCCCGCCGCTTCGCATGGTAGGCCTTTCTCGCTCCACATCTAGACCAAGTACCGTTCTATTGGAATTCTTGAGCCGCGCTCCTGTCATATTAGCCATGCCCCTATACCACATCTTTTCGGTATCACGTCGTGCGGCAACCTCATGTTCACCTGATTCAGCGCTAGAGGGTCCACTAGGCAGCCATGTTTGCCGAGTCCAGCTTGGGTTGCGGTTCCATCCTGATGGACGAGGTGCACCCTTCTGTAGCACCCATACCAGTCGGCGGAATCGTGGGGTGTAGTTACTCTTCTGCAGGCGCTTCCAAAATAACAAATCGATAGCGGAACATAAACGGTTTTCATGACTCCTCTCGGCGCTAGCTATTTACTCACCACAACACAAATTCTCAGGATCATCATGCCTGACTCCCGTGTCGCAAGACTGACGCACTCGATACTAGTTTCCAAGTGCCATCGGTAGTAATTACTGGGTATTAATACAGTATCCTGAAATGCAAATTCATTTTTTTCATGTATTGTCCTCTGCATACCTTGTTTGGCTAGTTGGGCCATATTTCAAACCGCGTGTTCGTGGTCAGCTATTGTATTATGATCCGCCGTATGTTTCGTAACGCCTTTGGCCTTCTGAAAATCACCGCTTCTTCGTACGTAGTAAGAGTAGATTTCATTTACCATGCACACCCACTCCAGAGCTCTCCGGGGGTCATCCTAGGATTACCGCCCAGAGTACAAAATCTTTCTTGCGTACTTCACAATCCAGTTATCCCTATATTAAGTGGCGAAATTGTGAAATGTCCACAAACCCAACCGCCTTCAGTTAATTAGAGGGATAGAAAGTACGAACAGCCATTGGCTTAGCCGCTCCTCTCCTGAGAAGGGGATGATGACGACAATTGGCGATGAGCGAGAGCGTCAAGAAATGCCGTCAACCGCTCGCTGTTACCCTTGTACAAGACTACGAGTAATTTGTACGTCGTTGCCACTGTAGCGGGGGCGCAGCGTCCTCATGGTAGTGTACGTCAACACACGCATATCCGTACAATATCTATTAAGCCAGAAGCACCCCGCGGCCACCTGAGTCAAAACTCCCGCTGTGTTGGACTCACGACGGCGCCCAGGAGGTTGGCATACTAGTTTAGGAGATGAAATTTCATAGGCCTTCAGAGGGCGCCCACCAAATCCGAGTCCGTCTGTCCGAGTTCGAGTTGATGTATCTTTTCCCCGCTATTCCTTATGAGTCACTAGCGGCCATCGATCACTGGATGGTACGGCAAATCTCCATACAGGTCAAGAAGCAAGTTGACAAGATGATCAGATCATTAATTCTATGTAATGCAACGTGTAGGTCATGCCTTTGCTCGTGTGTGCCTATCGATCAGTATGACGACTCGGACGTTGGGTGGCTGAGGCGGTAATAGACGCTTATTTATCTCCTAGGAATGACGAGGACCCATGTCCGAGAATGAAGGAAGGAGTAACTAAGTGGCATCGTGACAAGTCATGGGTTGCGGATGATGGATAAAAAATAAAAGCCCTTCACAAGGGAATGAAACGTAGGTGCACATGGTCGCCCTGGCTGGTATCTGCCAATAGGGCCGATAAGAGTAGGATATATCACGGCATTGGCAGGCTCAAGCGTCTAATTGTAATGCAGCCTGAGGTCAATATCGAAACCACGCAGCCAGCGGCCCAGAAACAAGAATGGGACGTACAATACGACGTGCCAACAAGCATCGTTGACAGGTTTTGCAGTTGATCTTCGTCAAACGCCAGCTGGTCACGATGCCACGTGTCCTGGAAGAAGTAGAGTCAGAGTCTAGCATCAATCATTTATTCCAACACATACCTGGTGTGTCTGTAAAATTTGTTGCGTTCATCACGGAGCTCGGAGATGGACATGGAAAAAAATCAAATGCATACCTTCTTGAACTCGGAAGCAGTCTTACGGATAGTCGTGGATATAGGCGGAGGATCGGTGGCATGTAGGGCAAGGACTGGTTATAATGAAGGCGGGTTCAGTAGAAACTTAGAATCAACACGGGGATGTGACCAACTATCTGTCAACGGTGGCATCCATGTTTCGACAGAATACGGGAAGCTCTCGATCAGCGCACAGAGACCCAGAATTGCAGAATGCAGCGTTCGCAGGGACTCGGTATAGCCGTGGTCTCCCCGAGTAGGAAGCCTGATTTTGCGTGTAAGGCTTACAAAGTGATCCTGAGATCTAAATCAGTATGGGGCGGGTATATTCAACCCAACCTGCCATTACCTTCAAGGGTATGATCCTCTGACGCTGAGACACCCTCACGATCCCAGAAAGCGCACTGGACGCCATTTCCCGTACCTCCACGTTGTCGTCGGAAAGGCAGTTAAGCATGATATCCATGATCTTGGATACACTCGCATTTGATATTCCCATGAGATTGCGATAGAAGAATACAACGAGGGTCGGCAGCGAATTCAGGCGGATGCGCCATGACTAGTTCCGTATCGAGTAAGCAATTTATTCAACTCGGAATAAGGGGGTTCATACCGTGGAAGAACTAATAGCACTGACGAAGCTAGTGCCTATGGCCTCGATAGATTCCGGCGGAGGCGCAACGGCGGAGAGAATGTATAGAACTGCCTGGCTATGGGATTGCAATTCCGGGTCATCACTGAGTTCGGACATGCGGAAAATCTCCGGCCTAATAAAAACAAATGGGTTATTGATGGAAGCGGAACCATGTAAACAAACCGATACATACAGGAGAGGAAGCACGTATGGGAACATTAAGGGTGCTTGGGGGCTGTAAAACGAGACCCACAGCCACCGCAACACTAACAGAAGCTCAGATATTCTATTTGTGGTACAGGGTGCAAAGATAACTCACATGATAATCCAACCTTGTCATACTATGATTCTATGTTGAGTACTAGTTCCAGAGGAGGACGGAAGACGGAAGACTTACCGCAGATTGGTTGACCCGAGGCGGAGGAAGGCGTTGCTCCTTCCACTCTGAGAGTTTGGATGCGAGCGCTGAGACATCTGACAGATAGGGGACACGCCTGTGTGAGAACGTTAACCCTAAATTGCGGTCGTGCGGTCAAGGTGGGAAAAGGGAAGACGTGCCGAATGAAAAGGGGATCATCAGTTGTTGCAGCAGCGCGCAGGAAATCGTCGACCGATGGGTAGCACGGTCTCCAACGCCTCGTTGCGATTAGGTATAGATTTGCAGAAATAGAAACTCTGATCTAAAATAGTAAACGTCAATGAGGGGACGAGCGAGCAGGTTTGTATGAGGGTACCTCTGCGAAGCTGACATCCATTCCCCCGAGGAGAAGGGAAAAATATCGGTCGAGTAGGGGAACATCCCGGTATCCAACATTGTCCAAGAAGCATCCCAAGATTGAGAGGGTTTTTATCACTAACGGAGCCGGTGAGGTGTGATAGGGCAATGATGTGATTCTTACATACTCGCAAAAGCGGAATCGCTGTGGAAATCGAGAGGCAATGAGAGAATCCAATCCGATAGCGTAGGGACACGTCGCAAGTCTCGGCCTTCCAACAGTGCCTTCATAGGGGAGTTTGGCGGCCGTCAACTCAACGACTTTGGACATACTCACGGTAATAGTGGCTTCCCAAAAACCAATGGTATCTGGTTTGATGCTCGTGTATATGCGGTCTAAACGCGAAATTACCCAAGACCATAGCTGGTCAAAGCATTGCTTGGGCCAGTTCTTCGCACCTATATTGTCAACGGCTTAGCCTCGTTCCGGGTCATTTTAATGAATTGCTGGCATACCACGCGTGATTCCTGCAAGCACTTCAGCTGCGGCCCGTTGTTTGAATCGATCCGCATCCCACAACAACTGTTCTGCAGAATTCAGAATCTTCTCGAAGCCTTCACCTTGGGACATCTTGGCTGTACCACAACGTGAGCGTCCAGAAGTGTTCTCGAAGGCAGAATTTATTACCAATAGTTTTGATGAATGCAACGTTGTCCGTTCGAAGCTCTGGGGAAGTCACATTTCGACTGGATTCTTGGCCCCACAACACCATTAATTTCTCGAAATACTCTGTTTGAGCGACGACTTCTCCGATGGCCTCGATGGCCACTTTAGAAGCAGGATCCCATGTGATGGGTGGGTCTCCAGCAGGAACGGGTGTATATGCCTTGGTCCCTGGCGCCCATGTAAGGAAACCAGAATATTGCTTATCGATGTAGAGTGCCCTGCAAACATTCGGATGTCAGAGACATTGTCCGAAATTATACACCGAGATCACGCCTCGTGGTAGCTTACTCATTCTTGATTGAAGGCACCTTATTTACGTAGGTGTGGAAATCATGGTCGCTCTTGATCGGCACGTATTTCGCAATGGGACTTTCCCACTCTTCCAACCAAAGGTCGGTTGATGTTCGCGAATACGTACGTATCTTGACCATAATCAATAATTTTATGATACCTCTACAAGGGTTGCTTAGTCTGGATTTAATTCGAGAGAAAAAAACCGACTTCTGAGCAATTGTTCGTAGCGGCAGATGTGGACTTAAGGTGTGATTGATGAAAAGTCTGGCCACATCGGGCGGAGGAACAACATCTCTGCGGAGAAGTCCATTCAGGAATTGGAGGGCTAGAAGGGTGTATCGCCACTGGTACGGTGTCAGCAACGTTGCCACAATTAGCACCAGTACTTACGTGTGTGGTTGGTCTGAGTGCAATTTCTGCAATAGCCGATATCTGTATATGCGATTACTATATGAAAATCCCGCACGCATGTGAGACCTACAGTCTGAGCATACTTTCTTTCCCGGGCTTCAGCTCGCGCGATAGACTTGTGGAGAGCCTCACTGAGGAGATCTTGGTCGATCAGCTCAGGAGATAAGTCTGCTCTCAGTGAATCAACAGCCAGTTTGACTTGGGGAGTGCTCTCAGTGAAGGCGTCTGTCCTTGTTGTTTCTTCCGCTAGATTGGTGATTGCATCATTTGCGACAGAGTTGACCAACTTCTGGATGGAGGGCTGGTGGGGACATAGGTTATAGGTTGTTCGTAGTCGTAATATACTTAGCACAGTACCTTCTCCTGATGCTGGCACTCAAGTAATGCTAGAAGGTACCGACCATACATATCGGGGTCCTTAGGGTCTTTGGATCAAAGATATGAGGGCTGGCCCAACAGAAGTGACACGGACAGCTACCTGCGATGGCATATACGGCTGCATTCCTGTTAAAAATGGTACGGGGAAGAATATAAGTGTGAACCTAACCTATTCCTCTGCTCCATAAAATATACAAGGCACCCTTCATGCGGTCCGGATCGGATCCCTTTGCAAGCGCATCGAAGACCGATGGAAGGATCAACTTAGTTGATCTAACGTAGTACTGTAAAACTTGAGTAGAAGCAACTACGGTATGACGTGAGGCTCACTCCGCAGACACTACCCAGAACAGCTTGTGCGTGCCTAATTTAACTGAGTAAAAGCCTCTGAATAATGACTGGGAAGGATCCCGCACCTTCGAACCCTTGTATACGGCGAAAGAGACAGGTCCAGGAGATCTCTGATGAGGTGATTGTCTAGTTCAGATCGTCGCCGATATAACGCATGCATGTACACTCGTCCACTGTGGTAGACGAGAGCACGTTTAAGGTGGACAAGACGCGAGTTCTCCTTCTGCCTACTCCATGCTCGATTGAGTCTGCAGGGAGCACGTCAGGCTTATCCCGGAAATGAAAAAAGTGAAGTCACTGACTCCCGAGCAGTAGCATAGCTTTTTTGCAAGTTATCAAAGTCGCCTCTGCTAAGAGCATAGTCCAGCAAATAAGTGTCGATACCTTTAACCACAGATATAACCGCGTCGATGTGGTCTTCGCCCTCATGCTCCTGCTTAAGGGCCACAGCTGCGCCATGAAGCACTCGACCAAGCCGTAG
>Ga0307510_10001092_pt1 | contig 28894 bp, 12 predicted proteins | sample 12_EM_MG_FD_207224 | JGI IMG/M metagenome (GOLD analysis project Ga0307510, IMG submission 207224) | Populus trichocarpa ectomycorrhiza microbial communities from riparian zone in the Pacific Northwest, United States - 12_EM | ecosystem: Host-associated > Plants > Roots > Unclassified | place... | reverse complement strand
AGTGTTAATTTGAATCAAATAACATAAATTATATTTTAAAATTTCACTTTAAAAGCTTAGCTTAGCAGAAGGTTTCATCTTCTTCTGCAAAAATATCGTTAGAATGCCCGTAGCGTAGAGCATGATGAGGAGACAGCAAGGAAGGGCCCATGAAAACATGGAAATGGCACCTCCATGGAATAATTGCTTGATCAATGAAGACGGGATGAATGCTTATGAAACAATCTTCGGAAAGACAAGAGAGGGGTCCACTTCATGAAGTAATCTTGGGAAAGATGAAGAAAGAGGAGAGGGGACACTGGATACGTGGGCCCCTACTTCAGAAGAATCAAAACCTAACTAAAGCCCATAATTACCGCACTTTAAAGTGAGCTTTCACTCTTGTTTAGCAATAATAATGACCAGTCCAATGCTCCCGATTAATAATTTTAAATGCTCACTCATTTATATATAATTATTTTTAGTGTTGTTGCAGTTGTTGTAATTATGTTTATTTTTATTGTTTTTATTGTGATTAAACATGGATAGTAATAGATCCCGTACCCATTACAAATACTTAAAACCCAAATTTTATATAGTTTTTATAGCGTTTATTTCTTTCTCAACTTGGTATCTTCGTTTGTTGCTTGAAACTGAATTTTAAAAATTAATATCCTAAACTTAAATAAAAAAGTAAAATAATATTTTTATCTGAATTTCTTAACTTAATCCTGGGTTGGAAGCAACAAATTTATTATTATTTACTCATATGTATTATTCTTAATTTATTTTATTTAACATATATTTCAGCTCATAATTAAGTTTTTTTAATAATAAAAAATCATTAATAATGCATGCACCTTTTTTTGTATTAAAAAAAGAAAATTGCTTCATCTCACATCACATCGTAGCGCAACGGAGAATCATACGAGTAGTATCCAAAACTCATGGATATCTAGATATTCTCAGGAACTTTATTAACGATTTTTATTTTTTTTAGGTTTTAAATGGGAGAATTATAAATTATTGGATGCTCTCACCGTCTTACCTAATAGTACTAAATAAAAACAGAAGTAGATATCCAATCTAACCTCCTCACCTTCAATTGGTTTTTAATGATGAAATGTCGCTTAGGGTTAATTTTTTTTCTTTCGAGTGATTGTCTTACTCTTTAAGTTGTTCGAGAACATGATAGTGATTGTTTTTTAAATACATTTAAATATTTTTTTATTTTTTAAAAATTATTTTTCATAATTGTATCTCAAAAGGACTCGAAAATAATAAAAAAAATCGAAATAAAAAAAAAATAATTTTAGAAAAATATTCTTGAAACACTACTAGATCTAAAGAAATCCTGTAACCAAGAAGAGTGACCTAACACATGAACAGGGGGAAAAAGAAAGAAAAACAGGTAAAACATGAAGAATTAAAAGGGAAATTAGTGGTTTGACCCACAGCGTCAAAGTGGTGGTTAGCAAAAGAAATGATTTTTGACCGGCGGCAACGTGGGACTCCCCAACTAAACCCAGACAGACAACACAAGTTAGTTACAAGTAAAAAGAGAGGCCCACTTTGTCTTTGTTTCCTCTCCAATCATGTGCCGTTTTAGCTTTAAGATTATCATCCCCTCTCACCTAATCCCTCTCCTTTTCTCTCTTGCCACGTGCCCTCTGACTATAAAATGATGCAATTAGACTTCATTTTATCTACTATCAGTTCTTTTATTGGACTCCAACAGCTGTTTTTTGGACTTGTTTGTGCATCAATTATGACTTTTTATAATGAAATATGCATTAACACAGTTTTTTATTTTTTATTTATTTGCTAGTTCATTGGATTTGAATAATAATAATAAAAAAAGATTGTGAAATTTAAACTCGATAATGTAAGAGATATGGGCATTTCTCAAGCATTTAGCAACCCTTGAAGTTATAAATCCACACAAGGCATGAAAGAGAGAGGACATCCCACTTCAAAGTGATTTTATCTCTTTATTATTTAAAAGTATTTTATTTAAAAATATATTAAAATAATATATTTTGTATTTTTTAAATTTTATTTACAATATAGCATATCAAAACAATTTAAAAATTATAAAATAAAAGAAATCTCAAAAATACTTTTTAAATGTAAAAACAAACTATTAGTTAGGTTGAATACAAAATTAATTTACATTCAAATCTCACGTGGTTTCTGTGAATGGCAACCCATTGCATTTATAAAGCACTTGAAATGAAGAAGAATTATTTGCAATGAACATTGCATTTAGGAAACGAGAGTCCTACTAGAATAATTAATAATTAATCGAGATAAATAAAGCTCGACACTTCACGTATTATTAAATAATAATGATGGACTACATTTTATGTATCCAGAAATAATAAAAAGCATGGCCTTTTCCTCTGGGAATGGCGACCCATAAATTTTAATAAATATTAAATTAATTGATAATAAATATGGTTGTATATAAAATATAAGATTTGTTAATCACTCTCAAGAAAATAAGCAAGATCAAACATCATCGAGTCTTATGGCGCAATCAAACCACGGCATAGCATCATCAATTACTAAAATAAAATAAAATAAAAATAATGGCAAGAAAACGTAAAATATTTTATCTTCATTAAGATAATAATATAACAATCCATAGGATAAACCAACACAATGTTGCTAAAAAAAAACTATACTATAAAAATAAAATAATGACAGCATAATAATAAGCCATGACCATTAAAATAACTACAATTTCACCAAGTATCCACAGTCTTCTTATTTATCCATCATTTACCTCTCAAATTCAATCCCAAAACAAAATAAATTAACGAATCAAAAATCCCCCCTCAAAAATAAAAAGTAAAATAAAAATATCAACCTATCTGTATGAAGAAGAACTCCTTCCCATTGTGCCCCTCTCCAGTTCAAAGATTTACCCCCTCCATTCGTTGCACTGTGCGGTAGGCCTTGTCCTCTGCTTTCCGGCCTTCAAGGGGCACGGCGTCTGTATGGGCGGCACCATACAATTATACTGCAAGCACAGCGAACTGCTCAAGGGAATCTCAACCGTTGGATTAATCTGCATCCCTGTTAAATAATTATGCTGCAAATAAAGTACTTGTATGCTCGCATCCATTAACCGGTCCACAAAACTACCCGGAACCTGTCCTATGAACCGGTTATTATTCAGATACAAATTCTGTACGGTTGAGAACATGGGCGATACTCCACCCGACAATCTGTTGTAGCTAAGATCAACGGTCGGTATTGCCACCTCACCTCCCGGTTGAACCGGACCAGAAAACGAATTTCTCTGCAGTTGAAGGTTGGTTATGGGGAATGTGAAGATTCGACTCGGAATACAGCCCGAGAACTGGTTCACACTCAGGTCCAGATAGTTTAACCGGTCGAGCCGGATCAATAACAAGTCGACCGGACCAGAGAGGCGGTTCCAGGAAAGAGAGAGGTATTGCAGCGAAGGAGGGAGGGAGGTTGGCGAGATGGAACCAGAGAGTTCGTTGTGTTTCAACTCGAGCCGGGTTAGAGTTTCTGAGAGAAATGGTGGGACCGAACCGGAGATGCGGTTGTGGCTGAGAATGACATTGGAGAGCCCTGGTATGGTACCTATAGAGCGAGGGATATCTCCGGTGAGCTGATTGTAGCTGAGATCAAGGGTTTTGAGGTTGCGTAACTGGCCTAGAGTTGCCGGTATCCCACCGGAGAGGAAGTTCCGGCTGATAGCGAGAAAGCGAAGGTCTTTTAATTGGGAGATTGATTGCGGGAGAGAACCCATGATTCGACCTGGAACAACAGAGAGTTCAGTCAGAGAAGAGAGCTTGCCAATGGCAGGGTCGAGTCGGCCTATTAGACCAGGAGACCCTGCACGAGGATCGCCCAAGTTGAGAGCGATCACCCGGTCTGATTCACAATACACTCCAGCGAAGTTGCAAGGATCAGAAGTGAAGTCCCATGAAGCAAAGAAGTTGGAACCAGGCATGTCGTCTAAGGATTTTCTAACGGATTGTAGAGCTAAGAAATCAAGTGGGTCTAAAATACAATGCACAAAAAACAATTTACATTGAAGAAGATAGACAACGAACAAAACGGAAAAGCATGATCTTAATGGGTGCATTGTCATTTGATCTCGGCGTGAAGAAGGAGAGATGCTGAGAGCAGTAGACGAAGGGGTATTATTATATAGAGAAGAGAGTGGAGGTGAGGTTTAGGGGTGATGATGAAAAAGCTTTCCGACTACCGATTTCTCGTGGGAAATGGCGTGAAAGCTTTAATGGCAAAACTATCAGCATAAAAAAAAGATCACAAGATTTAGAAAGAGAGAGAGGGACATAAAGAATAAAAGAATCAAGAATGGCTGGCTTTGAAGAGAAGCAACAAGATTGATGAATCTTCTTCTCGTAGTTGTTCTTCTCTCTCAATGACTACGCTTTTTCGTTACTTTGGCTTCTCAGAGAAGATGAAAAATGTAATGACCTGCTGCTGCTAGTCTCTACTTGTTTTGTGCTCCGCTGCTGCTGCTGCTACGGCAATAACAAATGTTGTTTTTTTTTATTATTATCATTAATTGTCTCTTATTTTAGTTAATGTTGTTGTTTTTTTGTTTTTTTATGGGGTTTAGGCTCGGGTTTAAACGGCTGTCCGAGCCTACATGGGGAGACAAAGTCACCAGGTTCGGAAAAGGGTGGTTCGGACAGATATCACGTGACAGAGAGGTTGATCCATCCAGGAAAAGAAAAGAAAAGAAGCGAGCAAGTGAATGCCTTTTAGGTTAGAGTGAACAAGGATGGCATGCAATAAATATCACCGATTTGGACCAGTCGACACGTCATCCGGGACTTGCGGAAGTAAATAAAACGAAGGTGCCCTCTAAAGAACCAGGAACAAGCGTGGCTTGCGTGAGGAGGTGGCTGCCAGCTGTCAGATGCCCATCATCTGCTTGTCCTTTTGTATACCATGGACTCCATTCTATTCTCAAGTAATTAATAAAAACCTAAAGCTGTGGGAAAATACTAAACAGTGAAAATACTATTCCACTTCACTAAGAACTAAACTGTTTATCACAGGTAATTGGATGTTTTCTCAAGATTTATTAATTATTTTAGAATTTATAAGAAACCACTTGGTTTAAAAAACAAATTCATAGTATAATTATTTAATTGCTCTTGAAAAAAACAATTGGTGCATACATGAAATGTGTCAACGAGTAAGTCATCCTGTCATGTTTAAACAGTGCATGCAGGATTTATAACAAAAAAAAAAAAAAAGCATTTATTGGTGATTTTGAATTTGTTACGGTGAGATCTACCTTTTTGAGGAGCACATGAGATAATTCTTTATGATTTGACACTCATTTGATTTTTTTTTTCCTCCTCTCCTTTGTTTTTCTGCCTGACCTTCTAAAATTTTAAAGTAATTATTCAATTTATTTTTCCTTATGATTTAACCCCTAGTTTTTCTATTGATATTTTTTATTTTAATTGTTTTATAGATTTAGAATTTGTTTTCAATTTCATTCTCTTTTGATTTTTTAATCTGTCAAATTTGGTTTTCGTTCTTTTTATTGCTTTCAATTGAAATTTTTTTATTTGAATTTTTTTATATAATTAAGACTTATTTTCAATTTTATTCTCTCTTATTTTTTAAATATGTAAAATTTGATTCTCCTTATTTTGATTGTTGTTTATCTTTTTTTAGATCACTTTTTAAATTGATTTTTTTTACAATTCCATCCTCCATTTTTTATTGTTTTTTTTTTTTTTACTTTGAAAAGTTTTTTCAATTGATATTTTTTTTATTTCATCCTTTAACATTAAATTGCTTCTTTATTGAGTCGAGTCTACAATTAAGCGGGTTGCGAAGTTTGGAGACTAACCCATGTTTAAGAGATTCGTCCAGGTTCATTTGTTTTTTTTCTTTTCTTTTGTCAAGTTCATGTTTTGGTTTTTAATTAAATTAAATCAAATGGTTAAATACATGCATATTATGCTCACTTCATGATATATTAGTTTGCTTGAATATAGCTTTTTTTGTTCTTTTTTTTTAATTGAATGTTTTATTTATTTATTTTCAGGCTTTAATATTTGGTTAATTAAAATTAAGCTCTTTATTTTGTTTTGGTTTGGGTTCTATGGGTTTATCACAGTCTCATATCCTAGAATACGAATTTCATGAGTTAACCATAATAGACCCGAGTTGAGCCAGCGTGTCATTATCTCCATATTTTTTAAAACAATATATTGCAATCTAAATATTTTAAAAGTATTTCATCAAGTATGCATCAAAAATTTCACTTCCTAATGCCTTTATACTTGTTTTAAAGCTAGAAAAAAAATCATTTGACCGATGGTATAGTGCGTGCTAACTTCGAAGGTTGTTTACTTGAATATCCAGGTAAGTGGGTTATCTTTCTTAATTTTTTTAGTTTGAATTAGATTTGTTACCTGCGCTCTGATGTAGGTCGGATAATGTTTTTTTTGTTATGTAAAAAAAGAATGTCAGGATAAAAAATCAAAGAATCGAGTTATTGATTTGATTTGTAATTTGAATAATATAAACTAAAAAAATAAAAATGAAAAAAAGGTAAAAAGAATCCAACTTGAGACCATCTAGATTACAAAAACAACCCAATATTGAAGGGTGAAACTGTAAAAAAAAAATTAAAATTAAAAACAATAAAAAAAGTTATTTTAAATTGGGTGAACTTGTAAACTTTATGACCATAAGCATAAGATTGAGATAAAATCAAAATAATCAATTAAAAAAAAGAAAAAAAATCAACTCACGTTAACCTTTAAAATATTTAAATAATATAAACAAAAAAAATACAAAAAAAAAAGAAATAACAATGAAAAAAAGGTAAAAAGAATCATACTTGAAACCATTTATATTATCAAACAACTCAATGTTGAATGATGAAACTATAAAATTATTTAAAAAAAAAACAACGAAAAAAACCTCTTTAAACTTAGTGAACTTGCAAACTTTATGATTATGGATTGAGAAAAAATCAAAATAATTAATTTAAAAAAAAAAAACTCGCATTATTGAAATATTTAAATAATATAAACAAAAAAATACAACAACAATGAAAAAAATAACAATGAAAAAAAAGTAAGAAAAATCATACTCAAAACAACTTGGATTATCAAACAATTTAATATTGAATGGTAAATTATAAAAAATAATAATTTAAAAAAACAATAAAAAACCTTTTAATCTAGGTGAACTTGTAAACTTTGTGATTATAAACATAAATTTAAGATAAAATCAAAATGATCAATTAAAAAAAAATCAACTTATATTAATCTTTTAAAACCGACGATTCTGTTCATAAACCAGGAACTCACCTTATAAAATACAAACAAACTTTTTACCCAAGCCAACTTCGTACAACAACAATCTTTTTACTTTTGACAGTACAACAATCTTTTACTTTTGAGAGACGCTAACGAGTTTAGATGTTTTTTAAAATATTTTTTTATTTAAAAATATATTAAAATAATTTAAAAATAAATCAAACTTAAATTGCGTTAATATTTAAAAATAAGTGATCCGAGTCATGGAATTACGATTAACCTGTAGATGAAAAATACAAAAAAATAACGAAGCAAAATTCATATTTATAAAAAAATAAAAAAATAACAATTAAAATAATGAAGATAAAATATAATAAAAAAAATAAAAGAATATAATTAGAGATTAAATTAGAAAACAAAATAAATTAAGAAAATGATAAAAATTAAAAGAATAAGAACCAAAATCATATACAAAAATAAAATAAAATAAAATGTTGAGGGATAACATTGAAAACAAAATCAAGGATAAAAAAAAATAATCAAAGGAATGAATATCAAATTGGATAAAAAAAATTATATGAAATAAAATATTGAGAGATAAAATTATGTGTGTGTGTCTATATATATATACACACACACACACACACACAACTAAATGGTGTGGGGAAATCATTGTTTCCTTGCATCCAAATGCACTGTGGATTACAACAGTAATATAGAGTGCATTCCTCTCTTTTTTTTCACTTTTTCTTTTTTTTTCAACCATCCCTTTTTTCTTGTTTTTCTTCCGTTTATTTTTTCTTCCCTTTTTTTTTCAAAAACTACTTTCCTTTTTTTTTTCAACTTCCCTCTTTCTTTCCTTTTTCATTTATTTTTTTTAAAATTATCTTTGTTGATTTAACTTTTTAAATATTAAACTGGTTAAAAATTTCGTTTTGTATTTTTTTTTATTTAAAATACTGTGGATTGCTACGGTTTTTTGCACATAGTTTTTCTATTTTATTTTTTTATTTTTCAAAATTATATTTGCTGATTTTATTTTTTTTATATTGAGCTGATTGAGATTTAGTTTTGTAATTTTTTTCTTTAAAACATTGTTGATTGTTGTAGTGTTTCTCTGCATGGTTTTTTTTGTTTTTGTTTTTTTATGATTTTCTTCGAAATTATATTTTTTAATATTGAGTTGGTTAAAAATTATATTTACAATATGTGAGGAAAACACTGTAACTTTCCTCGTAAATTACTATGGATTGCTACAATGTTTTTTCCCACATGGTTTTTTTTTCTGTTTTGTTATGTTTTTCCCTAAAATTATCTTTGTCAATTTTATTTTTTAAATATTAAGCTAGTTAAGAATTGCAATTACAAGTAAAGACAAGTTTTTCCTCACAAAACATTATAGATTGATACCGTTTTTCCTCACATGGTTTTTTTTCAGTTTCTTTTGTGTGTTTTTTTTTTTGTAATATTTTTTTCTAAAATTATCTTCGTCGGTTTTATTTTTTTTAATATTGAGTTGGTGAGAATTTAACTTTGTAATAAAGCTTAATCATGCGGGGAAAGCACTGTAGCTTTCCTCACAAAACATTGTTGAGAATTACAATTACAAGTTATTACAAATAAGGCTAAATCATGTGGGGAAGCATTGTAGCTTTCATCACAAAACATTGTGAATTGCTACAGTGTTTCCAACATAATTTCTTTTCATTTTTTTGTTATTTTTTTTCTAAAATTGTCTCTGTCGATTTGATTTTTTTAATATTGAGCTGATTAAAAATTTAACTTTGTAATATTTTTTCTTTAAAACACTATGAATTGTTGCAGTGTTTTCCCATATGATTTTTTTTATGATTATTTCCAAAATTATCTTTGTCGATTTGTTTTTGAATATTGAGTTGATGAAGAATTATAATTACAATAAAGCTAAATCATATGGGGAAAGCGTTGTAGTTTTTCTCACACAACACTATGGATTGCTACAGTATTTCTCTAAATGGTTTTTTATTTTATTTTATTGGGGAAATCACCACTGTAGTTTTCCTCACAAAACATTGTCAATTGCTACAACGTTTTTCCTCCTGGGTTTTTTTCCTTCCAAAATTATATTTGTTGGTTTTTTTTTAATATTAAGTTGGTAGAGGATTTAGCTTTGTAATTTTTTTTTGCTTTTTATTAACAGAAAAGCTAAATCATGTGGCGAAAGCACTATATCTTTCCTCCCAAAACACTGTAGATTACTACAAATCATTTTGTTCAGTTTATAAGTTTTTTTATCACCAACACAATTTTTTTTCGTCATGAAATATTGGCTCCATCATACCTTTAGTTTCTATTATTTATCTATTGCTGGTTTATAATTATAACACTAATAAATATATTTGTTTTATAAACTCGCGGCAATACACGAATATGCATCTCACGCGCGCGTGTGTTTTTGTGTGTGATATCACGAGATGTTTTCTTACCTTAGGGCCTAAGCCAACTTCGTACAACAACAATCTTTTTACTTTTGAGACGGTACAGCAATCTTTTTTACTTTTGAGACTGTAAACAATCTTTTATTAGAAGATTAAGAGACACGCTAAAGGGTGTTTAAGAATTTTTTAAAAAATATTTTTTTTGTTTAAAAATATATTTAAATAATATTATAAAAAATAACAATGAAAAAAAATATAAAAAAATCATACTCAAAACCATCAAATATTAAATGGTAAAATTATAAAAAATATATAATTTTTAAAAACAACAAAGAAAACCTTTTTAAATTTAACGAACTTACAAACTTTGTAACCATGTATATAAAATTAAAATAAATAAATTAACTCTTTAAAATTGGTAATTCTATTCATAAACTAGAAGCTAACCAACTTTTTTTCTTTATATATATATATATATATATATATATATATATATATATATAGATGTTTTCTTCCCCTGGGGCCAAAGCTAACTTCATATAACAACAATCTTTTTTACTTTTGATACAGTATACAATCTTTTATTATAAGATTAAAATAATGCTGAAGGGGTATTTAAGAATTTACAGATATTTTTTATTTAAAAATAAATTATTTTTTTTTTATTTTATAAAAAATATTTTTAATACCAACCCATTAAAATAATTAAAAAAATAAAAATTTAAAATTCGGTGAAATGATGGTTGCATAGTCCCACCAAAGACAAACTCAAAGGGAAAGATACCTCGACAAGACAACAATTAAATTGAACTGAAAAAAAGAAAAAAGAGATTTAAGTGGTCTGATCACTGATTTTGGAATTCTTTCAAAATCATTATGAAAAAAATTGATAATAAAACCGACTCATCTGTAATTGTTGCTCCAGAGTCCAGACATTTATCCTGTCTTAAGATTGACATTGATACTCCCTATTTTGCTTGCTTCCACCACCCATTTTTAGCTAAAAAAACTCATAAACAGCAATTATATATATATATATTTTTAAATACGGTGACAATTACTTTTTAAATATTTTTTATTTTAAAAATACATTAAATTAAGACATAAATCTCAGCCTTAATTCTTTTTTATTTACAGTCTTTAATTTGTTGCTTCTTCCATACACACTCCCTCGTCAAGTACTGCTAGACTTTGATCTTTTCTAAGTTAAAATCCTCGTGTAAAGCAGTTAAACTCACGTACAGACAGCTGATCACTCTCTTACATCCTGGGAGCCGACGGAAGAAAGAGAGACGAGCACATCATTCCATGAAAACCATATTAATTAAATGCTGCATCGATCAAATTAAGAGCACAGCCCGAAATAAGCTGGTGATAAAATATGTACTGGAAAAAAGAATATTGTCTTCACAGCTTCATCCCCGTGGTGTTTTCATTTATGGGATCATATCCTTTTTAATATTTTATTATTATTTCAATGTGTTAATATAAAAATAATTGTTAAATAATAATAAAATATTATTTTAATATATTTTTCAATAAATAATACTTTAGCGCTATTCTCCGACACACAGTACATGGATATTATGATTAATTTAATTTTGAGAAGATTTTGTCTTTTCTTGTTCAAGAAATTAAAACTTGTCGAATAAGATTTCTGTTTTCTTCTGGCAATTAATGGTAAAGTCGTCCTAGAAAGGCAGGGAAGAAAAAAGAAAAAAGAAAAAAGAAAAAAGAAAAAGAAAAAGAAAAGGTGGGACAACTGACAATACTAATGGCATACATGTAGTGGTGTGCATGACAACTGTAGATGAAGCTGGGAAGAACTCAGTCCACAAGTCAAAAGGAGACAAAAGCTTGGAAGTAGTCCTCGCGATGATTATAATTAATGCAGAGATTATAATTGTAAAATATTTTAATAGAGGAAGGCAGTTAGTGTTTCTCTACACCGATAGACACTGTGGATTGTATCAAAGGGTAACCGAGCCTAGCAGATTTTCATCTTGATCCATGGAGTTTTCACTTTCTTTTAATTTGCTCCTTGAAGTTTTATATTTTTCATGTTTCAGTCCTTAAATTTTATTTCCACTATGTTTTAGTCCATGAATTCTAAAAGATGAGAGATAGAGTCGCTAGAAAAAAAAGAGGAAAGAGAGATTTTGGACGATCACATTATAACTATTAAAAAAACAAATCTTGATGCTAATGAGTTTGTTTTTGAGATGAAAGTTCAATGGTAGTTATTTTTTTCTTTAATTATATATATATATATATAAAAAAATAGATCGGAGTTCATAATTTTTTCTACGTGGTTTACTTTCAAAATTTTAGAGCAATTGAAAGTTCTTTTGAGTTTGAAATTGAGGTTATTGAAATTTCCAGGATGGACATTTTTAAGTGAGAAGAAGTTAAAAATTATGTTTCAAATGTTCAAAAAATCAAACCTCACTTTTTCAGGTCCCCCTCCATAGAATTGCCCCTGAGAAGCCTAACCTTTTTTTGTGAGCGGAATGCTAACATTTGATAACTTTTTCTCTTCTCAATATTTTTCAACAAATCTCTCTCCTCTTTCTAATTCAAGGATTTAAATATAAATAAAATAAAATTTAAGATCAAAACTTTAAATTGTTAAACTAAATGTATCAAAAATAAAATCAATACAAATATTTAGGTAAAAATTTGTCAAATGGCATGTCTTTGAACAATAAACCCAGAAAAGCTCTCCATTGTTTTTTTTTTTTGTTAGATTTGATCTCTGATTTATTTTTTCACAAGCAACAAGACTAATTTATTTTTATAAAATTAATGCTATTTTCTTAACACTAAAATAACCTCACTAAAAATAAATTAAAATAAATTATAAAATTTAATTTCAAACTAATATATTTTGAAAGGATAAATTTAAAAATAATAACCTCTTATAGTTTCTTTTTTATTTAAAAAAACTGAAATCAAAACACATCGAAGAGAACATGATATCCGACTTATACAAAGATTTATGATTTAATCCTTAGTAGCTAGCTCCTACGTTGCCATTATCGTAATTACTTATCATTACTCTCTCGTTATGCCTAAATAACAAGCAAAGTGTACCAATGATTGAGGTTGTTTCACAGTATAGTAGTGATTATTTTTTAAATAATTTTTTGTGTCGAAATGCATGCTAATGATGCTTTTTTATTTTTTAAAAATTATTTTTGACATCAACATATCAAAATGATCCAAAACATATAAATTATATTAAATTTTAACAAAATAAAAAATTAAATTTTTTAAAAAACGTGGTTTGCATCGCGTTTCTAAACATGTTCCAACTGCTAGTAGCTGGGGCATGTCTAGGCAGCCCAGCGACCCAAGCCTCTCACAACGGGGTCCACAGTGTTAAATTTGCATGGGGATGTGTGAGGGCGATGGCACCAAACCCAACTACCCAAAATACCCACTCCTCTGTAATCATATGCATGTGTGGTAGTATTTGGTATTTCCCATCATGGAGGCTTGAGGAGTTAGCTTTTGGATTTGCATTCTTGCTTCCACTGTCAGCATGCTAGAGTTACGTATCCTGGGCTGCGCTGTCTTTGTCCTCCAGCTACGCAACTCTCATCTTTCCCACCCTTCTTCTTCTTCCTTTTCATGTCTTTTTTACGTGCATGATCAACTGTTCCTTGGTATCCATGAATGCTGAATTATCTCAATGCCAAATGCATGCAGAACTAGCCAAATTCAAAGAAGAAATGTGATAGTACTTAGCATACCATGAAGAAATCAAGCAGAAATTAATGAAATCATGCTACTCATTATTAGGAACCTGCTCAGATGATCAGTTTTTTCCCTCTTAATTGTGATGTGATTAAACTTACGAGTCCTGAATCTTTCAGAGGCGATCTCCAGCGTATGTAAAAGACAATGATGAGGATGGGCATCGGGGCTTCAAGGCAATATCACCACTGATCTCTTTTATTAATTCTACGCAAAGGCACATAAAGAACAATCAACTCCCACATCCATATATGTCTTTCCTTTGCCTACAAAACGAGCTACAACTGCCCAAAGTCACCGCTTTGAAGAGGTTGAGAATTCCAATTTTCACTCCATGCTAGAGGAATGATGATCTTTTTTAAAAATATTATTTTGGTTGATTTTCGAGTAAAATATATTTAAAAAATAATTATTATAATAATTCTAAACACCATCTAATTAAAAGATCTCGAGTCATGTTTTCCGAAGAATTGAACACGGTCGATCGATTTTACTCCCTCGACTAGAAGCTAAAGATAGCCATTTGTGACCTTCCAATTCCCACTTGGATCTGGCAAGTGATTGCTTGGTCCTGGTCCTCCAGTTATACTCTATTGATATATGTAATGCATATGATAAAGACTTTCCAGTAATTGAGAAGAAACTCAAAGGACGTGTTTGCCCCTCGATATCAATCGAGTCACTGGAAAAAATCATTGTGACACACATGATGACAGGTGTGTGTATACTTTCAGCTACCTTTTTTTAGTTTTTTTTTAAGAGAACAGCACAAGCATGCATATATATATATATATACATAATACTAATTAAGTTAAAGATTAAAAATTAAATAGAAAAGTAATAAAACTGAAGGTCTTATTTGAAAGGCCTTTCGATCTCGAGTTGTTACAGTAAACTAAAGTTTCGAGTCTAAAAAATCTGAACCTCATCCAATAATAAAATAAAAAACTATAATGCAGGCATGCGTTTTCCTGTAAAATTCGATATTTAGATAATGTAAATACGTTTTAACTGAATTAAAAAAACTAATGACTCAGGTTATATCTCTGATCGGGTTAAATAAATTAATTTTATTTTAATTAGATAAAAAAAAAATAGATGATGATAGTAAACCGATAATTATTTAAAAAAAAACCCCAACAATTTAAAAAAAAAACTTAAAATCTTAAAATTAGATAAAAAACCAACTTGAGATAGTAACATATAACCTTAAAAAGAAAAAAACATCATTTCTAACAACATTTCAATCGTCATGTAATCATCAGCCGAGTGGTACTATGCTCTGAAAGGATAGTTTTTCCACGGAAACATTATTTCTTTATATATAGAAATTCATCTTCTACATTGCATTCGACGGCTTCCACATGTTTAGACTACACTGATTTTCTAAAGCATGATGTGCCTAGAGACAACAAGAAGATCTACCATTCTAGTCAGATAAATGCAAATTTAAACCTCTGAAAAACAAACGAAACATACACTTTGCAGCATCAGATGTAGAATCCTCATTCACAGCTACTCCACAAACATATTCTCAAGTCAAAGCTGCTTGAACTCAGTCTAGGTCTAAAGACAAAATGAACATCTGAACCATCAACCTGCACCTTCCTGCTCCTGTCATAAGGAAGTAAGGTTTTGACAATACCTATTGCATCGCAGGAATTGATCCTCCAGCAGCGACTATCTGTTGCTCAAGCTACAAAGTCCAACAAAGGGGAGTAAAAATGAATACTAACATTAAGATACTAAAATCACTGTTATTAAAATATATTCAGATATTGAACAAGCAAGCTGTTTTTGTGTTTCTTGATCACCAAAAAGACAAAAGGATAGTAAAGGAAACTCTTCCCGCAATTCTTCTTTACAACACAAGATCAGGAACAGGAAGTTAAATCAAATGAAGCAACGGACAGCAACGATGCTGTTGAAACAGATGAAGCAATTTTTTTCAAGGCACGTAGAGCAATGAGCTTATCTTCTGTCATATAAACGGATGAAATAGATGGTGGGAATGCTTTCTTTGATTATCAAATACCTCCTAGGAAACTAAAAACTACCTCAAACTTACCTTGAATAAAGCTTGAAGATTGTTCTTCAGTTGAATGCACTCATGATTCACTTGTTGGAGACATCTCACACACCTGCACCAACAATTTTTAAATCCATCAAAATCCCCTACAACCATCGTATACTTGAATAAAAGCACACGACTGGATTATTCATATGCAAGAAGATCCAGATGACCATTCTTAATATCACATCAGTGAATCAAACTCCAGTCACAGATGCTCAGACACTTTGACAGATTGATAATGTAATTTCATTCTATAAAAAAAGCCATATAAGATTAAACCAATTAATTAGCATAAATAAATAACGACAGTTTACATCCCCTAGCTTCCATCTAAGATTAACAATTGAGAGGACCAGACTAGGATACCCATCCATCATGATCAAGTGAAATTTAAATTAAAGAAAAAAGTTTAATTTGATTTTATCACCTAAATCTTATGTGATCTCCAATAAATCAGCATACTTAGTCGAGGGTTTTATAATAGAGAAACTTCCAAGCGCAGTTGGCTAACGTTAAAAGGACATGCAATATAAGGGTGAAGAGAAGCTTACCCGTCACGGTTTTGGCCTTCACAGTAAGTCTTGAAGGCAATGCAGACATTTTGAATTCTTGCTGCACCAATGCTGTTAACCATACAAAGGAATACTGTAAGCAAAACAAATAATAAAAGAAAAAAGTGACACAAGTTTCGAAAAATCCCTGGGAATGTATTAGACTACCACTAACATTGTTGCAGCAAATGGATTCAATAAACATCTGTATGCGATCCTTGAAATGACTAGAGCACGAATTAACAATCAACGATCCAATCAAGAAATGAGTTTGAAAGTTACCTAGAACTACTACCCTTCAATTGATGAACATGAGAATCTACCTGCTTGAAATCTACAATCTGCTGTTCTCTGAACGTAAAAGAAATAACCCAAATAAGCAATTTTGGAATCAAACTTAGTAGATATATAAGAAATCCAAGAAACTAAAGACAATAAAGGTTATGGGACAACACACTCACAAAGCTTTGGCCATATTGTTAACGAGCTTCTCACAATCTTCAAAGAAAAGAGACACCACTTCCACCACAAAACCAGGACTGCTCTCATCTTGCAGCTTCTGCAACTGAGTAAACTGATCGTCCACAAAACCCTTCTCAAAACCAAAAACACCCATTATTTTAAAAACAAAATATCACCCAAGAAGCTTATTCTACCAAAGCTTAAGCTTAATCGATTTTGTATTCTAAAGAAATTAAAAACAAAACAAAAATGAGTTCTTTTTTGTATCCTAATTATGATTTTCCCAGAAACACTCTCCATAGAATTAACAGACAGGATGTTTAGAAAGGAACAACCAACCATCCTTTTAAAAAATCCAACGAAACAGAAAGAGAGATGTATATACTGACCTCTCGGTAGAGAAAAGCTGAGAAATCAGCAATCTGTCCCCGCAACTGACTGAGAAGATCCATGGATTTGGGTTTTCAAAGAGTAAAATGTTTACAGGGACTGGGAGTAGTTGACAATACTAACATCAATCAATCAAACAGGATTCTTTTCCGGCTTCGCCTTAAATAGTCAAGTACATATGACTCTTAGGAAATGCTCAGGTTTCCAGGAAACTCCCTCATGAGTTGCCCAAAACTGAGAGAGAAGCAGGATTCTCCAAGTGGACGAGCCATTCAATTATTCACTGTTTTTGGCCTTTTCTTTTCTCTCTTCCTCTTCTTTCTGGGATAGTACCTGGTGCATAAAAGATTGGATTCCATGGAAGAAAAAAAAATCTTATCTTTGCACTACCAGCTCATGGTCGGCTCAGTCCAGGTGAGGTGTTGTCCACTTTGGCCACTAATTTTATAGTTTTTTTCCCAACTCCCACGAAAGGCACTTCATGCGTTTGTGACTTTGACAATCCTTGTAAGCCTAACACCATTTTAGTACTCATCCGATGTAAGATCGTGCCTAAAATTAACATCAGAATCGTTTGATTCTTGATTTCATCCACAACCAAATCATGGTATCAATTTTGTTCTAAATCTAGAAAATATTATGTTATTTCTCTGAGTTATGTTTACGAGTCGAGCTAAAATTTCTTGAATATAAAAATAAATCAAGATAAAAAAATAAATAAATCAAGTATATGAATAAAAAATAAAACTGGAAAACCAGTGATAACAGAGTTTGATAATATTTTTTTTTATTTTAAAAAAATCAATATGTAACATTTTAAAAAATTATCCCACCTCATTGGATAATCAATATTGTTCGATAATAAATCTTTATTTTCATCCAGAATATCAAATGAATTTTTTTTTATATGAAGTTATTTGAAATTAATGATGAGATTTTGTATCTCTGATAAGATAATATATTAAAACGAAATTTTCTAACCATTTCCTTAACTAAAGGACCCCTTTTCTTTTTGTAAGTCAATGCCTTGATTCAACGACCCCAGTTCCATTCCAACATTAAAGGTAATTGCTGAGGATTGTAATTAACAATTCTTCGACGGCCTGTTTGTATGGCTTCTCTTCAGGCTATTCAGTTTCTCTTCCACAAAAACTGACATCAATCACGAAATTGTTCTTCTTGTAATAGGTGATTGGAGAGGTAGCATCCGCCTGTGACGGTGGTATGGGTTTTACTTAGACTTGCAAATCAAATTTCTGGAAAGGCTAAGGCGCCTGGGCCTCTCAGGGCAGTCCGTTTCCTCCTGGCCATCTTATTTTTTGTTTTGTTCACATGTTTTTCGCCTCTAATTTTTTGAAAAAAATTCAGACAACATTAGTAGTTGGAAAAATGAGGAAGATGAATTTTGTACTCTAAAACTTATTTTTCAATTATTTTTACCTTAAAATACTTACAAAACATCATAAAAAAAACTAATTTTTTTTTTTGCATAAAACAATCCAAAAAATCAATTTAAAACACAAACTTAACCCAAAAATCAAAATATTCATGAGATTGGATCTAATTTTTCAGGCAATATTAAAGTTAAAAAACACTATCAAAAGGAATCATTAAACACCAAAATCAACTCTTTTAATAGTCAAAATCAACTTCAATAAAGAATATTTTCTCTCTTCAACCATAATCCGGCCAAACCAAGGAATGATAAAACAAATAATGAAGTTGTGGGCCATAAGTGAAATTTAAAAAGCTATAGGGGCTGAAAACAAATAAAGATTTCTTTTAGTATTTTGTTAATTGGTAATCTAATCTAATTGCTCCTCCGTGTAGCAAATATGTTCCGTATGGTGGAGCTATAGAAGAGCAATATTTTCTAATGTTGAATAGTTCTAAGAAGATGAAATTGATAGAATTTACTAGTTTGGAATGAAATCGAGAATTATTTAATATTTAGGGATGAAAATAGGCTCCCTACTCATAAACTACTCAATAAATATTAATGCAACCCTTCCTAATCTTTCATCATTGTATTTAATTTACCTTTCCACTAGTATGTGAAGGCTTATCGGAACTTAACTTAGAATGATGATTTCAATGTTATTAAAATATAATTTAAAATGGTTAGTTAACTTTTGTTAAGTTTTTTATTTTTAATAGAAGTTGTTTGAGATAGTGGTAGAGATTGTTTTTTAAAGTATTTTTTGTTTAGAAGTGTATCAAAATAATATATTTTTTTATTTTTTTAAAATTTATTTTTAATATCAGTACATCAAAACAATCAAAAAATACAAAAAAGATTATTTAAAACAAAAAAAAATCAAAATTTTATAAAACGATAATGGAACCGCAGCTCCGAGCACACCCTTATAATATTGGAATCACTTGCTTTCATAACCATAACGATGTTGAGCTAATTATTACATGGAAGACTGATTTTCATTGATTAACTATAGTTTTGTATTAATTAATGGTATTAGCATATACTTTTCCTAATGTTTTTTCTTTAAGTGGTAACCATTATAATAACTTTAGTGTTTTAAGCAAGAGAAATGTATAAATCAAGAAAATTGACCATCAACGACATCAACATGAGAGCTACCAAGGAAAGATTGCAAAGAATTCATAGTAAGTAACAGAAATAGATGCACAAAATTGTTTGTACAAAGCAACTACATACTATGTTTATACAAAACATTCAACAATAAATTGATGTGTCATAGCAACAAATCTTAGTCTTGATGGAATACACTAATTTGTACCACCAAGACTTGTCCTTCCAAGCTTGCTTCGAGAGTCTGTCAAAACAACAACTATCCACATGCTAATCATCTTAAAATAACTGATTAAACTAAAAAAATTGAAAAAAAAAATAAAAAAATCGAACCAAACCCAAACAAAAAAATAATTCGATTTGGTTATTTTTTTTTTTATAAAAACCGAACCGAACCGAAAATAATCACCCTTAATGCTAATATTAAGATATAAAAGAAACAAAATTAATGTATATTTTCAATGCTCTTCGTATATATAAGAAAATATTTGTTTTTCTTAAAAAAAAAAAGGATCTTTGGCAACATCCAAGGTCATTTATTAAGAATTTATTCTTCGAGGAATTGAAGAGGTTAGCAATGAACATCATGATTGGAAGGTATATTATTGGCTCCTTCCAAATTTACCATTAATTTCTCTCTTTTAGTGGCAATTCAATACAAGAAAGAAAGTCTAAGAGTTGCACATAAGGAAGTAGAAAAAACAAGACAACAACAATAAATAACTCATTTGCTCACAAATTAAAATAGTGCTTGAGAACATGATTGAAACCGTATATTTTAAATGTTTTTTAAAAAAATTATTTAAAATTATTTTTTTATAGTTTCCAATCGTTTTGATGTGGTGATATTAAAAATTATTTTTTTAAAATAAAAAAAATTATTTTAATATATTTTTAAATAAAAAATACTTTAAATTATAATTATTATTACACTTCTAAACAACTCAAAAAATAACATACTGAAATAGAAGGAAAAGATAATCATTGTTGTAGGAGAAACATAATGACCTTAAGATATGGAGAGATTTAAAACTTTATTTGGACACCAATTTTTTTTTAAAAAAAACAAGACTATGGAGAAAGAGAAGGGCTGCGAAAATGAAATGATTTTGTATTGAAATAGTAAATAAAAATAATTTCAGAAGAATTAATAAGCATTTCAAGGATTGTAGGTGTATGTTTGGTATTTTGGTAGATTTTATAGATTTGATTTAAAAAATATATAAATTATAGGTTTTGCTCAACAGAAAATTTTTAATAAAATTTATACAAAATTATAATTTTATATTGATTAACTAAATATTTTTAAAATTATAATTAAAATAAAACATAATTTCAAATATACCACATCACATTCTCAAACGGTCAATAAAATTTATGAGTAGGGGAAGAGGGAATTATAATTGGAAAGTAGCGTTTCACCTTTTTTTCATTTTGCTTACCTTTTTTACACATTATTTCTCATTAATGCCCTTGTTAAGAAACTCAACCAATCAAGTTCATCAGCCCCATATTTTTAGCAAAGATAACCACTATAATTAATTTTAAAAAAAATGGAACTGATAAAATTAAATATTGCACATAACCATTGATATTACTGCATTTATTATTGAAATAACACATTAAAAGCTAAAAAAAATAGTGACGATATGGTGCAATATTTATCCATGCTATAATTTTGTTATAAAAAATATATATTCACCTCAATGCATTGGAGGAAAACACTTGTCCAATTATGAGCACTAAAAATTTGAACCTATATCATAGTTTTACACAAATATTGTAACAGCCATTAATTTTTAAAATATTTTTCACTCAAATACATCAAATCAATTTTTTATTTTTTTTTAAATGTATACAGAGAGGGGAAAAACACTAGGGAAGAACATGTCAGATGCACGGAAAGACTAATTAATTTGAAGGGCTTCCAAAAATCAGGAGGGCTCAAGCTCAAAATCGTGAATAACAGAAGAAAGCGTGTATGCAATTGGGAAACAGAGTTGGAACTCTATACTCGTGATTCTTTTAAATACATGTCGTTAAGTTCTAGGTCTACCCTGTACATATAAGTTGGAAAACAATGGCATCCTTTTCCTTTTGTTCCAAAACATTCTCTCTTGATGTTTCCCATTTATGTACATAAGTTTAGAAACATCGTCTTTCGTTTGTTTCATGAGCTCCCTCTTCTTCTTTTTCCACCTCTGATATGCTGTTTAGCTGCTCTCACTCTGATTTCACATGTGAGCATGAGTTGGTACAAAATTTGGCAATACCATCTCCTTGTTTTCACAGAAAACGTATGAAATCTGAGGTTCAAATACCCAAGTGGCCAAGACTTGCTTCATCAGAACTGCCGAAAGAGACGGAAATGGTGATTGATCTCAAAACCCAAATCAACCTGTCAGGTCAATTGATATGCCTGTTCTTGGGTGAGTTGTACTCCTCTGCACCAAGGAGTTTTTCATTAAGAAAAGCTTTTCGAAAAAATGGCAATCGGATTTTTTTCATACACTTCAAGCAGCTAAGGTTACCATTCAGAATCTGGACAACCTGCAATCCAAGTTCAAAGGCAAATCAACATATTTTTTAGTCATCTTATGCAAGCGGTTCAATTGTTGACTTTGGAACACAAAGTTAATATAGCCTCCAAGAAAGTGCTTCATCATAATAAGATTGAGACTGACAAAATATTTGAAAGACAAGATTTTTTAGTTTTATACCATTTAAGTCCTATTTCGATGTTTATCTGACAGCCGGGGTTTAATAATTAGTAACTAATAACATATGATCTTGACTTTCTAGTAAGATGACACACCTGAATCATGTGAGGCCGCCGTATTGAAGATTGTTGTATGCATAAAGAAGCAGCCAAGAGCACAAGATTCATTTGTCGAGCATTATAATCATCAACAAGAGCAGGATCAACTAGCTCTCCAATCTCATTGTTCTTGAGTAATGGTTTTGCCTAAAAAATAAAATCAACCAATTCATAATTAGCACCCTCTCAGTACATTGCTATAGTTGTTCTTTCCGAGTACTTGCCTGCATACAAGCAAGAAAAGGTATATGAAAATCATACCCACAACACAAGGCTTTGCTGCGAGTAATCCAGAGCTCGCCGTCCCGTGACTAGTTCCAACAGCAGCACACCGAAGGCAAAAACATCAGTTTTTTCGTCTACTATTCCATGCATCAAGTATTCCGGAGCAAGATAACTGTGACAGGCAGAGATTGAAGTAATAACTTCAAACAGTCAAATATATATTGAATAGAAACAGTAGAAAAAGGAAATAAGTCTTAGCTTTACAAACCCGAATGTGCCTTCAAATTTGGAAACAGTGTGGTGAGTCCATTGCTCTGGTAGCCACTTTGCAAGACCAAAATCACAAATCTGAAAAAAAATTAGTTAGGTTGTTTCTTTTTCGCTGACAAACACAATTTGTTATCCATCTAGAAAGGAAATCAAGAATAAGAAACAGAATCTACTGCTTGATACCTGAGGCTCAAAGTCCTCTGTAAGCAAAATGTTTGCAGCCTTAATATCTCTGTGTATTATTCTTCTCTGGCAACCCTCGTGAAGATAGAGTAAACCATGAGCTGTCCCTAATGCAATCTTATACCTGATATGCCATGTCAATCTCTCTTTTGAACCTATAAAATTTAGTACTTGTTAGAAAACGAAAAGCATTTAAAAATGGAGAACTTGGCATTCATGAACTAACCATAAAGAACTGAAGCTAAGCTCCCATGTGGAGACAATTCAAGAACAAGGTGCATTCCTCCTTCAATTCCATAACCAATCAATTTAGCTGTATTGGGATGGTTCACATGGGCCATAATCCCCATCTCAGATAAAAAGTCCCCAATAATCTCATCAGTTGTTCCTCGTGTTAAACGCTTGATGGCAACAATTTTCCCATTTTGCAAACACCCTTTGTAAACTTCAGCATAACCGCCTTTTCCAATCAGGTTTTCTACATAAAAGGAAAAGAAAAGAAAAAACTAAAATCCTTAAAACAGTTTATTCTATTATCGAACAACAACCTCCACATTTCTGAAAATTAAGCCATGTTTAGAAGGGAAACAAGGACGAAGAAGAAGAAGTGGAAGCATCACAGAACAGAACACGAACCTTGGCTGAAATTGTTTGTCGCGGCTTGGAGCTCAGAGAGAGTGAAGTTGATCCTTGGAGACTTAAAATTGCTCGAATCAGAATTCGCAAAGAGATTCGTTATAATGTTTTCTCTCATGCTACTGCTCTTTCTCATAGAGAGCTTTAGGACACCGAGAGGATGCAATGTTGCTAAAGATTTCTTCGATCTACTTCTAAGTAACTTGACAAATCCATGCCAACGGGAGGCATGTTTTGAAACCTCAGCATCCGATGAGGGATCTTTTGAAGAACAACTCTCTGAGTCTTCACTCTTAAAGTAGTCTTCAAGAACTCCAACCGGAGAGCTAGCATCCTCCTTTTTCTCCATATATATATCTAAAACATGCGATAACTTAATATATTGCAATAGAGAAATGTAGAATTGAGACGTGTAATGGTGGAGATGTTACCTGGACAAGGAGGGGCAGAGACAGGGAAAACAGAGTATTGGGTGTTTGCTTTATCCACTAGTTAACAACAAACAGTTGATTTTAGCAAGTGCGCTCCTCTGTTTTCCCTGGTGAGAGCAAAGCATGAGAAGAAAGAGGGGGGGATAGAGGACATGAAAGGAAAACAGAGGCCTAGCGTAAGTGAAAAGAGAATGGCAACAAAAGAAGATATTTCAGACCATAGGACAGCAGCCTATTACAACAGATAGATAGGTGACACAAAAGCAATCAACCAGTGAAAACATAAAACAAAGATGCTTCAACTAAAAACCAAAGTTTTCCCCAGACAGAAAAGAGAAGAGAAGAGACTAGGAATAAAATGAGTGCATAAATAAAAATATATAGAATACTAGTTTAGCTAGTAGAAGACATGTTTTTTTTTTTTTGTTTGTATCTAATTCTAAGCAGTATATGAAAGTAGAAGAGAAGGCGAGAAGGAGAATCCGAATTTTATCAGAGAGATTCGCAGGCAACGTAGCATCAAAGCAGAGGAAGGACAGACAGAGAGAGAGAGAGAGAGCTCTAGTTAAATTCGCAGTCACTCTTTAAAACATGTCGCCCCCAGATGGAGTTTTCTTTTTCTCTTTTTTTAAGTAGCACAGTGTCTGAAAAAAAAATTAATAAATAAATAAATAAATAAAACGGGTTGATTAGAAATGCAGGTTCAACCGGCACCACCCATAGAACCATTTTTTTTAAACCGATGGTACATGTAACACATGCATCAGCATGTTTAAATTTATTTTTTTATTTTTTTATTTTGCTGGTAATTCTAACACACACGCTACCATGTTTAAAATTTATGCGGTTTACACGTGTAATATATGTTGCCACCTTCACGTTCAGCTCTAGAGTCAGCTTTTTTTGTGTTTTATTATTTTTCTCGTTGAATTTTTTTTAATAATTTTATTAGTGTTATTATAGAAGCTTGGATGTGTTTTTTTGGCTTTTCATTTTTTTTCTCTCTCCTGCTTTGTTCATTGTGTGCCCATTTATTCTTCTTTGTTCTCTTATCAAATTGCATTTGGTTTCTCAATTTTTATATTTAGTTAGCTTTAGTCTCATTATTATGATCTAAATAAGATTAAATACCTTTATTTTTAGACGTTTTATTTGAAAATAAATATTAAATTGATTAATATCTAATGAAATAATATCTAAAAAACTAACTTAGACAGGAGCGAAGGATAAAAAGTTTATTATAGATAAAAATCATTAAAAACCAAAAATATCATAAGTATATCCATTCATATATCCACTTGCCATTATACTATAGCAACATTTTATATATATATAAAAAAAATCTAGAAAAGCCTACTAATGTTGGATAGGAAAAAATGAACTAGGAAAAATAGTTGCTTTAAATAGAAAAATAAACTAGAAAAGCATCATGATAAGAAATATAAAAATATTTGTATCTCTAAAAAATTTCACGCATGGATCTCCCCAAGTTCAAGTAACTCATCCTCGAGTTTAGTTTTTAATTGAAAATTATCCTTCATCACTAATATCCTTTGTGTATGGGCAATCTCATCACGGGTCCCCAAAACTTTTGAGCGGGTCACCGTATCATTGGTCCCTAGCACAACTCCTTCATACAGGCTGCTTCATCGTAGATCCCTAATACGATATTTCTATGCGAGTCACCTCATTGCGAGTCTCATCGGCAGGATTTTGAATTGTATCAATCAAGGCAAATGAAAACATCATATTAGTTCATGTACATCTTTTTTCCGGGGGAACCTTCTTAGGTTATCTTCCAGCCATGATTGTTCTACAATACACAACAAAGCAAAATAATCATCAATGATCATTGGTCTCCAATATTAATTGACATAGACGATAGCAAAAGATAAATGATTTGTTACAAGTCAAAACTTTTAAATATTAAAAATACCATAAATACACAAAGACTCTTAAAATATTTAATTTTATTTATTAATACTTTCACTTATCAAAATACTATCACAATCCTTTTTATATATATATATATATAAAACCTAGAAAACTTATTCTAGAAACAATACTTCCTTCGTATAATAAAAAGGGCCTAGAAAAGCATTTTAATAAAAAAATATTTATTTTTCTGAAAAATGCCATGCATCAAAAACACTTTCAGACTCTAGGCTCGCTAGCATACTCTGACAATTACCTTAAGCTTGACTTGACAGGAAAGGGACGGGAAAGGGATAGGCTTGGATATGAATAACACAACATCGAAAGTTCTTTTGTTAAACTATCTGTACGCCTTTATTAGTTTTTTTTTTATATATATATATAAAAGGGTAAAAAAAAGAACGAGTCATCATAGCATACGTAGCCTTGTTTTATATATATATATATATAATATTACTAAAAAAAATATTGATAAAATAATTTTAACTATAATTTAAAAGATTACTGGATAAAATTATAATTAATCCTAAATTAAACCTCGTATCTTTAAATCGAGCTCCGGTATTATTTATTCTCTCTTTCTTTATTATTGAATATTAAATCATATTTTTTAGTCATTAAATTTTTATAAGATTATAAATTTATTTTTATTAGATTAATTAACTTGCAAGAAACATATATTTTGAAACTTAACTAAACAACCACTACTAAAAATAGGAGTTATATTTAAAATATAATATTTTCCGAATATTTTTTCTGTTATTCTTTCAAAAAATTTACCAAACTTTATTACTTTTCAAAAAAGTTTTAAAAGAGGGAAGAAAAGGGAAATGGTTTCCTATCTAGTAGGTGCGAGGATAGATACACATAAGCCTTTATCCGATTCTTGTGATTCGCGAGAGGAATTGACAGGCTAAGGTGAAATGGTCAGAGACGCTTCTTTTTGGTCTCCTCGGGGATGGGCTGCTGCTGCTGCTGCCTGGGATCATTGAAGCACGAGTTTGTTTTCTGTTTTTTAACTAGTAATTTTCATTTGGATTTTTATTATTGTTTCTACGAATATCATCATGAGAGAATCTTGGATTATCCACCACCGTTTTTTATAGCAACCGAATGACAATGCAAGCCATTTAAAATATATTTTTTTAATATTTTCATATTATTTTGATATACTATATCAAAAATAATATGAAAGTGTACTTTTCTCACACGTTGAGATCCAAGGCCTTCTTCACGGGTAGAGCTTCAACAAACTAAGGGCCCTCGGCTACCATAACTTTTGGATATTGAAAAAAAAAATGTTTAATAAAATTCTAAAACTTGTGTAGATGCAAAGGTAAAAAGCTATAAAATTGAGTTTTTAAGTATTTTGGCATCATGTATTTTTTTTAAAAAAAATTATAATTATAATTATAGCAACTACAACTACTAAAACATCGGTTCAGTTTAACTATTCGCGTGAAAAATGAACCAGATTGATATATTATTGTAATTTTCTTACAAGAAATTCATGTCCCAGCTCCATTGATTAAAGTACACGGAGCGAGTCTAAAGTCGCAGGTTCAAGTAATGGTGGACACAAATGACTTTTTCACATTGGAGAGAACTTTTTTTTCTTTGTGCTTGTGTATTTGATAAGGTCATACTGGAATAAATCTCAAATGATTTAATTTAAAATCTAAGCTAAGAAAAGAGCTGGGTCATGATTTTGAACCACTGTACCGAGTTTAATAACATGCTCTTAACCTTTTTTAATTGGCCATTTGGTTTTTGTTGTGTTTTTGCTTTTTTTTTAATATTTTTTTGTCTGATTCTTTAATGTTGGGTTTTTACTTAATTTTATTATTTAATATTGTTGATTATGAATTGATTTTTATATTTTTTATCAAGTAATAAAATATATAAAAAATTAATTTAATCAGTGGAGTTCATAACCCGAGTTGCAGGTTTCGCGGGTTAACTAAAATGGACCTGATATTTTTTTTTTCTTTGAACCTTCTCAGTTAATAAAATACATCTCTCACAAAATTTAATTTAAAAATAAGATATTTTATCTAATGCAATGACACCAACAACAAAAATAAAAAATTCCTAACAGTCTTGGATATTATTTCTTACATTCAAATTTTATTCTTGATATAACAGACAACAACGATAGCACGATCATTAAAGTAGTTACAACTATAACAAGGCATCACTTTTTGAAACAGACTCTTGAGATTTGTCGACCCATGAAGAGCCAGCCAGCAACGTTACTGGCCAAAGATAGATGGATAACAAGTTAACCACTAGCATTAGGCCACCTCTCGCAGGTCAGAAGTTAAGAGGTGATTGCCGACACTTTCAGGAATCAGGACACAGTAAGTGTTTGTTTTAAAGAATGTATTTTTAAAATTATTTTTATTTTTAATTAATATTTTTTATTGTTTTCATGTATTTTATTGATATGGTGTTAAAAACAATTTTAAAAAAATAAAAAATATTATTTTAATAAATTTTCAAGTAAAAAACACCTAGAAAAAAAACCGATATCAGACTCTTAAACACACCGTAAACCGTCATTACATCATGGTTGCTTGATGGGAATCATTCGGATGTCATTACAGCGGATATTATTTATTGCATATTGATGCCATGATAACTTGCGGTCCTAAATCTAAGATTTGTAATCTCAACAACAAGAAGTTAAATCCTGTCAAGCCCGACCTAGATCATGAGTCTAAAAAAAACCCCATGGAAAGCAAATTGAACAAATTATAAAGTTAAATCCTTCAAAAAGTTATTGTTAAATGATGAAATTGAAAAAAAATTAACATAAAAAAGGACACAATAAATGATCTAAATCTATCTAACTTAACTCGTAAAACTTGTGATTTGGGTTATAAGATCGAAATAATCTCGTAGAA
>Ga0307510_10001091_pt1 | contig 28923 bp, 28 predicted proteins | sample 12_EM_MG_FD_207224 | JGI IMG/M metagenome (GOLD analysis project Ga0307510, IMG submission 207224) | Populus trichocarpa ectomycorrhiza microbial communities from riparian zone in the Pacific Northwest, United States - 12_EM | ecosystem: Host-associated > Plants > Roots > Unclassified | place... | reverse complement strand
TGCGGGATAATGATAATAATCTTAAGATATCTTCCTTGAAAATGCAGGATATGGAGGTGGATACCCTGCCATTGATGCAAAATATTGAATTTAATCTTGATCTGGCGGGATCAGACGAAAATTATATCTACCTGAACCCGAACCTGTTTACCTCGCTCAAAACCAATCCGTTTTTAAGTGAAAAACGTATGACCGATGTAGATTTCAGCTATTTGCAAAATTATGCCGTTAGCGGCATGTATAAGATCCCCCCAGGTTACAAGGTTGATGCTTTACCCAAAAGTGTTACGATAGTGATGCCTGATAAAGGCGTAAGTTTTAAACGACTGGTAGCTGAACAGGAAGGAAATATTATAGTGCGATATGCTATTAGCTATAACAAAGTTGAATATTCAAAGGATAATTACCCGGATTTCCATGAATTTTTTAAGAAGATGCATGAAATGCTGAATGAGCAGATCATCTTAAAAAAGGGATAAACTATTTAATTTCTTAAACCTATTCACATGAATAAATTTTTAACATTATTATTATTACTTAGTATATTTTCTAATACATTAAAAGCGCAAACAGCAACAACCCAACCATATGGTAAAGTTGACAAGGCTGATCTTGAATTGAAAGCATGTGATTTTGAAAAGGACGCCAATGCTGAAGTGCTTTTTGATAAAGGCTCGGTTAATTTTACAGCCGACTATGACCTGGTTTTTGAACGTCATGTTCGCATTAAAATTTTTAATGACAAAGCTAAGGATGCCGCAAGTATCCGTTTAGTATATTGGGGCGGCGGCGGCATGGAATTGCTTTCAAATGTACAGGCTGAGACTATTAATCTCAACAACGGCAATATCGAGATAACTAAGGTCGACAAAAAGCTTATTTTTATGCAAACTGTTGATAGGGCGCGTTCGTTAGTGGCCTTTTCGTTCCCCAATGTGCAGCCGGGCTCAATTATCGAGTTTAAATATACATTAATGACCGCAAACCTTAGCGATTTCCCGAATTGGTATTTCCAGGATCGTTTCCCCACTCGTTATAGCGAGCTTAATACTACTATTCCCAATATATTAATTTATAAAAACCTGGTTATGGTAAACCTGCCCTTTCTTAAAAACACACCGGATGTTAAAGCCATGACCAATATACCGTCGCTTAAAGATGAACCTTATATGAGTTCGCGCAAGGATAATTACCAGAGGATACTTTATCAATTGTTAGCTATTCATTCGGGCGCTTTGCACAAAACATTTTCTGACACATGGAAAAAGATCGGCGAAGATGAAGTTAGGTTTTATGATTTCGGTGGCGAATTTGACAGAAGGGTTGATGGGGGAGATACTATCCTTGCCAAAGCAAAAGCCTTAAGTACAGATGATGCCAAAATTGCCTATCTCTTTGGCGAAGTAAAAAACCACATGAAATGGAATGAAGACGATGAAAGATATACCAATGACGGGACTTCAAAAGCCTGGCAAAAAAAAATAGGTAATTCAACAGAGATCAATCTTATTTTATATAACTTACTTCACAAGGCAGGGGTAAAAGGCTACCCTATGCTGGTAAGCACCAAGCAAAATGGCAAGGTGAACCCGGCATTTCCAAACAGGTATCAATTTAACAGAACCGTAGTTTATGTACCTATAGACAGTACAAGGTTTTACTTGCTTGATGCAACAAATAAATACAATACATACAAGGATATACCCGATGCCCTATTGAACGGTTTTGGTTTTTATATTGATAAGGACAACGAGAATTATGATCTTGTTTTTATCGAGAAAACCACGCCGGTAAGAAATGTTATTGTGGTGAATGCCGATATAACAGCAGCAGGCAAAATGGAAGGCACCGCAGAGATCAGCAGCCCTGCCAACAACCGCATCAGTTACATAAAAAACTATAAAGAAAACGGAGAAAAGAAATATATCGATTACCTGCGTGAGGATGATAATAATCTGAAGATCAACTCGCTAAAACTAGAGAATATGGAAATTGATACGTTGCCATTAACGCAGAATATTTCCTTCACGCTTGATCTTACAAGTTCGGATCAGAATTACATTTACTTCAAACCTAATATTCTCACCTCGATAGGGCCAAATCCATTTTTGAATGAAGAACGTATGACCGATATTGATTTTGGCTATCGGAATAATTATGCTATAGTAGGTTTATTCAAAATACCCGCAGGCTATAAATCAGATGCCCTGCCTAAAAATGCGAGTATGACAATGCCCGACCAAAGCATTGTTTTTAAGCGGATTGTTGCCGAACAGGACGGCGAAATAACCATAAAGTATGCTATAAACTATAATAGATCAATATTCTTTAAAGACGACTACCCTGTAATGCATGATTTCTATAGAAAAATGTATGAAATGCTGAACGAACAGATCATACTAAAAAAGAGCTAAAAATGAACTATAATAAATATTTAAAACTCCTGGCATTTGTAATTTCCGGATACTGTTTAAGTACTGCACACGCTTACGGGCAAGCTAAAGATATTCCGCAGGCGCTCTTTAGCGCATCCGGTATTCCCGATTCATTAAAGGAGGATGCAAATTCGGTGGTAAGATATTCGATGGATGAGATATTAGTAAAGGGCCCCGGTAAAATGAGTATCAGGCATCATTCTCTGACAACTGTACTTAATGAGAAGGGAGATAGGGAAGCAGTAATACAATTGACCTATAATAAAAAATACGACAATTATAGTTTTGTTGATGTTCATATATATAATAGCGATGGTAAAGCGATAAAGAAATACCATAAAAGTGATATGTATGATGGCCTGGCATCAGATGATGAGACATTGGTCAACGACGAGCGTTTCCTTGGCTTAAAACATACAGTTGCAAATTATCCGGAAACCATAGAAATAGAATATGAAGAGAATATAACGAGCTTAATTGATTTGGGAAAATGGCTTATCCAGGAGCCGGAACAATCAATCCAAAACGCATCCTATCATATATCTATAGATTCAACCGCCGGTTTTCGATACTTGAATAGGAACACCTTCTTAAAACCAATAAAAACGAAACAAAATTCTGTTGATAGCTACTTATGGCGGGCATCCAATTTGAAGGCGATTAAGATTGAAGAAGGGGCTAAATCATGGAGAGTATTGCCGGCAATTAAGTTTGCTGCGAATAAATTTGAATTTTATGGCATTCCCGGAGATATAAGTACCTGGCAGAATTATGGTAAATGGCAAAAGATACTGAACACTGATGTTTGCACCCTAAGCCCTCAGCGTATAGAGGAAATACAGAAAATGACGGATACAATCAAGACCGATAAAGCAAAAGCAACATTCTTGTATAAATATATGCAGCAAAACATGCGGTATGTAAGTATTCAATTAGGTATTGGCGGGCTAAAGCCATTTCCTGCAACATTTGTTGATCAAAAGAAATACGGAGACTGTAAAGCTTTATCAAATTACATGTATGCATTACTTAAAGCGGTAAACATTAATTCATACTATACCATTGTCAATGCCGGTACTAACGCCGAACCCGCCAACTATGCCTTTCCGAGCGATCCGTTTAACCATGTAATTTTGTGTATACCTTTTAAAAACGATACTACCTGGCTGGAATGTACAAGCAGCACAATGCCTTTTGGTAAATTAGGTTCGTTTACTGAAAACAGGAATGCCTTACTGGTTACCGAGGATGGCGGCAAACTGGTAAGCACACCTAAAAGCACGTCGAAGGAAAATCAGATTAACAGCGAAGCTCATATCGTATTGGATGCCGAAGGGGGCGCCAAAACTCAAGTTAAAATATTAAGTACAGGAGAGTACAGGGATATGTTTGTGGGGATAGCAGCAGGGAAAACGGACGAACAAAAACAGTTTTTATTGCAAGAACTTCATATCAAGCAACCCTCAGCTTTTGATTTTAAATCCGAGAAAGATGCTGATGGTACAAAAGAAATAGACCTTGACTTAGACTATGATCAGTTTTGTGATGTAAAGGCAGGGGATAAAAGATTTTACCGCCCATTGGCATTTTCGCTTTGGGCGGGGACAGTTCCGGTTGCTGAAAAAAGAAAAACCGATTATTATTTTGAATGCCCTGCTCAAAAATCATGTACCACAACCATTGATCTTCCCACGGGCTTTGAAGTTGAAACTTTACCTGCCAATGCCAGCTTGAAGTTTACTTATGGCAACTACGAAATAAACTATGTGTACAACAAGGATAAAAACCAGGTAGTAAGTACAGCTAAGTTTGTTTTGAATAACCAGGTAATTCCCGCAGCTAAATACACCGAAATGCAGCAATATATGGATGGTGTTGCAAAAGCTCAGAATAAAAAACTGGTGATAAAAAAGAAGGCATAAATTTGCCTGATGATATTCAGGCTGGACGATCGTTTATTATTCCCTGACCCGACACTTGCCGATGAGGACGGTCTGCTGGCAGTGGGTGGTGATTTATCGACCGACCGCCTTTTGTTGGCGTATCAGAATGGTATTTTCCCATGGTACAATGATAATACGCCAATATTATGGTACTCGCCCCACGAAAGATTTGTTTTGTTCCCCAATGAATTGAAGATCTCAAAAAGTATGCGCCAGGTTTTAAGATCGGGCCGGTTTACAGTTACACAAGATCAATGTTTTGAATCCGTGATAGATGCCTGCTCATCAGTTGGCCGTAAAGGTCAGGACGGAACCTGGATAACTGCGGATATGAAAGATGCTTATATTCGCTTACATAATGAAGGCCATGCACATTCTGTCGAGGTATGGGAACAGGGACAGCTGATAGGCGGGTTGTATGGTGTTCAGATCGGCTCTGTTTTTTGCGGCGAAAGCATGTTCAGCCTGGTGAGTAACGCTTCTAAGGCTGCATTAATTGGTATGTGTAATAACGGTAATTATACCCTAATAGACTGCCAGGTGCATACCGAACACCTGGAATCCATGGGCGCCCGACTCATCGACAGAAAAGAATATATCGGCATACTGCAAAATAAACAGGTTTAAGTTTAGTTTTGCTGTATGGAGCAGATCAGCGCAAAAGAACGTATCATATTAGGCATTGACCCCGGAACAGCAGTGATGGGTTACGGCCTGGTGAAAGAAACAGGCTCCAAAATTGAACTGATAAACCTTGGCGTGATTAAAATGGAGAATATGGATGACCATATGCTAAAGCTTCAGCGCATATTTGAAAAAACAGTCGCCCTGATAGATAATTATCACCCCGATTGCCTGGCTATTGAGGCCCCTTTTTATGGGAAAAATATACAGGTAATGCTTAAACTTGGTCGTGCGCAGGGGGTAGCGATGGCTGCTGCACTGTCACGAAACGTAAACATCACTGAATATTCACCCCGCAAAATAAAGCAGGCCATAACCGGCAACGGAAATGCGACCAAGGAACAAGTGGCTGCCATGCTTCAAAACCTGTTAAAATTTAAAGAAACGCCTGAGTTTTTAGATGCGACAGATGGACTTGCCGTAGCCGTTTGCCATTCCTTTCAGAAAATCAGCACAACTACCGGGAAAAGCGGTAGTAAAAAATCATATTCGGGTTGGGAGACCTTTGTTAAGGATAACCCTAAGAAAATTATTTGATGTGCAAATTAATTTTTCATACTGCGAATATCTGCACATTCGCACATTTGAAATCTGCACATCAATCCTGTCTTAACGCTTCTTTTATTTTCTCAGCCGTTGCATGCAATTGCTCCGGAGTAAAACTCAGTTTTGGTCTCGAGAAGTTAAGGTCACTTACGCTGTTCATCGGGATCAAATGGATATGTGCATGCGGCACTTCGAGCCCGATAACTGCTACACCGATCCTTTTACAAGGGATAGCCTTTCTCAAACCGGTTGCCACAATCTTGGCAAAGATCTGGAGGCCGGTGTAAGTCTCGTCATCCAGGTCAAATAAATAATCCACCTCTTTTTTAGGGATAACCAGCACATGGCCCTCAGCCAGCGGACTAATATCCAAAAATGCCAGGTATTCTACCGTTTCGGCTACCTTATATGCGGGTATTTCACCGGCTACTATTTTTGAGAAAATTGTCATGTTGTGTTTGGTTGATTATGTTGATTAAGTTGAATGGTTGATTAAGTTTATGAAATTATTGAACCACTTAACTCAATCAACCACTCTCCAATCAACTATCGGCTAATTTCGAGTATCTCAAATTCCATTTTACCTGCGGGCACGGTGATCTCTGTAGTCTCGCCTACTTTTTTGCCCAGCAAGCCTTTTGCTATGGGTGAGCTTACCGATATTTTGCCCGATTTAAAGTCGGCTTCGCTTTCTGATACCAACTGGTAGCTCATGGTAGCGCCGTTTTTTACATTCTTTATCTTCACAATGGATAACGCCAGTACTTTTGAAGTATCCAGCTTGCTTTCGTCCAGCAGGCGAGCTGTCGAAAGTAATTCTTCCATTTTAGCAATTTTTGTTTCATGGTGGCCCTGCGCTTCTTTAGCAGCATCATATTCTGCATTTTCAGAAAGGTCGCCTTTATCACGTGCCTCGGCAATTGCCTTAGCTATATTAGCGCGGCCTGATGTCTTTAACTGTTGTAATTCTTCTTTTAATTTTTCTAAACCCTCTTTGGTATAGTATGCTACCTCTGCCATAATCGCCGTATTAATTCTTTAGTTTATAAATTGATACTAAAAAAAACCGTCCCCCATTCTAAGGAGGACGCGATTCCTTTAAAAACAAACAAGACTATATCGGCAATCGCCTACATAGTCTTGTTTCTCAGTAAAACGAAGATAAGTGATTTAAGTTTTAATATCCAAATTTTTTAAATGAAAATTGGAACGGAAGATAAATAGCTCAGATACTCAATTTACTTAATTTTTCGGCCATCACCTCGCTGATTCGCCTGTAGGAGTCGAATGTCCAGCCTGCAACATGAGGAGTAAGCAGTACTTTGCCCGAGTTGCTCAACTCGTCAAACCATGGCTGTTCTGCAAGCGCCGGGAATTTCTCTACTTCCAGTACGTCCAGCCCTGCGCCTAAAATTTTACCTTGTTTAATTGCATTCAGTACCGCTTGCGTTTGTACTACTTTTCCGCGCGAGGTATTGAGCAGGAAGATTGGTTTTTTAAAGTGAAATAAATACTCATCATTCACTAAACCTTTGGTTTCAGCGGTCAGCGGAATATGGAAACTTACAACGTCTGCTTGCTTTACCATTTCCTCCATACTCACCTCGCGAACATATTGATCGCTGAACCCGGTTTTATATTTATCATACGCAATCGCCTTCACATCAAAACCCGATAACTTCCTTGCAAAGCTTCCCCCCATAAAACCATAACCAATTATGCCCACGGTTTTTCCCTTTAGTTCATAACCCCGGTTCGCTTCGCGTTTCCATACGCCATCACGCACCTCGGCATCCGAGCGGTTAATATTGTTCATCAGGTTAAGCAGCATGGCTATGGCATGTTCACCAACCGCATCCATGTTTCCTTCAGGTGCGTTGATCAGGATGATCCCCTTTTCATTAGCATACGCCTCATCAATATTATCCATACCCGCCCCGGCCCTGCAGATGAATTTGAGATTTGTGCTGATGCCAATCACCCTGCGATCAACCAAAAATTTAGAGCGAATCACCAAACCCTCATATCCACCCATGATCTCGTAGGCCTGTTCAGGTTTTATGGTTGGCTGGTAATCGCAATGGTAGCCTATTGCTTCAGCCTGCTCTATAAATATGGGATGGATGTCGTCGACGATTAAAATATTTTTACTCATTACCTATTCTCAACAATCTTATTGGTCAAATTAACAAAATCATCTACGCTTAACCGCTCTGCGCGAAGATCAAGCACCGGCTCATCAGTCATTTTCTCTTTATTGATCAATGACGACAAAGCATTTCGCAGCGTCTTCCGGCGTTGATTAAATCCGGCCTTTACTACCTGCCAGAAAAGTTTTTCGTCACAATTTAGTTGTTGCTCGCCATTTCGGGTAAGGCGTATCACAGCTGATAACACCTTTGGCGGTGGATTAAAAACGCCGGCTTTTACAGTAAACAAATATTCTACCTTATAATAAGCCTGCAAAAAAACGCTAAGTATACCGTATTCTTTGCTTCCCGCTTTGGCACTGCAGCGCTCGGCAACTTCTTTCTGAAACATGCCCACCACCTCAACCACCTGCTGCCGGTTATCCAGCACCTTAAATAATATCTGCGATGAAATGTTGTAAGGGAAATTACCAATAATACCGAATGGTTCCTTGAAAACCTTACTGAAATCCATCTCCAAAAAATCATCATTGATCAAGCGTTCACCTAATTGGGGATATTTTTTTTGAAGAAATTCGTAGGATTCGGTATCAATATCGATCAGATAAGTCTGCAGGTCCTTTTTTTGTAATAGGAAATCCGATAAAATGCCCATTCCGGGACCAACTTCAAGCACCTGTGTATAATTGTTTTCGGGGCGCAGGCTGTCAACTATTTTAGCGGCTATGTTTTTATCAGTAAGAAAGTGCTGACCAAGATGCTTTTTTGCCCTTACCAATGACATTATTCATTCAATTATTTCCGCAAATTACGTCATATTTGTCCTTTAATCCGGAATTATAAGTCTAAAATCTTTTATTTGTATGTTTGTGGGTGCGGTTGGCGCAAGGCGCGTGGCGTTGAATAGACAAACAACCATAACACATTCGGTGTAATCGTAATATAAAATGAGTGAGAAACTTAAAATAGGTATCAGCATAGGTGATGTTAATGGAATAGGGCTCGAGGTGATTATCAAAACACTTATTGACAACCATATCTATGATTATTTTACGCCGATAGTATATGGCCATACTAAAGTGGCATCTTTCCATCGCCGGGCTATTAATGCGGGCGAACTGAATTTCCATGTGATCAATCACCCTTCGCAGGTGCAGCACCGCAAACCCAATATGATCAATTGCTGGGAGGAAGATGTGAAGATAGACCTGGGTTTGATTAACGAAATAGGGGGCAAATATGCCTTATTATCCTTGCAGCGCGCCACCGCCGACTTGGTGAATGGCGATATTGATGCACTGGTGACTGCTCCTATTAATAAGGATAATATTCAGAGTGATGAGTTTAAGTTCCCGGGCCACACCGAGTACTTGCAGGAAAAAGCCGGAGCTGCCGAATCGCTGATGTTTTTGGTAAGCGATACCCTGCGTGTTGGCGTTGTGACCGGACATATACCATTGAATAAAGTTGCCGAAACCATCACTGTAGAAAAAATACTGGCAAAGCTCAGGCTGATGGATGCCAGTTTGCAGCAGGATTTCTGGATACGTAAGCCGCGCATCGCTGTTTTGGGACTTAACCCTCATGCAGGTGATAATGGGTTGATCGGAAACGAGGAGAAAGATACCATCATCCCCGCCATTGAAGAAGCGCGTTCAAACGATATATTGGCATTTGGCCCGTATTCGGCCGATGGCTTTTTTGCCAATGGCACCTACATGCAGTTTGATGCTGTTTTAGCCATGTACCACGATCAGGGGCTGATCCCTTTTAAACAGATCTCTTTTGAATCAGGAGTTAACTTTACGGCAGGCCTGAATTTTGTCCGCACTTCACCCGACCACGGAACTGCCTACGATATTGCCGGCAAAAACCAGGCTTCTGAAATTTCTTTCCGCGAAGCCATATTTACTGCGCTTCATATTGTAAAACACCGCAGGGAAACTGAGGTTCTTAACGAAAACCCCCTCATTATTTCAAAACTTAGCAGGGACAGGGATTAATTGTAACTTGTAAACGCATTAATAATTCTTTCAAACTAATATGCAACTAAGGGGGCTCCGATGGAGCCTGGTACTGTTGGACTTTTTCTATAAACAGGTCGCTCCTCCGGAGCATCTTGTCAGTCTTTTGTTAATTAATTTTTCATTCCGTTAGGAATATCCTGTTTATAGCATTATCCATTCAGAGTGTTTGGGCTCCATAGGAGCCTCCTTTGTGCGGTAGCAATGTTCTTTTTGTCGTATAAAGTCGGGCAAATACGTTCAATTATCTATATTGAAATTTTTTTTCAACATTTAGGATTTTTCCCTACATTTGCGGGCTAATTGTCGCTCATTGAAATCGCTTAAAACATATTCGATTCCTTTTACCGGCCTGAAACTGGGGAAGCATTTTTTTGATTATGTGATCACAAATGAATTTTTTGACGAACGCGAATATTCGCTGGTTAAAAAAGCTGACCTGAAATGTGAGGTTGAACTGGAGAAGCAGGAAACCATGCTGATACTTAGTTTCCATATACACGGAACTATTGGTATGACATGTGATAAGTGCCTTGCCGAATACCCGCAGCCTGTAGATATACATGAGCAGCAGATCGCCAAATTCAGTGAAGACGAAATTGACGAAGATGAGGAGATCATCACCCTGACAAAAAATGATCACGAGATCAATATTGCAGGGCTGATCTATGAATATGTAAATGTTGCCGCTCCTTTTATCGCGGTTTGCAGCGATGAAGGAAACATGCCTTATTGCGATAAGGAGATGATCGAACGTTTAAATAAACTTTTGGATCAGAGCGGGCAAGATGAAAAAACGGACCCAAGGTGGGACGTTTTGAAAAAAATTAAATGATATAATTTTAGGAAGTTATGCCACATCCAAAACGGAAATTCTCAAAATCAAGGACAGCAAAACGTAGGACACACTACAAAGCTGAAGCGCCTACTTTAACTACTTGTGCAACCACCGGTGCAGTACATTTACCTCACAGAGCTTATACTGTTGATGGCAATTTATACTACAACGGCAAAGTCCTTATCGAAAACGCCGCAACAGCCTAAGTTTAATTTTCAAATATGAAGATTGGCTTAGATATTATGGGCGGTGATTTTGCTCCCGGGGCAACCGTTTTGGGAGCAATTGCAGCTTATAAGGCTTTGTCGGGCAACCAGAAACTGGTGCTCATTGGCGATAAAGAAATTGCTCTGTCCATTCTTCATGAAAATAACTTTAGCCCGGACCATTTCGAATTTGTACATACAACCGAAGTGATCGGCATGGGCGAACACCCAACCAAAGCCGTTGTTCAAAAACCTGATTCGAGCATCAGCGTAGGTTTCCGCATGCTTAAAGATGGTGAAATACAAGCTTTTTCATCCGCCGGAAATACCGGGGCGATGCTGGTCGGTTCCATGTTTAGTGTAAAAGCCATACCGGGCGTATCCCGGCCTGCAATGACAACCATAGTACCCAAACTGAAAGGCGGTTTGGGTATTTTGTTGGATGTGGGTGCCAATGCAGATTGTAAAGCAGAAAACTTGTTACAATTTGGTATCCTGGGCAGCTTGTTCGCACAATCGGTTTATAATATTGATAACCCGCGCGTAGCGCTGGTTAATATTGGTGAAGAAGAAGAAAAAGGCAATATCCTTTGCCAGGCAACTTATCCTTTAATGAAGGAAAGCAGCCAATTCAACTTTATCGGCAATGTGGAGGGCCGCGACTTTTTTAACGAAAGTGCGGATGTGTATGTGGCCGATGGGTTTACCGGGAACGTCGTACTTAAAATGGCTGAATCATTTTATGTAATAGGACTTAAGCTGGGCATAAAGGATGAGTTTTTCGGGCGTTTTAACTACGAGCAATACGGTGGTAGTCCCATACTTGGCGTGAATGCACCTGTAGTGGTGGGGCATGGGATATCAAGCCCTGAAGCGATCAAAAACATGGTACTCTTATCAAGAGACATGGTGGAGAGCGATCTTATAAATAAAATAAAAAACGCATTTCAGTAAATTACTATATATAGATGAATAAAATTCATGCTGCTATTACTGCTGTGAATGGATATGTTCCGGATTATGTGCTGACAAACCATGAACTGGAGACAATGGTGGAGACGAACGATGAGTGGATAACTACCAGGACAGGGATAAAAGAGCGGAGAATACTTAAAGGCGAAGGCCTTGCAACCTCGGACATGGCGGTTCCTGCTGTGGAAGGGTTACTGAAAAAGAGAGGGATCGGTGCAGAAGAAATAGAGTTGATCATATTTTGTACGACCACGCCCGATATGCCATTTCCGGCTACTGCAAATATTCTTGCTGATAAGATTGGTGCTAAAAATGCCTGGGGTTATGACCTGCAGGCTGCTTGTTCCGGGTTTCTTTTCGGCCTGGCAACAGGCGCTCAATTTATCGAAAGCGGAAAACATACTAAAGTGCTGGTAGTAGGCGGCGATAAAATGTCGGCCATTGTAAATTACCAGGACCGCGCTACCTGCATTATTTTTGGTGACGGTTGTGGTGCGGCATTGCTTGAGCCAAATACCGAAGGTTATGGCGTAATTGATTCTATATTGAAAAGCGATGGCTCGGGCAGGGCTTTCCTTCATCAAAAAGCCGGCGGCTCATTAAAGCCAGCATCACATGAAACCGTTGATGCGCTTGAGCATTTTGCTTACCAGGAAGGACAGGCAGTGTTCAAATTTGCCGTTACCAATATGGCCGACGTGGCCGCTGAGGTAATGGAACGCAACGATCTTAAAGCAGATGACATCGCATGGCTTGTTCCGCACCAGGCAAATAAACGCATTATTGATGCCACAGCAAACCGTACCGGTGTAAGTGCCGATAAGGTGATCATCAATATCGAGCGTTATGGTAATACTACTAACGGAACCATCCCCTTATGTTTATGGGAATGGGAAAGTAAATTCAAAAAAGGAGATAACCTGATCCTTGCCGCATTTGGCGGAGGATTTACATGGGGATCGATCTATTTAAAATGGGCATATTGATGTGCAAATTTGAAAATGTGCAGATATGCGAATGAAGTATATTAACAATCTTAATTTTAAATTAAAACTCTTATAAATTATACCTGTTAATCAGTTAACCATTGAAAATCATTTGCATATCTGCATATTTGCACATCTGCACATTAACACATAACTTAGATATAATTCTTTATCCAAAACCAATTAATTCCACATATGGATATCAAACAAATTCAGGACCTTATTCGCTTTGTTTCAAAGTCAGGGGTAAATGAAGTTTCAATTGAACAGAAAGACTTTAAGATCACAATAAAAACAACTCAGGCGCCAACGTATGTAACTGCAACCCTTCCGGCTGCTGAAAGTGCTCCTGCTATTGCTGCCCCTGCTGCTGCAGTTGTTTCGCAAGCACCTGTGGAAGCTCTGCCGGCTGCCGCTGATACTTCACACTACATTACTGTAAGGTCACCAATGATCGGTACTTTCTATCGTTCATCAACACCTGAAAAACCTATGTTTGTTAATGTAGGTGATGAAATAAAACCCGGCACTGTAATTTGTATCATTGAGGCAATGAAATTGTTTAATGAGATCGAATCGGAAGTCTCAGGGCGAATTGTGAAAATATTGGTTGATAATGCATCACCTGTTGAATACGACCAGCCGTTATTCTTGGTTGAACCAATTTAAGCGATCATACAGATTCATGTTTGATTGCACAGGCTATATGCTGTGAAATTGAGCGTTATTTTTTATTAAACAGTTCAATTCAATCAAAATGACGACTTCTGGTATACTCCCAAAATCAAAAGAAATGTTTAAAAAGATATTAATAGCTAACCGTGGTGAAATTGCCCTCCGTATTATTCGTACCTGTAAGGAGATGGGAATTAAAACCGTAGCTGTATATTCTACCGTCGACAGAGACAGCCTGCATGTACGTTTTGCTGATGAAGCTGTTTGTATAGGACCCCCTGCCAGTCGCGATTCTTACCTCAATATTCCCAATCTTATTTCAGCTGCCGAATTAACCAATGCCGATGCTATACATCCAGGTTATGGGTTTTTGTCGGAAAACGCCAAATTTTCGGCGATATGTGCTGATTATGGGATCAAATTTATAGGTGCCACTGCTGATCAGATCAATGCGATGGGCGACAAGGCATCAGCCAAAGCAACCATGAAAAAGGCAGGTGTGCCCACCATCCCCGGCTCTGAAGGATTGATCCAGGATGTGAAAGAAGGGATAGCTGTTGCGAACAAGATAGGTTATCCAGTGATATTAAAAGCTACTGCCGGTGGTGGTGGCCGTGGCATGCGCCTGGTTTGGAAAGATGAAGAATTTGAACCGGCCTGGGATTCGGCACGTGCCGAATCAGCAGCAGCATTTGGGAACGACGGCATTTACCTGGAGAAATACGTAGAAGATCCGCGGCACATCGAAATACAGGTGGTGGGCGATCAGTATGGCAAAGTTTGTCATTTGTCCGAGCGTGATTGTTCTATCCAGCGCCGTCACCAAAAACTGGTAGAAGAATCACCATCCCCATTCATGACAGAAAAACTGCGCAAGAAAATGGGTGATGCAGCCATAAAAGGCGCAAAAGCGGTAAAGTATGAAGGTGCCGGAACCATTGAATTTTTAGTGGACAAACACCGCAACTTCTATTTTATGGAGATGAACACCCGTATCCAGGTAGAGCACCCGGTTACCGAAGAGGTGATCAACTTTGACCTGATCAAAGAACAGATAAAAGTTGCCGCAGGTATCCCGATATCGGGTAAAAATTACGAGCCAACCATGCATGCCATCGAGTGCCGTATCAATGCAGAAGATCCTTTTAACAACTTCCGCCCTGCGCCGGGTAAGATCACTAACTTCCATTCACCAGGCGGTCATGGGGTGCGTATTGATACACACGTATACTCAGGTTATGTAATACCTCCTAACTACGATTCAATGATAGCTAAAGTGATTTGCGTGGCCCAAACCCGCGATGAGGCTTTGAGCACAATGGAGCGTGCACTAAGCGAATTTGTAATTGAAGGGGTAAAAACTACCATACCTTTCCATTTAAAATTATTGCAGGACCCTAATTTCAGGGCGGGTAATTTTACAACCAAGTTTATGGAAACCTTCGAATTCACTAAATAAAAAACTGCAATAATAAATTAAATCGTAAATAGCATTCTGAATAGCGGAATGCTATTTTTGTACCGCAATGAGCAAAACAAGTGATAAGATAATTAAAGCGATCAAGGATAAGGGACAAAGCCTTGAAGGTGAAATGTCCTTTTTTGACCACTTAGAAGCATTAAGATGGCACCTGATACGATCCGCTTTGGCTATTGTCGTATTCACTATTTTGGCTTTTTCGTTTTACAGCTGGATCTATGATAATATTATCATGGCCCCAAGCAAGTCCGACTTCTGGACCTTCCGGATGATGTGTGATCTTGGCAAAATTCTTCACCGGGATATGTGCCCCGGCAAGATCAATATCAACCTGATCAATACAGAAATGGCAGGGCAATTTACCCTGCAGATCGACTCGTCGTTAATGATAGGCCTGGTTTTGGGAATACCCTATTTATTGTATGAAATATGGTTATTTGTTAAACCGGCCCTGCATGAGAAGGAAAAGAAAGCCGCAAGCGGGTTTGTTTTCTATGCCTCTATCTTGTTTATGTGCGGTGTGCTTTTTGGTTATTTCGTGATCACCCCTGTCTCTCTTAACTTCTTGGCGGGTTATACAGTAAGCGCAAGTATCCAGAATTTATTTTCTATCGATTCTTATATATCATCTGTTTCCACACTAACTATTGCCACGGGTTTGGTTTTTGAATTGCCCATCCTTGTTTATATACTTGCTAATTTGGGTATCCTGACACCTAAGTTTATGAAGGAGAGCCGGCGATATGCGATTGTGATCATCTTGATTGTGGCTGCAGTGGTAACGCCTACGCCGGACATGCTAACCATGACCGTTGTTGCGATTCCGTTATTTTTGCTTTATGAGTTTAGCATAGGCGTAGCTAGTGCTGTTCAAAAAAGAAAGAAAAAACGTGAAGAAGAGGCAGATGCTTCATAATGGGTAACAGCTTTCTAACAAAATATTTACCTTCGTTGCTTAGATTTTATAATAGATTTGAGTGATGAATAACACCCTGAAAATTGCTATCGGCGCTGATCATGCCGGGTTTGATTATAAGGAAGCAATAGCAAAATGGCTGAATGCAGATAACCTGAAAGATTTTGGCACCTACTCATCAGCCTCTGCTGACTATCCCGACTTTGCACATCCAGTTGCCTCGGCAGTTGAAAGTGGTGAATTTGACTTTGGCATATTGGTATGCGGCAGTGCAAACGGTGTTGCCATTACTGCAAATAAGCACCAGGGTATCCGTGCAGCTATCTGCTGGAACGAAGAATTAGCTTCATTGGCTCGCAAGCATAATAACGCCAATATTGTGTGTATCCCCGCCCGTTTTATTTCGATAGAAGAAGCGGAGAAGATTGTGAAAACATTCCTTTCAACAGAGTTTGAAGGCGGACGTCATGCTACCCGTGTGGGCAAAATATCCTGTTGAAAAACTCTAAAATCGAGTCTCTGATTAACTGATTTCAATAATTAACTGACTGCTAAAAATGAAAAAACTATCCTTATGCATTACTGCGTTTGCTCTCGCGGCCAGCGCTTATGCGCAAAAAAACACCGGTCCTGAAAAATATGCCAAATACATTACCGCCGAAGATGCTAAAAGGCATCTGAGCATTTTGGCTTCTGATGCATTTGAAGGCCGCGAAACCGGCAAGCCCGGTGCTGACAAGGCTGCGAATTATATTGCAGGCGAATTTAAAAAACTGGGTTTACAGGCGCCCGTAAATGGATCTTACTTTTTTGATGTGCCGCTGGTAGAAAACTCTACTAAAGTCTCTTTTGATTTAAACGGGCAACCAATTAATAACGGCCAGGACTTTTTTAGCGGTCGCGGTACAACAGCGGACAAATCTGTAAATGCATCCGAAGTAGTATTTATAGGCTATGGTACCGATGCCGAGATAGCTAACACAGACCTTGCAGGAAAAGTAGTGCTATGGATAAATGAAGATAAGCCTGAAGCAGGTAAAACACCTAATACCAGCTATCGTTTGTCTACTGGGCGTACCCAGGTACTTAAAAATCTGCAAAGCAAAAACCCGGCTTTGATATTAGCAGCAAATGGTGAAGTTGCCGATGTGCTTAAAAAGTTCGGTTCTTCTGTATTAGCAGCGCGTTTAACTATTAAAACAGATGCGGCCAAACCGGCAAGCCAGCAGGCACCCACATTAAATATTACAACTTTCGTAGCCGACCAGTTGGTAAAGAGCAGCGGCAAAACTTACAGCGATTTAAAAGGCAGCAATACTGTGCAAACTATAAAGTCCGATATCAAAGTAAATATCCATATAGATACCAAAGATGTAAAAGCAGTTGATGTATTGGGCTTTTTACCAGGTACTGATCTGAAAGATGAAGTATTGGTATTCTCCGCACATTATGACCATATCGGCTTAAATACTAAGGGTCCGGATAAAGTAAATAATGGTGCCGATGATGATGGTTCAGGCACTACAGGCATACTGGAAATAGCCCGTGCTTTTACCCAGGCAAAGAAAGAAGGCCATGGCCCGCGCAGAAGTATCCTGTTTTTAGGTAATGTGGGCGAGGAAAAAGGTTTATTAGGCTCTGAATATTATACCGACCATCCTGTGTTCCCCCTGGCCAATACTATTACCGATTTGAATATCGATATGATCGGTCGTGTGGGTTACGAATATATCGGTAAGCCTGACTCAGCAAACTACGTTTACACCATTGGCTCTGCGATGCTGAGTAAAGAGCTGCACCAGATCAATGAGGATGCCAACAATAAATATGTCCACCTGGAACAAGATTATAAGTATGATGATCCGAACGACCCTAACAGGTTCTACTACCGTTCAGATCATTATAATTTTGCCAAACATGGTGTGCCGATCATTTTCTATTTTAATGGTGTGCATGATGACTATCACCAGCCGGGAGATGAGGTGAGCAAGATCAACTTCCCGCTATTGGCCAAACGCGCACAACTGGTATTTTATACCGGCTGGGAACTGGCAAACAGGGATAAACGCCCGGTAGTCGACGCATCTGTAAAATAAGTCTTTAAATACTTAAAAAATTGAGAGGGTAGCCAATATAGGGTACCCTCTTTTTTTGCAAAAACCTTAACTTAGCCCCATGGGACATATCGCGGAAGAGTTTTTGGTTGCATCTGAGAGTAAGGCGTTTGATATGGATCACCGCCGTATTATCAATAACAACATTGGTAAGTATGATACAGCGGTCACCAGGGGATTATCCCGGCTCATCAATTTGGAGAATGCTAAGCGCAAGGGGCATGTGATCAAGTGGAAGGTGATGGAAAACCTGGATAAATTTTTACCAGAGTTTGAATCCAATTTTCTGAAACGCGGGGGTAAAGTGATATGGGCCAATGATGCCGAAGAAGCAAACCGCGAAATATTAAACATCATCCAAAAGGCGGGTGCTAAAACGGTTGTCAAATCCAAATCGATGGTGACAGAGGAGATTCATTTGAATGAGTTTCTTGAGAGCAACCACATCCAATCATTGGAAACCGACCTGGGCGAATACATAGTCCAATTACTCGGGCAAAGGCCGTATCATATCGTTACTCCGGCTATGCATCTTTCTAAAGAAGATATTGCCAAGTTATTCAACGAGCGTTTTGGTACCCCGATAGATGCTACCCCCGAACAGCTAACTTTAAAGGCGCGTGAATTACTGCGCGAAAAATACGTTCAGGCCGATGTAGGCATAACCGGTGCAAACTTTATAATTGCAGATACCGGCAGTATCGCTGTTAGCGAAAATGAGGGGAATGCTCGTTTGAGTATTACTTTTCCTAAAATACATATTGCGGTTGTAGGTATTGAAAAGATGATACCTTCTATTGCTGATCTCGACCTGTTTTGGCCGATGTTGGCTACACATGGGACCGGACAAAATCTTACCGTTTACAACACCATCTTAAGTGGACCCCGCCAGCCTAACGAAACCGATGGCCCGGATGAAATGTATGTGGTATTGCTAGACAATGGGCGGACCAACCTGCTGGCTCAAAAAGATCAACGGCAAGGGTTATATTGTATTCGTTGTGGCGCCTGCTTAAATGCCTGCCCGGTTTACAAAAACATAGGTGGTCATACTTACGAAACTACGTATAGCGGGCCAATCGGGTCGATCATCACCCCCCATATGAAGGGCATGGAAGATTTCAAACACTTAAGCTATGCCTCCAGCCTGTGCGGTAAATGCACCGAGGTATGCCCCGTAAAGATCGACATACATAAAATGCTTTTACTTAACCGTCGCGATGCGGTAAAGGACCACATCGTAACTAAAAAGGAACAATGGGGGTGGGCTATTTGGCAGAAAGGGATGCTCAGCCGTAAGCTAACGGATTTCTTTAGCGGGAAAACTAAAAACTGGCTATTAAATACTTTCTTTAAGAAAACCTGGGGACATTTACGCGAAATGCCTAAAGTTGCTGAAAAATCGTTCAGTAAAATGTGGCAGGAGAAGAATCAATCAGATACATAGGTAGAGACGCAATGCATTGCGTCTCTACAAAGGCACTATTAATGTTTATTACCGAACCCGAACTCCTTGTAAGAATTTGGCATCTCGTTGCTGCTGCTGAATCCAAAACTGTAGGATGACATCCAGGTTTCAAAATCAGCGCCTTTCTCTTTTGATGGTTCGGTATACAATGCACGTAATAGATATATTCCCTCCCTGCTCAGTTTAAAATACACCTGTCCTTCTTTATCAGAAGATAATTTTTGGGCAAAGATATTACGGCCATCCGCTGTTTTTACGTACAACATTACATTCACATTGGCTGCTGCCTTACCCCTTAATTTAACCTGGGCAATAATATCAGCGCCATAACTGCCTTTATATGGATTATCTTTTAAGATGATCTCAAAATCCTCATTTAAAGGTTTATCAAAATTATTGGCGCTATTTTTTTCTACTTCGACCAGCGATTTCATATACCATGTGTATTTCTCGCTGAAGCTGTCTTTACTACCGTTTTTTGCTTTTTCAGCATATTGAGTAAACCCTTCATCTTCCAGCATCTTTATAAAATCATCCGATTCAATATCATCTGTAATCGATTTGCGTACCATAGATATCATATTCAAGCCTTCGTTCCCCATCGGAGTGGATAGAATCGGAGACGCGCTATCTTTAGCCATCGTCAGCAGGTCGGTCTTTTTCGAACCTGCCATCAGCATAAATTTTGCTGTTTTGGAAGCCTCATATTTTAATTCGTACTGTTTGGTAAACTGGTTGGCTGTGATTAAATGCAGCTTCAGGCTATCGCCTTTATGCAGGATAAATTTCTCGGGCAGCAGGACATAATCCTGGGCGCTTGCTTTTGTTATGATTAGAGAAAACAGACAAAAAACCAAAAAATAACTGTATTTCATAATATGAAGATTGAAATCATGTAAACATACAAAGTTTTAAAAACTTCAGTAGTTTAGCTACATGGTTTTTGATCGGAAAAACGTCGATAATGACAAATTAGTCACATTTTATAAAGCTTTATTGTGGCCGCGCCTCATTGAAGAGAAAATGCTGATCCTTTTAAGGCAGGGGCGTATTGGCAAATGGTTCTCGGGAATTGGTCAGGAAGCAATCGCTGTAGGCAGTACATTGGCTATGCAGCCTTATGAATATATTCTGCCAATGCACCGTAACCTGGGCGTTTTTACCACCAGGGATATCCCGCTTTCAAAGTTGATGGCACAATGGCAGGGAAAGGCCTCGGGCTTTACCAAAGGGCGCGACCGTTCCTTTCATTTCGGTACACAAGAGTATAAGATCATAGGGATGATATCGCACCTGGGCCCGCAGATGGCACTGGCAGATGGTATTGCCCTGGCTGATGTATTAGGCAATCGGCATCGGGCTACTTTGGTTTTTACAGGCGAGGGTGGTACAAGTGAGGGTGATTTCCACGAGGCGCTTAATGTAGCTTCGGTTTGGAACCTGCCGGTGATTTTCCTGATCGAAAATAATGGCTACGGGCTTTCGACCCCGGTAAATGAACAATATAAATGTAAGCGATTAAGCGACCGGGCTATTGGTTATGGTATAGAAGGCCGAACCATAGATGGTAATAATATATTGGAAGTATATCATACCATAGATGAGATTGCTAATGATATCAGGCAAAACCCGCGACCGGTTTTGCTGGAATGCATGACTTTCAGAATGCGCGGACATGAAGAAGCATCAGGAACAAAATACGTACCCCAGCATTTGTTTGATGAATGGAAGGAAAAAGATCCGCTGACAAATTTTGAACTGTTTTTGCTGAATGAGGGGGCACTTAACCAAGAGTCAATACAGGTTATCAGAAGCGGGTTTACAACTTTGATCGATATTGAAATCGAAAAGGTATTTAACGAACCTGATATTATACCGGATGCAGCGGTCGAGATAGCTGATATGTATAAGCCTTATAGCTTTCCAGCCTCACAACCTTCAGGCAATAAAACATCAAAAAGATATATTGACGCCATAAGTGATGGCCTGCGGCAGGGAATGCGGAAGCATGAAAAACTGGTGATCATGGGCCAGGATATTGCGGAATATGGAGGCGCATTTAAGATAACGCAAGGCTTTGTTGAAGAATTTGGACGTGAACGGGTACGTAACACGCCTATTTGTGAGTCTGGAATTGTGGGAGCCGCGATGGGTTTATCTATTAATGGATATAAATCTGTTGTTGAAATGCAGTTTGCCGATTTTGTTACCTGTGCCTTTAACCAGGTGATCAATAATCTGGCAAAAACGCATTACCGCTGGGCAGAAAATGTGGATGTGGTAATACGTATGCCAACAGGAGCAGGGACAGGAGCAGGTCCTTTCCATTCGCAAAGTAATGAGGCCTGGTTTACAAAAACGCCCGGATTAAAAGTGGTTTATCCTGCTTTCCCTTCGGATGCAAAAGGGTTGCTGCTTGCCGCCATTGAAGATCCCAACCCGGTAATTTATTTCGAGCATAAATATTTATATCGCAGCATTAGTGAGGAGATTGAAGATGAGGCTTACACTATTGAGATCGGTAAAGCAAGGATAGTTCAGGAGGGCAAACAAGCCAGTATCATTACCTATGGTTTAGGTGTACATTGGGCATTAGACTATGCAAAAGCTCATCCTGAAGCATCTATAGAGATCATCGATTTGCGCTCCTTGTTGCCCTGGGATAAGGACGCCGTTGAGTCTAGCGTGAAAAAGACGGGCAGAGTATTGATACTACATGAAGATGCCCTGACCAATGGTTTTGGCGGAGAGATAGCGGCTCATTTGGCAGAAAACTGTTTTGGTTACCTGGACGCACCAATTCTGCGTTGCGCAAGTTTAGACACCGCCATACCAATGAATAAAGCATTGGAGGATCAGTTTTTGGCGAAAGCAAGATTGGAAGGAATGATGAAGAAATTAATCAGCTATTAATGCCAAATTTATATATCATAGCAGGATGTAACGGTGCAGGAAAGACAACAGCATCATTGAGTTTTTTGCCAGAAATGTTAAATTGTTACGAGTTCGTTAATGCCGATTCAATAGCCGCCGGCCTTTCACCCTTACAACCGGATAAAGTCGCATTTGAAGCTGGGAGAATTATGCTGGACAGGATAAAAAAGCTGATAAATGAAAAAGTAGATTTTGCATTCGAAACCACATTGTCTACCAAAAGTTATCCGTCATTATTAAAATCTGCGAAGAAAAATGGTTACGAAATCTGGCTTTTGTTCTTCTGGTTACCCGATCCACTGATGGCAATTGAAAGAGTTAAATCAAGAGTGAAAAACGGCGGTCATTCGATCCCTGAAGATGTAATTAGAAGACGATATTATAGAGGGGTAGTCAACCTGATCAATATATATTCTCAGTTAGCAGATAACTGGTTTGTGCTTGACAATTCTACCTCTCAATCTCAATTAATAGTTGAGGGACATAACGATGTTGTAAGTCAAGTAATTAATAACGAAATTTGGACCATAATTAATAAGACTAGTAATGAGTACAAATGATTCGAATTACATCGAGATCCGCAATAAAATAATTGAAGGCTCGCGTCTTGCCGTAAAAAAGCTTATTAAAGAGCGCAAAAAAACGAACGGCGAATTAGTTATTATGGTAAACGGTAAAATAACTTACGTACCTGCAAAAGACCTTTAAGTCTCCACCAACTCCACCTCTGCAATCGGACTGAATAAGTAAATACGTTTGGTTTGGATTTCGGTACATTTGTAGCGTTTGCGCAACTTTTCATCCTTGCGGAATACGCGGCCATTCTTCAATTTGAATAAGGCTTTCATTGGCACTTTATCAACGGTGAGATGTGCTTCCGGTTTGGGGGCATCATATAACCTTAGCGACTTATAAAGGTGCAGATCCGTACAGCTTGATGCAGCAGGGTTATTCAGATACCGCACAATAGCGTGCTTCACATCAGCCGGGAAAATTTCCTGCTCAAAAAAAGGCTGCATCATTTTTTTGAAGTTGGCTTTCCACTCGGTGCCGTGTGGTTTGGCTTTGTGCTTATGTTCATTCCAGGTATGCAGGTGTGCAAACTCATGTACGGTAGTTACCAGGAAAGCATATGCATTCAAATCATAATTTATAGAGATACGGTGGCCTTTTCCGGCATGTGGCGGACGATAATCGCCAAATTTGCTGTTCCGGTTTCGGGAGATCTTAAATTCACACTTGAAGTAATCTATCCAGCGGGCTATCAGCGGCGCAGCCGCCGGCGGAAGATATCTTTCTAATACTTTTACTTTATCCAATTTTACCTCGTATCAAAGATACAAGTTTGGCCTGAAGTTTAAAGATATTCGGTCGCCAGCAATGTGCTTTTTGAAACTTTACAAACATTCCCGCTTACATATATGTAGCCTAAATCTCCAGTTACTTCAACATCAAGCCGGCTTGGTCTTCCCAGATTTTCTCCTTGTTTAAGGTTGATCACCGAATTTTGCTTTTGAAATCCCTGCTTTACCAAATAAGCTCCCGAAGGACCGGCAAGGCTACCTGTGGCAATGTCTTCCACAAGTCCCAGGTTATCCCAGGTTCTTATGGTGAGTGCAGGTATTTCTAATATACCGATGAACATTGCCCCCATAGCCCTTATCTTTTCCTCCAGGTCTGCTATCTTTATTTTTGCCTGCAATCCGTTCTTTTGCAATGGAACGATCAGGTAAGGCAATCCGGTTGAAACAATCGCAGGATAACACCCTGGATACAGATCATCTTTATTTAAACCTATACTATCCAATAACCATTTTGTCTCCTCGTCATTCAGCCCCTTGCCAAATGTGGCCTTTCCCTGGTTCATCGTGGCTTTATAGGAATGTTCCATAGACTCAGTAACCACGCTTACCGTTTTCTCGTTTAGGATAAATTCCCATTCCACTTTTTGTTGTTCCGGGTGATAGAGGTCGTGTAATGTGGCGGCGGCCCCTAAAACAGGATGCCCGGCAAAATCCAGTTCTTCTTGGCAGGTAAAAATATATGCCCTTACCTTGGTCGGGTTAATTCTCTCCAAAAAAATGCTTTCAAATTGCCGCATTTCCTGCGTTAGTTTTAACATGGCGGTTTTATTTAAACCTTCTGCCTCAGTAAAAACAGTTAATCCATTGCCGGAAAAAGGCCAGTCGGTAAAAACATCAACATGATAGTAGGGTATTGTTTTCATGCTCTTTATTAAATGCTTTATTAGTGAATTTTAATCCTTTTTCTTTCTGGCGATACCTGCGATTTCGATACGCGCCTTTAGCGGCAATTCCTTAACAGCAATACATACCCGTGCCGGGAAATTCTCATTAAAATATTTCTGGTAAACCTCATTGGTTGCTGTATAATCGTCCATCGTAGTGAGATAGATGGTCACATTAACCAAGTCATTGTAGGAAAGGTTATTGCTTTTGAGAACAGAACCCAGGTTTTTCATCACTTGATCAGCCTCTGTTATAAAATTTGCATTTAATAACTGTCCTGTTGAATCTGTACCTATCTGACCAGAGATGTACAATGTTTTTTCTGCAACAACCCCAGCAGTAAAAGGTAATTTGTTCACTTGAGGGCTTGTTGAGGACAGTTTGTTTTGCTGTAATTGAATTTCCATTCCCATCCGGTCTAATTGTATCCAGTATTCAATAATTTTTCCGTTTTCAACCCGGTATACTGCACTGCCTATTTCTGTTAGTGGCAAGCTGGTGGCTTTATATTGATCGATATCAGCCATATGCCTTCCCGTCTGTTCCCATCGGGCGTAAACTTTATTATTACTGGCGATCAACTCCGTTACTTCAAATGTGTAAGCGCCGTATTGGGTCAAAAAATCTCTTACATGTTCAGTATAATTTTGTGGTGTCCGTTTTATGGCTTCCTGCTTTTCAGCATTCATTTGATGAGCGATAACTGTATCAGCCATAAATTCTGCTGCTCTTTCGGGGGCTTTGCCAGACCTGACGACCTGTAAAAAATCCCTCACTACTTTTTCTGATTCCTGTGTTGTATTCATATTATGATTTTGTGCCTGTGTTATTTGTGTTGAGATAATAATTATGCATACCATTAGTATTGCCTTCATAACCACATCATATTTTATTTTCTGCAACAAAATTCTATAAATTAGCAGAACTATAACAGATACAATTTTTGAATATTTTACTATAACAGATTTGCAATGAAGGAGCCGATATATCTCAGTGTGGCTAATAAAATAGAATCGATGATTGAAGATGATATTTATAAGATCGGGGATAAGCTGCCTTCTTTACGCAGTTTGCAGCAGGAGAACGGGATAAGTATTGGTACCGTGTTACAGGCATTTAATCATCTGATCGATAAAGGGCTTATCAGCTCGAGGGAAAAATCTGGTTATTTTGTAAGTCATCAGTCGAAGCGAAGATTACCTGTTCCGCAAACTATCCCGCTTACACTATCTGCACGGACAGTTCATATCGACCAGTTATTGCAGAAACTTAGAGAAGATAGCACCGATAGGGATTTTGTATCCTTTGCCAATGCCCTTCCAGATCACCGCCTGTTACCTTTTAATGGTATTAAGCGGGCTATTCAGAATGTTTCGCGGGATATTAGTGGCAGTTACCTCGCCTTTGAAGAGCGCAAAGGCAATGTGAAACTGAGGGAAGAAATTGCCAAAAGATCATTCACGTGGGGTGGCTCATTGCATGAGGATAATCTGGTTATGACCAACGGGGCTATGGAGGCAGTTATTTTCTGCCTTCGGGCCGTAACGAAACAAGGGGATACTGTTTTAGTGCAGGATCCATGTTATTACGGTATCATGCAGGCTTTGGAATACCTGGATTTAAAAGTAGTTACTATTCCTGGCGATTCTGAAACCGGGATTGATATAGGAAATCTCAAAGACGCTTGCAGTAAACTGTCGGTTAAAGCCTGTGTTTTAGTCTCTAATTTTAATAACCCCGATGGCGCCAGTTTAAGCAGTGAAAAGAAACGGCAGATAGCAGAGTTCGCCAACAAAAAAGAAATACCCATTATAGAAGATGATCTGTACGGAGATATATTTTTTAAAGGCAGCAGGCCCGATACTATCAAAACTTACGATAAAGGCGGTTGGGTACTTTATTGCAATTCGTTCTCTAAATCCCTGGTTCCGGGATTTCGCATAGGCTGGTGCTCGCCGGGTAAATTTGTATATGAAGTAGCACGTCTTAAGTCGATCCAGAGTGGACCTGTTTGTAATTTTACCCAGAAGGTTCTGCATCAATTACTGGCTAAGGGTACTTATGAGCGTCATTTAAAAAAGTTCAGAATAGAGCTCCAAAAAAACCTGGTAAAGACCACGCACCTGATCGCACAATATTTTCCGGAGGGAACAAAGATCAGCGCCCCGTTGGGTGGCTTGGTTGTATGGGTTGAGTTACCGCCACATATAAAGACAGTGCAAATGCAAAATATAGCTTTTAGCCAGGGCATTAGTTATGCTCCCGGTGAGATATTTTCTGCTAAAGGAGACTATCAAAATTACCTGCGGATTAGCTATTGCAGATTATGGGATACAAAAACTGAAAAGGCATTAATCAGGCTGGGACTTTTATTGCAATCTCAATAAGCCTATTACAAGATTGCTTACTTCAAAAGATGATAAGTAATCAAACTGGCTAGATAAGCCAACACCGTCATATAAGCAAATTGAGAGGCCGGCCAGCGCCAGTTTTTGGTTTCACGGTAAACAACCGCTACCGTACTGGCGCATTGCATGGCAAAAGCATAAAACATCATTAGCGAGAAAGCTACGGCCACTGTAAACACAGGGCTGCCATCTGGCTTTTTTGCTGAGTGCATTTTTTGCTGTACCGATTCCATTTTTTCGGCATCACCATTTACGCTGTAGATAGTGGCCATAGTTCCTACAAATACTTCGCGTGCAGCAAATGAAGTAATAAGTGCAATCCCAATTTTCCAGTCGAAACCAAGTGGTTTTATCACAGGTTCTATCACATGACCCAATACCCCGGCATAAGAGTTTTCCAATTTTTCGGAGGCAATAACCCGGTGCAGGTCATCAGGGTTTACATGTTGGGAGTATTGAGCTTGTTTATATTTCTGTTCTATTTTTTCAAAACGGTCGCCCGGCCCATAGGAGGCCAACACCCAAAGTATCACCGATACAGCTATAATTACTTTGCCTGCCTGCAAAACAAATGCTTTAGACCTGTCGTACATTGAATAACCTACATTTTTCCAGCGCGGCATACGGTAAACCGGCAGTTCCATGATGAAATAACCCCGTTCACGTGCTTTCAACAGGTATTTCATTACAAAAGCTACAGTTACAGCTGAGATCAGGCTGAACAGGTACATACCGGTTAAAGCAAGCCCCTGTAAATTGAATACCCACCATACATTTTTATTAGGAACAACCAGGGCAATAAGCAAGGTATATACCGGTAAGCGTGCAGAGCAGGTAACCAATGGTGTCACCATAATCGTGATCATGCGGTCCTTCCAGTTCTCTATATTCCGGGTGCTCATGATGGATGGCACAGCACAGGCAAAGCCACCAATGAGCGGTACCACTGATTTGCCATTTAAACCAACTTTACGCATCACCCTGTCCATCATAAAAGTAACGCGCGACATATAGCCGGTATCTTCCAGTATGGAAATAAAACCAAAAAGAATAGCGATCTGCGGGATGAATACCATCACACCACTTAGGCCGGCAATAACGCCATCAACCAGTAAATTGGTAAGCGGTCCGGCAGGTAATATATGATGTAATGAACTTTGTACCCATACAAACAGATCACCGATCAGTTTCATAGGATAAGCCGACCATGCAAATATGGACTGGAAAATAAATAACAGGATCGCAAAGAAAATAATAAAGCCAAAAGTTTTATGGGTTAAGATCTTATCGATCCTGTTACTCATGCTTTCCTCCTGTGCAGTCTCCTGTTTCTTTACAGTATCATATAAAAGGTCGTTTATAAAATTATAACGCGCTATAGTTTCTGACGCCTGGGCCTTCTGCGAATGGAAGTTACATTCCTTTTCAAGCTCCTCAATCCTGTCGCTCTCGGCAGGAGTTAAAAAATTGATGGTTTCATGCTGATGAGCTAATTGTAAAGCGTAGTAAGGATTATCAACCTGTAGTTCCTCGCTTATCTTAGCGATCAGTTGCGGGGCCATCGCTTCCACATCAATCGTATCTTCCTGCAGCGCTATTTTATTGGCATAGTTGATAGCGGATTTTAGCTGATCAATGCCTTCCACTTTTCTGGCTGATATGGGTACCACCGGGACGCCCAATTTTTGTGCAAATGCATTAACATCAATGGTGATACCGCCTTTTTTGGCAAGGTCCATCATATTCAAAGCAACAACAACGGGCAATTTCAGATCTGCTACCTGCGTATAAAGCAACAGGTTCCGCTTTAGGTTGGAAGCATCCAGTATAACGACTACCAGGTCCGGGCGTAATGGGTTGGATTTATCCGCCAATACAGAAAATACAATAGATTC
>Ga0307510_10001090_pt1 | contig 28928 bp, 7 predicted proteins | sample 12_EM_MG_FD_207224 | JGI IMG/M metagenome (GOLD analysis project Ga0307510, IMG submission 207224) | Populus trichocarpa ectomycorrhiza microbial communities from riparian zone in the Pacific Northwest, United States - 12_EM | ecosystem: Host-associated > Plants > Roots > Unclassified | place... | reverse complement strand
ATCGCCTACGGTTTGCTTCGCTGCACCTCCTCTCGATGTATGCGGCTGCGCCGCACGGCGCTGCGCGCCTACCCCCGGATGAACACCTCCGCTCGGCCTGCCGAAGGGGCAAAAAATCAAAAGCCAAAGCCAAAGCCAGAGCAAGATCAAAAGCAAGATCAAAAGCCCCTCACCCTAACCCTCTCCCGGAGGGAGAGGGGACTGATTGAGGTGTTTGGGAGAGCTATACCGACTTGCGATACCGCATTGAACTCAGGCTCTAAAAAAGCAAACCAATCAGCCCCTCATCCTCCAAAAAAAGAGAGGAATGATTGAGGTAATTGGGCGAGCTACGCTGACATGCGATACCGCGCTGAACTCAGGCTCTAAAAAGCAAACAAATCAGCCCCTCACTCTCCAAGAAAAAGAGAGGACCGATCGAGGTGTTTGGGCGAGCTACGCCGACGTGCGATACCGCGCTGAACTCAGGCTCTGAAAAGCAAACAAATCAGCCCCTCACCCTCCGAGAAAGAGGGGACTGACTGAGATGTTTGGGAGAGCTACATCGAAGTGAAATACCGAGTCGAACTCAGATTTTGAAAAGCCCAAGAATCGGCCCCCTCTCCCTCTGGGAGAGGGCTGGGGTGAGGGGTGAATCCAACACCAATCCTAAGCCGAACACGCTGTTGCTCCTCACCACTCAACAGGATGAGCGTTAGCTCGGCTGCGGCTTTTGATCTGCAAGGCGACGTCGGAAGGCTGAGTGGAGGGATTGATCCGGGCGTGGGAGCGCAGCGACCGTTTGGCGCAGCCAAACACAGCGAGAGGAGGTGCAGCGAAGCAAACCGTAGGCGCTGCGCCCGGATCGATCCCAGAGCGAAGGAACCCCGAGCTTTAGCGAGCGGGCCGGACGTAGGAGCAAGCCTTTTGGGTTACCTTTTCGGCGTTTGGAAAAGGTGACCCGCCGTAAGGGCGGAACCCTAAGCCGCCGTTACCGCAGCAACGGATATTCACCCAAAACCCAAACACCCCCCAATCACCCCAACACCCCCGCCAACGCCCGGCTCAGGCGTTCATGCACCCGCAAAACATCAGGCATCACCGAAGCCATCCGCAGCAAATCATGCGTCAGCCCCGGACAGTGCTCAACCTCGACACTCACCCCCTGCCCACGCAGTTTGTCAGCATAAGCCTGCCCCTCATCAAACAATGGATCGAAGCCCGCCAACAACACAATCGCCGGCGCCACACCGCGCAAATCCTCCGCCAACAACGGCGAAAAGCGCCAATCCAGATAGTCTTGCGGACTGCGAGCGTAATGCTGATAAAACCAGTCAAGCGTATCGTTCTCCAACAGATAACCCTCACTGAACAACAACCGCGAATCGTGCACGCGCGATGCATCGGTCACCGGATAGCACAACAACTGTGCCTTGGGTGCGATGGCCACAGTGTGCGGTTGCACCACCGCCTGCAGCGCCAGCACCGTGGCCAACGTGGCACCGGCGCTGTCGCCACCAAACGCCACGCGTGAGGCATCAAGGCCAAGACTTACGGCGTTTTCCGCCAACCATGACAAAGCGTCTTCGCCATCCTCCAGTGCCGTTGGAAAACGATGCTCCGGGGCCAGTCGATAGCCGACCGACAACACCGCACACGGCGTGCGCTGGCAAAACTCGCGGCACACACCGTCGTGCGAATCGAGGCTGCCGACAACAAAACCACCACCATGGAAATACACCAGCACCGGCATCGGTGAGGCCCCAGCATTGGGGCGATACAGACGCAGTGCCAACGGCGCACCATCACGTGCCGAGGTGTCGATTTCGCTGACCATCAGGTCTTGCGGCGCCGGCCAGCGCAATTGCGCAGTGGTCTGCTCGAAAGTCCCGCGGGCTTCGCTCGGGGTCATTTGGTGCATGGCCGGCAGGCCGGCGTCCTGGCTGTCTTGGGCCAGGTCGAGAAAGGCTTCCAGATCAGGGTGTAACGACATCGCTAAAATCCTTGTATCGGCAAAAAAAGGGGCGCACCTCGGCAGCGTCCCCGGAGATGACTGAGCGCGTGGCGATCAGCCCACGCGTGCCATGCAATGCTCGACCAACGCCTCCAGCTCACGCTGGAAATCGTCCATCAAGGCATCCATCGTGCCGGCGCGATAACGCTGGCTGCTGTAGATGCAACGCAAGGCCAACTGACCGTCATAGACCTGGCCGACAATTTCCAGCCAGTTGCCCAGATTGGCTTTCAGGCTGTAGTTGTCGCCGGTTTCTTCCAGCGCTGGCACCAGCAGTGCCTGCTCGTCGAAACTCTGGTCAAACTGCCCCAGGTAGTTGAACGTGACCCGTGCTTGCGGCAGGTCGGCCAGTTGCCGCGCCACCTCAGCCCCAGCCAGATGACGCAATACGCCATAGCCGACGCCCTTCTGCGGTACCGCTGCCAACTGTGCCTGCACATTGACGATCGACTGGCCGATGTCGTCGCTGTCGGGGCGCAAACGCACCGGGAACATGCTGGTGAACCAGCCCAGGCTGCGGCTCAGGTCGATGGACTCGAACAGGTCTTCACGGCCATGGCCTTCGAGCAGAATCAGCGCCGACGGTTGTTGACTCCAGCGGCACAGGGCACGACTGAGCGCCGACAACAGCAGGTCGTTGATCTGAGTGCCGTATACCGCCGGAGCCTGTTTGAGCAGTTGTTCAGTGTGCTCGCGAGACAGTTTCAGTCGCGCCTGCGCCTGCTGACGCACGAGGTTTTTGCCACGCAGGTTGTCGCAAGGCAGGTCGACGCCCGGCTGATCCAGTTGCTCCCGCCAGTACGCCAGTTCCTGCTCGGCAATCACCGGCGCCTGCGCCTGCAAAGCCTCGGCGAACGATCGGTAACTGCTGGTGCGAATCGGCAGTTTCGGTTCGAGCCCCTGCACGCAGGCCTCGTATGCCACTTTCAAATCGTCGAGCAGAATTCGCCACGACACGGTGTCGACCACCAAGTGGTGAATCACCACCAGCAGGCACGCCTGGCCATCCGGCAAGGCGACATGCATCACCCGCCAGACCGGCCCGTCGTCGAGTTTCAGGCTGCGCTGGGCGAGGTTGGCCAAGGCTTCGACCTGTTCGCTGTTGTCCGCCTCGCGGCGCCAGAGCAACGCTTCGCCCTGTTCACTAAGGTCACAGTAACGCTGCAACCAGCGCCCGCCTTCGTGGGAGAACCGCAGGCGCAGCGAGTCGTGATGTTGCGCGATCCAGCCCAGTGCCTGCTCCAGTGCATCGAGGTCCAGCGGCTGGCGCGCACTCAACAGCAATGACTGGTTGTAGTGATGCGCCTCGGCCATGCCTTCGGCAAAGAACCACTCCTGAATCGGCAGAAGATTGAACAAACCCTCGGCGGCGACGTGCGTGACGTCCGCCTGCGGTTTTGGCGTGCCCTCCTTCGCCGCTTCCTGCTCGACGATGCCGGCGATGGTTTGATAACGCATCAGGTCGCGCAGCTTGAGATCCATCTGCAACGTCGGATGGTTTCTGACACGGGAGATCACCTGCAAACTCAGAATCGAGTCGCCGCCCAGTTCAAAGAAATTATCGCTGATGCCCACTTGTTCGACTTGCAGCACCTGCGCCCAGATGTCCGCGAGCAGGCATTCCTGCTCGTTGCGCGGGGCCAGGTATTGCTCGGTTTTGAACTCGGGTTCCGGCAGCGCCTTGCGATCAAGCTTGCCGTTCGGTGTCACCGGGAAAGCACTCAGGCAAACGATCTGCGCCGGCACCATGTATTCCGGCAACGAGGTGCGCAGACCCGCCTTGAGTTCATCGCCAATGTCTTCGCCGGTCGCAGTGACCACATAACCGATCAGTTGCTTGCCGGAAGCATTGTCGCGGGCGATCACCAGTGCGTCGGTGACCGACGGCAACTGGCGCAGACTGGCCTCGACTTCGCCCAGTTCGATGCGGAAGCCGCGGACCTTGACCTGATGGTCGATACGGCCGACGTAATCGACCACACCGTCGGCACGCAAACGCACCAGGTCGCCGCTGCGATACAGGCGTTCACCCGCCGCGAACGGGTTGGGCACGAAGCGCTCGCAAGTCAGCTCCGGACGGCCGTGATAACCCCGGGCGACGCCATAGCCGCCGATGTACAACTCGCCGGCAAAGCCTGGCGGCAGCGGGTTCATATCCTCGTCCAGCACGTACAGCGAGCGTGCGCCCACCGCACGGCCGATCGGCGCATACGCGGCTTCGCAATGCTGGCTGACCGGGACTTTCCAGAGCATCGGCGTGACCACGGTTTCGGTCGGCCCGTAGCCGTTGGTGAAGTACTGCGGACGCAGCGCAGCCTTGACCTGCTCGAAGGTCTGATCCGGCACCGCATCACCGCCGAAGCAGTAGATGCGCACTGGTGGCGGCGCGATACCGCTGGCCGCGGCGTACTCGGCCAGCTGCTTGAGATAGGCCGGCGGGAAGCAGGCAATGGTGATGCCGTAATCATGCAGCGCCTGATAGGTCTGCTCCGGTGTCCACAGGCAACCGTCGCGAATCACCAGACGACCGCCGCTGTACAGGGTGCTCAACCAGCGCTCATGAGCACCGTCGAAGGCGAACGACATGAAGTGCAGTTCGCAACTGCTGGCGTCCATTTCATACAACTCGGCGATGGCCTGACAGTGCATGCTCAGCGGGCCTTGCGTCACCGCGACGCCTTTCGGTCGGCCGGTGGAACCCGAGGTGTAAACCAGATACGCCAGGCCCTGTTCCTGCACCCGGCAGTCGGGGGTGTGGTCGGCATAACGGCTTTCATCAAGGTGATCGATTTCCAGGCGCAGCAGACCTTGCGGCGCCGGCAAGGTCGCTCGCAGGCTGCTCTGGGTCAACAACAGCGCCATGCCCGAATCTTCGATCATGTACGCCAGACGCTCCGGCGGATACTCGATGTCCAGCGGCACATACGCCGCACCGCTCTTGAGCACGGCGAGGAAGCTCACGACCATTTCCAGCGAGCGTGGCAAGGCCACGCCGATGACCACTTCCGGACCGGCGCCGTGTTCGATCAGGCAGTGCGCCAGTCGGTTGGCGCGTTGCTCGAGTTCGGCGTAGGTCAGGTTCATCCCGGCGCATTGCAGAGCAATAGCCTGCGGCTGTTGTTGCGCGTGACGGCTGATCAATTCCGGCAACAGCGCCGCTTGATGGGTATGCGCCGGTTCAGCACTCCAGACCTGCGCCGCTTGCCATTGCTCACCGCTCAAGCGCTGCAAATTACCGAGGCGTTCGTACGGCGCCGCCAGCATCGCGGCGAGGGTGTTTTCCATGGTCTGGCGAATACCGACGACGGCCTCAGCGCTGAAGTGGCTGCGCAAATACAGGTATTCGATCGATAACTCGTCACCGAGCATCACCGCGAGGTCCATCGGCACGTTGGTCACACCGTGGCCGATGGATTTGCCGAAGGTCAGGTCAGTGTCGTTGTCTTCCTGCAGACGGTCGTCGATCGGGAAGTTTTCGAACACCACAATGCTATCGAACAACGCCTGACCACCGAGGCTGGACCAGCGCTGTACATCGGCCAGCGGCGCCTGGGAGTAATCGCGAATGTCGAGGTTGTAGGCCTGCACTTCGCCCAGCCAGTCAGCCAGACGCTGATCGGCTTGCGGCGTCTGAATGATCGGCAAGGTATTGATGAACAGACCGAGCATGTTGCCGACATTCGCCAGACTTTCCGGACGCCCCGACACCGTGGCGCCAAAGGTCACCGTCTGCTGCCCGGTGTAGCGTTGCAACAGCAGCAACCATGCGCCCTGAATCAGCGTGTTGGGGGTGATGCGCAGGTCGCGGCAGAACTGCAACAGCCGCGCGGTCTGCGCTGTGTCCCAGTTCGAATAGATCGCATCGTGACCGGCAACATCGGCGCTGTGGCGCGGGTGCATCGCCTGGCTCAGTGCCGTCGGCTCGCTGACCACCGCCAGGCGCGCCTTCCAGAACAACTCCTGGGCGTCCTGATCCTGTGCCTGCAGCCAGGCGATGAAGTCGCGGTAACGACCGTTCTCGCCGATGATTTCGCCCTTGGCGTAATACTGCAGCACCTCACCGAACAGCCGCGAACTGCTCCAGCCGTCCATGAGGATGTGGTGGCTGGTCCAGATCATCTGGTACTGATCGTCGCTCAGGCGCAGCAGGGTCACCCGCAACAAACGCGCATCGGCCAGATTGAAACCGAGCGCGCGGTCATCGCTGGCGAACTCGGCAATCAGTTCTTCACTGGTTTCGCGCTCACGCCAATCGAGCACCTGCATTTGCAACGGCGCATGGCGATGCACCACCTGCAACGGTTTGGCCAGGCCGTCCTGCCAATGGAAACTGGTGCGCAGAATCGCCTGACGGGCGATGACAAATTCCCACGCCTGGCGGAAGCGTTCCACATCCAGGCCCTTGATCGGCAGGCTGACCTGCTGCACGTACAGGCTGCTGCCGTTATCCGACAGGGTGTGGAAGAGCATGCCTTCCTGCATCGGCGACAGCGGGTAGACATCCTCGATCATGTCCGCCGGCACTGGCAACGCATCGAGCTGCGCCTGATCCAGTTCGGCCAACGGATAATCCGCAGGCGCCTCGCCAGCCGAGTGCTCGAGTGAGACCACTGCAGCCAGCTTCTGCACGGTCTGCTGCTGGAACAGGTCTTTGGGGGTGAAGCCAATCCCCTGCTGACGCGCGCGGCTGACCAGTTGAATCGAGATGATCGAGTCGCCGCCCAGCGCAAAGTAGTTATCGGTCACGCCGACCCGCTCGATCTTCAGGATGTCCTGCCAGACCTCGGCCAGTTGCTGCTCCAGCGACGTCGACGGCGCGACGTATTCACGCTGCGACTGGCTGACGTCCGGTGTCGGCAAGGCCTTGCGGTCGAGTTTACCGTTGGGGGTCAACGGCAACTGTTCGAGGAACAGCCACTGCGCCGGCACCATGTATTCCGGCAGATGCGCCTTCAACGCGGCCTGCAGCGTTTCACTCAAATCGTCCAGTTGTTCGAGGCTGAGGCTGCTGTCACTTGGCACCACATACGCGACCAGTTGCTGGCCACTGTGGCCATCCACCGCCAACACCACACCTTCGCGCACATTGTCCTGAGCGAGCAGACGCGCTTCGATTTCACCCAGCTCGATACGGAAACCGCGCACCTTGACCTGATGATCGATACGCCCGACGTATTCGATTCGGCCGTCCTCCGTGAAGCGAGTCAGGTCGCCGGTGCGGTACATGCGCTCGCCACTGCTCGAGAATGGATTGGGCAGGAAACGTTCGGCGGTCAGGCCCGGGCGGAACAGGTAGCCACGGGTGATGCCATCGCCGGCCAGATACAACTCGGCCGCCACGCCAATCGGTGCTTGCTGCAATTGCTCATCGAGCAGGTACGCCGTGGTGTTGACCAGCGGCCGGCCGATGTTCGCCTGACCACCAAGTTCGCGGCGGGTGCAGGTCGAATAGGTGGTGTCTTCCGACGGCCCGTACAGGTCGTAGACATGCGCCACCGCCGTCTCGCGGTAGAGCGTGTCGACCAGGCTCTGCTTCAACGGCTCACCGGCGAGGTTGATAATGCGCACGCCCGGCGGAATTTGCCCGGTGCGTTGCAGCGCGGCAATCGCCGACGGCACGGTGTTGATCAGGCGCACCTGATCGCGCTCCGGCAAGTCCGGCAGCTCCAGGGCATTGCGCGCCATGACGATCGAGCCGCCGCGTGCGAGGGTGACGAAAATCTCCCACACCGACAGGTCGAAGCACACCGACGTCGACGCCAGCACACCGTGCAGATCGTCTTCGCTGTAGACCTCGGCAGACCAGTGAATCAGCGCCTGTACGTTGCGGTGGGCGATGGCAACACCTTTCGGTTTGCCGGTGGAACCCGAGGTATAGATCACGTAGGCCAGATTGGCCGAATCAGCGCGCGCCGGAAGATTGTCCGCAGGTTGCTCGGCAAACGCCGCACCTCCGGCCTCGACCAACACCACCTGTGCATCGGTCTGCGGAAGCTGCGCCAACAGCGATTGCTGCGTCAGCAAGACTTTCGCCTGACTGTCGTCGAGCATGTAGGCCACGCGATCTGCCGGGTAATCCGGGTCCAGCGGCACATAGGTGCCACCGGCCTTGAGCACCGCCATCAGGGCGATCACCAGTTCCGCCGAACGCGGCATCGCCACGCCCACGCGGATTTCCGCACCGACACCCAGCGCCAGCAGATGATGGGCCAGTTGGTTGGCGCGTTGATTGAGTTCGGCATAGCTCAGGGCGACGCCCGCATGACTCAGGGCCAGTGCCTGCGGATGCGCCGCGACGCGAAGCTCAAAACTCTGCGGGATCAGTCGTTCCGCCGGATACGCAGCCTGATTGGCGTTCCATTGCGCCAGGGTCTGGCGTTCGGCGAATGGCAGCAGGCCGATCTCACCGAGCAGACGCTGTGGCGCCTCAATGAACTGACGCAGCACTTCTTCCAGATGCCCTGCCAGACTCAGCACGCTGCGTTCGGCAAAGTGCTCGGTGAGGTAGTTGAAGTCCAGGTTCAAGACGTCGCTGGCCCCGGCGATCAGGGTCAGACCGTAGTTGGTTTGCTCGCGGTGCTCCAGGCCGCCAAAACGCAGACCGCCCGGGTTGGCTTCCAGCGCTTCGGACACCGGATAGTTTTCAAACACCAGCAAGGTGTCGAACAACGCTTCGCCGCTCAATTGGGCCAGACGCTGGATGTCCTGCAATGGGGTCTGCTCGTAGTCGCGCAGCAACAGGTTTTTGTCCTGCACGCTGCGCACCCAGTCGCCGACGCTGAGCGTGGCCTGCGGACTGGCGATTACTGGCAAGGTGTTGATGAACAGGCCCAATTGCTGCTCGATGCCCGGCAGATCCACCGGACGCCCGGACACCGTGGCGCCAAAGGCCACCGTGGCCTGGCCGGTGTAGCGCTGCAACACCAATAGCCATGCGGCTTGTACCAGGCTGTTGAGGGTCACTTGCTGCTGACGGGAGAAACCGTTCAGGCGCTGAGTGAAGGCTTGGTCAAAATGCAGGCGATGCATCTGTTTGCCCGGCCCCGGCACGGTACGCCCGTGGCAAGCCGAGGCCAGTCGGGTCGGTTCCTCCAGTGCGGCCAGCTGTCCGCGCCAGAAATCCTGTGAGGCGGCTTTGTCCTGACCTTGCAGCCAGACCAGGAAATCACGGTAACGACCCTGCGCGCCCGGCACCGGTTGACCTGCGTAATCCTGCAACACCTCGCCGAACATCCGCGAGTTGCTCCAGCCATCCATGAGGATGTGGTGGCAGGTGAAAATCAAACGATGGCGGTCATCGCCGGTGCGCAGCAGGCACAGACGCAGCAGCGGCGGGTTCTGCAGATCGAAACCGCGTGCGCGATCAGCCTGCGCCCGCGCTTCGAGCACGGCCGGCAAGTCCGCCACACCGCGCACATCGACTTCGGGCATTTCCAGGGTCAACTGGCGATTGATCACTTGCAGCGGCGCATCGAGGCCATCGCGGCCCCAGATAAAACCGGCGCGCAGCACTTCATGGCGATCCACCACGCGCTGCCAGGCCTGCTGGAAACGCGCCACGTCGAGGCCGTCGATATCCAGCAGCATCTGATAGACATAGGCGCTGGCATCGGCGTCGTACAGGCTGTGGAACAGAATGCCTTGTTGCATCGGCGCCAGCGGATAGATGTCCTCGATGCGTTGGGCGGCGATCGGCAAGCTGTCCAGGTGCGCCTGGGACAACCCGGCCAACGGCACATCCGACGGCGTCAAACCACCGCTTGGATGGCTCAGGCAATGGTCGATCAACTCGCTCAGCGCTACTTCATAAGCACGGGCCAAAGCGTTGATGGTGGACTCTTCGAAGACATCGCTACTGTAAGTCCAGGTCAGGCTCAGTTGGCCCTGATAGACCCGGCCATCGATGGTCAGCCAGTTGGCCATCGGCGCGTTTTCGTCCTGGCCGGCGCCCTTGTCTTCGGTAGCCGGCACCCACAGGGCGCCTTCGTCGAAGTTGTTGTCGAACTGGCCAAGGTAGTTGAACGTCACTTTCGGATGTGCGAGATCGTTCAATGCGGCTTGCGACTCGGCGCTGCCCAGATAACGCAGCAAGCCATAGCCGATGCCTTTGTGCGGGATCGCGCGCAGTTGCTCCTTGATGCCTTTGATCGAGGTTTCGAGACTCGCGTCCGGGGTCAGGCGCACCGGGAACATGCTGGTGAACCAACCCACCGTGCGGCTCAGGTCGACGTCATCGAACAGGTCTTCCCGACCATGCCCCTCAAGCTGCACCAGTGCGCTGTCGGTGTTGGTCCATTGGCACAGCACGCGGGCCAGCGCGGTCAGCAGCAGGTCGTTGACCTGGGTGCGATAAACCGCCGGCGCCTGTTGCAGCAACTGACGGGTGCGTTCGGCGTCGAGACGCGTATCGACGCTGCGTTCGAAACGGTTGCTCAACTGGCCCTGCGGATTGTCCAGCGGCAGTTCGACCGACACATCGCGCAGCTGCCCGCGCCAGTAATCCAGTTCGCTTTCCAGCTCGGCACTGCGGGCATGCTCCTGCAGACGCTTGCCCCAATCCTTGAACGCGCTGGTCTTGGCCGGCAGACGCACAGCCTGACCGCTGCTCAGCTGTTGATAGGTCGTTTGCAAATCCTCCAGCAGGATCCGCCACGACACGCCATCGACCACCAGGTGATGAATCACCAGCAACAGACGCTGGCTGGCGTCCGGCAAGTCAACCAATGCCGCGCGAATCAACGGGCCATCGAGCAAATCCAGACTGCGCTGCAACTCCTGGCAAAGCGCGGGCAATGCGGCGCTGTCGTCCAGTGTGACCGTGCGCAGCAAGGCGTGCGCCTGATCCGCAGGCGCGTGGCTCTGCTGCCAGCCGTCGTTAGTCTGGCAGTAGCGCAGGCGCAGGGCGTCGTGGTGGCGTTGCAGGTGCAACAGCGCCTGCTCCAGTGGCGCCGCTTGCAGCGTGGTAGCCGGGGTCAACAGGATCGACTGGTTCCAGTGATGCCGCGCCGGGATGTCGCTATTGAAAAAGTAATGCTGGATCGGTGTCAGCAGCGCGTCGCCGAGCACTTCGCCCTGCTGCATCTGCACCGCGTCGCTCTGTTGCGCGACAGTCGCCAGACGTTGCACGGTCTGGTGCTGGAAGATGTCTTTGGGGGTGAAGCGAATGCCCGCATGACGGGCGCGGCTAACCACCTGAATCGAAATGATCGAGTCACCGCCCAGTTCGAAGAAGTTGTCGTTGAGCCCGACACGCTCGACCTTCAGCACGTCCTGCCAGATCTCGGCCAGACGCTGTTCCAGTGGGTTGCGCGGCGCGGCATACACTTCCTGTACCTGCGCAACTTCCGGATGCGGCAGTTGCTTGCGATCGAGCTTGCCGTTGGCCGTCAGCGGCAGACGCTCAAGGAACGCCCAACTGACCGGGACCATGTAGTCCGGCAGGGTCTCGCGCAAATGTGCCTTGATCGAATCGCGCAGTGCACCCTGCCCTTCGCCGTCCAGTTGTTCTTTCGCGACGATCCACGTCGCCAGTTGCTGGCCGCTGATACCGTCGACCGCCAGCACCACCGCTTCGCGTACCTCAGGGTGCTTGAGCAGTTGCGCTTCGATTTCGCCCAGTTCGATACGGAAACCACGAATCTTCACCTGATGGTCGATCCGCCCGATGTACTCGATCACGCCATCGCCGCGCAGCCGCGCCAGGTCGCCGGTGCGATACAGGCGCTCGCCGGCCTGCGGATTGAACGGATCGGGAACGAATCGTGTGGCGGTCATGCCGGCCTGATTCAGGTAGCCCCGGGCCAGACCGGCACCGGCGATGTACAACTCACCGATGCAGCCTTGCGGCACCAGATTCAGCGAGCTGTCGAGCAAGTACCACGACAAGTCGACAATCGGCTCGCCGATCGGGCTGCTGTGGCTTTGCTCAAGATCAGCCATCGACAACGGTCGGTAAGTCACGTGCACGGTGGTTTCGGTGATGCCGTACATATTGATCAGCGTTGGCGCGCGGTCGCCGAAACGCTCGAACCACGGGCGCAGGCTCTGCACTTCCAGCGCCTCTCCACCAAACACCACGTAGCGCAACGAGTTGCTGCGCGTCGACTCGCTGGCGACCTGCATCAATGGCTTGAACGCCGATGGCGTCTGGTTCAGCACGGTGACGTTTTCATCGCACAGCAGGGTGTAGAAATCTTCCGGAGAACGGCTGATGTCATGCGGCACCACCACCAGTTTGCCGCCATACAGCAGCGCGCCGAAAATCTCCCAGACCGAGAAGTCGAAGGCGTAGGAGTGGAACAGCGTCCAACTGTCCTGCCGGCCGAAATCGAACCAGTGCTCGGTGGCACTGAACAGCCGCATGACGTTGCCGTGCGGCAGCAATGCGCCTTTCGGTTTGCCGGTGGAGCCGGAGGTGTAAATGACGTACGCCAGGCTGTCCGGCGTGGTCAGGCACAGCGGATTGGTTTCAATGCTGTGTTCTGGCGCCTGATCCAGATCGAGGCACACCAGCCCCGACGGCACCGGCAGTTGCGCGAGCAGATGGCCTTGGGTCAACAGCAGCTCGATGCCGCTGTCCTCGATCATGTAGCTCAAGCGATCATCCGGATAACCCGGATCCAGCGGCACATAAGCGCCACCGGCCTTGAGCACGGCAAGGATGGCGACAATCATGTCCAGCGAACGCTCGACCGCCACGCCAACACGCACATCCGGGCCGACGCCACGGGCGATCAACGCATGCGCCCACTGGTTGGCGCGACGATTGAGTTCGGCGTAGGTCAGGCGTTGCCCGTCATACGTCACGGCGACTGCGTCGGGATAACGCTCGGCCTGCGCTTCAATGGCTTGGTGAATGCACTGCTCAAGCGGTTGCTCGACAGACTGAGGATTCCACTGCGCCAGCAATTGTTGCTGCTGACCGGCATCGAGCATCGGCAATTGGCCGATACGTTGCGTCGGCTCGGCGACGATGGCCTGCAACAACGCGTTCCAGTGTTGCGCCAGACGCTCGATGGTCACCGCGTCGAACAGATCCGTGGCGTACTTGAGCACGGCTTCGATGCCATGGGCCTGTTCGGTGGTGTTGAGGGTCAGGTCGAACTGCGCAGTCTGGCTCTGCCATTCCAGCGGCTCGATGTTCAAGCCATTCAAACGGGTTTCGACACTCGCGCGGCGCTCGGCCTGATGGTTGAACATCACCTGGAACAGCGGACTGTGACTGAGGCTGCGGCCCGGTTCCAGCGCTTCGACCAGTTGCTCGAAGGGCAAGTCCTGATGGGCCTGCGCTTGCTGCGCAGTCTGTTTGACCTGACGCAGCAGATCGACAAAGGACATCTGCCCGTCGATGTCGGCCTTGAGCACCTGAGTGTTGACGAAGAAGCCGATCAGCCGCTCGATTTCCACCCGGCCACGGTTGGCATTCGGCACGCCGACGCGGATGTCGGCCTGACCGCTATAACGGTGCAACAGGGCCTGGAACGAGGCCAGCAAGACCACGAACAGGGTGACGTTTTCTTGCCGGGCGAAGGCCTTGAGCGCGTTGCTCAGCGCCGGGTCGAGAATCAGGTTGTGGCTGGCGCCGGCGAAGCTTTGCTCGATGGAGCGCGGGCGATCCATCGGCAGTTCGAGGACCGGTTGTTCGCCGCCGAGTTTCTCTTGCCAGTAAGCCAGTTGCCGCTCCTGCTCACCGGCCTCCATCCACTGCCGTTGCCACAAGGCGTAGTCGGCGTATTGAATCGGCAAGGCCGGCAGACCGGCATCGTGACCGAGGTTGAAACCGGCGTAGAGCTGCACCAGTTCCTCGATCATCACTTGCAGCGACCAGCCATCGGAGACGATGTGGTGCAGGGTCAGCACCAGCACATGGTCATTGGGGGTGACTTGCAGCAGCGCTGCGCGCAAGAGCGGGCCGTGCTGCAGGTCGAACGTTTTCTGGCTCTGGGTCTGCACGAACGCCTGGATCAAAGCATCCGCGTCGTTGGTCAGCTCAGCGCTCAGTTGATGAGTCTCCAGTGCAAAGGGTCCTGCGGGCAGGACCACTTGCAAGGGTTGCGCGGTTTCCTGAGAGAACACCGTGCGCAAGGTTTCGTGTCGTTCGATCAGCGCCTGAACACTGCGCTCCAGCGCGCTGACATCCAGCGGGCCCTGCAAACGCAGGGCCGTCGGAATGTTGTAGGCCGCACTGTGCGGCGCCCACTGCCAGAGAAACCACTGGCGCTGCTGAGCGTAGGACAGCAGCAACGGCTCCTCAGCCGTGCGCTTGAAAACCGGGGCAATGTCAAAGAGGTTGACGCCTTTCTGCTTGAGCAGAACCGCCAGAGCCTTTCTTTGCTTAGCCGAAAGTTGTCCTACCGACTCGATTAACTCTTGCACGCGTTTTTCCCTCTCAAGAAATCAGTTTTTCCAGATCATCGAGGGATAGACGTTTGAGGGCCTCCAGGGATTTAGCCAATTCATCCTGAACGGGCGACATTTCGACGCGCAAGGCCTCGATTCGCGCACAGAACGCCTTGAGGGTGTCGGTTTCGAACAGCTCTTTGAGCGGCACCTTGTCGCCCAGACGCTCCTTGATCCGGGTCACCACCAGCGTCGCCAGCAACGAGTGCCCGCCAAGCTGGAAGAAGTTGTCCGCGAGGCCCACCTGCTCAACCTCCAGCACTTCCTGCCAGATCGTCGCCACTTCCCACTGCAAATCGCTTTGCGGCGGTTGGTAATGCTGCTGCGTCGGGCCGTCGCCCAAGGCCATCAGTGCCTTGCGATCGAGCTTGCCGTTGGGGGTCAGCGGGATGGCGTCGATCAGGTGCACGTGGCCCGGCACCATGTGCGCTGGCAAGCGACTGGCCAGTGCACTGCGCAAGCGTTCCAGCCACACCGTTTGATCGACCACTGCCTGCGCCACCACGTAGGCGTGCAGGTGTTTACCGGCGGCACCGTCTTGCGCGAGCACCACAGCTTCGCGGATCTCGTCCTGCTCCAGCAGCCGCGCTTCGATTTCGCTGAGTTCGATACGGAAGCCGCGAATCTTCACCTGATGGTCGGCCCGGCCGATGTACTCGATGTTGTCATCGCTGCCCTGGCGTACCAGATCGCCGGTGCGATACAGGCGTTCGCCGTTGCTGGCGTAAGGGTTCGGCACAAAGCGCTCGGCGGTCAGTGCCGCGCGCAGCAGATAACCCCGGGTGACACCGGCACCACCCAGGTACAACTCGGCGGGCACGCCACTCGGCAATACTTGCAACTGGCTGTCGAGCAGATAGGCCACGGTGTTCGGCAACGGTCGGCCGATGTTCGCCTGGCCCTGGGGTGTGCGCAGGGTGAAGGTCGAATAGGTGGTGTCCTCCGACGGCCCGTAGAGGTCGTAGACCAACTGCACCGACGTGCTCGCGTACAGCGTGTCGACCAGGCTTTGCTTGAGCGGTTCGCCGGCCAGATTGATGGTCGCCACCGAATGCGGAATCTGCCCGGCCCGTTGCAGCGCGGCAATCGCCGACGGCACCGTGTTGATCAGCGTGACCTGTTCGCGGGCCGGCAAATCGGCCAGCGCCAGCGCATTGTCCGCCAGCACCAGGCAACCACCGCAGGCCAGGGTGACAAAGATTTCCCAGACCGACAGGTCGAAGCAGATCGACGTCGAGGCCAGCACACCGCGCAGTTGGTCTTCGTGATAGACCCCGGCCGACCATTGAATCAACGCCGACAGGTTGCCATGGGTGATGGCCACGCCTTTCGGTTTGCCGGTGGAGCCGGAGGTGTAGATGACATACGCCAGATTCTGCGCAGTGACATTCACCAGCGGTGCCGTTGTCGGGAACGCGCTCAACGCGCCCTCTTCCACCAACAGCACCTGCGCGCTCAACGTCTCAGGCAACAGCGCCAGTGCGTCCGGCTCGGTGATCAGCACGGCGGCGCGGCTGTCGTCGAGCATGTGCAACAAGCGTTCCTGTGGATAGTCCGGATCCAGCGGCACATAGGCGCCACCCGCCTTGAGGATCGCCAACAGCGCCACGAGCATGTCTGGCGTGCGGCGCATGCACACCCCGACCCGCACCTCCGACCCGACGTCCAGTGTTTGTAGCTGGTGCGCCAGGCGATTGGCCCGGGTATCGAGGCTCTGATAATCGAGCCGTTGCTCGGCGAACAGCACCGCATGTGCTTGTGGCTGACGCTGCACCTGCGCAGCGAGATGTTCCAGCACTGTGCGCGCGTCCGTTGCCGTAACGTCGGCCTTGCCCCAAGCGATGGCCTGTTGACGCTGTGGTTCGGCGAGCAATTGCAGCGCACCCAACGGCTGAGAGGCATCGGCGAGGAACTGCGTCAGCAGGCTCTGCAGTTGCGCGCTCAAACCGCTGATTGCGGCCGCATCGAAACTGGCCCGGTCGTAACTGATCCCCAGGCTCAGTTCACGCCCGGTCACCGCCACCAGCGTCAACGGGTAGTTGGTCTGTTCCTGACGACGAATCGCCGAGAACGTCAGCCCCGTGGCCGGGCCCTGTTGCAGCGCTTCGGCCATCGGGTAGTTTTCGAACACCAGAATGCTGTCGAACAACGCACCGTTACCCGCACCGGCCCAACGCTGAATGTCGTAGAGCGGCGTGTGTTCGTGCTCGCGCAGGGCCAGATTGACGTCTTGCACCTGTTGCAGCCACTGGCCGACGACGATCTCGGCGGACGGCGCCGCGACCACCGGCAAGGTGTTGATGAAAAGACCGATCTGCTGCTCGACGCCCGGCAAATCCGTCGGACGCCCGGCGACGGTGGCGCCGAATGCCACATGGTCCTGCCCGGTATAACGCTGCAACAGCACCAGCCACGCCGCTTGCACCAAGGTGTTGAGGGTGACTTTCTGCTCGCGGGCGAAGCGGTTCAAGTCCGCCGTCAAGGTTTCGCTGAATACATGCTCGTGATCGGCGTAACCGCTGGCCGCGTGCTGCCCGCCCGACACGGCACTGGCCAGACGCGTCGGCTCATCAAGATCAGCGAGGGCCGTCGTCCAGAAATCACGACTGGCCTGCTGATCACGCTGACCCAGCCATTCGATGTAATCGCGATAACGCCCCTGCCCGACCGCCGGGGTCAGGCCGGCATAACGCTGCAGCACTTCGCCGAACAACTGCGACGTACTCCAGCCGTCCATGAGGATGTGGTGGCAGGTATAAATCAGGTGATGCGTGGCCTCGTCCGTGCGCACCAGCGTCACCCGCAACAGCGGCGCGCCGGTCAGGTCGAAACCACTGGCCAAGTCCTCGCTGGCCAGTTGCTCCAGCGCCGCACCGATGTCAGCACGACCGCGCCAGTCCTGCATGCGCCATGGCATCTGCGCACTCTGACGAACCACTTGCACCGCTGCGGCGGCATCCTGTGGCCAGACGAATGCCGTGCGCAGGATCTCGTGGGCATCAACGGTTTGCTGCCAGGCCTGCCGGAAACGCTCGGCGTCGAGGCGTTGCACATCCACGCGCAACTGGTTGGTGTACGCCGGGCTGTCCGGATCGTTGACGCTGTGGAACAGAATGCCCTGCTGCATCGGCGACAACGGATAGAGGTCGACGATCTCGCGGGCCGGGATCGGCAGCGCCGACAGCTGTGCCTGGGTCAGTGTTGCCAGACTGAAGTCCGACGGCGTCACAGCCGCCTCGCCACTGTCGCAGCAATGCTCGATCAAACGCTCCAGCTCAAGACGATAGGCCTCGGCCAGCGCCTCGACCGTTTCTGTGCGATACATGCCGGTGCCGAAGGTCCAGGTCAATTCCAGCTCACCGCCATAGACCTGACCATCAACGCTCAGCCAGTTACCCAACGGTGCAGCCGCGTCCTGATTGGCGCCGGTGCTTTCACCACTCGGCAAGAACAGCGCGCCGGCGTCGGCGTTGAACGCGCCGTCGAACTGGCCGAGGTAGTTGAAGGTCACGCGCGGCTGCGGCAATCCCTGCAACTCGGCGGACTGGCTCAGGTAACGCAACACACCAAATCCGATGCCTTTGCCCGGCACCGCACGCAATTGCTCCTTGATCGCGCAGAGGGACGCACCCGGCGTAGCCTCGGGTGTCAGGCGCACCGGGAACAAGCTGCTGAACCAGCCCACGGTGCGGCTCAGGTCGATGTCGTCGAACAGGTCCTCACGGCCATGACCTTCGAGCTGAATCAGTACCGAAGGCTGTTCGCTCCAGTCACACAACACCCGCGCCAGGGCCGCCAGCAGCAGGTCGTTGATCTGCGTGCGATACGCCGCTGGCGCCACTTTCAGCAGTTTGTGGGTTAGTGTCTGGCTCAGGCGCGAGCTGGCGCGGCCCGCCTGTTCGCGGGTCTGGGTGTCCTGGGGGAAATCGCGTGGCAGTTGCGCGTCGCTCGCCTCCAGGGTTTGCCGCCAGTAACCACTTTCAGCGGCCAGCGCTGCGCTCTGCCCGTAACGATGCAGATGTTCGGCCCAACTGTGCAGCGAGCTGCTTTTGCCCGGCAAGACCAGCGGCGTGCCCGCCGCCAGCGCAGTGTAAGCGTGCTGCAGATCTTCCAGCAGAATGCGCCACGACACGCCATCCACCACCAAGTGATGAATAACCAGCAACAGGCGTTGCTCAGCGTTCGGCAGATTCACCAGCACCGCCCGCACCAAACGCCCTTGTTGCAGATCGAGACTGCGCTGGGCGTCGTCGGCGAGTGCCGGCAAAGCGTCCACGCTGGCAAGTTCGCGCACCCACAACAGCTCCGGATCACGTTGGGTCTGCGGCATTGCCTGCCAGATATCACCGCAGGCCTGGAAATTCAGCGTCAATGCTTCGTGCTGTTCGATCAGCGCCGCCAGCGCTGTGCGCAGAGGCGCGGCGTCGAGCGGTGTGGTCGGCTGCAGCATCACCGACTGGTTCCAGTGCTGACGCTGGGCAATCGCGGTTGCGAAGAACCGTGCCTGAATCGGCAGCAATGGCAACGGTCCGCGAGCGGCCGGTACCGCAGCCGTGACGGGTTTGGCTTCGATCAGCTTGGCCACAGCGGCCAGTTGGCCGATGGTCTGTTTTTCGAACAGTTGCTTGGGGCTCAGCTTGATGCCCTGGCGTTTGGCGCGAGCGATGATTTGCAGGCTGAGGATCGAGTCGCCGCCCAGTTCGAAGAAGTTGTCGGTGCTGCCCACGCGCTCCAGTTTGAGCACGTCGGCCCAGATCGCCGCGAGTTTTTCTTCGATTTCACCCACTGGTGCGACGAAGTGTTGAGTGACCACGCCCGGCACCGGCAAGGCACGTTTGTCGAGCTTACCGTTGGCCGTCAGCGGCAATGTTTCCAGTAACACAATCTGTGTGGGAACCATGTAGTCCGGCAGGCACGCCTGCAATTGCTCGCGCAGCGCCTGCGCCTGCAAGGTCAGCCCCGCCGTTGGTACACACCACGCAACCAGTTGCAGACGCGTCGGGTCGTCATCCAGTGCCAGCGCCAGCACCGCCGCTTCGCTGACGCCGTCCAGGCCCAGCAACACCCGCGCGACTTCCGCCGGCTCCACGCGATAACCGCGCACCTTGACCTGATCGTCGGCGCGGCCGATGAATTCCACCGTTTGCTGACGATTGCGGCGTACTCGGTCGCCACTGCGATACACCCGCGCACCCGGCGCGCCGAACGGATCCGGCAGGAAGCGCTCGGCGGTCAGCCCTGGCTGATTCAGGTAGCCCAGCGCGACGCTGTCACCACCGATGTACAACTCGCCGGCCACCTGATCGGCAACGTTGTTCAGCACATCGTCGAGCACGTAAACGTGAGCGCCGGCCAGTGCGCTACCGACCGGTACGCTGCGCGTCAGGGTCAGATCACCGACTTCATGGGCCAGTACGCCCACCGTGGTTTCGCTCGGCCCGTAGTGGTTGATGATGCGACAGCCCGGTTTGAGCTCGCGCACGCGCTCGACCAGCGCTGGCGAGCATGCTTCACCGCCGACGATCAGCGCGTGTTCCGGTAGCACGTCGGCAGCCCGCGTGGCCTGCAGCAACGCGGCCAGATGGCCCGGGACGATTTTCAGCATGCCCACTTGATGCCTGGCCATGTACTCGGCAAACCGGTCCGGATCGAAGCCCAATTCTTCCGGCAAGACATGCAGCAGTCGTCCCGAACACAGCGCACCGAACAGCACGGTAAAACCAAGGTCGGCGGCGATGGTCGAGACCAGCGCCATGCTGGCGTCCGCTGTCGGCGCCAGTCGCTCAAGCACACCGCGCACATAACTGCCCAGCGCGCCATGGCTGACCAGTACGCCTTTCGGTTGCCCGGTGGAACCGGAGGTGTGAATCACATACGCCGGTGATTGCGCGCACAGCGTCACGGCGGGGCAAGTGTCCGGCATGGACTGCCACTGCTGCGCTGCAAAGGCGATGCCCTGACAACCATCGACCGCCAGCGCGGACACGCGTGCATCGCCGTCGGCGCACAACAGCAGCCGTGCTTTCGCAGCGCCGAGCATCTGCTGCAAACGTGCGTCCGGCGCTTTGACGTCCAGCGGCATGTACACCGCACCCGCCTTGAAGATCGCCAGCACCGAAGTCAGCCAGTCCAGCGAACGCTCCATCAGCACCGCCACCGGCTGCCCATCGCGCACGCCTTGGGCGCGCAAATGATGGGCCAGCCGATTGGCCGCCTGATCCAGCACCTGATAACTCAAAGCCTGATTCAGGTCGCGCGCGGCCAGCGCTTCAGGCTGGCGGGCGACCTCACGATCCCAGTGCTGCAACACCGACAACGCCGGTTCGGCGGGTGCCGGGAGTGGCGCTGGCGAGATCTGCGCAACACTGTGCAACGGCGCTTGCGGCGCTTTCAGCAATTCGCTGAACAGACCGAGCAAGGCCGGCACAAAAGCTTCGACGGTTTCCGCCCGATAGAGGTCGCTGGCATAGGTCATCTGGCCGTGAATCAGCGTGCCGTCATCGGTAATGTCCAGCGCCAGATCGAAGTGAGTGCCATCCTTGTCCAGCGGATACTCGGCCACGCTCAGCCCGGGCAGCGCCATCGAACGCTGCTTCTGCATACCGACGTTCTGGTTGAACTTGGCCTGGAACAGCGGGTTGTGGCCCAAGGTGCGTTCTGCCACCAACTCGTCCACCAGTTGCTCGAACGGCAACTCTTGATGCGCCTGCGCACCGAACGCGGCTTCACGCACCCGCGCCAGCAAATCCTCGAAACTGCCGCGTTCATCCACCTCGCATCGCAGCACCTGAGTGTTGACGAAAAAGCCGATCAGCCCTTCGACTTCAGCACGGCCACGGTTGGCATTCGGCACGCCGACGCGAATGTCACGCTGCCCGGCCTGCCGCGACAGGAACAACGAGAACCCAGCCAGCACCAGCATGAACAGACTGATGCCCTGGCTACGGGCAAAGGCGTTGAGTTGCAGGGACAGCGGCGCACCAAAATCAAAACTCAGGGTCTGGCCCTCGAAGCTTTGCGTCAGTGGCCGGGCAAAGTCCGGCGCGACTTCCAGCAGCGGGTGTTCTTCACCCAGTTGCTGACGCCAGTAATTGAGTTGCCGTTCGCCCTCGCCGGCCTCCAGCCAGCGGCGTTGCCAGATCGCGTAGTCGGCGTATTGCAGCGCCAGCGCTGGCAATTGCGGTTCGCGTTCGAGGCTGAACGCCTGATAGCACTGGACGAATTCCTTGACCATCACGTCCATCGACCAGCCGTCAGAGACGATGTGGTGCATGCTCACCACCAGCACGAACTCTTCGTTGGCCAGCGCAAACAGACTGGCGCGCAGCAGCGGCCCGTGGCGCAAATCGAATGGCCGTGCGGTGACGCTCTGCACCTGTTGCGCCAACGCCTGCTCGCGCTCTGACGGCGGCAGCCCGGTCAGGTCAATGCGTTCCACGGCCAGGGGTTGCTGATCAAGGATGACCTGGTGTGGCTGATCACCGTCAGTCTGGAACACCGTGCGCAGGACCTCATGGCGCGCCACCAGGTGATCGAAGGAGCGCTGCAGCGCCGCTTCGTCCAGACGCCCGTTCAGGCGCAGGCCGGCGGCCATGTTGTAGGCGGCGCTTTGCGGTTCGAGTTGCCAGAGAAACAGCAGACGCTGCTGAGCGAACGACAACGGAATCGGCGCGACATCGTGCCGACTGACCGGCAGCGGCAACAGGCTGAAGTCCTTGCCGTCCTCGCGCAGCTTGGCCAGAAACAGCCGACGCTGTTCCAGCGGCAAGCCGACGAACCTCTTCGCGATACGTTCCGCCATGGTGCCGCTCATACTTCTTCTCCTTGCAAAGCATTCATGAACTGATCCATATCGGACCAGTCGTCGTTCGTTGCACTGTCAGCCAGTTGCGCTAGCACCCCCGCCAGTTCACCCAGCAGCGGTTTCTCGAACAGGCTGCGCAGCGGCAACACCACGCCCAATTGAGTTTTGATGCGCGCGATCACCTGCGCGGCCAGCAGCGAATGGCCGCCCAATTCAAAGAAGTGATCATCCAGACCGACCCGTGCCACTTGCAGGACCTCTGCCCAGATTTGCGCCAGTTGTTGTTCGGTATCGGTTTGCGGCGGGCGATAGTCGCCTTGCAGTTGACTCGGATCCGGTGCCGGCAAGGCCTTGCGATCGAGTTTGCCGCTCGGGGTCAGCGGCAGGTTCGCCAGCAACAGCAGATGGCCCGGCACCATGTAATCCGGCAGATTGGCTTGCAGCGCCGCGCGGATTTGCTGACGGAACGCCGTTTGCGTCGCTGCACTTTGCAGCACCGCCGGATCGCTGACCACGTAGGCCACCAGTTGCAAACCACCGCTTAGCGGAACTGCCAGCACCACCGCCTCGCGGATGCCGGGGCATTGCTGCAGGCGCGATTCGATTTCGCCCAGTTCGATGCGGAAACCGCGTATCTTCACTTGATGATCGACCCGGCCGATGTACTCCACGGCGCCGTCAGGTCGCAGTCGCGCGCGGTCGCCGGTGCGGTACAGGCGCTGGCCGTCGGCGAACGGGTCGGCGATAAAGCGCTCGGCGCTGAGGGTCGGCTGGCGGTGATAACCCCGCGCCAGGCCAGGCCCGCCGATGTACAACTCGCCCACCGCGCCTTGAGGCAGCAGGTTCAAATCATCGTCGAGCACGTACAGGCGGCGTGCGTCGAGACCGTGGCCGATCGGGATGCCGCGCCACGACACGGCGTCGGCCGTCAGCGCGGTGCAGTCGTGAATGGTCGAAACCACCGTGGCTTCGGTCGGCCCGTAGGTGTTGAGCAAGCGCACATGGCCCAAACCGGCCTGTTGCCACAGGCGCAAACCGTCTACCGCCATCGCCTCGCCGCCGACGTGAATCTGCCGCAGCGCAGCGAAACCGGCCGGTGGATTAGCGGCGTATTCCTGCACCAGCCAATACCAATAAGCGGCCGGCAGATCAGCCAGGGTGATGCCATGTTCGACAATGACCTGATGCAACGCCGCGCTGTCCCACAACCGCGCATCACGCAGGACGACTGCGGCACCGTGACACAGCGGCGGGAAAAACTGCTCGACGAAGCCGTCGAAGCTGCTGGTGGCGAACTGCAAAACGCGATCGCCTTCGCGCAAGTCGCTGTAATCGATGGCGCGGGCGATGAACTCGCTCAACGCGCCATGACTGACCGCGACGCCTTTCGGGCGGCCGGTCGAGCCTGAGGTGTAGATCACGTAGGCGAGGTTTTGCGCGGCGACCGTCACAGGCAGATTGTCGGCAGGATCACTGTCGGCCAACTGCTCCAGACACAGGCAATCGACGTCATCCAGATCCGGCAGGCTGGCGAGGCTTTCGCGATCGGTCAGCAGCAGTTTCAGGCCACTGTCATCAAGCACGTGGCGCAAACGTTCGGCCGGTGTCTGCGGATCCAGCGGCACGTAAGCGCCGCCAGCCTTGAGCACCGCCAGCAATGCCACTGCCAGTTCCAGCGAGCGCCCCAGCGCCACGCCGACCAGCACGTCAGGGCCGACACCGCGAGTGCGCAACTGATGGGCCAGACGATTGCTGCGGGTGTTCAACTCGGCATAGCTGAGTGACGGCGACGGCTTGGTCGCGAGAATCACCGCCGCTGCCTGCGGCGTGCGCGCCACCTGCGCTTCGAACAGGGTCTGCACACTGGCGAAAACCGGTTCTGCCTTGGTGACTTGAATCAGTTGTGCACGTTCAGTCTCCGCCAGCAGTTCGACTTCGCCGACGATTTGCTGCGGATCACGGCACACGGACGCGAGGATGTTGCGCCAATGCCCGGCCATCGCAGCGATGGTTGCGGCATCAAAAATATCGGTGGCGTAGGTGAAGGCCGCGAACAACTGCTCGCCCTCCTCGCGGGTGTCGAGCATCAGGTCGCTGGTGGCGGCATGTTGGCGACCGCTGCCGGCCAATTGCTCCTCAGTCAAATAGCCCACCTGCAAACCGGACTCGAGTTGCACGTGCTGCAAGTCGGTCACCAGCGGCTGGTGGTTGAACATCACCTGGAACAGCGGGTTGTGGCTTTGGCTGCGCGCCGGTTGCAAGGCTTCGATCAAGGCGTCGAACGGCAGATCCTGATGAACCTGCGCGCCGAGTGCGGCCTGACGCAGGTTCTGCAACAGATCGGCAAAACGTGTTTGCGCGGTGACTTCGCTGCGCAGGATCTGCGTGTTGACGAAGAAGCCGATCAGCCCTTCGGTTTCGCTGCGGGTGCGGTTGGCGATCAGCCCGCCAACGCGAATATCGGTCTGGCCGCTGTAGCGATGCAGCAACGTTTTGAACGCGGCCAGCAACACCACAAACAGTGTCACGCCCTGACGCTGGGCAAGGCTTTTCAGCTCCTGACGCAGCGCTGCGTCGATCACCGTTTCCAGACGCGCGCCCTGATGACTGGATTGCGCCGGATAGGCACGATCGGTCGGCAGCTCCAGCACCGGATGCTCGTCGCCCAATTGCGTGCGCCAGTAATCCAGCTGACGCTCGCGCTCACCGGCCTCCAGCCAACTACGCTGCCACAACGCGTAATCGCGGTAATGCACGGTGAGCGCCGGCAACGACGGCTCGCGCCCCGCCACCCGTGCGTCATAGATGCGCATGAACTCATCGATGAGAATGTTCATCGACCAGCCATCGGCGATGATGTGGTGCAAGGTCAGCAGCAACACATGCTCCTGCTCGGCCAGGCGCAACAGGCGCAGACTGAGCAGCGGGCCATTCTCCAGATCAAAGGCTTGACCGGCCTCAGCCATCATGTGCTGTTGCGCCAGCGGCCAGCGCTGGGCTTCGGGCACCGTACTGAGATCGCTGATCGCCAGTTTCAACGGCTGCGGTTCAGCGACGCGCTGAACCGCGCGCTCACCATGCTGACCGAAGGTGGTGCGCAAGCACTCGTGCCGCGCCGCCAACTGACTGAACGCCTGCTCCAGCGCCTGCGCTTGCAAGTCTCCCGTAAGACGTACCGCCATTGGCAAGTTGTAAGCAGCGCTGTGCGGGTCCAGTTGCCAGAGAAACCACATCCGCTGCTGGGCATACGAAAGTCCGTCTCGCTCGGCGATCCCGTCACAGGCAGTCATGGGCAGCTGCGCAAAATCGATGCCCTCACGGGCCATACCGGCGAGGAACAAACGGCGTTTGTCCTGTGGCAGTTCGATAAAACGACGGGCTAGTTTCTGGGCGTCTGCGGCATTCATGCATGGGGTCCTTGCTGATCGGCGGCGTGACCAGGAGACCCGGTCGTATCAACAAGAACGAATGACAAACGCGATGATTTAGCGCGCTGGCGCAACAGCGGCTCGACGGTAGACACACAAATGCCGAAGCCGGTACGAGACCGGCTTCGGCAGCTTTACCATTGCGCGTGGGAATTGCTCAGAGCGGACCCTGTGAATGCCCCTCAGCCATGGCGACAATCACTTTACGCGGACCTTCGAACGGCGAACGCGCGTGCGCCGAGAGCATGTTGTCGAGCATCAGCACATCGCCCTCCTGCCAGGGAAAGCTGATCGCGCACTCATCGAGCACCGCGCGAATCTGCGCCAGCACCTCGTCTTCAATCGCCGAGCCGTCACCGTAGTAAACGTTACGCGGCAAGTCTTCTTCGTCGACAATGTCCAACAGGCTTTCACGCACTTCCGCTTGCAGGTTGGAAATGTGGAACAGGTGCGCCTGATTGAACCAGACGTTGTCACCGGTCACCGGATGGACCGCCACCGCCTGACAGGTCTGGCGGGTGCGCAGTTCACCGTCATCCTTCCATTCGCAGACAATGCCGTGGGCCTTGCAGTAGGCCTCGACGACCTCGCGATCGTCAGTGTCGAACACGTCTTCCCAGGCCACATCCAACCCGTTGCCGAAGTTGCGCACATACATCAGCCCTTTGCTGACGAAGCGCTCGCGAATCGCCGCGGGAATACGCCGATAGACTTCACGGCTGTCGGCAATCGGCGTCTCGCCACCGGACTTTGCCGCGATCATGCTGTAGAACCAGATTTTCATCGGCCAGTCGCGGGAGTAGGCCTGCTCGTTGTGCAGCGGAATGCTCTGGTGCGCCGGGTATTCGGTCGAGGTGTACACGCCCTGCGTCACGTTGGTGCGCGGCGTCGAGCCGAATTCATAGTTCAACAGCGGATGGCCAAAACTCGCCGCGAACTGCCGGAACTGTTCGGCACCGTTCAGACGGAAACCGCGAAACAGTACCCCGCCGTCGCGCAGCAGATGCTCGTCCACCAGTTCTTTCAATTCATCGAACACTGCCAGCAAGTCAGTGTCCGCATCGGTCGCTTCCACCAACAACGGCAAGCGCCCCCGTTGCGGCAGCAGTGGCCGAACGGAAAATCCCACAGCAACAGCCATGACTGGCCTCCTGTAATCACTCGATAGGTGAACCGCGCTAAAAGGCCGGCGCCGCTGCCTGGGCATGACGGCGGTGATGGACTTCCAGATGGGTCTTGATCGTGCGAATGACCCGGGCTTCGTGCTCATGAATGAAGAAGTGCCCACCGGTCATCATGTCCACGGAAAAACTGCCCAGGGTTTCCTTGCTCCAGCCGATCAGTTGCTCGGTGGTCGCGCGGTCTTCCTTGCCGCCCAGCACGTGCACCGGACAATTGAGCAAGGGCCGCTGCGCCGGCGTGAAACGCCCGCACATCATGAAGTCGGCGCGCAGCACCGGCAGGGTCAGGCTCATCAGCTCTTTGTTGGCCAGCACTTCTTCACTGGTGCCCTGAAAAGTGCGCAGTTGATCGATCAATTCCTCATCGCTGCGCGCTTCGGCAAAGCCGCGATCATAGTCACTGCGCAGGGTCGGCGCGGCCGTGCCGGAAGCGAACAGCGCCACCGGCTCCGGCGCACCGAGCTCGCGAAAAGCATGTGCCAGCTCGCACGCCAGCAGCGCACCGAGGCTATGCCCGAACAGCGCGTAAGGCGTTTGCAAGCCGGGCTTGTGCTCGCGGGCCAATTGCCGGGCCAGCGCACGCATGTCGATTTGCAGGGGTTCGTCGAATCGGGCACCGCGCCCGGGCAATTCCACCGGTTGCAGGTGCAACCACGACGGCAGTTGGCGCCGCCAGCGGCTGTAGACCATGGCGCTGGCGCCCGAATAGGGCAGGCACAGCAGTGTCAGCTTTGTCACCGCGTTTACCTCAATAGGGTTATCTGTAAAAGAGAACGGATGAGGTGACGCGGGAATTAGTCGGTTGGCCGATCACTTCAGATGACGGAAACTCTGCACCGCCGACGCGAGGACTACTGCCCCGGCAGCAATCGCCAACCAAAAGCCGCTGCGTGCGCCGAAAGCATCGACCAGCGCGCCCGAACCAGCGGCGCCAATGGCAACGCCGATACTCAAACCAGTCACCAGCCAGGTCAACCCTTCGGTGAGCTTGGCCGGCGGCACGATGCGTTCGACCAGTGCCATCGCGACAATCAAGGTTGGCGCGAAGAACAGGCCGGCAATGAATACTGCCAGCGCGAGGCCGATAATATTGCTCGCCAGCAACAGTGGCAGCGTCGTCACGGCCGTCGCCACCCCGCCATACAGAAACAATTGCGGCAACGGCAGTTTCGAGCGCATCGCCCCAAACGCAATCCCGGCCAGACACGAACCGATGGCATACACCGACAGCACAATGCTCGCCGCCGCCGGTTGCCCCTGTTGCTGAGCGAACGCGACGCTGACGACATCGACCACACCGACGATCACGCCCATGGCGATCATTAACGCCAGCAACAGCTGAATGTCCGTCGAACCAATGATTGAGCCGTGGTGCTCGAGGGCGTGCGGATGCACCGGCGGCTCGGTGCTGCGCTGGGCGACAAACGCCGTCACGCCGATCGCCAGCGCCAACAGCGCCGCCAGCGGCCCGGCCTCGGGGAACACCGCCACGCACAAGCCCACCGACAGCGGCGGACCGACAATAAAGCAGACTTCATCGAGTACCGACTCCAGCGCGTACGCCGTCTGCAGTTGTGGCTGGCCGCGATAGATTTCCGTCCAGCGCGCCCGCACCATCGCCGACATGCTCGGCATGCACCCGGCCAGCGCGGCGAAGACGAACAGCGTCCAGGTCGGTGCCTGCAAACGCGTGCACAGCAGCAACATCAACAGCGCCCCGCCGCCGATCAATGCCGATACCGGCAGAATCCGCCCCTGACCGAAGCGATCAACCAGCCGCGAAACCTGTGGCGCACAGAACGCCGTTGCCAGCGCGAACGTCGCCGCCACCGCGCCGGCCAACGCATACCCGCCCTTCAACTGCGAGAGCATGGTGATCACGCCGATACCGGTCATGGAGATCGGCATGCGCGCGATCATTCCGGCCAGCACAAAATTGCGTGCACCGGGGGCGTTGAACAATTCGCGGTAGGGGTTTGCCATGGGTTGCAGCCTCGTCAAGGGCCGCCAAGTTGCCATAGGGTCGCGAGGCGTGGAAGCGAGGAATTGTTGGTGGAATGTGAAGGCCTTGCAGATCAAAAGATCGCAGCGTGCCGCACCACCAAAGGGAGATCGCCATCCAT
>Ga0307510_10001089_pt1 | contig 28935 bp, 28 predicted proteins | sample 12_EM_MG_FD_207224 | JGI IMG/M metagenome (GOLD analysis project Ga0307510, IMG submission 207224) | Populus trichocarpa ectomycorrhiza microbial communities from riparian zone in the Pacific Northwest, United States - 12_EM | ecosystem: Host-associated > Plants > Roots > Unclassified | place... | reverse complement strand
GCGGTCGCGGATCAGCGGCAGGGGCGTGAGGCGGCGAAAGGTGCGGTGGTCATCGGTCTCGACGCTTTCGAGCCAGGACAGCTGCGCCGCCGCGTCGGCGAGCGGGCGCGAACGCATCATGGCGACGCGCAGCATCAGGGCGCGCCGTCCCTCCAGCCGGCCGATCACCGCGATGCGGCTGAACAACAGGCTCTGACGCGGACGCGAGAAGCGGGCGAAGATCAGGCCGGTCATCGTCGCGGAAAAGAACAGGCCGATCAGGACCTCGACCGCGGCGATGGCGTGACCGAGCCGTGTCGCCGGCGCCATCACACCGTAACCGACCGTTGCCAGCGTATCGACCGAGAAGAAGAAGCCATCGACGAGCGAGCCGGGCGCGGCGTTGTAGATCGCGCCGGGGCACAGCGCGTAGAGCGTGCCGAACAGCAGGTTGATGGTGAGGAACACCGCCGAGCTGAGGCCGATAAAGGTCGGCCAGCGCATCTCCATCACCCAGTAATAGATATCGGCGAAGGGCGATGGCGTGCCAGTCTTGACCGCCTGGAAGCCGCCGAACTGGACATTCTGTTGTCGGGGTTTGTGCGCCATGCGGCGCAACGTCGGTCAGGTGGCGGGCAACGTCAATGCGGACGGGCTCAGCCAATGGCGCGGACGACCATGCCTTCTTCGTTGCCGCCTTCACCGCGCGACCAGGCGATGAACGCAGCCTCGTCCATCGGCGGCGCCACGGCATAACCCTGGATCACGTCGCAGCCGATCACGCGCAGCACATCGGCCTGGCCGGGGCTCTCGATGCCTTCGGCGACCGCCTCGCAACCGAGCCCGTGGATCAGGCCGATCACGGCATGGGCGATGGTCCGCGCGTCGCTGTTGTCGACGATATGTTCGATCAGGCTGCGGTCGAGCTTGACGCGGTCGACCGGCAAATCGCGCAGCCGGGCGAGGTTGGAATAGCCGGTGCCGAAATCGTCGATCGCGATGGTCGCGCCATCGGCGCGCAGCGCCGCGATCGCCTCGACCACCTCGGCACTGCAATGCATCGCGAGAGTCTCGGTGATCTCGAGTTCGAGCAGATGCGCCGGTGCACTGGCATCGTGCATCGCGGCACGCAGCCGGCGGAAGAAACTGGCATGGTCGAGCTGGCGTTGCGAGACGTTGATGGCGAGCCGCTGCTCGATGCCCATGCGCCCCCAGCGCGCGATGGTGTCGGCGACAGTGGCGATGACCCATTCGCCGATCTCGACGATCAGCCCGGTTTCCTCGGCGCGCTGGATGAACGTGCCCGGCAGGCGCATGCCGTCGCGCGGATGGCGCCAGCGCAGCAGCGCCTCGGCGGCGACGATGCGGCCACCGGGCAGGCTGATCTGCGGCTGGAAGACGAGTGCGAACTGATCGCCCTCGATCGCCTCGCGCAGATCGCATTCGAGCTGGGCGCGCTCGGCGATCTCGGCGGCGAGCGCATCGGTGAAATGCTCGGCGCGGCCGCGGCCGGTCGCCTTGGCGTGATACATGGCGGCGTCGGCGGCGCGCATCAGATCGGTGAGGGTCTCGCCGTGCAGCGGGCGCATCGCGATGCCGATCGATGCGCCGATCGCGATATCGGTGCCGAGCACGTCGAACGTCTCGCCCAGCGCGAACAGCACGCCCCGGCCGATCCGCGCGGCTTCCGCCGAATCTCGGATGCCGGCGAAGAACATGGTGAATTCGTCGCCCGCCAGCCGGCCGATCAGCGGCACGACGGTAGGATGGTCGGCGATGACGCGATCGGCAACTGCGCGCAATCGGTTGGCGACCATGCCGAGCAGCATGTCGCCCATGGCGTGCCCCATGGTGTCGTTGACCGCCTTGAAGCGATCGAGATCGATGAACAGCAAGGTGGCGTTGGTGCCCGGGCCGAGATCGCTCAGCATGCGCTCGCAACTGCGCCGGAAATGCGTGCGGTTGGGCAATGCGGTGACCGGGTCGAACAGCGCCAGCCGCTGGACGCTTTCGAGATTGCTGTTCAGCTGGTTGAACAGGCTGTGCATCGCGACCGCGAGCTGCGGCACGTTTTCGGCGATTTCCTCAGGGATATCGCTTTCGAGATCGCCTTGTGCAGCGCGCGACAGGCGCGCGATGGCAGCGTCGATGGCGGAGGCGGTGGAGGCGATGGCGCGTTCGGCCGAGGCCCAGCACATCGCGGCGCAGACCAAAGCCGGGATGAGCGCGCGCGCCATGTTGCCGGCGTCGATACGGCCGCTGGACGTCGCGACGAGGGCGAGGATGAAGGCCAAAGCCCCCGCCCCCATGGCGAACCCAATCGCACGACTCTTGAGCGACACGCCTTCCATCGACCTGAAGATGGCCCCCTCTGGCACACCGTCCGGACAGCTCCGAACCTGGCATGCAGACTGCCAGCAATAGGTTAAGACTTTGAGCGCCGCAGGACGATGTAGAGTGCCCCTGCCCCACCATGGCGCGGGTGTGCGCCGCGCACCGCGGCAATCGCGCCGCTATGACGCGAGCCGTTCAACCAGTCGCCGACCGCCGCGCGGATCGCGCCGCGTCCATGGGGTCGCTCGCTGCCGGCGCGCGGAGGCCGGCCGGTGACGAGCAGGATCACGCGATCGCCCGCGGCAATCGCCTGGGCCAGCGCGCCGTCAAGCAGGCGATAGGCGGTGTCGAGCGTATGGCCGTGCAGATCGATGGTGCAATCGGGTGCAACCACGCCGCGTGACAATTTGCGGTCCCACCCACCATCGAGCGTGACGCCGACGGCGTTCCGGGGCTTGGCGACAGGCTTGGGCGCCGGAGCGGCAAGCGCAACGCCCGCTATTTTTGCCGATTTCGTTTGTTTGACAGGCGGCGCGGCGGGGCCTGTCACCACGGGCGGTCGCCCGGGCTCGATCGGTCGCACATTGGCCATGACGCGCGCCCACAGCGCCGCTTCCTCAGGGGCGAGGCGTCGTCCCGCCACCCGGTCCCTCCGCCTGCGATCTCGCCAGCGTGCCCGTCGGCAAGAACAGGAAGGCCGTGCCATGCGCCGACATGCCGCCGGCAATCGCCACTGCCTCGTCGCCCGCGCCCCAGAAGGTATCGACGCGATTGGCGCCCTTGATCGCGCCGCCGGTATCCTGCGCGACCCACAGCCCGCTGGCATCGGCACGATCCATCGACAGGAATACCGGCGCGCCGAGCGGAATGAACTTGATGTCGGCCGCGACGGTGACGCGCGCGTTGACCGGCAGGTTGAGCGCGCCCAGCGGCGGACCGTTCAGTTCGCGAAAGAACACATAGCTCTTGTTCTCGCGCATGATGTCGCGGCCTTCGGCGGGATGCGCCCGCAGCCATTCGCCGATGCCCTGCATCGAGGCCTTGCCCGGGGCGAGCAGCCCACGTTGCCGCATCAGCGCGCCGATGCCGGTATAGTCGCGGCCGTTCTGGGTTTCGTAGCCGATGCGCATCGTGCCGCCATCGGGCAGGCGCAGGATGCCGGAGCCCTGGATCTCGAGGAAGAACATGTCGATCGGGTCGGCCGCCCAGGCGATGATCGGCGCGTGGCGGTCGAGTATGCCGCGCTCGATATCGGCGCGGTCATAATAGGGCACGAACTTGTTGCCCGCGACGCGCCCGCGGATTTTCTTGCCCTTGAGATCGGCGCTGAACTGGCTGAGGTCGACATCGACCAGATCGTCGGGCCGGCCATAAACGGGTACGTCGTAACCAGCGCGACGAACGCGCGAGCCGGCGATTTCGGGGACGTAATAGCCGGTTGCGAAGGCCTTGCCGTCCCCGACCTGCACGCTTTCGAACCATTGCGCGAAGAAAGCGCGCGCCGCGCCGGAATCGGCCGTGGCAGCGGCATCGCAGGCGGGCTGCCAGTCGGACGTGCGGGTGAGGCCCGATGTGTCGGTGCGGCGCAACAGCGCGGGGCAGGATTGGCGGAAGGCGGCTAGCGCACGGCTCGCGGCGGCATCACCGATCGGCAGCGAATAGATCGGCGGCCCGGCGACCAGTCCCGCCGACGCCGCTGTGCCGGCGCCCGGCGCGGTCGTGCCGGTGACAGGCGGTAGCGGGGTTGCGGCGGTCGGCTGCCGCACCGGCACGACCGGCGGACGATAGGAAGGCGTCGCCGGCGGCGGCACGATCCGCGCGCCGCATGCGCTCAGCAGCAAGGCAAGGCCGACGATCCCCCAGCGCCGCATGGGCGTCTCAGTCCTCGTCGGTGTCGACGAGCTTCCAGTTCGGGTCGCCGCTCTTCAGCGGGCGCGCGAAGGTCCAGGTCTCGTGGGTTTCGACCGCGTCGCTCAGCGAGCCGGCGATGACGACGCCTTCCGCATCGCGGGTGACGGCGGCGATATCGGCGTCGAAGCGCACCGAAATGCGTGCGACCCTGGCTTCGACCGAGGCATCGATGATCATCGCGCGCTCGATCGACACGAGACGGTTATCGAGCACATGGCCCGCGCTGGTCCGTTCCGCGATCGACGTCGCGAAGGCCTGGAGCACATCGTCGTCGACCAGGTCGGCAAGGGCTTCCTCATCGCCTTTCCAATAGGCTTCGAGGATCATGCGATAGGCCGCCTGCGCACCTTTGACGAACTGCGTGACGTCGAAGCCCGGTTCGGCAGCGATGATCGCGCGAAGCCCGGCCTGGGCGCGCGTATCGATGTTGCGGTTCGCGGTATCGCGCGGCTCCGGCAGGGACTCGATCGGGCGCGGCAACGCGACGGGCGGCGCGCGCTCCTCGACCGGTCTGGCCAGCGGCTGCTCATGGCCGGTGCGCTTTCCGAGCACGCTATAGAGGCGCAAGCCCAGAAAGGCGGCGATGGCGGCGAAGACGACAATAGTAAACACTTGGCCTCCCTAGGGACACGGCACGCCCTACATAGGCATGAAACAATATGGTTTCAAAGGGCGCAACGCACAGAGCACCACGATTGTTGCCCTGACCCGCGCCCCCTGCTAGGCGCGCCCATCCGGCCGGCGCATACGCGGCCATCAGGATTTCCACTCTTTAGACACAAAGGATTGACGGTCGATGAGCGAGCAGGACGACGGTATCATCACCCGGAGCGAGCCGGTGGCCAATGGCGAAGATACCGCCCCGGCAGCGGGTCTGATCTCGCAATACGTCAAGGATTTCTCGTTCGAGAACCCCAACGCCCCTGCGATCTACCAGAATCCGCAAGGGCCGGCGATCGACGTGCAGTTCAACATCGCCTCGGCCCAGGTCGCCGAGGAAGTGTTTGAAATCGTGCTGCGTATCGAGGTCAAGGCCGAGACCGAGGGCAAGGTCGCCTTCCTCGTCGACCTTTCCTATGCCGGGCTGTTCGGCCTGCGCAACATCCCCGAAGAGCATATCCAGCCCTTCCTGCTCGGCGAGGCGCCGCGCCTGCTGTTCCCGTTCGCCCGCCGCGTGCTGGCCGATGCGGTGCGCGACGGCGGCTTCCCGCCGCTGCTGCTCGAGCCGATCGACTTCACCCAGCTGTACATGCAGCAGGCCGAAGCCCAGCAGGTCGGTGCCGCCGGGACCGCCGGCTCGGCCTGACGGCCGGTCGCGGGGTAAAATGATATGAACCTGACCCGTGCGCTCGGCTCGGTGGGCGGCCTGACGCTCGCCAGCCGATTGCTCGGGCTGGTGCGCGATTCGCTGTTCGCGCGCTATGTCGGCGCGAGCTTCGCGTCGGACGCGTTTCTCGTCGCCTTCCGCCTGCCCAACATGTTCCGCGCGCTGTTCGCCGAAGGGGCGTTCTCGGCGGCGTTCATCCCGATGTTTAACCGCAAGGTCGCCGACAAGGACGGCCCGGGCCTGCCGGCGGGCGTCGCCTTCGCGCAGGATGCCTTGTCAGTACTGCTGCCGATCCTGATCGTGATGACGGTCGTGCTGGAGGTCTTCGCCTGGCCGGTGACGCTGTTGCTGTCGGGCAAGTTCAACGGCGTGACGCACGACCAGTTCGCCTTCGCGGTGCAGCTGTCGCGTTTCACCATTCCCTATCTGATGCTGATCAGCCTGGTGTCACTGCTGGGCAGTATCCTCAATTCGCTGCACAAATTCTGGGTCAATGCGGCGGCGCCGATCCTGCTCAACCTGACGCTGATCGCGGCGTTGCTGTTCTTTCACAGCCACGATCCGTTCGAGACCGCGCGCAACCAGGCCATTGCGGTGAGTGTGTCGGGCGTGCTGCAGCTGCTCTGGCTGGCCTGGTCGTGCCGCGCGAGCGGCGTGCGGCTGCGGCCCCGGATGCCCCGGTTCAACGCGGATGTGAAACAGTTGCTGGCGCTGATCTGGCCAGCCGCCGCCGGTGCCGGCGCGGTGCAGATCAACCTCCTCGTATCGACGGCGCTCGCCGCGTCGCTGCTGGCGCACGGCTCGGTGACCTACATCTATATGGCCGACCGGGTGAACCAGTTGCCGCTCGGGCTGATCGGCATCGGGCTTGGCACGGTGTTGTTGCCGCTGATCTCGCGCCAACTCGGCGGCGGCGAGGAAGCCGCGGCGATGGAAACGCAGAATCGCGGCATGGAGCTGGCATTGCTGCTGACCCTGCCCGCGACGGTGGCATTGATCCTGTGCGGCCAGCCGATCGTCGCGGCGCTGTTCGAGCATGGCAAATTCGACAGCGGAGACAGTTTGAAGACGGCACAGGCACTCGCCGCCTTCTCGGTCGGCCTGCCGAGCTACATCCTGGTCAAGGTACTGACCCCGGGCTTTTACGCGCGCTCCGACACCAGGACGCCGGTGCGCTACGCGACGATCTCGATGGGCGTGAACCTCATCCTCAACCTCGCGCTGATCTATCCGCTCCAGCATATGGGCCCGCCGCTGGCGACCGCGCTGGCCTCGACCGTCAACACCTTCCTGCTTTACCGCACGCTCAGGAAACGCGGGCATTTCGAACCCGATGCACGCCTGCGCCGGCGCGCCTGGCGGCTGGCGCTGGCGGCGCTCGCCATGGGCATCGTGTTGTGGCTGCTCGAAGGGCTGCTGACGCCCTATACCCATGGCAGCTGGGTGGTGCGAACCGGCGCGATGGTCGTGCTGGTCGGCGCCGGCAGCGTCGTCTATGCGATCGCCACCTTCGTCCTCGGCGCGTTCACCCGCGACGATCTGGCCTTCCTGCGGCGCCGTCGCGCCGCCTGACACGAGAACAAGTATGCGCGTCGTTTCCGGCATTCAGCCTACGGGCAATCTTCACCTCGGCAATTATCTCGGCGCGATCAAGCAATGGGTCGTGATGCAGGACACGATGGCGCCGGACGTGGACTGCCTGTTCTTCCTGGCCGACCTGCACGCCTTGTCGCAGCCGCTGGTTGCTGCGGAACTCGCGTCGAACACGGTCGAGATGGCGGCGACGTTGCTCGCCTGCGGGATCGATCCCGAGCGTTCGATCCTGTTCAACCAGGCGCGCGTGCCGGCGCACAGCGAACTGGCCTGGATCCTCGGCGGCACCGCGCGGATGGGCTGGCTCAACCGCATGACGCAGTGGAAGGACAAGGCCGGCAAGTCGGGCGAGTCGCAAAGTGTCGCCATGTTCACCTATCCGGTGCTGCAGGCCGCCGACGTGCTGCTCTATCAGGCGACCCATGTGCCGGTCGGCGAGGACCAGAAGCAGCATCTCGAGCTGGCACGCGACATCGCGACCAAGTTCAACAACGACTTCGGCGTCGAGCTGTTCACCTTGCCCGAGCCCTTCGTGTCGAAGGAGGCGCCGCGCATCATGAGCTTGCGCGATGGCGCGGCGAAGATGTCCAAGTCCGACCCGTCCGACGCATCGCGCATCAACCTGATCGATAGCGACGACCTGATGGTTCAGAAGATCAAGAAGGCGAAATCCGACGCGGAGCTGTTGCCCGACAGTTTCGCCGGGCTCGCCGAGCGGCCCGAGGCGAAGAACCTTGTGACGATCTACGCCGCGCTGGCCGATATAGGTACGGACGCGGTGATGAGGGAATTCGGCGGCAAGGGCTTTGGCGCACTCAAGCCGGCGCTGGCCGATCTGGTGGTGGCGAAACTGGGGCCGATCCGTGATCGGCTGACCGGGTTGCTGGATGATCGCGCGGCGGTGTCGGCGGCGCTGGTCAAGGGTGCGGCGCGGGCCAATGCCCTGGCAGCGCCGACGCTCAAGGCCACGCAGGCGGCGGTGGGTCTGCAGGCTTAGGCGAAGGGGTTGCGGATGGTCAGCCGGCCATCGATCGTGAGGCCGTCCTGCATATCTTCCGACCAAAGCGTGTCGCAGTCGGCGATGAGTGCCGCGGAGACGATCGACGCGTCATAGAATGACAGGCGGTATCGCTCCGAAAGCCAAAGCGCGCCCTCATGGGTTTCGACAGTGAGCGGCACGACAGCGACGAGCGAACGCATCTCGGCAAGAAAGGTGACGACCTGTGGCCAGGTCAAGCCCAACTTACGACGGGTCACATTGGCGATTTCATTGAGCACCTGAACGCTGATCGTCCCGCCGTCGCGCAACAGGGCTTCTGCGTGATCCGCCTTCGCCGTGTCGGATGAGATCAGATACAGCGCGACATTGCTGTCAAAAAAACTACCGGGCATTCGCCTCGTCGCGATCGAAGCGGAAATCGGCGGGCATCAGCCCGCGGAACGAGCGCAGTCGTTCCAGCGCCTGTTCGCGGGTGACGGTGCGCGCGATTTCCAACGCGTCATCCTCGGCAGCGCGTAACTCGATATCATCGCCTTCCTTGAGCCCAAGGCGATCGACCAGCGCCTTGGGCAGGCGCACGGCAAGGCTATTGCCCCATTTCGCAATCTGCATCGGGCGCTCCGAAGATATACAACGCGTACAATGTATATCTTCGGTTTGTGAACGGCAAGTCCTCAGCCTTCGAGTTCGCGCAGCAGCGTCCTGACCGCTCCGTCGAGTTCGCGGTCGGTGTCGCGCAGTTCCTCGATGCGGCGCACCGCATGGATCACGGTCGAATGGTCGCGGCCGCCGAACTTGCGGCCGATCTCCGGCAAGGAGCGCGTCGTCAGGCGCTTGGCGAGGTACATCGCGATCTGGCGCGGCCGGGCCACGACCACCGCGCGGCGCGCCGAGATGAGGTCCACCGGCTTCAGCGCAAAATGGGTCGACACCGCCTTCTGGATCTCGTCGATCGTCACCCGGCGCTCGGCGCCGCGCAGCGCATCGCCCAAAGTGGCGACAGCGAAATCGAGCGTGATCGTCTCGCCGGTCAGCTGGGCATAGGCGATGACGCGGTTGAGCGCGCCTTCAAGGTCGCGGATGCTGGCAGTGATGCGCGAGGCGAGCACATCGAGCACTTCCTCGGGCACGCTGACATCGGGCAGATCGGCGAGCTTGCGGTCGAGCACGGCGCGGCGCAGCGCGAGATCTGGCGCCTTGATGTCGGCGACGAGGCCGACCGACAGCCGCGACACGATCCGCGCCTCGACCCCGTCGAGCCCCTGCGGGCAACGGTCCGCGCTGATCACCAGGCGCTTGCCCGAGGCCATCACCTCGTTGATCGTGTGGAAGAATTCTTCCTGGGTCGAATCCTTGCCGGCGATGAACTGGAGGTCGTCGATCATCAGCAGATCGGCGGCGCGCAGGCGGGTCTTGAAGGCGTGGGTGTCCTGGTCGCTCTGGCGTTGCGCGCGGGCGCGGACGGCCTGAACGAATTCGAACATGAAGCGCTCGGCCGACATCATGATGACATTGGCGTCGGGCACCGCGGCGAGATAGGCCGCACCGACCGCGTGCATCAGGTGGGTCTTGCCCTGCCCCGTGCCGCTGTGGAGGAACAGCGGGCTGAAGCGCGGCTTGCCGGGCTCGGCCAGCGCCTTTGCCGCATTGAACGCGACGCGGTTGGATTGATCGACGACGAAGCGATCGAAGGTGAAGCGCGTATCGAAGGCAGGCGGCGCCTTGGCCGTTGCCGCCCTGGGTACGGCGACCGCGGCAGTGGCAGCCGGCGTCTCGACGCTAAGCACCTTGGGCGCGGACGCCGCGCTGCGCGTTTCGATCGCGACGCTGTTCACGCCCGGCAGGATGGCGCGGAATTCCTGCAGCAGCCGGTCGGCATAGTGATTGCGGACCCAGTTGGTCATGAAAGCGGATGGCAAGGCCAGCCGGATCGAGTCGGCATCGCTGCCGGCGACGAGTTCCATCGGCTTCAGCCACTGGTCGAACAGACGCGTGCCAGCCGATTCGCGCAGATGCGCGCGCACCGTAGCCCACGCCTTGGCCACGGCACCCCCGCTCAACGCATCATCGACACCGAAACCCGCCACGCCGTATCCCTCTCCCGCGCGGCGCGCCCACCGCGCCGCCGTCGCCACTTTCAGACAGTCAAAAGCCCCCACGGCCGGAATCACCGCCCGCCTACCTCAATGATCATTTGCTAGTCGCGAGACGGAATCGTCTGCGCGGCGAAGGGCGTTTATGGAGAGATTGGAGCGAGTCGATCAAGTCCACGAACGGTCATAAAACCGAAATAAACCGGTTGACTCTGATTCCGCCTAGGTTTCCCGTCAAAAAAATAACAAGGTGCTGTTTTCGTACAAGAAATTGGGAATGCGCCCAATCCTATACCGCGCGAATCGCGGTAAACCCTGCCTTTTCGGGAATCGCGCCAGTCGTTTTCAAAAAGCCGGTATGCGAACGATCTAGGAACATTCCCGGACGATATGCGACGGACAGCAAAAACCCGCCGGAACATGATCCCGGCGGGTAATCATTTCTGGTCCGAAACGGACGAATCAGGCCAGGGCGACGAGTCGCTTGGTCAGGCGCGAGAACTTCCGCGACGCGGTGTTCTTGTGCAGCACGCCCTTGGCGACGCCACGCATCAGTTCCGGCTGGACCTGCGCCATGGCCTCGGTCGCGGCGGACTTGTCGCCAGCGGCGAGCGCGGCTTCGGCCTTCTTCACAAAGGTCCGGATCCGGCCGACGCGGTTGCCGTTGATTTCGGCCCGGCGCGTGTTGCGGCGGATGCGCTTCTTCGCTTGCGGCGTGTTCGCCATCGAAAAACCTCGAATATATCGTCAATGAAAAAGGGCTGCGAAATCGAATCCGCTGCCCCGAAGGCGTCGCCCTTAGCGAGTCGGCCTTTAGCGGTCAACCTAACGCTGGAATCTTTAGTGGTTCAGCGAGGCTGAACCGGACGGTGCCGGCCCGCTCCCCACCCGACCTCCCAATCAGGATATTCTATGGGAGGTCGGGTGGGGGCGCATTGGGTCGGCCATGCCCCCGGCATGGCCTGAACAGCGCGGGGCGCTGTTCACCCGATGCGGGCCGGCACCCTCTTTCGGCGTAGCCGAAACAAACATCAACGCTGGCATTTGGGGCACCAGAAAGTCGATCGGCCGCCCTCGGTATAGCGCTGAACGGTGCCACCACAGGCGCACGGTTCACCTTCACGACCATAAACGGCGAACTGTTTGGAAAAATATCCCAGTTCGCCATCAGGCCGGACATAGTCGCGCAAGCTGGAGCCGCCGGCCTCGATCGCCGACAGCAAGACCGCGCGAATCGCCTCGACCAGCCGTTCGAGCCGCGGCAGCGAAATCCGGCCGGCCGCACGCTTCGGTGAAATGCGCGCGATGAACAGCGCCTCACAGACATAGATATTGCCCAGGCCCGCAACGATGCGCTGGTCGAGCAACATCAGCTTGATCGACGCCTTGCGACCGCTGAGCGCTTCGAGAAGATATTCGGCGGTCAGTTCCGGTCCGAGCGGCTCCGGCCCGAGCGCAAGGAACGGCGGCCAGTCGGGCACGTCAGCCGTCGGCAGCAGATCGACCGAGCCGAAGCGGCGCGGGTCATTGAGCGCCACCCGACGCTCATTGGCTGTTTCAAGAATCAGATGGTCGTGCGGCAGCAACTCGGCCGGGTCGACCCGCCAGCGCCCCGACATGCCGAGATGGAAGATCAAAGTGTCGCCGCGATCGGTATCGATCAGGCCGTATTTGGCCCGCCGACCGAGCGTGGTGACGGTCGCACCGGTGAGTCGTTGACGCAGATCGACCGGGAAGGGGCGGCGCAGATCGCCGCGGCGCGTCTCGACCAGCGTCAGGCGCTGACCGGCGAGGACGGGCTCAAGCCCGCGAACGGTGGTTTCGACTTCAGGAAGCTCAGGCATGCAAGGGAGCTAGGTTGCGTTTGCCCGCGCCACAAGCGTTAGCTAGAGCGCCTTTATGACCGACACCGTTTCCTTCGGCTACGAAGACATCGCCCCGGAAGAGAAGACGAGCCGCGTCGGTGGCGTGTTCACCAGCGTCGCCTCGAGCTACGACCTGATGAACGACGCCATGTCGGGGGGCATGCACCGGCTGTGGAAGGACCGCTTCGTGCGCCGCGTCCAGCCGCGCGAGGGCGAGACGATCCTCGACATGGCCGGCGGCACCGGCGACATCGCCTTCCGGCTGGCCAAATCGGGCGCCAGCGTCACCGTCGCCGATATCAACCCGGCGATGCTCGATGTCGGCATCGAGCGCGCGGCCAAGCGCGGGATCGACGGGCTGGTCTGGTCCGAGGCCAATGCCGAGACGCTGCAATTCCCGGATCGCTTCTTCGACGCCTACACCATCGCCTTCGGCATCCGGAACGTGACCGACATCCCCAAGGCGCTGCGCGAGGCGCACCGCGTGCTCAGGCGCGGCGGGCGCTTCTTCTGCCTCGAATTCTCGACCACCCTGTGGCCCGGCTTCGCCGAGATCTATGACAGCTATTCGCACAAGATCGTGCCCAAGGTCGGCAAGCTGCTAGCGCATGACGAGGACAGCTATCGCTACCTGATCGAATCGATCCGCCGCTTTCCCGACATGCCGACCTTCGAACGGATGATCGCCGAAGCGGGGTTCATCCGAACACACGTCGAGCCGATGCTCGGCGGGCTGGTCGCGATTCATAGCGGCTGGAAGATTTGAGCCACCCGTGAGCGCGCCCATCGTTCATATCGCACGGCTCCTGAAATGGGGCCGGATCCTCGCACGGCACGGCGCGTTGCGCGGGATCGAGCGCGATCCCAACACGCCCGCACCGGTCCGTCGTCTCGCCCGAATCGCGCGGTTCGGAGCCCGCGTGCCGGCGGTGCCGACCTATGCCGACGCGTTCCAGGAAATCGGCCCCGCCGCGATCAAGCTGGGCCAGACGCTCGCCACCCGGCCCGATCTGGTCGGCGAGGATGCGGCACATGATCTGCTGCGGCTGCAGGACGCTTTGCCACCGGTACCGTGGGAGCACATTCACGCTGCGATGATTCGCGCCTTTGGCCGGCCGACCGAAGAGCTGTTCACCTCGATCGACCCCGTACCGATCGGCGCCGCTTCGATCGCGCAGGTTCACCGCGCCATCACCACCGACGGGCGTACGGTCGCGGTCAAGGTGCTCCGGCCGGGTGTCGAGGAGGAATTCGCCCGCGCCATCGACACCTATCAATGGGCGGCCGCGCAGGTCGAGGCGATGGGCGGCGAACTGGCGCGGTTACGCCCCCGGCTCGTCATCGAGACCTTCAAACGCTGGACCGCGCGCGAGCTCGACCTGCGGCGCGAGGCGGCGTCGGCTTCCGAACTCGCTGATTCGATGACCGCCGAGCCCGACTATGTCGTGCCGGCGATCGACTGGCAGCGCACCACCGGCAAGGTGCTGACCATTGCCTGGGTCGATGGTATCAAGCTCGCCGACCGCCCGGCGCTGGTCGCCGCCGGCTATGATCTGAAGAAGCTCGCCGACACTTTGGTGCACGCATTCCTGCGCCAGGCGATCTCGGAAGGATTCTTCCATGCCGACATGCATCAGGGAAACCTGTTCGCACTGCCGGACAACCGCATCGCCGCGATCGATTTCGGCATCATGGGGCGCATCGACCGGCGCGCGCGGGTGTGGCTAGCGGAGATTCTCTACGGGCTGATCACCGGCAACTACAAGCGCGTCGCCGAGATCCATTTCGAGGCCGGCTATGTCCCGCCGCACCATAATGTCGCCGAGTTCGCCACCGCCTTGCGCGCCGTCGGCGAGCCGATGCGCGGGCTGGCGGTCAAGGATATGTCGATCGGCATGATGCTCGACGGGCTGTTCTCGATCACGCGCGATTTCGACATGCAGACCCAGCCGCATCTGCTGCTGCTGCAAAAGACCATGGTGATGGTCGAGGGCGTGGCGACCAGCCTCGACCCCGATATCAATCTGTGGGAGTCGGCCGCACCGTTCGTGCGCGAATGGATCAGGACCGAACTCGGCCCGGAAGCGGCGCTGGCCGACCGGCTGCTGGCCGATATTAAGACGCTGACCCGGCTGCCCGACCTGATCCGCAATATCGAGGCGCGTTATCCCGCACCGGGCGGCGCGCCCCCCTCGCCGCCGCTCAAGGAGATCGAGGTCGTGCGGATCGGTGGCGGCTGGCGTTATGCCGTCGTTGCGCTGCTGACGGCGGCGGTTAGCGTTGCCGCAACCTGGGCAGTGATACACTAGGCGCCTATGGCCAGCCGCGCGCCTTCGCCTTTCTGGCTTGCGACCCCATCGCGCTTCTCGGGGATGAAACGCACGCCGGCGCGGATCGTGCTGGCGATCTGCGCACTCCTCCTCGCCGCCACGTTGCTCGCACTTGCCGCGCCCAGCCCGCCGCCGGTGAGCCACGATCCGGCCGCGCGCGCCAACGACCAGGCCGATGTCGTGCTGTACGAATCGATCGTCGCCGGGGTGCGTGGCGGCGGCAATTATTATGCCGTGACCGCGCAGGCACTGCGCGCGGGCGACTATCCGCTGCGCCCGTTCGTCACCTTCCGCCTGCCGACGCTCGCGCTGTTCGAAGCAAGCATGCCGGCCTTCATCTCGACCATCCTGCTCTACATGCTGGCGGCCTGCGTGATGCTCGCATGGTTCATCCGGCTGCGCCCTGCTTTCGCACGCGTGCCCCCGCTGATGATTGCTTTGGTGCTGCTCGCTGGCGGCATGACCGCCTTCGTACAGAGCGAGTTGGTCGCCTTTCACGAGATCTGGGCCGGATTGCTGATCGCCTTGTCGCTGGCCCTTCGCCGTCAGGATCGATGGGTCGAGGCGGTCGCCTTCGGCATGATGGCCATGCTCGTGCGCGAGACTGCCGGACTCTATGTGGCGATCATGACGGCGCTGGCCTGGTTGGAAGGGAATCGCCGCGAAAGCCTCGCCTGGGGCGCGACGATCGCGATCTTCGCCTTGGTCGTCGCGCTACATGCCCATGCAGTGGGCCAGGTCGTCACCGCGGCCGACCCCGCCTCGCCGGGCTGGGCCGGGATGCTCGGGTTCGGCTTCTTCGTGAAGACGATGAGCATCTCGACCGCTCTGGCCCTCGCCCCGCCCGCGCTCGGCGCCCTGCTTGTCGGCCTGACGCTGATCGGCTGGTCGGCATGGCGTGAGCCGCTCGCATTGCGTGCGATCGCGATCTATGCCGCTTATGCTGTGCTGCTGTCGCTGTTCGGGCGCACCGATACCTTCTATTGGGGGCTGATGATCGCCCCTGCCCTTCTTGTCGGCCTGGCCTTCGCGCCCGACGCGCTGCGCGACCTCTATGTCGCGGCGACCGACCGGCGGCGCATTATCGTCACGCGGATGGTGCGATGAAAAAGATCCTGCTCATCGTCGGCGGCGGCATCGCGGCGTACAAGGCGTGCGAGTTGATCCGGCTGGCACGCAAGGCGGGGATCAGCGTGCGCTGCGTCCTCACCGCAAGCGGGACGAATTTTGTCACACCGATGACCCTGGCTGCGCTGAGCGAGAACCAGGTGTTCACATCGCTCTGGGATCTCAAGGACGAGGCCGAGATGGGCCATATCCAGCTCAGCCGCGAGGCCGACCTGGTCGTCGTCGCCCCGGCCACCGCCGATTTGATGGCAAAGATGGCCGCCGGCATCGCCGACGATCTCGCCACCACCCTGTTGCTCGCCACCGACAAGCGCGTGCTCGCGGCGCCGGCGATGAACGTGCGCATGTGGCAGCACGCAGCAACAAGGCGCAACGTCAACACGTTACGCGGCGACGGTGTCACGGTGATGGAGCCTGACGAAGGCGAGATGGCATGCGGCGAATACGGCCCTGGCCGCCTGCCCACACCCGAAGCGATCCTGGCCGCGATCCAGGGTCTGCTCGCCGCCTGATGCTGTCCGGCAAGCATATTATCGTCACCGCCGGCCCGACCCATGAGCCGATCGACCCGGTGCGCTACATCGCCAATCGCTCATCGGGAAAGCAGGGTTTTGCCATTGCCGGGGCGCTCGCTACGCTGGGCGCACGCGTCACATTGATCGCAGGACCTGTGACATTATTCACCCCCGCCGGCGTCACCCGGATCGATGTCGAGACGGCGATCGAGATGCGCGACGCGGTGTTCGCCGCTCTGCCCGCCGACGCCGCAGTGATGGTCGCGGCGGTCGCCGACTGGCGGGTCGAAGCTGCGGGGCAGAAGATCAAGAAGGGCGAGGGTGCGCCGGTGCTGACGCTGGTCGAGAACCCCGACATCGTCGCCACCCTGGCCGCGGACCCACGCCGCCCCGCTTTGCTGATCGGCTTTGCCGCCGAGACAGAGAAGGTTGTCGAGCACGCCATCGCCAAGCGCACGCGCAAGAATGTCGACTGGATCGTCGCCAATGACGTATCGGGCGACGTGATGGGCGGGGCGAGCAACGCCGTGCATATCGTCACCGCCCAGGGCGTCGAAAGCTGGGAACGCCTGCCCAAGGATGAGGTCGCCGAGCGCCTGGCGCGGCGTATCGCGGAGAGCCTGACATGACCCCGATCGAGATTCTGTTGAAGCGCCTGCCGCATGGCGCGGGACTGACCCCGCCAGCCTATGCCACCGAAGGCGCGGCCGGCATGGATGTGGTCGCCGCTGAGGAGTTGGTGCTCGCGCCAGGTGCACGCGCGGCGGTCGCGACCGGCTTCGCGATCGCGATACCCGTTGGTTACGAAGTGCAGGTGCGGCCGCGTTCGGGCCTCGCCCTCAAGCACGGCGTCACCTGTCTCAACACGCCGGGCACGATCGACAGCGATTATCGGGGCGAGGTGAAAGTGATCCTCGCCAATCTCGGTAGCGAGCCGTTCCCGATTGCGCGGGGCGACCGCATCGCACAGCTCGTGCCCGCCGCCGTGCAGCGCGCCACGCTGGCCGAAGTCGACAACCTCGACGACACGGCGCGGGGCGCCGGGGGATTCGGGTCGACCGGGCGGTGACGCTGAGCGACGCCGAACTGGCGCGCTATGCCCGCCATATCGTGCTCAAGGAGATTGGCGGTGCGGGACAGCGGAAGCTGCGCGCCGCAACGGTTGCGGTGATCGGCGCCGGCGGCATCGGCTCCCCGGCGGTCCAGTATCTCGCTGCCGCCGGCATCGGGATCATGATCCTGATCGACGACGACCGGGTCGACCTGTCCAACCTGCAACGCCAGACCCTGTTCGGCGAAGCGGATGTGGGCAAGATGAAGGTTGCGGCAGCGGAGGAGGCGGTTGAGCGACTGAACCCCCATGTACACCTGACAAAATTCGCCCAGCGAATCGATGCTGGCAATGCCCGTACCCTTCTTGCCGACGCCGATGTCGTCCTCGATGGCTGCGATAATTTTGTCACCCGCCTCGCGGTTGCCGATGCGGCCTTTGCCTTGCGCATTCCGCTCGTGTCAGCGGCGGTCGGTCAGTTCGAGGGGCAACTCGCCGTTTATCGCGGCTGGGAGGCCGACAAGCCCTGTTATCGCTGCCTGGTCGGCACCGACCCCGACCGTGCCGAGGTCAATTGCGCCGAGGCCGGTGTGATGGGCGCGATGACCGGAGTGATGGGCAGCCTTGCCGCGCTCGAGACGATCCGAACGATCGTGCCGTTCGGCGAAGACCCTGCGGGCAAGCTGCTGCTCGTCGATGCGCTCGCCTTCCGCTTCCGTACCATCAGCCTGCCCAAGGATCCCGGCTGCCCGGTCTGCGGTTAGCGCGGTCTTAAGCCTCTCCGGCCTAGAAAAGGGGCATGTCCGCCCCACGCAAGATTCTCGTCATCTTCGGCACCAGGCCGGAAGCGATCAAGCTGTTCCCGGTCGTCGCGGCGCTGCGCGAGGTCGGCGGCCTCGACGTGCGCACCTGCATCACCGCCCAGCATCGCGGGCTGCTCGACCAGGTACTGGCCATTGCCGGCCTCCAGCCGGATATTGATCTCGATCTGATGGAACCGGATCAGTCGCTCGATCGCCTGACCGCGCGCTTGCTCACCGGGCTGGGCGAGGTGATGGACGCAGAGAAGCCCGACCGCGTCATCGTTCAGGGCGACACCGCCACCGCGATGGTCGGCGCGCTCGCAGCCTATTACCGCAAGGTGCCGGTCAGCCATGTCGAAGCGGGCCTGCGCTCGGGCGATATCTGGCAGCCCTGGCCGGAAGAGGTGAACCGCCGCATCGTCGCGCCGATCGCCGACCAGCATTTCGCACCGACCGACACGGCGGCCGAGGCGCTGCGCCGCGAGAACATCGCACCGTCGACGATCCATGTCACGGGCAACACGGTGATCGATGCCCTGCTCGCCACCCAGGCGCGGCTGGAAGCCGATCCGACCATGGCCGGCGGCCTCGACGACATTGCCGCGCGCTTCGCCGGCAAGCGCATCATCCTCGTCACCACCCACCGACGCGAAAATTTCGGCGAGGGGATGGAGAATATCGCCCGTGCCATCGGCCGCATCGCCGATCGCAACGATGTCGCGATCCTCTTTCCGGTCCATCCCAACCCCAATGTCGTCTCCGTCATGGACCGCTTGCTCGGCGACCGCGCCAACGTCGCGCGGATCGACCCGCTCGATTATCCGCACTTCGTGCGCGCGCTAGGCCTGTGCCACATCGCGCTGACCGACTCCGGCGGCGTGCAGGAAGAAGCGCCCGCGCTGGGCAAGCCCGTGCTGGTGATGCGCGAGACGACCGAGCGGCCCGAGGGCGTCGTTGCCGGCACCGCGAAGCTGATCGGTACCGATGCGGACCGTATCGTTTCCGAAATCTTCACCCTCCTCGACGATAGCTCTGCCTATTCCGCCATGGCCCGCGCCCACAATCCGTTCGGCGACGGCCATGCGTCGGCAAGGATTGCGAGGATCGTCGCCGATGAACGCTGAGTTGAAGGTCGCCGTCCTCGGGCTCGGCTATATCGGCCTGCCCACCGCCGCGGTGATCGCGCGTACCGGCGCTTCGGTGCTCGGCGTGGACGTCACCCAGTCGGTGGTCGACACCGTAAATTCCGGCAAGGTGCATATCGAGGAAGTCGATCTCGACGGTCTCGTCTCGGGCGTCGTCGCGCGCGGCAATTTGCGCGCCTCCATGCAGATCGAACCGGCGGACGTCTTCGTCATCGCCGTGCCGACACCGTTCGGTGAGGATCACGCCCCCAACATCGGCTATGTGCTGCGCGCCGCGACCACCATCGCCACCGTGCTCAAGGCTGGCGATGCGGTGATTCTCGAATCGACTTCGCCGGTCGGCACGACCGAGAAGGTCCGCGACCTGCTCGCCGAACTGCGCCCGGACCTGAAGGTGCCCGGCCGCTGCGCCGACAGTCCTGACATCGCCATCGCCTATTGTCCGGAACGCGTACTGCCCGGCCGCATCCTGGTCGAGCTGATCGATAACGACCGCGTCATCGGCGGCATCACGCCGCGTTGCGCGCGCAAGGCTTTGGCCTTTTACCGTCGCTTCGTCCGCGGCGCCTGCGTCACGACGACGAGCCGAGCGGCGGAAATGACCAAGCTGACCGAGAATGCGTTCCGCGACGTCAACATCGCCTTCGCCAACGAACTGAGCCGCATCGCCGACACGATGGAGGTCGATGTGTGGGAGGTGATCCGCCTCGCCAATCGCCATCCGCGCGTCAACATCCTGTCGCCCGGCCCCGGCGTCGGCGGGCACTGCATCGCGGTCGATCCATGGTTCCTGGTCAATGCCGACCGTGCCAACACCCCGCTGATCCGCACTGCGCGCGAGGTGAACGACGCCAAGGTCGACTATGTCATCGAACGCGCGGCCGCGCTGATCGCCGACCATCCCGGCATGAAGGTCGCCTGTCTCGGCCTCGCCTTCAAGGCGAACATCGACGATTTCCGCGAGAGCCCCGCACTCAAGGTCGCCGCCGCTTTGGCTGAACGCTTCGGCGAACGCATCCATGTCGTCGAACCCTATGCCGAGCAATTGCCCAGGGAATTCGACGGCAGCGGCGCGCGCCTGACCGATATCGACACCGCGATCGAAAACTGCGGCGCGATGATCGTGCTGGTCGACCATGACGTGTTCAAATCGGTCCCGCTCGACGAGCGTTCGACCAAACTGGTCTATGACACGCGCGGCATCTGGCCTGACCAGCCGCGCCCGCGCCCGGCGAGCGAACCGCTGCGCATCGCGGTCTAGAAGCTGTCGCTACTTGGCGCTAAGGCCCGGGTCTCGGCGGCAAGAGGATGGAAATGAGCGAAGCTGTTCTCGTTACCGGCGCCGCGGGCTTTATCGGCATGCATGTCGCGAAAGCGTTGCTGGCGCGCGGCGAGCGCGTGATCGGTATCGACAATCTCAATGCCTATTACGATGTTGCCCTGAAGGAAGACCGCCTCGCCGAGATCGCACGCGACGCGGATGGCCGCTTCACCATGCTGCGGCTCGATTTCGCCGACAATGACGCCCTTACGACGGCGCTGGCGCCGCACCGCTTCGATCGCATCGTCCATCTCGGCGCGCAGGCGGGCGTGCGTTATTCGCTCGAAAATCCGCATGCCTATGTCCAGTCGAACCTGGTTGGGCACGTCAACATGCTCGAGCTGGCACGGGCACGCGGGGTTGCGCATCTCGTCTACGCCTCGTCCTCGTCGGTCTATGGCGGCGGCGCGAGCCTGCCGTTCGAGGTCGCAGCGCGCGCCGACCGACCGCTTTCGCTCTACGCCGCGACCAAGCGCGCCGACGAGTTGATGAGCGAGACCTACGCCCATCTCTACCGCTTGCCGCAGACGGGTCTGCGTTTCTTCACCGTCTATGGCCCCTGGGGCCGGCCCGACATGGCGATGTGGCTGTTCACCGACGCGATCCTCGCCGGCCGGCCGATCCAGGTGTTCAACGGCGGCGACATGCGACGCGACTTCACCTTTATCGACGACATCGTCGCCGGCGTGCTTGGCTGCCTCGACCGGCCGCCGCCCGATGATGGCGCGGTCAAGCCCGGCGGCAGCGTCAGCCCGCACCGGCTCTACAATATCGGCAATCACCGATCGGAGCAGCTCGAACGCCTGATCGACCTGATCGAGGAAGCCTGCGGACGCCCGGCGATTCGTATCAATAAGCCGATCCAGCCGGGCGATGTGAAGGATACTTTCGCCGATATCAGCGACATCGCCCGCGACATCGGCTTCGTGCCGACCACCGCGATCGAGCAGGGCGTGCCGCTGTTCGTCGACTGGTTTCGCGGCTACCAACAATAATCTGCATCAAGCACATTGTTTCGAAACGAGAAAAGGCGGGTTTTCCTTCGCGTGCGCGATGTGTTACCGCAGTGCAGCAAGGTAGATCGAACGAACGTGTCTGTAGGAATGGGCACGATGCTTGACTGGCTCGTCGACGGCAAAGGGGATTGCACGGGACGATGAATGTCCATCGCATCACGGCTATTCGCAAGGCATCGGTCAACCAGCGGGTGATCGCCAATAATGGCTTTGCCCAGTTGCTCGGCGGCCTGGTCGTGGCCGTGGGCCTGCCCTTCATCGCCTTTGCCGGAACCGACTTCGCCGCCGCCGAAACCGTCCAGAAGCATGTGCTCTATGCCAGCCTGGCCGCGGTCCTGGTCGGGCATTATTTCTTTCGCCGGTTCGTGTTCTTCCCCGGCGCGCGCAGTTCATCCTATGTCGTGCCGATCTTCACCGCGACCTATGCCATTGCGCTGACCACCTTCTTCTTCTTCCGCATCGATTACAGCCGCCTGACCTTTGCGACGAGCTTCCTGCTGTGCGAATCCTGGTATTTCGCCTGCCATGTGATGGGCGCACGCGCGCGGCCGCGACGCCTCGCGGTGATCCCGGTCGGCAAGGCACGCAAGGTCAACCGCATCCCCAATATCGACTGGATCTGGTTGCGCGACAGCGACGCCGTACTGCCCGAATGCGACGGCATCGTCGCCGATCTGCGCGCCGACCTGTCGGACGATTGGGAGCGTTTCATCGCCGAATCGGCGATCGGCGGGGTGCCGGTCTATCACGTCAAGCAGATCGAGGAATCGGTCACCGGCCGGGTCGATATCGAGCATCTGTCGGAAAACAGCTTCGGCTCGCTGGTCCCGGGCCTGGGCTATATCAAGATCAAACAGCTGATCGATTTCGTCGGGGCCATCGCCGTCGGGCTGTTGCTGCTGCCGGCCTTGCTGCTCGTGGCGCTGGTGATCAAGCTCGATTCGCGCGGGCCGGCGCTCTTCAAGCAGCGCCGCGTCGGTTATCGCGGCGTGCCGATCACGGTCTATAAATTCCGGACGATGCGCTACGACCCCGTCATCCGCAACGAACGTGACAGCGCGATCACGCAGGATGGCGACGCGCGCATCACCCGGCTCGGTCGCTATCTACGCCACAGCCGGATCGACGAACTGCCGCAGATCATCAACATCCTGCGCGGCGAGATGAGCTGGATCGGCCCGCGGCCGGAGGCCTGTACGCTGTCCGAATGGTATGAGAGCGAGATCCCGTTCTACCGCTATCGTCACATCGTCCATCCGGGCATCACCGGCTGGGCGCAGGTCAATCAGGGCCATGTCGCAGGCGTCGCGGACGTGCTCGATAAGCTGCAGTTCGATTTCTACTACATCAAATATTTCTCGCCCTGGCTCGATATGCTGATCGTGCTTCGCACGATCCGCACCATGCTGACGGGCTTTGGCTCGAAATAGGGTTCAGACGATCCCGCGATAGGCCGCCATCGTCGCGCGACCGATCGCCGTCCAGCCATGATCAGTCTCGACCAACGCGCGTCCGCGTTCTCCGGCATCGGCGAGACGAGCTTCGTCATTGAGCACATCGGCCATCGCTACCGCCATCGTCGCAGGATCCGTGGCGATCTCGAACGCCGCGCCCGCAGTGAAACCCTTGGACAAGTTGCAGGCTGACGTCATCAGCACAGGCAAGCCATAGGACCATGCTTCGAGCACCGTCATCGGCAGCCCTTCGCTATAGCTCGGCAGGATGAAGGCGGCGGCGGCGCGGAACGCGGCATCCTTGTCGGCACCGAACACCTGACCGACGAACGCGATCTCGTCACCGAGCCCGAGGTCACGAACCTGCGTCTCCAGCGCCGCGAGCAGGCCTATCTCATCCCAACCCGCGATCGCCAGCCGCCATTCCGCCCGGATCGCCGACGGCAGCAGCGCCCATGCCGCGATCAGTTCTGCGAGGCCCTTTTTGGGATGAAGGCGCCCGACAAACAGCAAGGTGCGCTTGCCGTCACGCGCCGCGCGATCGCCCCGGGTTTCGGGCAGCGAAACCCCATTGGGAATCACCGAAACCGGCGGCCCGAAGGAATAAGCGGCGATCGCTTCAGCCTCCGGCACGTTGAGCGCATGGAACAGCCGCGCGCCACGCAACAGGCGGTCTTCCCACAGCCAGGTCGAGACACGCTTCTTGGCGCGACTGCGCTGCCACGCCCAGGGATCGAGCATGCCGCGCGGCGCGATGACCACCGGCCGGCCGGTACGGCGCGCCCAGCTGGCCGTGGCGCGCGCGCCGACACCCCAGATGCCGTGCAGGTGGACGAGATCGGGTGCTGCCGCATCGAGCGCGGCGATCATCGCGCGCGCCAGGATCTTGTCGCCAAAACCGGCCACCGGCACCTCGATCAACGGCACCGGCGCCCATGTCGCGCGGTCGGTGTCAGACCATTGATCCAGTCCGGCGATCACGCTGACCTGCTCGCCATCGAGCAGCATCGCGCGCGCCAGACCCTTGACGCTTTCGAACATGCCACCGGCAAGGCGCGACGCCGTGTCGACGACGTGAACGACCTTCAGGCCGCCTGGCTTCACGCGGGCTTGCGCTCGAAGATCAACACGGCATCGCCGCCATGGCGCGTCGCACCGCGCGCGAAGCGGCTCTCGACCCAGTGGTTGAGCCGGCCGAGCAGCTTGTCCCCGAACGGCAGCGCGACGCCGAAGCGGCGCACGGCGACGGTGCGGAAACCCGCTTTGGCCGCCGCTGCCTCGATCGACGGGATATCGAAATAATGGATCTGGTGGAGCTTGCCCGCCGCAACGCGCCGGTTGTTGACCATCCGCGCCACGCGAACCCACAATTGGTCGGCCACCGTCGTCTGCATCGCCACGGTGCCGCCGGGGCCGAGCAACCGCGCGAAGCTCGCAAACAGATCGTCGAGCCGGCCGACATGCGCGATCAGGCCAAGGCACAGGATCACGTCGAACGCCGGCAGGCCGGGCTCTTCCTCGATGGTGAAGATATCGCGATTGATGAAGCGCAGCACCTCAGCCTCATGCGTCGGCTGGATCGACTGGCTCGCCGCGCGCAGCATGCCGGCGCTGACATCGTTCGCCCATAACTGATCGTAGCGGCCGGACGCGTTCACCGCCTGGGTGATCTCACCGGTCCCGGTCGCACAGTCGAGCAAGGCGCCGGTCTTGCCCGCCAGCAACCCGGCGACGATCGCCAGGCGCGTGCGAAACATCTCCGACGCGCCGGTGCGCGTGTCTTCCTTGAAGAAATCGCCGTAATTCTCCGAGTGCACCTCGAAAAATTCGGTCACCCGATTCTGGTCGCCGGCAGCCTGCATCATCTGTTCCCGCCCTTGGAGCCTTGCGCCTATTGCCTGTTACCGCCCGACTCAAGCGCCGATCAGTGCGCCAGCCCCGAGAACAGCTTGTCCCATCGCGCAAAGGCGTCTGCCCGGCCGAATTCACGCTCGATCACCGCGCGCGCGGCCTTTCCCATCGCCGCGACGCGTGGCGGATCGCCCGCCAGTTCCTCGATCGCCGCCGCGAGACCGGCGGCGTCGCCCGGGGCGATCGCCAGCCCGCACGCCTCTCGCGAGACGATTCGCGCGATTTCACCATCGAGATCGGTGATCGCCAGCACCGGCCGCCCCGCTGCGGCGATGCCGTAGAATTTGCTCGGGACGATCAGCCCCTCCATTTCCGGCCGCAGCGACAGCCAATGCAGGTCGGCCGCGCCCAGCGATTCGCTTAGCCGCTCGCGTGGCTGATAGGGGCGGAACCGGAAGCGATCGGCCAGTCCTTCGTCGGCCACCCGCGCCGCGAGACGCGCGCTTTCATGGCCCCCGCCGATCATCAGGAACAGAATATCCTCGCGGTGGATCAGCAATCTCGCTGCGCCGAGCAAGGTCTCGAATTCATGCGCGCGCCCGAGATTGCCCGAATAACCGACAACGAAGGCGTCATCGAAACCCCATTCCTCGCGCAACGCCACGGCGCTGCGGGCGATCGGGCGAATCGCCGTCTCGTCGCTCCAGTTGGGCATCACCGCAATCTGGTTTGCCGGCACACCCTCGGCGGCGATACGTTCCGCCATACGTTCGCCGATCGCGATGTTGAGCCGTGCGCGCCGCAGCGAGGCATTGCGCAACCGGCGAAGCAGCCGTCCGGCGCGCCCCTGCATCACGCTAACGCCGAGTTCCGCGGCCACCTCGGGATAGAGGTCCTGCAGCCAGTTGACGAGCGTAGCGCTGCGCAAGCGCACGGCGATGCTTGCCACCACCGAAAGTAATGGCGGATCGGTCTTGGCAATGACGAGATCGCCGCGACGCGCGGTCGCCAGAATCGCGAAAAAGGCGGTGATGTAGAAAGAGAGGTAATCGATCGCCCGGCCGACCAGCCCGGCGCGCCCGAAGCGGGAACTCCAGACCCGGCGAATCGTCACGCCGGCATGCGTGTCCTGCGGCGGCAACAGCGCCGTGGCGTCGTCATAGCGCAGCCGGCTGGCGATCACGCCGACCTCCCAGCCGCGCGCCGCCAGCGCTTCGGCCAGGTCGGTGAGAATCTGGGCGGTCGCGCTATGGTCGGGGTAGTAGAAGCGATTGACGAACAGCAGGCGCGGACGCGACATCAGCCGTCCCGTCGCTGGCGCTTGCGGATCGGCTTGGCGGGATTGCCGCCGACCACCGTCCAGGGCGGTACGTCGCGCACCGCGACCGCGCGCGCCGCGACCACGCCGCCTTCGAAGATTGTCACACCCGGACCGACATAGGCCTCGGCCGCGACCCAGCCGTGCCGCTCGACGACGATCGGCGCGGTCATCAACGGGTGATCCGGATCATCGACATCGCGGCTCGCGGCGCAGAGATAGGCGCGTTGGCTGACCGAGGCATGGTCGCCGATCACCACCCTGGCGACGCAGTAGCAGTCCGCGGCATCGCCCAGCGTGCTGTGATCGCCCATGGTCAGGTTCCACGGCGCCCATACGACCGCGCTGGGATAGGGCATCGCCCCGCGTCCGATCTTCGCCCCGAAAGCGCGCAGCAGCATCCGCCGCCAGCCATGGAACGGTCGCGGCGACGGCCGATAGAGCAGCAGCCAGACGACACCCCACAGGCCGCGCCCGACCTTGCTCGAGAAAGAGGTCGGCGGTTGGCGCACCAGCACCTGTCGTGCCGGTAGCGGCCGGGCCGAGGCAATAGCGGTTACTTTTTCAGGCATGGTTTCGCCGCCATCCAGGGTGCTGCAGATATTGGGCGACAAACGCCCGAACGCGATCTGTGTTGCGTTCGAACAGCCACCATATCGCAGCAGCATAAGCCACCACCATCAGGAGAATGCCGGCGAGTGTGGCGACCGACACCAGACCGAAGGCCCATTGGCCGGGCGCCGCAAAGGTAAAGTAAATCCACGCCAGCACAGGAAAGTGCACGAGGTAGAGCGTATAGGACATTTCCGACAGGATGAAGCCGGTCCGCCGGTACGTCGGCGACGATGCTTTGGCGCGGGCGAGAAACGGCAACGCAACCGCGAACGCCGCGCCAATCACGAAATCGCTGGCGAAGTGCAACTGCGTGCGGCTCGCGAGCAGGGCAACGATCAGCACGATCAAGGCAGCGCCGCCGACCGGCCAGCTCGATGCCACGCGCGACGTCGCGGGATGGTCGAGCGCCAGGAACGCGCCCACGCCGAACAGCCAGATCAAGCCATAAGCCAGGACGTTTGCCGGGAGCAGCAGATAGATCGCCGCAATCAACACGAGCGCGACGATCCGTGCCACAAGCGATTCGGCGCGCAGCACCGCCTGCAGGCCGAGCGGGAAGAGCAGATAATACCAGAATTCATTGGCCAGGCTCCAGATCGGCCCGTTGGTGCCGAAGCAGTTGACCAGGATCTTCTGGAGAAACAGCAGATTGCCGAGAAAAGCCGTCGGCGACAGGTCATTGCCGTTGATCGGGCCGCTCAGCAACTGCGGATAGAAGGCACCCTGATAGGCGGCCGGATCCAGTCGCGTACCGAGCAGGTCCCAGCCCAGCGTCAGCAGCAACGCCGGCACGATCACGATCCACAACCGGCACAGCCGTCGCAACAGATAGCCTTGCCAGCCCCACTTGCCGCTTCGCTTCAACCGGACGACGCTGCCGCCGACGAGGAATCCGCTCAGCACGAAGAAGACCATCACCGCCTGGTGATGCAACCCGGTGAACAGGTAGAACAGCTTGGCCGCCAGACCGCCGCCGGTCTGCTGATAGTCGAGCATGAAAAACCCGCGCAGATGGCCAATGCACACCTCAAGCGCCGCGAGGCCGCGAATCATGTCGAGATGTGGCAGCCGCCCGTCAGGTCCATGTTGAGCGGAAGCCAATATGCATACCTCGGCATGTGCGGACTGCGTGCGACAAACGCCCGACATCTAAAAGCCGATCATCGGCATTATTGCAATCATGGTAAAGCCGGCGCCCCGTCGCGGGACATTGCCACAAGCCGTTTTCAGCTGCGCTGGACCCGATAGACCTGACGCTTCTTGCGCGAGAGCAGGCGGCCGATGACATAGAAGGTAACGGTCGGCACGATGGCAATGGTGACGAACTGGATACTGCGCATGCCCAGTGCCGCGGCGAAGAATCCGCTCGCATAGTAGATCAGGTCGAGATTGCTCCGCGCCGCGAGCCCGACCCGGCTCCACCATGACGTTATCGCGCCGATCAGCAACGAGATGATGATCAGGCTGGGGTAACCAGCGATCAGATAAGCCTCGCCGACATAGGTCACGGCCAGCGTGTACCCGCCGCCGGTCGCCAGCGCGTCCTCGACGCTGGTCGTCCAGCCGACCGGCTTGCCCGCCCATACCGCGCGGGGAATCCATTTGGTGAACACCTGGATGACGATGTCGGTGCCCGGGAAGGGATAGGGATCGGGAAACACCCCCACCACGCGCGCGATCGACACCATGTTGTTGTCGATCATGAAGCCATCGTCGGACTGCTGCTGAGCGCCGTCGGCGATATAGCTGCCGAGCCCCTGGTTGCGGAAGTCGAGCATATAGCCGGAGACGGTCCATAGCGTCGCCGCGGCGATCGCCGTCATGGCCATCAACCTGAACGTGTGGGTCTGGCGGCTGGCCATGAAGAAGGTCAGCAGGAACAAGCCGGCTTTGATCAGCAGCACGTTGCGCGCGCCTTCGCAGAAATCGAAGAACGTCATGAACATGAGGATCATCGCGACGCCGACCCGCGCCGCGACGCCATATGATTTGGCATTGGCAAAAATGAACCCGCCAAGCGCGGCGCAGATATACAGCAGCAGATCAAGCTCGGTCAGGAACGAACGCCAGTCACCCTGGCGCGACCGCTGCCACGGCCGGTTGAAGCGTTGCTGCATCAGCGAGTCGAAGATGTCGAAGATGTTGAACTGCGTGGTGAGCAGCACATAGAGATAGCCGAGAAACGCGAACAGGAAGAACATGCGGATGAAGGCGCGCGGCGAGATTTCGGGCAGTCTCACCTCTTCCGGTTTGGCGCGAAACGGCACGGCGATGTGGCGCCCGATC
>Ga0307510_10001088_pt1 | contig 28938 bp, 23 predicted proteins | sample 12_EM_MG_FD_207224 | JGI IMG/M metagenome (GOLD analysis project Ga0307510, IMG submission 207224) | Populus trichocarpa ectomycorrhiza microbial communities from riparian zone in the Pacific Northwest, United States - 12_EM | ecosystem: Host-associated > Plants > Roots > Unclassified | place... | reverse complement strand
CCGGCAACGCAGGGCGTGTTGCGCGTGTTGGCGAGATTGATGCAGCGATAGGCGCGTGGACCACCCCGCGTTCGGTCGTCGAGGTGCTCGATGCCTTGAACCAGGCCGCGGTGCCGGCCGGCCGCATCTACACCGCCAAGGACATCGCCGAGGACCCGCACTACCGCGCCCGCGAGATGATCCAGCGCGTGACCACGGCAGACGGCTTAAGCGTCGAGGTGCCGGGCATCGTGCCCAAGCTCAGCCTCACGCCCGGTGCCATCGTGCGCCGCGCACCCACCTTGGGCGAGCACACCACCGAGGTGACCGCGCGCGTGCGACCCGGCTGAGTCGGTCACCGAGCTGGTGCGGTTTCGTGGCGGCGCCTCGCCCGCCGATGTGTCCGGCGTGCCTCCATTCGGACACGCGTGGCCCGACTATTGCTCCCCCGTAAAGTTCTTACTCCGTTCGTGACCGCTTGCCAAGTTGCATCTCTCCCAAGTGACAGCTTGATGAACGTCAAGCAGCATGAGTTACATCTGCAGCGCACCACGCTGCAAAACCCGAGTGGGCATGTCAACGACCTGCCATAAACCACCAACCAGAAGGAAGTCAATGAGCCGCAATCGTTTGCCGAAGAAGACAGCGTTGGCGCTATGCGTCGGCGCGTTCGCCGTTGGTGCGTCCGCGCAACAACAAGCCCCTGCCCCAGCACCTGTCCAGGTCCTGGAAAAGGTCGAAGTGACCGGCTCGCGCATCAAGCGCATCGATGCCGAAACCTCGTCGCCGGTGCAGGTCATCACGCGTGATCAGATCGATCGCTCCGGCGCCAGGTCGGTCAGCGAACTGCTCTCGAGCGTTCCCGCGAGCAACACGGGCTCGTTCAACGAGAACGCCGTGGCGAGCTTCACGCCAGGCGCTGCCGGCGTGTCGCTGCGCGGCCTCGGCGCCCAGGCCACGCTGATCCTGATCAACGGCCGCCGCGTCGCGCCGTTCGGCTTCGCCTCGGGTGGCCAGACGACCTTCGTCGACGTCAACTCCATCCCCCTCGAAGTGGTCGAGCGCGTCGAAATCCTGCTCGACGGCGCGTCCGCGATCTACGGCTCCGACGCGATCGGCGGCGTGGTCAACGTGATCCTGCGCAAGGACTTCACCGGCGCCCAGATCGCCGCCGGCCTGGGCATCTCGTCGCGCAGCGACGCCGCCAGCCGCGACTTCAGCGTCACCGCCGGCAAGGGCTCGATGGCCAGCGATGGTTACAACTTCTTCGCCAACCTGACGCACGAAGGCCAGAACCCGGTCAAGGCGAACCAGCGTGATCTAACCCGCAGCGCCGACTTCCGTCGCTTCGGCCTCACCGATCTGCGCTCCAGCTATGCGGGCAACCTGTACACCGCCACCGGCGCTGCTGGCGGGGCATACATCGGGTCGCTGGCGGGCTGCACGCCGCTGAACGAGCCTGGTGCTGCGACCAACGGACGCTGTATCTACCAGGGCACCGATCACCAGGACATCGTCGCCAAGACCTCCCGCGACACCTTGTTCATGGCGGGCTCCGCGACGCTGGGCGCGGGCTTCGAGCTGTTCGGCGATGCGGTCGTGGGCCGCACCAAGTACGAGGCCGAAAGCCCGTCCTATTCGAGCAGCACGTATTTCTCCACTGGCACCCTGCCGACCGCCTACATCCCGCTGCCGGTCGGTCACCCGCAAAACCCGACGAACAGCGTCGTGGCGCTGCGCTACCGCTTTGCCGATGTGCCCCACACCACCGAAGTTCAGAGCGACACGCAACGCGCGGTGTTCGGCATCCGCAACCGCGATCTGTCTGGCTGGGACCTGGAAAGCGGCGTGCTGTACTCGCACTCCAAGACCAAGGTCATCACCAAGGGTCTGCTGAACGACAGCGTGCTGCTCGACGGCGTGCTGGATCCGAACACCGGCCTGGCGAATCCTTCGTTCATCTTCGGCAACCCGTCGGCCAACGATCCGTCGCTGATGTCTCGCCTGTACCCCACGCTGAAAGACCTGGGCACGACCACCACCGCGTCCCTCGACGTGCGCGGTTCGCGCGAGCTGTTCCAGCTGCCCGCAGGCGCGATGCAGATCGCCCTCGGCGCCGAGTTCCGCCACGAGAAGTACACGAGCATCCCCGATGACCTGACTGCGTCGGGCGCGTTGAGCGTGCTGGGCGCTTCGTCAGCGGCAGGCTCGCGCAGCATCAGCGCGCTGTACGCCGAACTGTCGGTTCCCATCTTCAAGAACCTGGAAGCCTCGCTCGCCGGCCGCTACGACAAGTACAGCGACTTCGGCAGCACGACCAACCCCAAGGTCGGCCTGAAGTGGAAGGTGCTGCCGAACCTCGCGCTGCGTGCCACCTACGCCGAAGGCTTCCGTGCCCCGGCCATCACCGAGACCACGCAGACGCCGTCGCGCGGCTTCTACACCGGCATCCGCGACCCGCAGCTGTGCCCGACGCCGGACCCCGCCAACGCGAACTGCGACCTGTCGCTCGAAGCGATCTCCGGCGCGAACCCGGCGCTCCAGCCGGAACGCTCGAAGAGCATGACGGCCGGTCTGGTGTTCGAGCCGATGGACAACCTCTCGATCGCGTTCGATCTGTACAAGATCAAGCGCCGCAACGAGATCGCGTCGATCGATCCGGACTACCTGCTGGCGCATGAGTCGACCTACCCGGGCTATGTGGTGCGCAATCCTGACGGCACCATCGACCACCTGAACCTGGTCTACACCAACCTCGGCTCCACCGAAGTCTGGGGCTACGACGTCGACGTCAAGAGCCAGTTCAACCTGGGCGAGGCGGGCAAGCTGTCGGTCAATGCGTCTTACGACGCGCTGCCGCACTACTACGTCGCCAACGTGAAGGACGCGCCGGAAGTCGACTACGCCGGCACCTGGCAGCAACCGAAGGAGCGCTGGAAGCTCGGCCTGGCCCTGGACCGCGGTCCGTGGCGCGGCAACGTGACGTTCAACTACAGCGGCGGTTTCCTGCGTGCCTTCACGCCGGCCGATCTGAGCTGCCCGTACGACTCGACCGGCACCAACCAGCCCGAGCTGTGCTCCGTCAAGCACTTCTACACGATGGACTTCTTCCTGGGCTACAAGGGCTTCAAGAACCTGGACCTGACGCTGAGCATCAAGAACGTCACCAACCAGCCCGCACCGCTGGATGAACGTCTCGTGACCCGCTACACCGCGTTCAATTCGCAGTTCTCGAACCAGCTGGGCCGCTACTTCAGCATCGGCGCGAAGTACACCTTCTGATCGATCCGCCGACGCGTCATCATCGGCAGGGCTGCGCACTTCGGGCGCAGCCCTTTTTCATTCAACTTCTCCTTTGCCTGTTGCCAACATGCTTTCTCTCCATACCTCTCGCATCCTTCGCGTGCTGATCGTGGCGATCGCCGCTGCAGCGGTGCTGCCGGCGAGCGCGGCCGATCCCGCCGTGCCGCCGCTTCTGCCGGTCACCGACTTCGCCAAAAGACCCAAGCTGTCGTCGGTCCGGTTCTCGCCCGATGGCAAGCTTTTTGGGGCGTTGCAGGAGTTCGAAGGCCGCATGAACGTGATCGTCGGCGATCTCGACAAGGGCACGCTCTCGCGCATCACCACCTTTTCAACCTATGACGTGGGCGGCTTCAGCTGGATCAGCAACAGCCGGCTGGTGTTGAGTCTGTACGACTCCAAGAAGGGCCTGGCAGAACAGCGCGGCGGTGGGCTGTTCGCGTTGAACGCCGATGGTTCGGCGCCCAAGGAACTGTCGCCGACACGCGAGGCGTGTCAGGCTCGCAACCAGGTCTGCCGGCAGACCGCTTTTGTCAGCCGTATCGCGGGCAGCGAAGACGAGGTGATCGCGTCGGCCAACGAGCGCGACTTCCGAACTGACGACCTCTATCGTCTCAACACCAAGAGCGGTCGCAAGACGCTGCTGACCACCGAGAACCCAGGCCGCGTGAGCGAGTGGTTTCTGGATCAGAACAACGTGCCGCGCGCGGCCGTGTCCGAAGACGGGGCGACGCTGACCGAGATCTTCTGGTATCGAGACAGCGCGACGACGCCGTGGCGCAAGATCAGCGTCCGGCAGGGCCATGCTGCGCGCGTGAAGCCGGCCGGCTTCGATGCCGATGGCTCGTTGATGGTCTTTTCCAACCTGCAGTCGGACAAGTTCGGCCTCTATGCCTTCGATCCCGTGGCGGGCAAGCCCACGGAGTTGCTGGCGCAGCATCCGTTGGTCGATCTGGACACCGCCACGCTCGTGACGCGCCTGTCCGACCACCGCATCCTCGGTATCAGCATCGATGCCGACAAACCCGAAATGGTGTGGTTCGACGAAACCTACGCCAAGCTGCAGAAGCTGATGGACGCCAGCCTGCCGCCCGGCAACATCAACCGGATCACGCCGCTGGCAGACGGCAAGGTCGCGATCTTCGCCGGTGGCGACCGCGACCCCGGCCAGTACTACCTCTACGACCCCAAGGTCAAGCGACTCGAAGAGGTGTTGCGCCCGCTCGATTGGATCAAGCCGCAGCAGATGGCCGGCACGCAGGTAGTGCGCTACAAGGCGCGCGATGGCCTCGAAATTCCCGGCTACCTGACCTTGCCGCAGGGCCGGCCGCCGACCAAGCTGCCGCTGGTCGCGCTGATCCACGGCGGCCCGTGGGCGCGTGACGAGTGGGGCTACAGCCCCGACGTGCAGTTCCTCGCCAACCGAGGCTACGCGGTGTTCCAGCCCAACTACCGTGGCTCGACCGGCTTCGGCGCCAAGCATTACGTCTCGTCGTTCCGCCAGCTCGGTCAGACCATGCAGGACGACATCACCGACGGCGTGCGCTACCTGATCGACCAGGGGATCGTCGACAAGGACCGCATGTGCATCAACGGCGGCAGCTATGGCGGCTACGCGACGATGATGGCGTTGGTGAAGGAGCCCGACCTCTTCAAGTGCGGCATCGACGAAGCCGGCGTGGTCGACCTGATCTGGTGGCAGGAGCTCGGCTACACCGATTTCAATCTGTCGAATCCGGACGCGGCCGAGGCCTTCCTGAAAGTGGCGCTGGGCGACGTCAAGGCCGACCGCGCGATGCTGGAGAAGTATTCGCCGCGCCTGCACGCCGACCAGATCAAGGCGCCGGTGCTGATCGTGCACGCGGTGCGCGACCAGCGCGTGCCGATCGCCCATGCCGAGGGCATGCGCGACGCGTTGAAGGCGGCCGGCAAGACCTACGAGTGGGTCGTGTACCCCGACGAGGCGCACGGCTTCGTCAAGATGGAAAACCGCATCGACCGCTACAACAAGATCGAGGCCTTCCTGCAGAAGTACATCGGCCGCTGACGCGTGCCGATGGCCGACGTGCCGCCCGCCGTCAATCGGCGTGGCGGTCTCGCTTGAGATCGCGAAACGCCGCGAACAGCCACGAGCGCATGCCCACCACCAGCGTGTAGGGGCGTTTGTGCTCGGGCGCCAGGCGCTGGTCGGCGAGGTGCTGTTGCGCGAAATCCTGCCCGACGCGCTGCAGCCGTTCGACGAAGTTGGCGGCCTGTGCCGGGCTGATCTGGCCGTGCACCAGCATCAGCGTTTCGCCCTCGGCGTCGAAGCCGCCGCTGTAGTAGTCGTCGGCCACGTGCTTGCGGAAGTACTCCATCACCGGGCCGTGCGGCCGCCAGCGAAAGCCCTTGGCGACCTTGAGCCGATAGCGGTTCAGCGGCCGCAGTTCGATGAAGCCGAGCTTGTCGAGCTGCAGCAGGTAGCGCACGCATTCGGCGTCGCTGATCGAGTAGGTCCCGATCATCTGCTCGAAGGTCCACTGGCTCACGCAGCAGATCGCCAGCAGCATCAGCTTGCGGTCGGCGACCACGGCGGTCTCCTGCTCGAGTGTGAGCTCGCGGCGCAGCGGCTGCGCGTCGGCGATCTTGCGTGCGAGTTCGGCGAAATCCATCTTCAGCACGCGCAGCACTTCGTCGATGCGCGACAGCGGCATGTCGCCCTTCGCGAAGATGCGCTTGATGCTGGACTCGGCCATGCCGAGCTCGTCGGCGAGGTCGGCATAGGTGATGCCCGCGGCCTTCAGTTCGGCCTTCAGCGCGGTCACGAGGTCGTGCGTCGTGCTCATCGTCAGCGTCTCCAAAAAGTACCCCTAAACGATACCAACAGGCCGTCGGCTTGCAACCCTCCTCCGGGTGATTGATACCGAGCGACGCGGCGCCGAAGATTCAGCCGTGTTCAACAAACCCCAGAGAGAAGACGCCATGCACCCCACCACCCTGCGCAAAGACACCGCCGCCTGGAAGCTCCAGGTCTGGGTCTCGTTCGGCCTCGCCGTCACGCTGTGCGCAACCGGTCTGGCCTACCTGCCCGGCGCCGACCTGGACCGCGCGTTCATGGTGATGGGCTACATGTTCTGCCTCTCGACCGCGTTCGCGCTGGCCAAGTTCGTGCGCGACAACGAGGTCCGCAAGACCGACACGCCGATGTGGGGCCTGGTGGTTTGGGGCGGCTTCGGTCTCGCGATGGCGCTCACCGCCTGGGGCCTGTACCGCATGGACGTGAACCCGACCTACAAGGCCTTCCTCGGCGTGAGCTGGCTGTTCCTGATCTCGACCGTGTTCACGCTGGCCAAGACGCTGCGCGATGCGCACGAAGCGATGCTCGCCGAACGCCACGGCGGTTGATCCACACACACATCATCTCCACAGGAGTCGTCCATGAAATCGATCCGCAAGATCGCTCTCGCCACGCTGCTGGCCAGCGTGTTCGCCACAGCGCAGGCCCAGTCCGATGTGTCCGAGGCGAGCGCCCTGTCTGCACTGCCGATCGCGGTGTCGGTCGCCGCGCCGGTGGTGGTGCTGTCGGCCGGTGCCACGCTCACGGTCGTGTCGGTGCAGGCGTCTGCGCTCGGCACGGTGTGGGTGCTGCAACGCGCCTCCGACGGCGCCCGCGCCACGCTGACGCTCAGCGGCCAGGCGGCGCGCGCGCTGTCGGTCGGTGCCGGCACGGTCGTGGTCGTCACCGCGATGAGCACCGGCTGGGTGCTCTCGACCGCGAGCGAGGCGATCGCGTTCATCCCGAACGAGATCGGCGCCGCGCTGCTCTACAACGAACGCGTGACGCGATGAACCTCGCCTGCTCGGCCACCGTCGCCGCAGTGCTCGCGCTGGCGGCCGCCACGGCACATGCCGGCCGCAGCTGCGAGAACAAGCCGCCGAAGGCGGACGCGATCCAGCGCTCGATGCTGCTGGCCGAGCACACGGCGCAGCGGCTCGACCAGAGCGGCGCGCAGGTCGTGGCGCTCGCGCGCATCGGCCAGAACCTGAGCGAGTACGGCGTGCGCTACTCGCACTTCGGCCTGGCCTACCGCGAGCCCGACGGCCGCTGGCGCGTCGTGCACAAGCTCAACCAGTGCGGCACATCGCACGCCGCCGTGTACCGGCAAGGCTTGGGCGAGTTCTTCCTCGACGACCTGTACGAGTACGAGGCCGCCGTCGTGATCCCGAGGCCCGACCTCCAGGCCAGGCTGCTGCCCATCGTGCGCGACAACGCCCGCCTGGCGCAGCTGAACACGCCGGCCTACAGCATGGTCGCGTACCCGTGGGCGCGCACCTACCAGCAGTCGAACCAGTGGGCGCTCGAGACCTTCGCGATGGCGCAGGAGCCCGCGGCCGTCAGTCGAGAGCGCGCTCAGGCCTGGCTGCAGTTGCAGGGCTACACGCCGACCACCCTGCACATCGGCCCGCTCAAGCGCATGGGCGGGCGCCTCACGGCGGCCAACATCGCGTTCGATGACCACCCGAACGAGAAGCGATTCACGGACCGCATCGACACCGTCACGGTCGATTCGGTGTTCGCGTGGTTGAATCGCACCGGCATGGGCGGGCCGGTGCAGACCATCCGGTAGATTCGGGCCACCACAAGATCAAACGACGGGACAACCAGCGATGAACCAGAACGACCACGTGCATCCGAACCAGTTTGGGTTGCTGAAACAGCGCCGCTTCGCGCCGTTCTTCTGGACGCAGTTCCTCGGCGCCGGCAACGACAACCTGTTCAAGTTCGCGTTCACCGTGATGATCACGTACCAGCTTCAGGTGAGCTGGCTGCCGGCGAGCATGGCGGGCCTGGTGATCGGCGCGCTGTTCATCCTGCCCTTCCTGCTGTTCTCGGCCACCGCGGGTCAAGCCACCGACAAGTTCGACAAGACGCGCGTGATCCGCTTCGTGAAGAACCTCGAGATCGCGATCATGGCGCTCGCGGCCTTCGGCTTCTGGAGCGGCAACGTGATCGTGCTGCTGGCCTGCGTGCTGTTCATGGGGCTGCACTCCACGATCTTCGGGCCGGTCAAGTTCGCCTACCTGCCGCAGCACCTGAACGAGCGCGAGCTCACCGGCGGCAACGGCATGGTCGAGATGGGCACCTTCGTCGCGATCCTGCTGGGCCAGGTGGCAGGCGGGCTGCTCGTCGCGATCCCCGAGGTCGGCCGCCACTATGTCGCGTTCGCCTGCGTCGCGGTCGCGCTGATCGGCCGCTTCACCGCGCAGGCCGTGCCGGCCTCGCCGTCGAGCGACCCGAACCTGCGCATCAACTGGAACCCGGTCACCGAGACCTGGCGCAACCTGATGCTGGCGCGCCAGAACATCGTCGTGTTCCGTTCGCTGCTGGGCATCTCGTGGATGTGGTTCTTCGGCGCGGTGTTCCTGTCGCTGTTCCCGGCCTTCGCGAAGGACGTGCTGCACGGCGACGAGCAGGTCGCCTCGCTGCTGCTGGTGGTGTTCTCGATCGGCATCGCGACCGGTTCGCTGCTGTGCGAGATGCTCAGCAAGCGGCATGTCGAGATCGGCCTGGTGCCGCTGGGCGCGATCGGCATGAGCGTGTTCGCGATCGATCTGTACTTCGCGTCGCGCAGCCTGGCGCCCGCGGGCGAGCTGACGCTGAGCGCGTTCGTCGGCATGTCGCCGCACTGGCGCGTGATGGCCGATCTGGCGCTGCTGTCGCTGTTCGCCGGGCTTTACAGCGTGCCGATGTATGCGTTGATCCAGCTGCGCTCGCAGCCCAGCCACCGCGCGCGCATCATCGCGGCCAACAACATCCTGAACGCGCTGTTCATGATCGTCAGCTCGATCGGCGTCGGCGCGCTGCTGGCCGCGCACTTCACGATCCCGCAGGTGTTCCTGATCACCGGATTGCTGAACGCGGTGGTGGCGTTCTACATCTTCATGCTGATGCCGGAATACCTGCTGCGCTTCGTCGCGTTCATCGTCACGCGCTTCGTCTACCGCTTCAAGGTGCGCGGCGATCAGCACATCCCGACCGAAGGCGCGGCGATCCTGGTGTGCAACCACGTGAGCTTCGTCGACCCGGTGCTGCTGATGGCCGCGAGCCCGCGCCCGATCCGCTTCATCATGGACCACAACATCTTCAAGATGCCGGTGCTCGGCTGGTTCTTCAAGCTCGCGAAGGCGATCCCGATCGCGCCGCAGCGCGAAGACCCGGCCGCCTACGAGCAGGCCTTCGTGCAGGCGCGCCAGGTGCTCGCGGAAGGCGACCTCCTGTGCATCTTCCCCGAAGGCGCACTCACGCGCGACGGCGAACTCGGCGAGTTCAAGGGTGGCGTGATGAAGGTGCTGGAAACCAACCCGGTGCCGGTGATCCCGCTGGCGCTGCAGAACCTGTGGGGCTCGTTCTTCTCGCGCAAGGGCGGGGCGGCGATGAGCAAGCCGTTCCGGCGCGGCTGGTTCAGCCGCGTCGGGCTGGTGGCCGGCGATGCGCTGCCGCCTGCGGGCGTGACACCGGCGACGCTGCGCGAGCGCGTCGCGGGCTTGCTCGCCTCCTGATCCGCCGCCGATCGCCTCATCCCCCTCATCGCCCTTAGCATCGCTCCGGAGTTCACTTCGGAGCCTTGTCGGATGGCCTTGCAACTGAGCCGCGCGATGACCGCGCGCATCGTCCCGTTCGCCGCGTTCATGGCGCTGCTGATGCTGCGCGGCGCGTTGCCCGCCGGCAGCACGGATGCCATCGCCACCGACGCCGCCATCGACGCCCGCTGGGTCTACGGCATCGGCGTGCTGGTGGTCGGCGGCCTGCTCGCGTGGTTCTGGCGCGAGTACGGCGAGCTGGTGCGGCAGACCCGGCCCAGCGCCGGCGAGACCGCGGCGGCCGTCGTCGCGGGCCTCGTCGTGTTCGCGCTGTGGATCGTGCTCGACGCGCCGTGGATGCGCATCGGCGAGGCCAGCGCGACCTTCGTGCCGGTCGACGCCCAAGGCAATCTGCAGTGGCCGCTGATCGCAGTGCGCTGGATCGGCGCGACGCTGCTCGTGCCGGTGATGGAAGAACTCTTCTGGCGCTCGTTCCTGATGCGCTGGGTCCAGAGCCCGCAGTTCGAGGCGGTGCCGCCACGGCAGGTGGGCCTCAAGGCCATCGTGCTGTCGACCTTCGTGTTCATGCTCGCGCACCCGCTGTGGCTGGCCGCGGTGATCGCCGGGCTGGTCTACGCGCTGCTGTATGTGCGCACCGGCAAGCTGTGGGTGCCGATCGTCGCGCATGCGGTGACCAATGGCGCGCTCGGCATCTGGGTCGTGCGCACGCAGCAGTGGGCGTTCTGGTGATTCTTCTCAGGCGCTGCGCAGCGGCCGTTCGAATTCCGCGATCACCTGCGCGCCGAACAGCAGCAGCGTGGCCGCGATCTCCAGGCTGAGCAGCACCACGATCGCGGTCGTCAGCGAGCCGTAGACCACGCTCACCTGCGACAGCGTCGCGAAGTACCAGACCAGCGCGTGGCGCGTGATCTCCCACAGCAGCGCCGCCGTCACACCGCCGATCAGCGCGTGGCTCAGGCGCAGCCGGCCGATCGGCATCACGAGGTAGACCGAGGTCAGCACCAGGATCTCGCCCGCGAGGCCCAGCAGGTACAGCAGCGCGCCCGACACGCCGCTGAGCGCCCAGCGGTGGCCCAGCAGCTCCACATGCTGCTGCCCGATCGCCTGCAGGCTGCCGGCCACCAGCGTGACCAGCAGCATGCCCACGCCCAGCGACAGGATGTAGAGATACGGCAGGATCGCCGACACCAGGAAGTGACGGCGCCGCACCGTGGCGCGGTGCACGAAGATCACACTCATCGCGCTTTCCAGCACCGTGAACGCGAGCGAGCTGAAGAACAGCATCGTGACGAGCAGCACGCCGCCCATCACGTCGCGGTGATCGAGAAAATTCGCGAGCTCCTGAACCACCGCGCGCGACTGCCCCGGCACCAGCCATTCCAGATAGCGCTGCAGCGTCTGCAGCAATTCGCCCTGATCGACCACGTGCGAGAGCGCGATCACGATCAGGATCAGGAGCGGCACGATGGACAGCAGCGCGTAGTACGCCACCGCACCGGCCAGCAGCAGGCCCTGGTTCGCGCGAAAGCCCTTGAGCGCGCGCCACGCAAACGCGCCGGGGTGGCGCAGCACCTCGGCCGCCGGTGCCGGCAGCCTGCGCCGAGCTCGTCGCGCGGCCGCGAGCGGGCTCGACAGCGTCGCGCCATGTCGGATCGTTGACATCGCCGTTTCCTTTGGCATCGATGCTTCCAGACTAACCAGTGCCGCTCACGTCGGTAAGACGGCAGCGGCGCGACCGCGTGTCGGAGGCGTCCGACGCTGCGGCTACTCGATGCCGCGCGCGCGGTCTTCCGCGAACCGAGCGGCGAACGCGGAGAAGCCGCCGGCGTCGAGCGACTCGCGCACCTCGCGCATCAGGTTCACGTAGTAGTGCAGGTTGTGGATGCTCGCGAGCATCGGGCCCAGCATTTCGCCGCAGCGGTCGAGGTGGTGCAGATAGGCGCGCGAGAAGTTGCGGCAGGTGTGGCAGCCGCAGGTCGGGTCGAGCGGCCGCTCGTCGGTCTTGTAGCGCGCGTTGCGGATCTTCAGGTCGCCGAAGCGCGTGAACAGGTGGCCGTTGCGCGCGTTGCGGGTCGGCATCACGCAGTCGAACATGTCGACGCCGGCGCCCACGCCTTCGACCAGGTCCTCCGGCGTGCCCACGCCCATCAGGTAGCGCGGCTTGTGCGCCGGCAAGCGGTGCGGCGTGTGCGCGACGATCTTGTGCATCAGCTCCTTCGGCTCGCCAACGCTCACGCCGCCGACCGCGTAACCGGGCAGGTCGAGCTCGACCAGCGACGCGAGCGACTCCTCGCGCAGGTTCTCGAACATGCCGCCCTGCACGATGCCGAACAGCGCGTTCGGGTTCTCGCCTTTGGTGAACTCGGCCAGGCAGCGCCGCGCCCAGCGCAGGCTCAGTTCCATCGAGATGCGCGCCTCGCGTTCGGTCGTGACGTGGCCCTTGGTCTCGTACGGCGTGCACTCGTCGAACTGCATCACGATGTCGCTGTTGAGTGCGCGCTGCACCTGCATGCTGACCTCGGGCGTGAGGAAGAGCTTGTCGCCGTTCACCGGCGACGCGAATTTCACGCCCTCTTCGCTGATCTTGCGCATCTCGCCCAGCGACCAGACCTGGAAGCCGCCGCTGTCGGTGAGGATGGGCCGCTGCCATGACTCGAAGCGATGCAGCCCCCCGAACTGCGCGAGCACATCGAGCCCGGGCCGCAGCCACAGGTGGAAGGTGTTGCCCAGGATGATCTGCGCGCCCATCTCCTCGAGCGACGACGGCATCACGCCCTTCACCGTGCCGTAGGTGCCCACCGGCATGAAGACAGGCGTCTCGACCACGCCGTGGTTGAGCGTGAGGCGGCCGCGGCGGGCGTGGCCGTCGGTCTTGAGTACGTCGAAAGTCAGCATGCGCCAATTGTCGCAGTGGCTGCAGCGCGAGCGCGGCGCCCCGATAATCGACCCAGTTGGAATTCGCGAACGATCCCTGAATGAAGTTGTTGTTGGTCGACGATCACGCGCTGCTGCGTGACGGTTTGGCGCTGGTGATGGCGCAGGAATTCATCGGTCTGGAGTTGCTGCATGCGAGCACGCTGGCGCAGGCCACCGCGGCGCTGCAACGCGATCCGGACGTTCGCCTCGTGCTGCTCGATCTCGCGCTGCCCGACGGCGACGGCATCGAGGCCATGCCGCGGCTGCGCGAGTCCGCACCCTCGGCGACGCTGGTCGTGCTCTCGGCCGACGAACGCTCCGACACCGTGATGGCCGCGATCGGCGCGGGCGCCGCCGGCTACATCCCCAAGACCGCGGATGCCGAATCGATGCTGGCCGCGCTGCGCGTGGTGCTGGCCGGCGGCGTGTACCTGCCGCCCAGCGTGCTGGAGCGGCGCGCCGCAGACCGGCCCGGCAGCCGCGCCTGGTCGCCGCCGCCGCAGCGCCCCGAAGACCTCGGCTTCTCGCCGCGCCAGGCCGACGTGCTGCGCTTGCTGATCGAAGGCCAGCCCAACAAGCTGATCTCGCGCGAGCTCGACATGTCGGAGTCGACCGTGAAGACGCACCTCGCGGCGATCTTCCGCAAGCTCGACGCGAACTCGCGCACACAGGCCGTGCTGGCCGCGGCGCGGCTCGGGCTGCGGCTGGGCGCGCACCGCTGATCGGCGCCGATAGCCGTCAGTGCTGCGGCGCCACCGGCGCCGGCGCCCACGCCACCAGCAGCGCGCGCAGCTCGCTGTGATGGAAGGGCTTGTGCAGCACCTGCACGCCGCGCGCACGGAACTGCGCGAGTTCGTCCGGGCCGGTGTCGCCGGTCAGCACCAGCGCCGGGATCGCGCCGTGGCGCGCGCGCATGCTGTCGATGGCCTGCAGGCCGTTGCCGTCGGGCAGGCGGTGATCGGTGAGCAGCGCGTGCGGCGCGGTCAGCCCGCGCGCCATGCCTTGCTCGAGTTCGGCGAGCCGGCCGAACGACTCGACCTGCGCGCCCCATGCGAGCAGCCGCGCGCTCAACGCCTCGCGCACCGAAGGCTCGTCGTCCAACAGCCACAACCGGATGCCGGCCAGTGAAGGCGGCTCGGCAGTCGAGGCCACGGCCTTCGCCGCGGGGAGTGCGATCACCTCGTACGGCAGCGTGATCGAGAAGCAGCTGCCGCGGCCCGGTGTCGATTGCAGCCGCAGCGCGTGGCCGAGCAGGGCCGCGCTGCGCTTGACGATGGCCAGGCCCAGACCCAGGCCCTTGCGGCGGTCGCGTTCCGCGTTGTCGAGCTGCACGAACTCCTCGAACACGGTCTGCTGATGCGCCGCGGCGATGCCGCGCCCGGTGTCCCTGACCTGCAGCAGCACGCGGCCATCGCTGCGCCGCCGCGCGCTCACCAGCACGCCGCCGCGATCGGTGTAGCGCAACGCGTTATCGACCAGGTTCATCAGCATCTGCTGCAGCAGGACCGGGTCGGAGCGCACGCCGAGCGCGTCGCCGCGAAAGCGCAGCCGCAATCCTTTCTCGACCGCGACCGGCTGTGCGTGCAGCGCGACCGCCGCGTACAGCCCGCCGAGCCGCACCGTCTGGCGCGCGGGCGTGACGGTGCCGGAGTCCAGCCGCGAGAGATCGAGCAGCCCGCGCAGCAGGTCTTCGAGCGCGCCGACCGACTCGGTGATGCGCATCAGCATGCTCTTCAGCCGCGGGTCCTGCACGGCCTCGGTGACCAGGCCGACGAGCAGGCCGATGGTCGTGACCGGCTGGCGCAGATCGTGGCTCGCCGATGCGAGAAAGTGCGTCTTCGCGGCGAGTGCGGCCTGTGCGCGGTCATGCTCGCGCTGCAGACTCGCGGCGAGTTGCTCGCGCTCTTCGACGAGCCCGAAGATGCGTTGCATCGAGCGCCCCTGCTCGCGCACGAACGCGGCGAGAAGCGCGAACATGCCGGGCAGCATCACGCCGACCAGGATGGAGGCGGCCGTGCCGTGCAGCAGCCAGCCCAATGACAGCACCGCGCCGAGCGGCAGCGCGAACGCGAGGTACACGCGGACCTGTCCGCCCACGTTGCCCACCCCTGCCGCCGCGAGGCCCATGCACACCATCGTGAACAGGTATTGGGTTTCGCCCGGTGGCTGGTTGAACATCAGCGGCACGATCAGCGCACGCGAGACGCCCATCAGGCCGAACAGCAGCATCGCCAGGCGCTGCGCTCGGGCCAGCGCATCGGGCGCGGGCATGCCGGCATCGAGGCGGCGTTTGAGCGCGCGCATCTTCAGGGTCGTGACGAGCTGCAGGCCTTGTCGCAGCACGAACCATGCGACCGCCACTGCGGCGAGGCCGTCTCGCCAGAGCAGCCAGGCGACGAAGGCATCGACCACCGTCACCGGCAACGGGAAGCGCGCGGCCTGGCGGCTCGTGAGCTGCAGTTGTTCGGCGAGCACGCGGGGCGGCGTGCCGGGTTCCGCGTTGTGATCGATCTCGTTCATCGTGACTTCGCGGCAGAGGCCGGTCTGCGCCGGCGATCGGCAGGCAGCTTAACCGGCCTCTGCAGCACCATCACTGCTGGACCGAGAACATGAAGCGCTTCTGGCCCGGGCGCAGCAGCGCGTTGAAGCCCATGCCGCGCACCGGCAGGTTGTTCCACTCGGAGACGCTGACCACGGTCGTGCCATCGGTGCCGGTCACGGTGGCCGCAGCGCGGTAGTTGTAGCCGTTGCGCGGGTTGTTCACGAGCACGGTCTCGACGTGCTCGTCGGCGCCGCCAACGGTCTTGGCCAGGCGCGTGAAGCTGCTCGCGACGCTGTCGACGGTGGCGACCGTGTTGGTCGACTCGCTCAGCGCCGGGCCGCCCAGCCACTTGTTCGTGAACTGGATGTCCCAGCTGGTGCTGACGCGGCCGATCGCGGGCAGCTCGTTGGTGCGCTGCTTGGTGCGCACGTCCAAGCTGCCGTCGCCGTCGACGTTGACCATCATCAGGTCGCCGCTGCCCGAGCGGTAGGCGAAGATCCGGCCGCTGGCCACTGTGGCACCCGCGTCGATGGAGTCGAAGCCGCCGTCCGCGTTGGCGGCCATGCTGGGCAGGCCGCTGGCGACGGTGGTGCAGGTCGCGACGCTCCAGGTCGTGTTGTTCTGGCAGGCCGAGACATTGCTCAGCGTGCCGGTCGCGCTGAAGGTCGCGGCCACGGTGTTGCCGATGTAGCTGGCGGTGTCGCCGTCGTACTCCATGCCGAGCAGGTTCCAGCTGCCCTCGAGTTCGGCCAGCGTGTGGCTCTGCTCGGGGAAGGCGAGCACGGCCTTGTAGTTGTTCGCGGCGCTGTCGAAGTAGCGCACCACGATCACGCCAGCCGGCGACACGACGATGTCGGTCTTGGTGTTGTCGGCGCTGTAGCGGCAGGTGCCGTTCGCGGTCCAGCTGGATGTGCTGGCTTGCGCCGTGCCGAAGTCGTCGACGACCGCCAGCGTGGCGGCATCGATCGAAAGGCGGCTGGTCTGGTCGACCAGCGACCCGCCTGCGATCGGGTGCACCGCACGGTACACGCCGCTGCGCAGCGACGCGCAGTTGCTCGCCGCCGGCTTGAGCAGCAGCTCGGCCGGCAGCGACGCGTTGCCGCTGGTGGCAACCGTGACCACCGGCGTGCTCGTGGTCGAAGCCGCGGCCACGGTCGTCGTCAGGTCGGCCAGCGAGGTGCCGCTCGTCGTGAGCTTCGCTGCGAGCGCGTCGAGTGCCTGGTCGTAGGCGTTGCCGGTGGTGGTGGAGGTGGCCGGCGTCAGCGTGCCGGCGAGCACGTCGATGCTGCCGAGGTCCAGCCCGGCGGCGGCCAGCGTGGTCTTCACGGCGGCGACGGCGGTAGTGACCTTGGTGGCGGTCACCGCAGCTGCGGCGGTGGCGTCGAAGGCGCCGAAGTAGGTGTCGGGGTCGGTGCCGGTGAGGCTGGCGACGATGAGCTGCGTGACCGGGTTGATGTTGGCGGTCGCGGTGCTGCCGCTGCCGGTGGCCACCGAATACAGCGCCGGGCCGCTCGCCGGTGTCACCTTCAGCACGCAGGGCAGGCTGCCCGAGGTGATGCTGATCGTGTAGCTGCCGTCGCCGTTGGACGTGGCGGTGCCGGTGCCGCTCGCGCACTTGGCGTCGACCGCCTTGCCGCCGATTGCCGCGCCGGTGGCAGCGACGCCGTTGAGCGTCAGCACCGACGCGGGCGGCGTGACCACCGGCGGCGTGACGACCACCGGCGGCGGGGTCGAGGTGCTGTCGTCGCCGCCGCCACCACAGGCCGCGAGGATGGCGGCGCTGAGCGCCGTCGGGATCAGGAGGGAGGTCTTCATGAGGGTGTTTTCCTTGTCCAGCGATTGGATGACGAGCGGTAATGACGAGCGCCCGCAACGGGCCGGCACACGCCACCGCGAAGAGCGCAGGCGTCTGATGTGCTGGAGGTCATTCTCGAAATCGCGGCGCGGTCTGCCCATCGACCAAACGGCTGAGGTGGCGCGACGCAGATCACGCTAGACAGACCGGCTCGCGAAGCGCGCGGTGCGCCGTGCTGCGTGGCCGCTGACGAGTTCGGCGTTGATCAGCGCGCGAGCAGCATCGCGTCGCCGTAGCTGAAGAAGCGGTAACGCTCGCGGATCGCGTGCGCATACAGCGCGCGGATGTGCTCATAGCCAGCGAACGCGCTGACCAGCATCATCAGCGTGCTCTTGGGCAGGTGGAAGTTGGTGACGAGCACGTCGACCACGTTGAACGCGTAGCCCGGCGTGATGAAGATGTCGGTGTCGCGGCTGCCGCTGCGCAGCGTGCCGTCGAGCGCGGCCGATTCGAGCGCGCGCAGCGTCGTCGTGCCGACCGCGACGATCCGGCCGCCCGCGGCGCGGGTGCGGGCGATCGCCTCGACCGTGCTCGCCGGCACGTCGAACCACTCGCTGTGCATGCGGTGTTCGGAGAGCGTGTCGGTGCGCACCGGCTGGAAGGTGCCGGCGCCGACGTGCAGCGTGACGTTGGCCGTGGCGATGCCGCGCGCGGCGAGCGCATCGAGCAAGGCCGCATCGAAGTGCAGCGCGGCGGTCGGCGCGGCCACTGCGCCGGGCTTGGCCGCGAACACGGTCTGGTAGCGGCGCTCGTCGTCCGCGGTGTCGGCGTGCGTGATGTAGGGTGGCAGCGGCACGTGGCCGTGGCGCTCCAGCAGGGCGAGCGGCTCGCCGTCCAAGCGCAGGTGGAACAGCGCGTCTTCCGGCCCGGCGCGGCCCAGCACCTCGGCGTCGAAGGCTTGCGCGAAGCGCACGCGGCTGCCGGGCTTGGGCGACTTGCTCGCGCGCAGGTGCGCGAGCACTTCATGGCCGGGCAGCACGCGCTCGACCAGCGCCTCGACGCTGCCGCCGGTGGCCTTCACGCCGAGCAACCGTGCCTTGATCACGCGCGTGTCGTTGAACACCAGCAGATCGCCGGGTTGCAGCAGCGCGGGCAGCTCGCGGAAGGTTCGGTCGATTGGCGCGGCGCCGCGGCCATCGAGCAGGCGCGAGGCGCTGCGTTCGGCCGCGGGGTGCTGCGCGATCAGTTCGGGCGGGAGGACGAAATCGAAATCGCCCAGCGTGTAGGTGCGTGTCATCGGAGGCTGTACCGGCCTGTGGGCGCCGCATTGTTCCACGACCGCGGGCTGCGACGAGAATGCTCGCCATGCCCGATCCGGACCAGCGCGCCAGCGCGCCCGCTCCTGCCAAGTCCGCACCGCAGCGCGCGCTCGAGAAGCTCGGCCTGCGGCGGCCCATCGACCTCGCGCTGCACATCCCCATGCGCTACGAGGACGAGACGCGACTCACGACGATCGAGGCGCTGCGCGACGGCGTCACCGCGCAGGTCGAGGGCGTGGTCACCGATTGCGAGGTGCAGATCCGCGGCCGGCGCCAGCTCGTCGTGCGCCTGCACGACGGCCGCGACGACCTGGTGCTGCGCTTCCTGCACTTCTACCCATCGCATCAGAAGGCGCTCGCGATCGGCACGCGCGTGCGCGTGCGCGGCGAGGCGCGCGGCGGCTTCTTCGGGCTGGAGATGGTGCACCCGGCGTTTCGCGCGGTCGACGAACACACGCCGTTGCCGACCGCGCTGACGCCGGTCTACCCGACCAGCGCGCAACTGCCGCAGGCCTATCTGCGCAAGGCCGTCGCGGCGGGTCTGGCGCGCGCCGATCTGTCCGAGCTGCTGCCACCCGACGTGGTCCCGCGCGGCATGGCGAGCCTGCGCGAGGCGCTGACGCTGCTGCACCACCCGCCGGCCGGCGCCGCCATCGCGGCGATCGAGGACCGCAGCCACCCGGCCTGGCAGCGCTTGAAGTTCGAGGAGCTGCTCGCGCAGCAGCTCTCGCAACTGCAGGCCAAGCGCGAACGCGAGCTGCAGCGCGCGCCGCGCTTTCGCGTGGTGATCGGCGGCCTGCAGGAGCAGTTGCTCGCGGCGCTGCCGTTCGCGCTGACCGCGCCGCAGCGCCGCGTCGTCGACGAGATCGTGCGCGACCTGCAACGCGAGGTACCGATGCACCGCCTGCTGCAAGGCGATGTGGGTTCCGGCAAGACCGTGGTGGCCGCGCTCGCGGCGGCGGTCGCGATCCACGCTGGCTGGCAGTGCGCGTTGATGGCGCCGACCGAAATCCTCGCCGAGCAGCACCTGCGCAAGCTCGTCGGCTGGCTCGCGCCGCTCGGCATCACGGTCGCGTGGCTGAGCGGCAGCCGCAAGGGCAAGGCGCGCGAGAAGATGCTGGCGCAGGTCGCCTCGGGCGAAGCGATGCTGGTGGTCGGCACGCACGCGGTGATCCAGGACCAGGTGCAGTTCAAGCGGCTCGGCCTCGCGATCGTCGACGAGCAGCACCGCTTCGGCGTGCAGCAGCGGCTGGCCTTGCGCGCCAAGCTTGGCGCGCATTCGGAGGCCGACGCCAAGCTTGGCGCGCATTCGGAAGCCGACGCCAAGCTTGGCACGCAATCAGACGGTGACGCCAAACTTGGCGCGCATCCAGAAGCGGTCGAGAAGGGCGCGAGTGCCGCGATCGAACCGCACACGCTGATGATGAGCGCCACGCCGATCCCGCGCACGCTCGCGATGACGCTGTTCGCCGACCTCGACGTGAGCACCATCGACGAGCTCCCGCCCGGCCGCACGCCGGTCGTCACCAAGCTGTTCGCCGATGGCAAGCGCGAGGCCGTGATCGCGCGCATCCGCGATGCAGTGGCGCAGGGGCAGCAGGTGTACTGGGTCTGCCCGCTGGTCGAAGAATCCGAGACGCTGGACCTGCAGAACGCGACCGCCACCCACCAGCACCTCGCCGAGGCCTTGCCCGACCACGCGGTGGGCTTGCTGCACGGCCGCATGAAGGCCGCCGACAAGGCCGCGGTGATGGCCGAGTTCAGCGAAGGCCGGATGAGCGTGCTGGTGGCCACCACGGTGATCGAGGTCGGCGTCGATGTGCCGAACGCGTCGCTGATGGTGATCGAGCATGCCGAGCGTTTCGGGCTGTCTCAGCTGCATCAGTTGCGCGGGCGCGTCGGCCGTGGTGCGGTCGCGAGCGTGTGCGTGCTGCTGTACACCGCGCCGCTCTCGGACAGCGGCAAGGCGCGCGTGAAGGCGATGCTGGAGACGGCCGACGGCTTCGAGATCGCGCGCCGCGACCTGGAGATCCGCGGCCCCGGCGAGTTCCTCGGCGCGCGCCAGTCCGGCGCGCCGCTGCTGCGCTTCGCCGACCTCACGCTCGACGAGGCGCTGGTGCACCAGGCGCGCGCCGCGGCGACGGTGCTGCTCGAGCGCCATCCGCAGTTGGCGATCGATCATGTGACGCGGTGGCTGGGCGGGCGGTCGGACTATCTCAAGGCTTGAGGCCCGCTCCGCCCATCGAGCGCATTCAAGATCCGAAGTGCATCTGGTACTTCGAGCCGTCTGACAAGAGACACGCGCCCGTGCCGGCGCTTGGCCCCGTCATCAGGTACTCGCACTGCGCGTTCACGCCCTTCGCGCCGTACGCGTTGGCGATGCCGCGCCGGCCGCTGTAGGCGCGCTGGGTGTAGCCGAGCACCTCGTTGTGGATGCGGCCGAACGATGCATAGTTCGAGTCGACCAGCGTCGATTCGCCGGTCAGCGTGTCGCCGAGATAGGGCACGCTGAAGACGCCGTGGCCGGCGTTGTTGTCGACCACGATCGCGTTGATCAGACCGGCCTTGTTGGCCTGCGCGTTGACCGGGTAGAGGCGCACGCTCAGCGTCGTGGGCGGCGCGGGTGCCGCGGCGGGCGGCGGCGTGACGATGGTGACCGTGCCCTGCGAATCGCGCGCCACCGGCGTCGGGTAGTTCGGATAGGCCTGGCCGGTGCGCGGGTCGATCGGCACCACGTAGCAAGCGGTGAGGCTGGCGCAGGCCAGCACGGCCACCGTCAGCAGCGACTTGTTCATGCGATCTCTTTCGATGCGCGGCACATGCCGCGAGCGAAGAATCGGTGCCGCGGGCGCGGCGGGCAAGCGCCGTCTGCAGAGGTATCGACGCGCGATGCCGGCAGCACCGCTGCGCGCGCCGCGCTATCCTCTGGCGCCATGACGCTCACCGAACTCCGCTACATCGTCGCCGTGGCCCGCGAGAAGCATTTCGGGCGTGCGGCCGAGGCCTGCTTCGTGTCGCAGCCGACGCTGAGCGTGTCGATCAAGAAGCTGGAAGAAGAGCTCGACGTGAAGATCTTCGAGCGCGGCGTCAACGAGGTCAGCGTCACGCCGCTGGGCGACGAGATCGTGCGCCAGGCGCAGTCGGTGATCGAGCAGGCCGCAGCGATCAGGGAGATCGCCAAGCGCGGCAAGGACCCGGTCTCGGGCCCGCTGCGTCTGGGCGTGATCTACACGATCGGCCCGTACCTGCTGCCCGACCTCGTGCGGCACGCGATTGAACTCGTGCCGCAGATGCCGCTGATGCTGCAGGAGAACTTCACCGCCAAGCTGCTGGAGATGCTGCGCACCGGTGAACTCGACTGCGCGATCATGGCCGAGCCCTTCCCCGACACCGGCCTCGCGGTCGCGCCGCTCTACGACGAGCCCTTCATGGCCGCGGTGCCCAAGACGCACCCGCTGGCCAAGCGCAAGAGCATCACGACCGACGAGCTCAAGAGCGAGACCATGCTGCTGCTCGGCACCGGCCACTGCTTTCGGGACCATGTGCTCGAGGTCTGCCCCGAGTACGCGCGCTTCGCGAGTTCGGACTCGGGCAGCGACAAGGGCGTGGGCATACGCAACAGCTTCGAGGGCTCGTCGCTGGAGACCATCAAGTACATGGTCGCCTCCGGCATGGGCGTGACCGTGGTGCCGCAGCTCAGCGTGCCCGACGACGCGCAGCCGCACATCAAGTACATCCCTTTCGCCAAGCCCGCACCGACGCGCCGCGTCGTGCTGGCGTGGCGCCGCACCTTCACGCGCTACGAGGCGATCGCGGCGTTGCGCAACGCGATCTACGCGTGCGCGTTGCCGGGGGTGAAGCGGCTGTCCTGAGGCGCTCGCTTCAAGAACGGCGTCACGGCCGGTAGCCGTCCGTCAGGGTGTTCAGGAACGCGATCAGGTCGCGGATCTCGCCGGCGTTCAGTGCGTCCGCACCGCCGGCCGCTGCGCCGAACGGTGCATCGGTGTTGACGTTCTCGCGCAGGGCTTTGGGCAGATCGTCGAACTTGTCGGGCTGGCCTTTGCGGCGCGGATACCACTTGCCCGGCTGGCTGTCGCGCTGCGCGTAGAACTGCACCACCTGCTCCAGCGTGTGCATCGCGCCGTTGTGGAAGAACACGGTGCGCGTCGCGGTGTTGCGCAACGACGGCGTGCGAAAGCGGCCGCAGTAGTCGGTGTGGTCCGCGAGGTCGGTGCGGGTCGGGCCGCACAGGCCCATGTCGCGGTAGCCGGCGTTGCGGTTGGCCGGGATCGCGGCGTTGCGCGGCACGCCGAGCGCGATGAAGCCGAAGTCGGTGAAGCTCGGCAGCGCGCCGCCCTTCACGGCGCTCGGATGGCAGGCCATGCAGTTGCCCTTGGCCGGGTTGTTGAAGAGCGCCATGCCGCGCTCTTCCTGCGTCGACAGCTTGGCCTTGCCACGCAGGAAGGCGTCGAACTTGCTGTCGTACGGATAGAAGTCGGCCGGGCTTTGCTGGAACACTTCGAGCGCCATCACCACGCCCTTGAACGCGAGCGCGGGCGTGTCGAGCACCTTGTCGCCGAAAGCGCTGCGGAAGGCCGCGGCATTCGGCCCGCGTGCCACGCGCCGCACTACGTCGCCCTCGTTCGCGTTCGCCATCTCGAACGGTGAGAGCAGCGGGATCGCGGCCTGCTCGTGCACCGAGGCGGCGCGGCCGTCCCAGTTGTGACCGCCGGCGGGGCCCTGGTCTTCGCTGTCGTTGCCGTCGCTGTCGAAGAAGTGCTCGGTGAACGCCGGCACGTTCTGCAGGTAGCGCAGCGACGGCACCGCGCGCACGCCCGCGAGCTTCATCGTCGGGCCGGCGAGCTGCACGGCGCGGTCGTTCGGCGGCCCGAAGGCGTGCGCCGGATCGTGGCAGCTCGCGCACGAGGTCTTGCCGGATGCCGACAGGCTCGCGTCCATGAACAGCGCGCGGCCCAGCGTGGTGAGCGCGGCGACCGACGGCTTCTTCTCGAACTGCGTGGTGTAGAAGCCCGCCGGCTCGGCGCCGACCAGCGTGGCGAACAGGGCCGCGGCGAGGCCGGCCAGGAGTTGTCGTTGCATGCGCGCGATGGTGGCGCGCGCGCATGTCACGCGTGTGACCTCGGGCCGACACGACGCTGTCACACGGCACTCCCAGCATGGTTCGTTTCCCGAACAACAAAAGGATCTCTCGATGAAGCTCTTGCACCCGGCGGTTCCCTTCACCCTTGCGCTCGCGACCGGCCTCACGGCCTGCGGCGGCAGCGATGACCCGGACCCCGTCAACAACGTCCAGAACGTCGTCGTGATCTACGGCGAGAACCGCTCGTTCGACAACCTGTACGGCGACTTCCCCGGCGCGCACGGCCTGAGCGAAGTGGTCGACGGCACCGGCAAGGTCACCGCCGCCTACGTGCCGCAGAAGGACCGCGACGGCACCACGGTGCTGACCACGCTGCCGGCCACCTGGGGCGGCGTGACCGCGGCCGGCGTCACGCCGGTCGTGACGCAGGCGCAGAGCCTGGGCCTCGCGAACGCACCGTTCTCGATCGAGAGCGCGTTCACCGCGAACTCTGGCGCGACGCTCAGCGCCAGCACCGTGACGCGCGATCTGTATCACCGCTTCTTCGAGAACCAGATGCAGGCCAACGGCGGCAAGAACGACATGTATGCCGCATGGGCCGACGCGGGCGGCCTGACGATGGGCCACTTCACGACGGGCAAGTCGGCGCTGTATGCGCTGGCGCAGCAGTACACGCTGGCCGACAACTTCTTCCAGGGCGCGTGGGGCGGTTCGTTCCTGAACCACCAGTACCTGATCTGCGCATGCGCGCCGGAGTACCCGAACGCCGACACCGCGGCCGCGAAGCCGACCATCGCCAAGCTCGACACCGACAGCGCCGGCAACTACCTGCCGCGCCTGACGACCGCTGCGGCCTCGCCCGCGTCGGCACTCACCGGCCCCGCGCAGTTCGTGCTGAGCGGCAACATCACGCCGGCCAACTACTTCGGCGACAACAAGTTCTACGCGGTGAACACGATGCAGGCGCCGTTCCAGCCGAGCGGCAACGCGCCTGCCGTGGGCGCCACCGGCTCGGGCCTGCTGTATGCCGACACCACCAAGGCGACGACGCTGCCGGCGCAGACCGCCGCCAACATCGGCGACCTGCTCACCACCAAGGGCGTGAGCTGGAAGTGGTACGCCGGCGCGTGGAACACCGCGCTGGCCGACGGCACGCAGGCATCGACCGTGCCGCGCACCGCGATCTACACGCCGTCCGCACCGCAGGGCGCGCCGGACTTCCAGCCGCATCACCAGCCGTTCAACTACTACGCCGCGTTCGATCCGGCCACGCACGCCGCCGACCGCACGTCGCACCTGCAGGACTACACGAACCTGGTCGCCGACGCGGCCGCCGGCACGCTGCCGGCCGTGTCGTTCTTCAAGCCGCAGGGCAACCTGAACCAGCACGAGGGCTACGCCAACATCGCCGACGGCGACGCGCACATCGCCGACCTGGTGGCCAAGCTGCAGGCCAGCCCGCAGTGGAAGAACATGCTGATCGTCATCACCTACGACGAGTTCGGCGGCGTCTACGACCACGTCTCGCCGCCCAAGGGCGACAAGATCGGCCCGGGCACGCGCATTCCTGCGATCATCATCTCGCCGCTCGCGAAGAAGGGCTACGTGGATCACACGCAGTACGACACCGCGTCGGTGCTGCGCTTCATCACGCGCCGCTGGGGCCTGAGCACGCTGCCTGGACTGGCGGCGCGCGATGCGGCGCTGAAGACCAACGGCGCGCCGGCGATGGGCGACCTGAGCACCGCGCTGCAGTGAGCGGTGCGATCTGACGTGATGTGATGTGAGGACGCGGCGAGCGTGTCGGGCTCAGCCCGGCCGCTCGCCGTCGAACGCGCGCTGCAACAGCGCGCGCACCGCGACCCGGTCCAGCGGCCGCGGGTTCGGATAAGGGCTTTGCACCGCGAGTTCGGCCGCGCGGTCGAGATCGGCGGCCTGCATGCCGATGGCGCGCAGCGAGGTTGGCGCGCCGTGCCGTGCGGCCAGATCGAACAGACCCGTGGCGGCATCGTTCGCATCGAGTGCGGCGGCGATGCGCGCCATTGCATGCGGGGCGGCACTCGCGTTGTAGGCCATCGCGTGAGGCAGGATCACGGTGTGCAGTTCGGCGTGCGGCAGGTTGAACGCGCCGCCCAGCGTGTGGCACAGCTTGTGGTGCAGCCCGACCGTGATGCTGCCCATCACGATGCCGCACAGCCACGCGCCGGCGAGCGCATCGCCGCGTGCGGCGAGCTCGCGTGGGTCGCTCTGCAGCCGCGGCAGCGCCTGCGCACAGGCGCGGATGCCTCGCTCGGCGAGCAGTTCGATGACCGGGTTCGCGTCGGGTGCGTACAGGCCCTCGGCCGCGTGCGCGATCGCGTTGATCGCACTGACCACGCTGATCGCGAACGGCAGGTCGCGCGAGAGTGCGGGGTCGTAGATCACGCAGCGCGGCAGCACGCGCGGGTCGCGGCCGGTGCGCTTCGCGCCGGCTTCGGTGAGGCCGTAGACGGTGGTCATCTCGCTGCCGGCGTAGGTGGTCGGCACGGCGATCACCGGCAGGCCGCTGTCGAGCGCGATCGCCTTGCCCAGGCCGGTGGTCGAGCCGCCGCCGATCGCGATCGCGCAGTCGGCACCGAGGCGGCGCGCCTCTTCGCAGGCGGCGCGCGCGGTCTCGACCGGCACGTGCATCACGGCGCGTGCGAACACGCCGGCCGTGCGCGCGCCCAGCAGTTCGGCCACGCGTTGCGCCATGGCCGCCTGGCCGGGTGTGGCGAGCACCAGCGCACGCGCGACGCCGAGCCGATCCATCTCGGCCGGCAGCTGCGCCAGCGAACCGGCGCCGAACACGACGCGCGGCAGCCGGGTGTCGAAGACGAAGTCGAGCATCGCGGTTGCCTCAGCCGGGCGCGAAGCCGGCCTTCTGCGGCCACAGGTTGGCAAACGCGTGGAACTGGCTCGTGGCATACAGCCCGGCGCGCGTGAACGGCTCCTGCTGCAGCCAGGCCTGCGCCGCAGCGCGGTCGGCGAAGTCGATCACGAGCAGGCTGCCGAGCATGGTCTGGCCGTCTTCGGCGAGCAGCGGGCCGGCGAACGCGATCTGCTGCGCGACTTGCGCGAGGTAGTCCTTGTGCGCGGGCCGCACGCGCGCGCGCAGGTCGCCGGCGTCCGCGCGGTCGACGAGGTGGAAGGCGAACAGCATGGCGGTCTGTCGTTTGGTCAACGGTGCCTTCAGCCGTGACGTGCGCGCAGCACCTTCGCGGCCGCGACCATCGCGCTGAGCTTGCCGATGGCCGTTTCGCGCGGCAGATACTTCATGCCGCAGTCGGGCGCGAGGATCACGTTCTCGGGCTTCACGTACGGCAGTGCGCGTTCGATGCGCTGCACGATGGTGTCGACCGATTCGACCGCCGGGTCGGCCAGATCGATGCAGCCCACCATCACGCGCTTGCCATCGAGCGCCGCGAGCGCGGAGCAGTCGAGGTGCGATTGCGCGGTCTCGATCGAGACCTGGCGGCAACTGCATTGCGCGAGTTCGGGCAGGAACGAGTAGCCGCTCGGCCGCTCGTGGATGATGGCCGCGTAGCCGAAGCAGATGTGCACCGCGGTCGTGCCGGTCACGCCGTCGAGCGCGCGGTTCAGCGCCCGCAGGCCGTACTGCCGCGCCTTCTCGGGCCGCGCCTGCATGTAGGGCTCGTCGATCTGGACCACGTCGGCGCCGGCCGCGAACAAGTCCTTGATCTCGGCGTTGACGGCGTCCGCGTAGTCCATCGCGGCTTCTTCTTCGGTGGCGTAGAAATCGTTCTGCGCCTGTTGCAGCATCGTGAACGGGCCGGGCACGGTGATCTTGACCATGCGCGTGGTGTTGGCGCGCAGGAACTTCAGGTCGTCGACCTCGACCGCATGCCGGCGGCGAATCTTGCCGACGATGCGCGGTACCGGGTTCGGGTGGCCGGAGCGATCGAGCGCAGTGCCGGGGTTGTCGAGGTCGACGCCGTCCAGCGCGGTGGCGAAGCGGTTCGAGTAGCTCTCGCGCCGGATCTCGCCGTCGCTGACGATGTCCAGGCCGGCTTCTTCCTGCGCGCGGATCGCGATCAGCGTCGCGTCGTCCTGCGCCTGTTCGAGGTACTGCGGCGGGATGCGCCAGAGTTCCTTCGCGCGCGTGCGCGGCGGGAAGCGGCCGGCGAGCTTGGCGCGGTCGATCAGCCAGTCGGGCTGCGGGAAGCTGCCGACGATGGTGGTGGGGAACAGCATGTTGTTGTCTCCTTCTGGTTTCAGACGCCGGATCACACGCCGAGGTAGGCGCGCTGTATCTCCGGGCGGGCGAGCAGTTCGGCGGGCGCGCCTTCGGCGACGATGCGGCCTTCTTCGAGCACATAGGCGCGGGTCGAAACCTGCATCGCCATCACGACGTTCTGCTCGACCATCAGCACCGACACGCCGCGCGCGTTGATGCGGCGGATCGCGGCGAACATGTCGTGCACGATCAGCGGCGACAGGCCCAGCGAGGGTTCGTCGAGCAGCAGCAGCCGCGGCCGCGCCATCAGCGCGCGCGCGATCGCGACCATCTGCTGCTGGCCGCCCGAGAGTTCGCCGGCGGCGCTCGCGAGCTTCTGCTTCAGCGCGGGGAAGAGCTCGAGAGCGGCGTCGAGCGAGGCCTGGCGGTGCTGTTTTGCCGCCGGCAGGTAGCTGCCGAGCTCGAGGTTCTCCAGCACCGTCATGCCGGTGAACAGGCGCCGGCCTTCGGGCACGACGGCGATGCCGGCCTCGCAGAACTGGTGCGGCGCGAGCGCGGTGATGTCGCGGCCCTCGAACACGAGCCGGCCGGCACGCGCGCGCAGGATGCCGGCGATGGTGTTGATCAGCGTCGTCTTGCCGGCGCCGTTCGGGCCGACCACGCACAGCAGCTCGCCGGCGCGCACCTCGAGCGACACGCCCCACAGCGCGCGCGCCGCGCCGTAGGCGACTTGCAGGTCGCGGACTTCAAGCATGGGCGGGCGCCTCCTGGTGCGGTTGGCCGAGGTAGGCGGTCATCACCTCGGGGCGCTGCATCACGTCGGCCGCGCTGCCTTCGGCGAGCAGCTCGCCGTGGTTGAAGACGACGATGCGATCGGTGAGGGCCATCACCGCGCGCATCACATGCTCGACGAACACGATGGTCGAGCCCTGGTCGCGGATGCGCCGGATCAGCGCCACCGCATCGTCGATCTCGCTCGGCGTGAGGCCGCACAACACCTCGTCGAGCAGCACCAGGCGCGGCCGCGAGGCGAGCGCGCGCGCGAGTTCGAGGAACTTGCGCTGGTGCAGGTTGAGGTCGTCGGGCCGCGCGCCGGCCTTCGCCGACAGGCCGGTGAATTCGAGCCAGGTCATCGCCTGCGTCCTGGCCGCGCCCACATCGCGAACCGCGCCGCCGAACATGGTGGCG
>Ga0307510_10001087_pt1 | contig 28943 bp, 16 predicted proteins | sample 12_EM_MG_FD_207224 | JGI IMG/M metagenome (GOLD analysis project Ga0307510, IMG submission 207224) | Populus trichocarpa ectomycorrhiza microbial communities from riparian zone in the Pacific Northwest, United States - 12_EM | ecosystem: Host-associated > Plants > Roots > Unclassified | place... | reverse complement strand
TGAGAAAAAAGGCTGTCTCCTTCGTCTTGCAAGAGCAGATTGATTAGATATATTTTAGTGGACAACAGGGACGAGCATGATTTTACCTAGGAGATGCATAACAGTGGGATTCTTGCATGGTCTTTGAAAATAGAAAAGACGATTGCAGGAAATCTCAAAAGTGAGATGCAAAGAAGAGTATAAGGGAATAGTATATATATATCTTCAATATCTAGGTGAATTTCTTACTACAACAGTTGTTAATTATGTTGAACAAGAATATGCTCAGACTTCTTATCATTATCTCCTTCAAACAGTACTGATCATTCTATTCTAATCAACTGGAGTTCGTCATTGAATATTTCCCATGGATTGATTGGTGCAATATTAAAAGTACTGGTATAACAAATTAACGAAAAGCATAATAATTTCTTAAGACTCCGAGCTAAAAGTCGAAGTGACACTATATGCATAATAAATCTCATTTCCAAATCAACACAAGAATTTTGAAGGGGTTGACGGAATCGGATATTTGTTCAATTTCTTATTGATCTTTATAAATTTGGTCTTGATTATCATAAAAATAAAATAAAATCAACATTAGAATTATTAATTAACCTTTTCATTCATTAATTAGAATTACAAGTATAACTTGGTCTCTATATTTTTAAAATCCATTAAGTTAGTCCCTCCTGTTAAAAATAAACCTTCATAATTAATCCTTTTAATTTCATCTCGTTTATAACTTAGTTTCTCCTTTGGTTAATTCTTGCCACTTTAGTTACGGATTGAATGAGTGGATGCTATAATCAGCATAGTGAGCTCTCGTAAGTAAATTTATCTGTAATATCTTTTTGTGTATTTGATATATACATGATATTTTTTAAAGATATTTTTTATTTAAAAATATATTTAAATAGTTTTTATTTTTTATTTTTTTAACATATATACATTAAAATCATAAAAAAAACATTAAAAATATCAATTTTCCAACTAAACATACTTTTAAAGCACAATTCTAAATCAAATAAATAAATTATGCCGATGTATGCACAGTAAATAATATTCCACCGTGCTCCAAACATATGCAAAGGAATAATTAGGTAGTTTTATGATTGAAAATTACTTGGGAGTGGGGGTGTATATATATATATACATCTCCACTCCCAATTCTACCCCCCTTCCAAAGTGTCTCCCTCCCAACCCAATCCAGAAAAGAAAAAAAAAAATGGGGGGGAATTCCAATATATCTACCATCATTTTAAATGTGCCAATCGATGGATTTCAAATCCATTGCTGTAAATGGTTGTCCTTTTAACTTTCAGATTCATGATAGTTACCAGCATTGCTTTTCTTGTTTGACCAATTAATTTGTCTGTGACAACATTAGTAAGTTCACTCTGCACACAGGACAAATCAATCGGAATGTTTTAGATAAAGCTTCCTAGAATGGATTGGTTCAATCACCACCCACTCTTCTTGCATCATCATGTTTCTAACGTTTAGGGAAAAAACCAGCCTTCAACAAAGGATAAAGACAAGTCTCTTAGATTTATTTCTTCTTCTTCTTCTTCTTCTTTTTAGTGAAAGGAACCTTCCGGGTTCTTAAGCACTCAACACACGTCTCGATGCTTCACAATCGCCATTAAGATAACTGAATTTAATTAAGAATGGATAATTTTCTTGCATTAAGGTGATGGTTATCATTCCAAGCACATGACCATCTCACATGTTCACCAAAAACGTGGTGACGGGCATGATTCTCACCACCTTCACCAATAATTGGTGGAACACGAAGTAATATAATGTTTATTATTTGGAACGGCTACTCTAGGGACAAAGATTTTGCTTCACCATTTAACTAAAAAGAAGAGATATTGTAGCCATCATCTTCTCCACCCCGAAAATCGGCTAATAGGCATAAGTAATTATGCCTATGATAACCACTTGTCCAAATTCTTGATTGACAAGTTGTAATTAGCGCCGGATTATGGTATAAATGATTAATCGTAGAAGTCTTTCAGGTGATTGGTTTATGAAATTCTTGGGAAAATGCACGCCAGACTTCTTATCGTAGAAGTCTTTCATGTGATTGGTGTATATAGAACTTGTATATATCGATTCCCACTTTGGTTTTAATAAAAAAGTTTATCTGCCATTAATTTCATCATCATATAATCATCAGCATGATCTGATTGTAATATATTGCACATGATAAAAGACAAAGTCATCTGATGTATCAATAATTGCGACCATAAATATATATGGATCATTATATGTATGCATGTATGGATATAGATAGATCGTCAAGAAAAAAAGCATACAGTACATGCATCTTGCTGCTATTCATGGAGAGAATGTGAGTGAATATATATATATATATATATTTGCTAGAAAAAGAATTCCCCGCTGAAACTGATCAAGAGTGCCACGTCAGAACCCGCCTCCACTACTATAAATATACGGGGGGAGCTAGAGATTACATAGGCCTAAGTGACATATTCGAGAAAACACATATTGTGAGAACTTTTGAGCTCCATAGCTCAGTAGTCTCTATTACATTGCTAGCTAACACAAATTTGTTTTCCCACCATGTCACTAAGAATAGCTGCGGACAATTTCCCAACGTTGCCGGTCGGCGAGATGGAGAATTTTGTGGTGGTGAGAGAGTATGATGAAGGGAGAGACAAGGTGGCTGTGGAGGAAATGGAAAGAAGTTGTGAGGTTGGCCAAAGGGGAAAGCATTCACTGGTTACTGACCTTATGGGTGATCCAATTTGCCGAGTTCGCCGTTTTCCATCTCATGTCATGCTAGTAAGTAGTAATTCATCAATTCTCATTAGTCCCACTTCTTTTTTTCCTTTTTACATGACACTCAAGTTTGTGAAAAGAGAAACGTACACAAATTATTCCCTGTTGCATGATCACATAATCTGTAGGTCAAGATTTAAGCAACAAAAATCAAGTTTGAATGTGTGTGTGACTTAATGGTGTATTTCTGAAGAGGAAGGAAGAGGCTTGCATTGTGGTTATATAGGCATTGCCTTTTTTCTTTTTTTCCATTCTGTAGTGACAAAAGTCATGTTTATATCATTAAAACAGGTTGCTGAATGTGGTGATGGAGGAGAGATAGTAGGGGTGATAAGAGCCTGTGTAAATACTGTGAGGACAAGAGAAAGTTCAGGCTATGTAAAGCTGGCTTATATTCTGGGATTAAGGGTTTCTCCTTCTCACAGGTCACTCTCTTTCTCTCTCAAGAAATTGTTTTATATACCTCTTTGTTTTTCGCAATCATTTGCGTTTAATTGGCCCTCTTCCGTTACTTGATTAGAGCAGCATAAGAAGTGCAATCAAACAAACGTTACTTTCACAAGATTTAAGTGTCCTTTTGGTGGTTATGGTGAGCACAAAGTGCTCCATGGAAAGGGCAAAACTATCACCAGAAAACCTTTCTTTTGGTGTGTGGGTTCTCCTTAGCCACTGCACCTGACTAATCCGCAGCCCTACTTTGTGAAATTTAACAGTTTCTTTCTCGAATTACTTTTGTGGGTTTCTACGAACCATTCCCACCCCACAAAACACGATTAGATTCGACTATAAAGAGAGAACATTTGTTCCTCGTATCATGGAATGAGGCAAATGCAAGCTAGCCTGGCATTGACACATGTATCCAATGCAAAGACTTCCTTTATCTTAGAAAAAAGCTTTAAGACAATTAGATTTCTTGTTTGTTTCCACTTTGTGACCAATTAAAATTACTTTACTCGACATAATATATATATGGTCCACCACTAATGTCGATATATCCACTTCCTTCCATACAATATAATAATAGTTTTGATTAATTTACAAGCATATGCCATTAATATGCCTAATTTATTACTTGGGCAAAAGCTTAGATGATCACAAATTCTCTTTTTTTTAAATCTATAATGGTCCTTGTCATCTTCAAAAATGTTCCCTACTTTTGCTTAAACGAACCCACCTTACCTTTTATGCTCACATTGGACAAAAACCAACAAACAATTATATCACGCTTTTATATATTTTCTTAATTAATTCTTAGTATTCGGCAATGTTGCAGGAGGCTTGGCATTGGCACAAAATTGGTTCAAGAAATCGAAGAATGGTGCAAGCAAAAAGGTGCAGAGTACTCATACATGGCCACAGATTGCTCCAATGAACCTTCTATCAATTTGTTTACCAGGAAATGCTTTTACACGAAATTTAGAACTCTTACCATGCTAGTGCAACCGGTTCATGCCCATTACAAGCCATTAGGCTCCGGCATTGCCATAATTCAACTCCCTCCGAAACTTGCCGAAGCAATTTATTGTCGAGTGTTTGCCGATGCAGAATTTTTCCCAAAAGATATTTGCACGATTTTGTCTAGTAAGCTAAATTTGGGCACATTCATGGCCGTGCCCAAAAAAGCTCTCCCTAAGTGGGATCCAAAAACAGGAATTCTGCCCTCAAGTTTTGCCTTGCTGAGTGTGTGGAACACCAAGGAAGTGTTCAAATTACAAGTGAAGGGAGTGTCCAAATTAACGTATGCATGTTGCACAGGTACTAGGTTGTTAGATGCTTGGATGCCATGGCTAAGGTTGCCTTCATTTCCTGATGTATTTAGACAATTTGGTGTTTATTTCTTGTATGGACTACACATGGAAGGTAAAAACGCATCGAGGCTCATGAAGGCTCTATGTGCATTTGCACATAATATGGCTAGAGATGATGATGGGTGTGGGGCCGTGGTGGCTGAGGTGGCCCAGAGGGACCCAGTTAGGGAGGTGATCCCACATTGGAGGAGATTTTCATGGGCTGAAGATTTGTGGTGCATCAAGAAGCTTGCTGATGAAAAACTAGACGACGTTGATCGAAGATGTGGACAGTCTGATTGGATGAAACATGGATCTTCTTCACCGGTCATTTTTGTTGACCCCCGTGATATTTGACCATGCTCTTTGTAACAATCTTATACATCAAAATATGAAAAATGTTTATAGCCATTTTGGACCTTTTTCTTTCTAATCGTAAGAAAAAACTTCCCAGCCATTAACCAAATCCTATTCATTTCAATTTTAATTCTACGTACATTCTTGAGAGAGAGAGAGAGAGAGAGAGAGAAGAAGGACTCTATTTTTGTTGAGCTTCAATTTTCTTTTGTGATGGGTATAGTTGAATCTTATAAAGTCTGAGCTTCAATAGCGTGAACTTGATTGATGGTCGAGCTATTCTCGAAGCTAAGCTAATTTTTTTTAATATAAAAAATAGATACTCAAGCTACCATAATAATGTGTACAAGTAACAAAAATATAAAACTCTAGTTATTGATTTAATCGAGTTTAATCAAAATTGATTAATTTAATAATATAAATAAAAAAAGATAATGCATGATAACAAATAAACCAAATCAAAAAAAAAAAATGACAATGATTAACTATGTAAAATGAATGTTTTCCAATATAATGGAAAGGTCCCCCTATATTCTTAAAATACCTCCATGATCTTATTTGATAACAAAAAAAATTAAATAAGAATGCAATAATCTAATAATTTTTTTTAAAAAATCAAAATTCAATTTTCAACAAATTAAATGTTGAATGATTTTTTTTTAAAAAAAAAGGACAAGAAAAACCCGCCTAAGTCTGCCCAAGTCAATTTGCCATATATGCGTCTTAGTCGTGAGATTGAAATAATCTCGTAGAAAACAAAATAAATAAAACTACAAATTCAAAAATGATCCAAAACAAAAAAAAAAAAGAAATGAATGAAAATCAAATTTGACATAAAAATAAAAAAAATAAAATATCAAGGATAAAAAAAAACATTTAAGAAAAAGATCCAAACAAAACAAATAACAAAAAAATAAGGACCACATTTTATATAAAAACTAAACAAAACCAAATGTGTGAGGGATAAATTTGAAAAATAAAATCAATTAAAAAAAATTTAAATCAAAACAAATAGCAATTAAGTAAATAAAAATTAAATTTAATACAAAAACAAAATGATAAAACACCTTTTAATTTTAAAATCAATTAAAAAAAATTTAAAATAAAACAAATAGCAATTAAGTAAATAAAAATCAAATTTAATACAAAAATAAAATGATAAAACACCTTTCAATTTTAGCAAGCATACAATAAATGACTGCAAATCCAGAAAAGAGAAGCTAAAAAAAAAAAAAAGAAGAAGGAGAAGAAAAAATTAAAAGCAGTTGGAGGCTCATTGCCGCTCCTTCATTGATGTGCACCAGACCAATAAAGAGAAGTTGACACGTAACTTCCAGCACCACCGCAGAATATGGTATTTGGCCACTAAAAAAAAGTTGCAGCTGTCTTTAGAATGCGGTCGGCTTCTGCTTCTCCCATATTTTTTGAACTGTGGCTCTCCTTAATTACAGTCTACAATAAATGACTGAACACTCTTAATTTTGTAGGATAGGTAGATTGCTATCTTGGAAAGTTAAAAATTGAGTTGTCAATTTTATTTAAATTTCTTCTCTGAAAAAGTATTAATTTTATGTTTTTTTTTAATATCTTTTAAATGATTTCTATATACTGGCCTTAAGAATAAAATAAAAAATAAAAATATATCATTTTAATATATTTTTAATTAAAAAACTTCATCATGTAATACAAGTGTCAATTTGGCAAGTACAATTTTCTCGATGACATCTTTGTTCTGTTTCTAAGAATCCTATAAAGTTCAAGTTACATTGTGGGCTGTCCTCTTTCTTTCTAGTAAAAGATTCATCATCTCTACCCTCTTGATTTGTAATATAGGATTTAGACTCAGAACTTTCGATTTGGAATCCCAATGGATATATATATATATATATATATATATATATATGAAAAAAATGAAGCTATAGAGGTAGGCATGGTAATTACTTCCATGAACAGAATCTAAACCTGAAGTAGCCAATCGGAAATCAAGAATATGATGAAATCTTTGAAATTAACAAATCTGTCGAACTATGAGTGTGTCATCATGTAATTTTCCCATCTCTGGTCCCCTCCCACCATGAGTACAAATCCCGAAGAAAAGCCTGCAATCCTTTCGGCTAAAAACACCATTTGCACTATCCATGGATCATCCTCGACAATATATTATACACAACCATGCAAAAATCTAAAGAATCCATTAGCCATGTGTCGACTGCCAACTTAAACTCCACTAGCATCTCCTCCCCTGAGCACTTGACTTTTTTGGGGCCCAAGGCTATCATTATTGCCTAATAAAGAACAAAACACGAAGAGTTTTGACCCTTTTTTTGTGGTTTCCTGCGTCGAAGTTTCTTGCCAGTGATCCCACAAGAGTTTCTGAAAAACATTGCGCATTTCGACACGCCCAGTGGGAAGTTTCTTGCCAGTGATCCCACAAGAGTTTCTGAAAAACATGGCGCATTTCGACACACCCAGCAGTGGATAATATTTAAGACTCATCATCATAATACTTGTATTTGTTTATGCACTAATGCTGTTTCTATGTGATAATTAATTTCTTCTTTTTTAAAATATAAATTAAATTTTATCATCTTAAATGTGTTGTCGTTCTTGCTGTTGGTGGAGAATTACCTCGCCCGTGTCAAACCATCGGATTCATTAGACACCAATATTTAAGCAAGTTGCCCGAGGAAGAAAACTCCATGCTCATCTGATCTGTAATTAGAGCCAATGATTAAGCAGATAGATGGTTAAGTGGCTGGTACTGTCTTATGATCAGTCCCAGATTTTATTATTCATGATCGGTGCTGCCAGACAGCACGCCTGGGTAATTAATGCGGCTAGCTAGTTTAGTGGATTGCATTAAAAAATAAAATTAAATTAGAAAACCATTAAATATTAAAAGCTTAAACCAAGAACTTCTAACGCCTCAGGATAAACAACAACTTGTAAGCTTTTATATTTGATAAAATCAATTAACATCACTGACGTGCTTAGACATGATGTAATGCTTGACACGTCAAGGAGATTAAAAACATAGAATATTTATGTATTTATTTTTAATTAATGAGCCTCATAATTTATTTTTTGGGCGAAGGAAATTGGTCACTTCGCAACCAAGCTGATGGAACCCAGAGGCCAAGTAAAAAAAAAGAGCTTGCAGTCCTCTTAGCATCGAGAGCCCAATCTGTATAGAAATAGTCCCGATTCTAACTGGGCTAGCCCACTCCGTAGAAGCCCAGGATTGTTTCATCCGATGGGATCATCAAAGGTCCATGTCAAGATAGCCTTCCAGTGTGGTTTTGGACTGGTGATCGTCCATTTGCCCTGTTGCAATAACGTTTTGTTAAATGGCTTTGGCTGGTCCCTCAACTATTTTGATTTTACTGATCCAGCCCTTCGTCGTTTTAATTTGTTAATGTGACCCTTATACTTTTATCCATTTCCATCCAGATCAAACCATTAACTTTCAGTCACGGAAACTGGCGCGATTCATCGACAATAGGGTGACAAACCCACATCAAAGTAACAAAACATTCTTGGAGGGAGAAGCATGTTAGATTTGGTCGGGATTGATCCAGAAAAGAGTGTAGGGTGTTAGGTTACTGAGTCAACTATTTTTATTAATTTACAACTTTTTTTTTTCCTTAACGTTAATCCTTGGATTCGGGTGTGGTGAGCTCAATCGTAACTACTAAAAAATTAGTTAGGTCAACTAGTTTTTTGATGGGCCAATATTTTATCTGATTCAACTAAAAACCTCATTCAATACAAGTTTTAAGTTTTTTGAACTAATCTATCTGATTGGATTTAACGACTATGAATATTTGTTCTATATAGTTTTGTCTTAAATAGTTGATTTGGATTTTAGAAGTTTAATAAATTTAGATTGTTTTTTGTTTTTTCAACCCATTCCTGGCTTATCGAATATCATAAATAAATTTATTTAGATTTTTAATTTTTTTGGATAAAAAATTAGTTAAAAATAAATTTTTATTCAAAAATAATCTCCCGTAAACTAGGTTAATTTTGTTTAGAAAATAAAAATAAAAATTATAATTTATATTGATCATGGGTTTTGCAAATATTTTTTTTAATTAAATAAAAAATAAATTAAAAAGATACATGCTAAAGTTCTTAAGTTTAATAATAATATTAAAAAAATTACTATAATCCGAACAATTTTTTTTTAATTCGACCGACATCACAGCATGCATGAAGTGACCTAGTTTTACCACTATTCATGCTTAATCAGTTTCTTATTTAAAAAACCGTATATGATATATGAAAGACAAAATGTTTTTCATAGAAGATGTAATCTATGAAAAATAGCGTATAAAATAACTCAATATTTGTGTGGGTAAGGTCCGTCAGCATATCTAGTCCATATAGCAAGGAGCCGAACGTCTCTCACAAGGCACGACATCTCTTTACCAACTGAAACCGGCCATGGCCATGGCCATGCCACTAATGACCTTCTCACTCTCTTCCCTCTCTTCTCTCCCTCGTTCCTCTATTTCAGTCGTCCACTCCACTCCACTCCGCTCTCCCTCTCCAACTCTCTCTAAACTCTCTTACACCACGAAAATCCAATGCGCCAACACCAACAAACAACAAAAGTCACAAACAACTCAAAGTCATGACCCCAAGAGTGGAGTTGCAGTTTACAAGCCCAAGTCTTATGAAGTTCTTGTCACTGATGCTGCCAATTCTCTTGCCTTTTCTCTTCAAGATGGAAAAATCCGCCTGGAAATCGATTTCCCGTAAGCCCATTTCCTCTCGTATCTTGATTTTTCTGTTTTTAGCTTCTATGAATTTTTTGTTTCACGGTTTTTTAGGTGCCCATTTGCTTATTTGGCTAGGAATTTTTGTTTTAGCGATACCCATGTCGTAACTTGCACTCCACATCATGAAAGTAGGTTCCTTTCAATGCAGAAGGAAAAAGTTCACCTTTTTCAGTGATATCATGTGTTCATTTCTAGTCTTACGTCTTGTTTTTGTTTTTGAATTATAAAAGAAACATGTTCTATGTGAAATTTAGTTTAGTTGAGAAAGGAAGTGCTTCAAGTTTCAAATTTATATTCAATGAAGTGCTTTCCTAGTGTGAACAAGTAAAAAAGATTTAGGATCAACTAAGTTAACAAAAAAATTGACCCAAGGATGATAATTTGCCTGAAAAGGATATTTGAACTAGTTCGAGGCTAAGGATTAGTTGACTTAAGTTGAGTTTAGGAGTTTGAGATTTTGGTCTTGATGTTACAAAATCAATCATGAATTGTCTTACCCCTTGCTTATTGTTTTTAATGTAAATGGGTCCTGAAGCAATGTTGTACCATCGTTCCCGGATACCTTCTGCCGTTTGTTTCTCTTAATTGTTTCATTTCTGTGGATTTTCATAGTCTCCATGTACTTATTTTCTATGTGCTTTTCACCCTTGGTTTGCATCTCAGGCCCTTGCCTAGCAACATCTCTTCTTACAAGGTATGAACTTTGGCTCTTGAGTTCCTTCGTTGTGTCAATGAATGATTCTGGTGATTTCTAATGCTTGTGTTAATGTTTTTTTTTTCAGTTGTTTGTGTATCATTTCACATAGTTGTTTATTTTTCATGCCATATTTATTCATTGATACGTATTTGGCTTTTCAAATCTTTGTATAGTCTTGGAATTCTTGTGGGCACTTGTAGTCCTAATATATATTGTTTCCTCATCAAATATTGGTGTTATCATTTATAAGGCGTACAATACCAGAATATTTGTTATTTGTCTTTGAGGATGGTTCGATTTGCCTCCTAGGGAAGACAAGAAAATAGTAAACATGGAAATTTTATAATTTCAAATTTCTGACTATGTGAAGGGATCTTCAGATGAGTTCATTGATGCCAACATTCAACTTGCCTTGGCTGTTATAAGGAAGCTGCAAGAGAAAAGAGAAACCAGAGCTTGCGTTGTAAGATGTGATTGTCATCTATTAAATTATCGACTTCCACATAAATAAAGAAGAGCTGAACATGGTGTTTTCACTTCCAGGTTTTTCCTGATAAGCCAGAAATGCTAAGGGCTTGTCGGATTTTCAAGACAGCTCTTGACTCGGTAACATTCTAATTTGAGGTTAACTTCTTATTCTGAGCAATCATAGATGGTTGGCTTGAGGTCTGTTCTTAGCAAGGGCCTTTGGCTTTTACCTTCTAATTAGAAACTCCTTCAGCCTTTTGGTTCAAAAATGAATTTGGTTGTGGGATGTGGTTCAGGAGTTAAGCTAACATACAAAGCAGTAAAAAAAATAAATAAAATACAATCAATTTATAACTTACAATACTTAGTTGACATTCATAAAAAAGTATTTAATGAATTGTGAGTTCAATACACCTCGATTAGCAGAAAGATTGATCTTCCTTGCACTTAAAAGATGATATAGAACACAAATTGAGTTCTGAGTTCTTTCTCTAGTCAAACATAGTTTATTTTCTTAGTTCAATCTGTAACCTGATTCAAGGAAACACTTCTGAAACTAAAGAAGCTTGACTTTCGACATTCATCAATTCTTATATGGACTTTACCTCTTTGTTTATTTCTTTCAGATTGATGGTATAACCATAGGTTCCCTTGATGATATTCCGAGTGGTCCTGTCACCACATTTTTCAAGTCTGTGAGGAACACCTTGGATTTTGATTTTGAAGATGACAGTGAAGGTTAGTTCTAGAAATTTTAAACCAATGTAGAAGTCTGTATTTGAACAACATCGTAACTCAATCTGCATGCAGCATATGCATGAAAAGAGGTCGAGGTGTTTTCTTTAAAATGCTACTGAACATACCTTTTACCATAATAAAGAGAGTATTTAAGCTTCTACAACATTAGAGGTGAATATAATTAGTGTGATCATATAACAGTTGTACTGGTTTGTTGTTTTTTTGGAAAAACTTGTGTGCTATTGCTATTTTTCCTTTAAATAATGACCTCTATCTCTCTCATTTATTTGCTTATCATATGATGTGGTTTGTTTTTTTAGTTTACTTATGACTGCATGTTATGGTCAAGAATAGAGGAACATTGGTTGCCCCTGTAGAGCAATTGCATGCATTTATATTATTATAATTTATTGTGCTATTCTCTTTTCATTTCCCTTCTCTAATATCTTAGAAAAAATGAAGAAAAAGTGGAAAATCTGAACTTAACATTCTTCTCGGTCCTTTTGTTTGTAGGTCGTTGGCAGTCCAATGAGCCACCATCACTCTATGTATTTATTAACTGCAGTACACGTGAACTTTCTGTTATAGAGAAGTATGTGGTAAGGTTTATCTTGAAAAACCTTGACCAATCATGGATCCTAGCTTTTATTTCAATTTTAGTCTCACTGTTGCCATCTGAGCTGGCATGCCTGCATACTTTTTACTACTTCTTCCCTTTCCCGTAGCTTCATAAGCATACATCTGTGATCTCGCAAATTTGAATCCTCATTATTGATTTGTTCTGTATTTGCAAACATTAGATAGCTGCTCATCCAACCTTTAATTTACTCGAGGTTACACAAGCTTGAGAAAAGTTTTAGATATTGATATGATGACATGATGTGCATGATACGTTGGAATTTGAAAATCAATTTAGTAATCTAATGAATTCAGAAGATAAGTGTTAAAATATATATGAAACTTGTAAGTGATCATGCACCTTTTCCCCCTCCTTTATCCTTAGCAAGGAATACTGGTGGCAATTTTTTTATTTTTTAAATGTTGATCATTTCACTCTCTCTCTTTCACAGGGTCTGGCACATCTTTTTATTGGTTTTCTGATTAAATAATCTGTATAAATTCATTGGTTTTAATATAATGTTGATCAATCCATGCAGAAAATAATGACAGCACAGATGCGGACATGTTTGTTTATTCTAGTAATACCATTCATGTTTATCTGGGTACTTCCATTCCATTCCAACATAAGCACTCTAAAATTGTAGGATCTAATTCATCAAAATAAAAAATAAAAAAATAAAAATTGAATCATGTCAATGCATTTGCATCTCTGGATATCAAGTATGTAATGAACTATTTGATGTCTTTAACCACTTGTGGCAATGTTACTCTCATAGAGTCACTAATTTTAGTTATAGTTCACATGAAAATTCTTTGGTCGTATAAAATCCTGAAGTTGTGAGCACCTCAATTGGACAATAACTCTGGCTAGTGTCATACTTGCATATCTCTTTCATCATACCTGCACTTCTCTTTGCATGCATCTGCAAATTGCAGAAGTTATGTCACCTGCTGTGATTGATGGGAATGTGCAGGAAAAGTTTGCAACGTCAACCCCAACACTTCTATTCAATCTTGAACTTGACACATTGCGGTATAGTTTTTTGTGGATTTACTTTGTATACTTATTATCTTATCACTGAAATTACTCTTGGTTGAATAAAAGCTTCCTCCTCTTTTCAGTGCTGACTTGGGTCTTCTGGGATTTCCAACCAAAGACTTGCACTATCGATTTCTTTCTCAATTCATTCCAGTGTTTTATATTCGAATCAGAGAGTACTCAAAGGTTCTTTTCATTCATTGACGTCAACCTGTTTCCTGCCATCTGTTTTATGAAATGTGGTTTTTGATACAGTTTGTTCTTAATGATGTAAGACAATAGGAGTGGCACCTTATATCGTAAATTACAGTGGAGCATTATTTCGCCAATACCCTGGTATGGAATTAAATTTCTCTAAGTCATGGCAGAAATCTTGGTCCAATTTCATTTTTCTTTTGAGATTGGAATTTTCTTTTAGGTTTTAACCCATAACCTGCAGTTACCTGTTTGGATGGTTTCATAGAGCCTATATTTTTGAGAGGATTGACAGAATGATGAAATTGCTAAATCAAGACTCTTAGAACCAATCTCTGACTTTGGTTAGGTATTTTATTGTAAAATCTTATGGCTAAAACTTGGTATAATTAATTTGGAAAAGACTGTTGTCCTGCCATCTTGGCCTAACAGCTCTGCTTTGGTGCTTCTTTTCAGGCTATTTTTTAGATTCTACTGGCACAATAAGTTGACAATACTAATCTTGAACAGATGGTTCACGGATGATTGCTTTTAGGGGCATGCTATATTCCACATATATTTGAACATAGTTTACCTCATCCTAATCCCTAAACATAATCATATGCTTAGTTTTAAGTTGTTGTACTTAAGTTGATTATAAAATGAACGACATAACTAGAAATGCTATGTATCTAAGCCATGATTTAATGTGATCATTTTTCATGTAACAAATGGTCTAGTCTTCAATTGCTTCCTCCAAACTAACCTGACTTCTCTTATTGTCAAGACACCTTCTACCTTTATGTTTTCTAGGTAGTAACTGATGATGGTTCTTTTCTACAATTAATTATTTGATTTCCATCAATATCAATACTGTTTCTACCTGATCCTGGGTTGAATTGTTTGTTCCGTGTCTCTTATCCTACTCAGAATATGTACAGGGCCTTGGCAGGTGATGCTTAAACAAGCAGATGGTTCTTATGCTTGTGTAGCAGAGAGTGCAACGCGCTTCACACTTGGTGAGGTATGTATTTGTTTCACCTTACAAGCTGGACTTGCTTCCCTTAGCCAACAATAGCTTGGTATATTATTTTGTTTTAGTTACAAATAATTCTATTCACTTTGGATGGCTATTTTATATGCTTCAGACAAAAGAAGAATTGTTGAGGGTCCTTGGACTGCAGGAAGAACAAGGAACCTCACTAGAATTTCTTCGCAGAGGCTACAAGGTAATTATCCGTCCAAGTAGTTCCTCTCTGTTCTGCATTGCTATTCTAATAAGCCTGTAAATGCTTTTGAATTGATCCCTGGGACTGCTATCAACACGATCACAAGAGATGGAATTCCATTAGATGCATGACAAAAAACTTGAGATTGTGTTGATAATAGAAAAACATAAAGATGGAAATGAACTTTTGAAGTTAAATTGCCTATTTTCTCTGACTACTCATTTTATTTGTGTAGTTGAGTAGTTTTTATTCACAATTCCCCTATTCAACTTTTATACTTGGCAAAAACAAACATGCATAAATATATGCGGACATACATACACATACACTGGCAGCACTTTGTACGTGTCCCTGCTGAATATTTTTTCCTTCACATTTAAGGTTATTTCCAAAATTTATTACAGTACTATATCCCTCATTCCATCTGTACCCTAAAATCTGTTTCTGTAGTTGAATTTTCAGCCCCTCCCCCAAAAAAATTATATAAAAAAGGAACATGAAATTTCATGATGTCAATTGCATGATTGGTATTGCAGTCTGCCACTTGGTGGGAAGAAGATGTTGAACTTGAAACATCTTCTGATTGGCGTAGTTGAGTTAGCAGCAGCAAGAAAAGCACCGCCAGAAACTTCTTGAAAGTCGAGCAGAAAAGTTTTACCTGAAATAGTCAAGTTTCAGGAGTTGGGAGATTTATTTGTTCCTTCTTGCTTCCTTTCCTATTCTATAAATTGCATTCCTGCTTTAATCTGTCTTCTTTTTTACTAAATTTTATTCATGTATCCTCTGATAAAGTGAATAGGCCACAAACGCACGGCTATTGTAAAGAATGTACAGGAACCTCGGTTATTTTCCATTCTCTGCTTGGTTGCAGAAAGCATGGAAAGAAAAGAAATTGAATTTTGAGAGTACTGTTTTTGGCTACTTGATTGTAACTTGCAATGCTCAACCGAGCCCATTACTGGTTAACGCTTTGGCTTGAACTGAAGTATTCCTAATTTGATAGAGGCACATAAAATATTGCAAGAATCATGAGATTCATCTTGCTTTGGTCCAGAGTTTCACATAACTCCTGATTTCTGAATCATTGCCCCTGTAAGAAAAGCAGTAGAAATCAACTAAGAGACTCGCAACTAAATAATTATTACTGGATCTGGGCAAGGATATGAGCTGTTGAATTTGTTCACGGATTTTCGTTTTCCTCTTTTTCTCATGGTTGAAACTTGGATCCAATTCTTGTAGAGAGTTCACAGTCAAATTGCATCACATGGTGTTCAATCTCATCCTTCATCAAGCTCAAATGATATTGTTTTCTTCTGTATGTGAAGTTATCCAGTAATCCTAAACCAGCCTTCGATAAATTTTGGATGGACAAATTTAAGAGACAAAGGAATCCTCATGTTAATAAACCTAACCTTATTTAAGGCCCACCACAACTAGTTTTGTAGGACACAGCTAAACAATGTAAAACAAAACACAGTTTGGTTGAAATGATGCTCTCTACTTTCCAATTAACCAATATATATAAGAATATTCAGACAGATAGAACCATCCCTACTTCACTAATCACTCCTCATTGAAGTCCGGTTCTGGGGGCTTCTGCAGCTTCTTCAGGCCTCTGGAATTCGAGCCGCGAAGCTTGTGTCCACGAAGAGCATTGGCAGCAAAGCGAGAAGCGAAGATTGTTGTACGTAGTCTGGCAGAGCCAAGTTCTCCAACCAATGCCCTTTCATCATCATCATCGCCATCATCTTCATCTTCCTCATCATAGTCTACATCCTCCTCCTCCTCTTCTTCTAGGCGGCGAAGTTCTGCTGCTTTCCTCCTGGAATACCGTCGCCAAGCAGTTTGGATAAAGCAGGCAGCCCAAGTCCTCCATTGCTGAGAGTAGAAACGGAAGGTGTGCTGCACCTGCCTACTATGAAGACGCCTAAATTGAGATGCAACAAACTTCAGCTCTTCAGCTTCCAAGGCAAAAGCCTCTACCTCAGTCAATGCCCACACTGTTCTAGTTGATAATGGCAAATTGCCAAGAGATTTAGGGTCTAGTGCCCAAGTCAGAAGCTCCTCACCGCAAAAGTCCCCTTCTTTCAATACACCTCGGTTGAAAAACCCACTCCTTCCGCCATCAGTAGTTACACTCTCTAAGCGTCCGCGAATGATGAAAAGCATCTTGTCAACTGGATCCCCTTCACGGACTATGTAAGTCTCCTCTGTATACAAACTTGGCTTCAGTCTCTCGCAAATGGCATCCAACAATCTTTCATCCATATTGGCAAATAGAGGGACCTGCATAACCACCATGTCCAAAGACATATTTCCACAAAAATATTGGAAAAAAGCAAACCAAAGGAGCATCAATGATAACACTAAAGAATAAAACTATACTTACTCTTCTGACCAAATTCAGACAGAGATGCCTCTTGATATCCCTTCTTAGATCTTTCGGTAGATTCTGGACCAAATTCTCTTCATCCACTCCACGAGTTTCGAACCATTTGTACTGATCATATTTCCTAACTCGCTCTCTAAGATCATGTGGAAGCAAGCGATGATGCATCCACTGCTCAGAATCACGCCCTTTGATCCTCATCTCCTCTAAACGAACACTAAGAGACTGAAGGTAGGTCTGTTGCAACCACAAGACAGCTCGAATATCAGTATAATAATGCAATGCTTCTTCTTCTGATCGATGAGTAAATTGGATCAATATCAATTATACTAGTTAGATCATCAAAAACCACGGTCCACAATAAGGTCGTAACACAAATAATTCGACGACATGAGTAGCCTCGGCATTCATCAAATTAATTAAATAGGCATCTGTAACCAATCATTTATGAACATTCATAGTAGTGAAAATCTTAACATACCTGCATATTTCCAATCAGAAGTGCAAAGAGGATAAGCCCAGAAATAGCTAACAGTATGGAAAAGATAACTTCCAAAGGATAGGTGCTTGTTTGGAGACCCTGGCCAAGAGTACTGTGGAAGGTAAAACAGCAAATGCCTTGAGTAAATAAAACTCCAAGAACAGAAATAATTTCTGGATTCTCTTTTTAACACCAAAGAATCCAAACGTGAATGCGCAGATAACAGTTAGAAGTAAATGATTGTTCAAACTCTGAACATGTGTGACAGATTTATGTGCTCAGAAAAGTTTAGTCTTCATAGCATACTTGATCATAGCCCAGAAGGGTGAGTAGTTGATAAATAAAAAATAAAAATGCTCTTCCACAGTGACTGCCACTATTGGATTGAAAAGTTTCCACAGACCTTAGGTATTGATACTTTGTGCATATAGCTCAGAGGACTAAACTTAGATTTTGATAAAGTGAACAGGAAAGCTTTTTGCAGAATCATGATACCTTCAAATTTTGTGGAAAATGCAACAAAGAGATGTGTTGATATCTCCTCTTGTATTATGAAGATAAAGATCAATTACACAAGTTACCTCAAATTTTGCAGGCCCCACCATAAACAGTAAAAGAATTTGGAGACAAACTTCCTGGATGACACAATGTCTGAGGACATGGCCTGGAAATAGATTCCATAATTAAATCGTGAATTATCATCTTTGTCGACATCACATTTGTTTCCAAGAACTTTATCACTTATCCTTCGCCAATCATGGTAACCTCGCAGTAATTTATTGCCACAGTACAAGAAGTCTACGTTACATTTCCCACTTAGCCTGCAAGCTTCTCTCCAGCAAGTGCCTTTACGTTCAATGGCTAGCAAATACCAGAAAGCCCCTGCTATCTGTGAAGTTGGGCCCGAGTCTTGTCAGATAACTTTGATAAATTTCTCCACAGGCATCTTTAATGTATCTTAGTAATATTTGGTTTAAGAGAAAACTAAGAAATGTAGATTCTAAGATCAGTAGATAGTCTGTTAATGTTGAAAGTTCATCAATCCATCGTGCAACATTTAGGATTTGGAGTCATTTTCCTTGCGTTACATTTATATATTCAAGTTAAGAACATCACAGAAACAAACCAAAACTTTGTTGGGGTGATTATCTTGATTTCTCCAGGGATAAGAACTTTGACCAACGTTGGTGTAAAACACAAAGCAGCCACTCCTATCCAAATATACCAGGATCAAACATACTAGTAAGACCTAGCTGCATACAATTAATTACTTACATGACTTGCAAGCAAGTACCAAAGTAGATAGTACGCAGCACCGGCTAAAGCACTCTCAGCAAAGGAACCAGCACTCTTTTTCAGGTCTGAAGTCAAAGGAAAAAAGCGACCAAACCTTGGGATGTATTGAGAAAAAACAATAATTAGCAATGCCTGCTTCGTAGCTAACACCTCCGAGCCCTTCTTTTTATTAGTAAGATATTTCCATACCACTATCTGCAGAAGAAGATAAATATAGTATGTATACAACTACCATATAGAATCAAAAAGACTTGTTCATAACAAAAAAAAAAACAATACAGGGCTAAAATTTAAGAATGCAATAAGCCAGAAAGAAGAAAAGTATTTCTCAAACCTGTGGCAGAGGTAGCACAGAGAGAAAATCAACAATAAAATAGCGGCTTAAATACCGGGAGGCTATCTGTGCCGGATCAATCACAAGTTCACCTCGACCGAAAACCCGTGATGATGGTGCAACATAGGCTGTTCGAAACTGAAGAGCAATGCGAATCAGATAGAAAACATCAAGTGTTGTCCTCATAGTAGTAATTGCTGCTGCTAACTTTGTATCCATACCCAGACAAGTCATTTGATAGTTGAAGACAGGAAGGTAAAAAAACAAAGGATCAATGGATACTGATAAAATGCATGACATGACCAAAAGCCTATTCCATAACAGAAGAGATTTGTGTTGAGGGTCAAAAATCATCTTCTCAGACACCTTAAGGTCCTCTAGAAATACTGCACGAGCGACTCCAGTTTTAAGTGATCGTCCAATTGTCACCAATCCTTTTGATCCTTTTTTCATCCCATGTCTAAAAGATTTTGATGCATTTTTCTTCTCATGTCCAGTTATGTTGATGCCGTCTACATTAAATCTCAGTTTCTTCATTCCTTTATTGCTAGAAGTCACTGATAACGAATCAAAATCATCCAACCTACAAGTTCCAAAATATGCCAACATGGGGTTAGATAATTCATGTTAAAGCACACATCATTAAGATGAACATAAGAGTATCTGATGTGTACCTCACAAATTTTTCCTTCTGGCCACCAATGTATTGTGACTTGTAACCACAATCAAACATTTTGCAGAATGGGGAACATAGATACCTTTCAAGGCAAGTTACTGGCTACCATGATCTAACAGCAATCGATAGAAACTCCTGCACAGACAAAACATAAATGTTTAAGATACTCTACCATGGAAATCTTTATGAAATTGAAGTACTCAAAACATTTAATGAAAAAAAAATGCAACCTCTCTTTGAATAGGAAAATTTTGAAGAAATAAATGTGGCAAAATACCCAAAATGTATATGCACGTACCATCATGGAGAAAGTATCAATTTTCTATGGTGCTGGGAAGGTAACACAAATTGATGAAAGTTACTAACAACATTGTTATTATTTTAGGTCTTCCATCTTCCCCTCTTCACGAGCCATTCCTCTCTAATGGATCTCCTTTTCTTTTCTTGCAAAGAACATGATTTTGTTTAGGTTTAAAGAAGGACTTACAGCCCATTGGTGAGGACTTTAACCCTAAGATATCATCATCCCTTCCATGATGGCAATATTGAGATGAAAAAACCTAGATATATTCCAAATCTTATAGAACCCTTTTCTTTTCTCTCTCTCAGACATTAATGGTTCTATTAGCAAAAGAAAAGGAATTCCTGACAGAAACATGTATATCAGATCTAAAGATGCATACATAATGTTTAGAAAAGATAGAGGAGAGATATTGAAACACAGCTACATTTTCATCTAAAAGAAAAATTTGGAAAGATCAATGAGCTTACGTAGGCAACCGATCCTTGTAGCTTCAATTACACAAATTAATGAGCCAAGAAGAAACTTTGAAAAAGAAAATCTTCCGAAGAGAGAGAGGCAGAGAGAAATTTAGAGCACAAAGAAAGGTGGTTATAGAAGATTTTTGGCAATGTTCGAGCTAGGCAGGTACGTATAACGGTTGCACAAAAAGATTCTGAATATATTAAGGTGATGATCAAGCTCCATGCCACTCAATTGAACTACATCACATGTATCGAGATTTGGACAAAAATTCTTATTCCTCTGACGTTATACACTAAAACAATGTTATAATTAAGCTTTAGAAACAAATTAATCAAATCTCAATACTAGTGATCATATCTTTCAGGAAAAAAAAAAAAAAAACTATAACCAATCTCATCAGTATACTATATATAATATAATACAAAAAGTTCTTCATGATCTATCCTAACAAGCTTTAGCGGGAGTTTTTCTTCGACTTTTACTATATGGCATCTAATTAATAATAGTCTATGATACCGTCTAGTATTAATTATGGTATTGATTGTTTTTCAATGTATTTTTTATTTAAAAATATATTAAAATAATATTTTTTTTAATTTTTTAAAATTTATTTTTAACATCAACGTATTAAAACGATATGAAAACACTAAAAAAATAAATTTAAAACAAATAAAAAAATAAATTTTTTTAATTTTTTTCAAAAACGTTTTTGAAACACAAAAACAAACAGATTATTAATTGTGTGAAATAATTAAAAATATTAAATACCTATTTAAATAAAATTAAAAATAAAATATTCAATTATAAAAATCAAACAAATTCAATTACTACTATCAAAATTGCTTTCTCTTCTTTAAACAAATAAGATCATATAACTTCACATATTTTCGAATTTATGTACCCTCTAAAGGCTAAACTTCATATAAAAAATTAGACGACATTCTCATCTTCATTAATTAGGAAGGAAGTGCAAGGAAAAATCATTCAGGTTGGTCAATCTATCTGTAAATTTCCTTTAATAATATTTGGGTCAAGCTACCTTAAATATTACAGACTATCACAGACCATATATGAATATATAGATGATCTGTACAGAGACCAGGTCAAAATGTGCTGTGAAATCCACAGGCATCTAGAACCCAAATCTGAATTAGCACCAAATTCGTTGAATTTGTTTTTTTAAGGTTTATTTTTCATTTTAATTTAGGTTTAAAATATTTTAGTTTTTTCCTTTTTTCAATATTATTTACTCTTAAAAATTAATTTCAAGAGTTTATATCTTTTTTTAAAAAAAACTCTGCTTAACAATATTTATTATTTTAAGTTTTCTTTGTTGAGTAGTGACCACTATTGACTAGGAACAGTTTTCCACAAGCTAAAGCATTTACTACTTAATTAACATCAATGATGTAGTTTGATCTTTCATCTTGATTCAGAACACTCACTGATCAATCAAACTATGGCTGGGACACTGATCAATCAAACTACTTAATTAACATCTTACATTTCTTGTCTTTCTTTCTTGGCTTACTGTGTGCATCATGATTCAAATGCGTACCAAACCAATTCCAGTGTGGTAGACGTTAAAGTCATGTGCATGGAAAGGGAGAAACAAGCACTTCTTAAGTTGAAAGATGACCTCGTGGATGAGAACGATCAGCTTTCTTCATGGGGGACTAGTGATGATTGCTGCAATTGGACAGGAGTTCGGTGCAACAACAGAACCGGTCATGTTTATTCACTTCAGCTTAATCAGCAGTTAGACGATTCCATGCAATTCAAAGGCGATATAAGCTCTCCCTTGCTTGAGCTGAAACACTTGGCATACTTGGATATGAGTGAGGTTAGAGCAACCTCCATCCCCCAATTCATTGGTTCATTAAAACACTTGATGCATCTCAATATGTCCTTTTGTGATCTTACCGGAACTATTCCTCATCAGCTAGGGAATCTTACCAGGTTGGTTTTTCTTGATCTCAGCTACAATAATTTTAACAAAGTTGAAAGTCTTAGCTGGCTTTCTCGTCTTCCTGCTTTGAAACATCTTGATTTGAGCACCGCAGACCTGAGTGGAACTACAGATTGGTTTCAAGCAATCAATAGCCTCCCTTCTTTGCACAACTTGTATTTGAGTGGTTGTGGGCTCTCTTCGGTGATTTCTCCACCATTATTTCGTTCCAATTATTCCCCTGCATCACTTGCAGACATTGATCTTTCTCAAAACACCCTTAAATCTTCAATCTTCCCCTGGTTGCTTAACTTCAACAATAGCCTTGTTCATCTCAAACTTTATGATAATGAATTTCAAGGAAAAATCCCAAAAGCTTTGGGGGCCATGATTAATCTTGAAAGTCTTCTTCTTTCTGGGAATCATTTTGAAGGTGAAATACCAAGAGCCTTGGCGAATCTTGGTAGATTGGAATCATTGGATTTGTCTTGGAATAGTTTGGTAGGAGAGGTGCCTGATATGAAGAATCTTTCTTTCATAACTAGATTATTTCTTTCTGATAATAAATTAAATGGGAGTTGGATCGAAAATATCCGGCTACTTTCTGATCTTGCTTACTTGGACATCTCCTATAATTTCATGAATGGAACAATCTCAGAGATTAACTTTTTGAACCTGACCGAATTAACTCACTTGGATATTTCTTCAAATGCATTTGTTTTTAACTTGAGCTTAAACTGGACTCCTCCTTTCCAACTTGATACCTTAATTATGAGCTCTTGCAAGCTGGGGCCTAGTTTTCCTCAATGGCTACGAACGCAGAGAAGAATTTCCGAGCTGGACATCTCCAACGCTGGAATTGAAGATGACATTAGCAGTCGGTTTGGGAAACTTCCTTTCAAATTGAATTATTTGAACATCTCTCACAATCAAATCACTGGTGAAGCGCATAAATTACCATCAGTCGTAGGAGATTCTGCTACGGTCGATATGAGTTCCAACTTCTTGCACGGTTCCTTACCACTTCCACTTAATGCAACAATATTGAACCTTTCCAAAAACTTGTTTTCAGGAACTATATCCAACCTTTGTTCAATTGCTTGTGAGAGATTATTTTATCTTGACCTTTCTGACAATTGTCTCTCAGGAGAAATACCTGACTGTTGGATGACGTGTAAAGAACTGAACATCCTTAATTTGGCTGGCAATAATTTTTCAGGGAGGATACCTGCCTCTCTTGGCTCTCTAGTTTTTATCCAGACATTAAATTTGAAAAATAACAGTTTTTCTGGAGAGTTGCCTCCGTCACTAGCCAATTGTACGCAATTGGAAATTCTTGACCTCGGGGAGAACAGATTATCTGGCAAAATTCCATCTTGGATTGGAGAAAATCTTTCGAGTTTGGTTGTTCTTCGCCTAAGATCAAATTACCTTGATGGAACCTTACCCTTGGTCCTTTGCCATCTAGCTCATCTTCAAATATTGGATCTCTCCCACAATAATATATCTGATGATATACCGCATTGCTTCAGCAATTTCTCTGCCATGTCAAAGAATGGGAGCACTTACGAATTCATTGGTCATTCCAACAACCATACTTTACCTTTTTTTATTATTTTATATCATGATAGTGTTAGAGTTGTATTGAAAGGAATGGAGCTTGAATATGGAAAAACTCTCGAACAAGTGAAGATCATGGATCTTTCCAGCAATAACTTAAGTGGAGAAATTCCTGATGGGATAGCGAAACTTGAGGGCTTGGTTTCGCTACATTTATCAAATAATCGATTGACCGGGATCATTCCTCCCAGGATAGGCCTCATGAGATCATTAGAATCTCTTGATTTGTCCACAAATCAACTTTCTGGTGGACTTCCTAACGGCCTTCGCGATTTGAATTTTCTCAGTAGCCTGAATGTCTCGTATAACAACTTGTCAGGAAAAATTCCATTAAGCACTCAACTCCAGACCTTTGACAATAATTCATTCGTGGCAAATGCAGAACTTTGTGGGAAACCTCTTTCAAACGAGTGTGCAGCAGAACAAGCTCATGATCCATCAATCAGTCAAGGCAGCAAAAATGTTGATATCCAAGATGAGGATGGATTTATAAGCAGAAGATTCTATCTGAGCATGGGGATTGGATTTGCCACTGGATTTTGGGCAGTTTGTGGCACTTTATTGCTCTACAGGCCATGGAGGCATGCCTTCTTCCGTCTCATGAACCATATTGAAGATTGGCTGCACGTGACGACAGTGCTAATCATGGCTAGATTGCAAAGGAGGCTTCGTAACTAGCAAGGTAACAAATTCTGTGTGCCTGTTAGGACATTTGCAATACTACTAAAACACAGTAAAACATGAACATTTTTGTTTTCACGACAATAATGGGAAACAAACTATCCATTGCTTCCTTGAAACATCCTTTTGTTTTAGTCTTTCCTTCTCAATTCATTTTTGACATTATATTCACCAAACTTTGACATTACACAGAAGCCTTCTTTCAATGTTGATTGGTCAATTTGCAAACTTGATTTGAATAATAAATTCGCCTAATAAACCTTGTTGATGTTATAGCAATGAATAATGTCTTATCTTGATTGAAGATCAATAATCCTAATGGGGGCTCTCTCGTATCTCTGTTTCTAGTGTGCGCCGCAGCACCTCGCATGGCGTGTTGTTCTTCAAGGGATCCATCTGGTGAATTATATATGCATGGCACGTTGTGAAGAAGATATGAACTGAGCTTGATGTCTTATACTAGCTACCAGATGGGGTCGATAATCTCCATTTGTCTGTGTTCTACATCCTTAATTATGAACCATAATTCCTGTGTGTCTTTCAGTTATAAGCAATGATTTTGGTCCTAAAGCATGTATAAAGGCGCTGATACCATTGTAATAAAAATTATCCCAAGATCCATGTATGATATTTAGAACACACATAGTTAAATAATTGGCTAGTTTGTTTGTTTAACATTCAATAATTTCTATTTTTTTTTTTATTGAAAATGCATTTCATTAAAAAGTTACGCTTTATTTATGATGTTTAACAAAAAATCAATAACATTTATTAAGAACAGTAATCTTATATGGTAATATGTTTAAGTATTTACAATAAATTTAAAATAAAATACTATTATGATTGATTAAAAACATTAAATAATCCAACAAGTAATGTTTTTGGCCTTTTCTTTTGAGATTGAAATGATGTGTACCATGGAGATATATTAGATATACGCACATGCAAAGCAGGACATGTATGAAGCCATCAGAACTAAGAACAGAGAAAAATACAGAGACAGCAATGGATTTAAGGAAAGAAAAGAGTATCCAATGTCTTCAATCAGAAATCCCAACTTCCTGTTGGTGGACAGACCCCACCTTCCACCACCATCGATGTTCCTTTGCTCAGTATCGGCTACAGCACACAACAGCAAACTCTGTGTGCGCGTTAGACACCATTATCACAATAGCAACATTCCTCCCATAACCTCAACTAGCCTCCTCTGTTTTTCTTTTAATGTATTTAACTTGAGTTAATTTGTAAAATTCATGATCATGAACATGGGATTAGAATAACCTAATAGAAAATAAATGAAAGAAAAAATAAGAAAATGAATTTTCAATAAATTAAATATTAAAAATAAAATTAAAATAACCCAAGAATAAAAAAAAAACAAAAATCAATCCACTTTAACCTTTAAAAATAGTGACTCTGGTCATGAACTCAAGACTATTTCTATAGAAGGCAAATTATAAAAAATAATAAAGCAAAACTATATAAGAAAAGGTAAAAAAAATATTGCTTTAAAAAAGAGAAAAAAAACAAGCAAACCTCTTGAACTTGGGCAAATCTCTAAAACTCCCAACCCGTGAAATCTTGGACCCGAGTTCAATCAAGAAGTTTAATTCTCAACCAATTTAATTTTCAATGATGAAGTCGTGAGAAAAAATCAATTTAAAAAACTTGTCAAAGTAAAAGAGATAACAATAAAAGAATGAGGATCAAATCTGATAGAAAAAAAACTATAAAGGATGAAATTGTAAAAAAAAATCTAAAAAATGATTCTGAACAAAATAAATAGAAATAAAAAAAATAAAGATCAAATTTTAAAAATAAAAAAATGAAACGGGATGAAACGGGAAAATATTTGTAATTTTATAGATTATTCAAAAAAAAATTAAAAAGACAAGGAACAAATGTGAAATAAAAAGAAATTGAAGGGGCTGGTCTGAAATCTTGAAGGGGCTAGAGTTGAATTCAAGGAGAAGAGAGAGAGAGAAAAAGAAATGATCGCCGGAGCCAAACCAAAGATACATCTGATCCACGCACTGTCCAAACAACATAGGGGTCGTCCACACACTGGCATGCAAGTTTTTTTAATAATATTTAATACGTTTCAATTATAATAATGTTCATGAGTAACCTTTGATTTTACAATAAAATCAATGTAAAATGATTAAAAAAAAATCTTGGTAAGAGAGTTATATTGATTTTATCTATAATATACAATAAAAAAATAAAATAATTAATTTAACCTCACACAGTATGTAAGAGACAAATACGTCCGAAAAGATCACCTTAACCCCGTGACAAGTTGAAAGGTTTTATGACAAAAGATCATTATACTATTACAACGAATAGTGTTTAATACATGTGTATTTGCGTAATGCTAATTAATCTTGTTTAGCTTTATTTTGTTGTAGGTGGGGCTCTTTGGAACCTTCTTTTTTTCGCTGTTAGTTGAAGCAACCAGATCATTCAAACAGCTTAGGGTTGTTGCCTGCCTTTTCACTTCTTCTGTTCGGTGCATCCGTGCAGCATTTTACAGAGAGATCATAATTAAAATTAATTAATGGAAGCAATTTGCTAGAGGAAAAAGGTGGAGGAGCATTTCATGACCAAAAGCACGTTGGTTTATGGAAGGCAATGTGCATGAATTCTGACTTTGATCTTGTTGGCATCATCTCAAACAAATAATTTAGACTTTGGTCTTGTAGAAAAGAAAGAAAGAGTGGAGCCATAATCACACGTTTTCTCTTTGGAGGGGGGAAAACGAAACAAGAAAAAGCAAATCGTGTCAAGTCACATGTTAATACTGAAATTACTCGGTCGAACTTTGAAGGAGACATAGAAAGGTTGAATAAGAAATAGCTAGTAGAAAGTAATCATTTAGTAGGTGATGTAGTGGTAAGAGCTTGGGACTAAGGGGTTTGCTCCTTCTGTGGTCTTAGGTTCGAGTTATGTGGTTGCTAATATGATGACCACTGGAGACTTATATGATCGTTAACTTCAGGACCCGTGGAATCAGTCGAGATGCGCGCAAGTTAGCCCAGACATCCACGTTAATAAAATAAAATAAAACATAGAAAGGTTTTCTACTTTTGAAAATGTCGCACCAAAATGCAATCAGTCATTTCCACAAATGAAGTCACATTTAAGACTGTTTTAGCATCTTGAATTGTTGTTCTTCACAATGATATTTTTCTTTAAATGGAAAATAATGATTCATTTATATCAAAATATTATACTTCAATGTATCACTATGTTCACCTTATTATCAAATGGAAGTAAATAGTTGGTGGGAATGAAATCACTCTTTGTTTTTGTGTTTGGGTGCATTTGATTTAAAAAAAATATTAAGTTGATGGTTTTTTAGTATTTTTTAATGATTTTAATATGTTTATGTAAAAATAATAAAATGTTTTCATATATTTCTAAGCTAAAAGAATTTTTTAAAAATATTTTGCATCATTTCATTTACTAAGCAAACTATTCATCTTATTGTTTGAAGTAGATCTGACAACAGCTTAGATGCTGAAAATTCTTCCAAGTAGCGAAGGCTATGATTTTGCTGCAAACTAAACTCCCTAGAACTTCCACTATTGAGCTACTATCTTTGGAGGAAATTTTGTAGGAACTTATTGATTAAGAAATTATTTAAGATAAAAATAAATAAACAGTTAGTTTAGAGGCTTCTTAAAATAAATAAACAGTTAGTTTAGAGGCGTGAAAATATTATTTTTAAAATATTTATTTATTTTATATAGAGATAACACCTCGAGAATACAACTAAACCCTCTAAACCTCTAAAAAAATAAGAAGATAAGATAAAAGAAAGAAATTTTTTTTTTTCATATATTCTTTCTTTTAGTAGTAACAAGTTTTATTAGACTTGAAAACATTATAACGAAACATTATGTCTTTTAATATTATGATTCTTAATAAAATTATATGATTATTAAAAAAATAATTATATTTTAAATTAAACTGAATAACTGTTATTTAGTTTTATCTTAACAGTTATAAATATTAAAATTAATTATAAAAATTAAAGAAATTAATTCAAAAACTAATTAATCTTTT
>Ga0307510_10001086_pt1 | contig 28957 bp, 32 predicted proteins | sample 12_EM_MG_FD_207224 | JGI IMG/M metagenome (GOLD analysis project Ga0307510, IMG submission 207224) | Populus trichocarpa ectomycorrhiza microbial communities from riparian zone in the Pacific Northwest, United States - 12_EM | ecosystem: Host-associated > Plants > Roots > Unclassified | place... | reverse complement strand
TGTGGTTTCGATCGCCAGATCGGAATAACGCGGCTGGCCTCCTCTCGTCTTGCGTCGTGGGGTAGCCCAACCGTCAAGTGCTTCCGGCGTTACCCAAAGGGTCAAACTGCCACGGCGGCGAGGGCCCACCTCATACTCCGCCCAGTTCGTCACTTTGAACTTCATTTTACCGACGTGATGGCGGCAGGCGGCATTATGTTTGTGCGGCATGCTGGATCGATCAACCTATTTTCGATCCGGCCGCATAGATGCAAAATGTTGAAATTTGATCCCTGCACCAATTCCGCGGTGATACATTCACTACCGTTGCGGATGGAGGCAGCGATGCACGCATTGATTTGACGGATCTTGAACAAGCACCACGTCGTCTGTGGCGAGGTGGTCTACAACATACTCTCGAACAATGTCGCGAAGTCGGGCCGCGCCCCAGCGTCCGCGATCAAAAATGGCTTGTTGCCGCCAGGGGCCGGAATCACTGGCTGCCTCAGCGCGCATCCAACCTGTCTTACGGTGCTCGTCACCCAGCAAATCGTCCAGGAAAAGGCTCGCCACACCTTCCGCTTCATAGCTGTCGATCGCCTTGCGAACCGCCTGCCAAGACAGGCCCGTTCAAGTAGATAGCCGGACTCCTGTCGATTTATCGACTGTGATCGGAAGGACGGACTGCATTTAAAAGCGCTTGTCTCGATTTCGATGCGTCGGCGACCACGTCTCGTTGTTCTGCATGCTCCAAAGCATGCCTTGCTTCGATGTAGAGCGGACCTATCTCAGGGACGATGGACAGTACTTCCCTTATCTTCGCTCTTTCCGCCGCGCCGCTTATTGCGACATTTACGTTTAAGTCGCTCGACTCTTTAAACCGCTTTCCGAGATTTGCAATTCTCTCGTCAATATTGGCCCCATCGTTTTCTTTTGTCGCCGAGAAATCCGTGTGATCGTTTCGAGACCAGTTTAAATTGAAATCCCGCCCTATCGACCAGGTATTACTTTCGCGTTGGTCCGATTTTAGTTTTTCAACTTGAGTTATATGTTCTGCATGATGATACGGTTCCGATTTTATTAAGGCTGCGGCGAGCATACCTCTTATCACATAGTGATCTCTGGAGCGATTAACTTCATCTTGTTGTTTGTATTCGCTATAATCTTTAATTATATCGCTAATGATATGTTTTTTGCTGTTTTCGTCAAACGCAGGAAGTGCGCCTGCTGCTGCGTATAAAACTCTTGCTTTCGATTCTTTGTCATCCATTGTAATCGGAGAATGGTTCTTTCCGAGTAAAAAACTACATATATCGTCGTTTAAAGTGATCAACGTACGAGTTCGCGCGTTGAATTTTTGAAAGGCGTCGCTGTTGAGAGTCGCATGAGCAACACGGAAGCTCATCGCCCAATTCGACAGGTTCTGCCTGGTGTCAAACATATTATCCGTCGTAATAAACCCGGAAATCATCGGAACGATATCCATTGGAAGCTTAGCAAATGGCTTGGATCTCTCCGTAGGTTTCGAAGCAGGACGTTCTTCGCCTTTTTCGCTCATGCCTTGTTCTCCCGGGCAATTTTCTTAAGAAAATGCCTGAAACTTTCCCCTGAGGAAAGCGCCATCGTGTTTCAATTGTAGTCGTTGCCGCACCTGAGCAGCCGATTGTCGGATGAGGGGTCTGAGTAGCAACGGAACAGAAAACCTACATCAGCTCTGATCCGCGAACGCCTGGCCGCGTTTTACTGTTGCGGGCGGCCCAGCTTTTCAAACGCAGCCCGTTGAGCTTGATGAAGCCTTCGGCATCATGATGGTCGTATGTACCCGAGCCCTCTTCGAAGGTGACGAGATCCATCGAATAGAGCGAGCTGGTCGAGGTGCGGGCGATCACGTTTGCTAAGCCCTTATAGAGCCTGAGCGTAACATCGCCGCTGACATAGGTTTGGCTCTGATCGATCAAGGCCTGCAGCATCTCCCGCTCCGGGGAAAACCAGAAGCCGCTATAGATCAGCGTAGCGTAGCGCGGCATGATCTCGTCCTTTAGATGAGCCGCAGCGCGATCGAGCGTGATCGATTCAATCCCGCGGTGAGCAGCAAGCAAGATCGTGCCGCCGGGCGTCTCATAGATGCCACGGGATTTCATCCCGACGAACCGGTTCTCAACCAGATCGACCCTCCCGATCCCGTGCTTGCCGCCCAACCTGTTGAGTTCTGTCAGAAGCGCAGCAGGCGCCAGGGTGATGCCATTCAAGGAAGTCGCATCGCCTCTTTCAAAGCCAATGACGATGGTCTCCGGCTCATCTGGCGCATGAAGCGGGTCGACTGTTTGCTGATAGACATAGGCAGGTGCGATCTCCGACGGGTCCTCCAGGATCTTTCCTTCCGTCGAGGTATGCAGGAGGTTCGCATCGATCGAGAAAGGAGCTTCTCCGCGCTTGTCCTTTGGAATAGCGATCTGATGCTTTTCGGCATACTCGATCAGTTGCGTGCGCGATTGAATATCCCACTCGCGCCAGGGAGCGATGATTTTGATCGATGGATCGAGCGCATTGGCCGCCAGTTCGAAGCGCACCTGATCGTTTCCCTTACCGGTGGCGCCATGGGCGATGGCATCGGCGCCAACCTCTCTCGCTATGTGGACGAGATGTTTGGCGATCAGCGGCCGCGCAATAGAGGAACCAACCAGATATTGACCCTCATAGAGCGAATTGGCCCGAAACATCGGAAAGACGAAATCACGAACGAATTCCTCACGAACGTCGACGATGCGGATAGCGGCCGAGGTTGGCGTTGAGTTTGGTATATCCGGTGTTGATGGTGAGGGTGTAGTAGTTGCCGCCGCTCTGGTTCTGCTTTTTCCAAATCCCGCCGATTTCGATGCGCCTGCCCACTGGGCTCTCGGCAAAGAGGCGGTAGGCCGGAGCTTTGGGGTTGTCGCTGATGTAGGTTTCGCCGGCAACATCGATGTCGTAGGAAATCGAAGCGATATTCCCTCTTAGGCTTTTCCTGTCCTCGGAAAACTCGACATAGTTCGTCAGCTCTTTTGTATTTGCAGTCATAGCGCATTCTCCGTTGTTAGAATTGAACCGAGATCGTTGGCGGGGGCGACGAGCGTCTTATTGGCGCGAAACCAGCACCCGATTGGGATGCGGCATATCGGGATAGGCCCAAAGCCCGACGCGCGATTGCTGGGCGATCGATTCCTCAAGGCTATAGGGCAGGTAGACCGGCTTGCCGGTATTTGCCATTGCCGCAAAGGCAAACCCCTGCGTGATCAGCAGAGTGCCGACGTCGAGGGCGTTGTTGCCGATATGGGCCGAGCAGATCACGAGGATGGTGGAGGCTTCGCCGGCGGCTGGCGCCGTCAATTGGGCGACCGGCGCACAGGTGGGCTTTGTATCCTTGACGATCGCAGCCAGTATGGCCAGCGATATAGCTCCACAGTCCTGCTTCTGGCCGGACGTGTCGGTATAGGTCGTGCCACGAATGCAGGCCTGGACACCGTAGAGGCGCATGGTATGACCTGCCTGTTGCCAGCTATCCCCGGTCAGGAAGGTGACGCCGGACTGCGGAACCGCAAATACGTGGGATGATGGCTGTGTGGACTGCGCGTTCGCCGGGATATAGGATGCCGTCGCTGCCAAGACGCTTGCGGTGAAAACCAAGCTCACTGCCCCAAGGCTCGCCGGCTTCATTGCTGCACCTCTTTCGCAGCAACAGGCGTGCAGTCCACACCATCATTGGAATTGGTAATGCAGCCGACATTGTAGCCAGCTCCAGAGATGAGGTAGGAGCAGACGCTGGTGCCGGCGCCATCGCGCGTACCGGCCGCGTTGCAGTCAAGGCCGGACTTAGCGAGGTTATAGAGCTTTCCGCCGACCCCACAGCCGAATTGACATGCCTTGAGGATCGACGATTGCGAAATTGTCGCACATGTCCCCTGGTAGCAGACCTGCTGTCCGATCAGGCTCGTCATGCCGTTTTTCTGGGCCGCGTACCATTGGCCGCGCTCATAGCGCTGCCAAGCCGTCACCTGTGCTGAAGGGCTGTTCAAAAACTCCTCGCGCGAGCCATCCCAATAGGCTTGCAGCGTTCCGCTATCGCAGAATTGGAACGCGCCGTAGCAGCGGGTGCCGTTGACGACGGGAGAAACGCTACTGAAATTTCCTTCGCTTTGGCTGACGTTGGAGGCGTACTCGGCACATTCGGCCGGCATTCCGGCGTTCAGAAGGCTGACCGCACTTTCGCCGGCGAATGCCAAGGACGCGGCAAGACCAAATGCCAGGCCGAGATTTGCGAAGACATCCCTTTTGTTGGGCAACCAAGGGGAAGGAAGCGTGGATAGAGCAACAGATGTCATCGAATGGGCTCCACCTCATAGGAGCCGGTGAAGGCCTTGCCGTTCTCACCGATTTCAGAGGTCGTGAGCTTCCTCGTGTCAGGCGATAGGATGGCCGTGCCACCAAGCGGCATCTGTGGATTAGCCATTTGCGTCGGTGGTGTGCCGGTCCTGATCTGCACAAGCAGAGCGGTGCACATGCCCTGCAAATTGCAATCGCCATTTGTTTGGGACAGTAGCCACGTCCCCGATGGCGTTGCGATGCGCGCCGTGTAGATTTTGGCGGTTCCTACCGCCTGTCGAATACCGGCGAGATCGTCGTCGGTCCAAACGCCATCAGGATCATGCGTGGCATCCTTGGCGGTGAGTTTGAGCGCAAGCTTATAGCCATCCTGGGCGGCAGCAGGGTCAGTGGAGGCTAGGCCGAGGATCAGGGTCGTGGCCAAAACGGCGAGGATTGGTTTCATGAGAGGCCTCGAGGAAGGTTAGCGTGACAGACGACGCCGGATCGCACGAGCCTTGTCGATCAGTGCGGCAATCCCCGCGGTGATGAGGCGCGCAAGATGGATTGGCTGGGCCAGCAATGTGCGCAAAAGTCGATAGAATGCACGGAGGGCGACGTATAGGAACTTCAGGATGCATAGTGCTGCCGCACAGCAAAGTCCGATGAGCAAGCCGTTGAAGAGCAAATAGAGCACCAACACCAGAACAGTGTAGGGGAGGTCGTCCGTCGGATTGATGTAGACGGACTTCGCCGCGGTCGTGACCCATATCCCGCCGATCGTGGTCGTCACGCTGATTGCAATCGCGGCAATGACGATCTCTATCAAACCCAGGCGATGGAAGAACCAGATCTCCTTGCGCATCAGCATATTCCTTTGAACCTGCGTTTCGGCGAGCGGATGCCCGCCTGCTATTTCTTCAAATCGAACCATGCACGGGTGCTTGTGCCGCTCGTCTGCCTGATGTCGAAATACCAGGGCCTGTCCCTCCGGGGTCGCGGTTTACGGTCGAGCTCGATCCGCTCGCCGCGCTCGGTCGTGTACCTGGCGCAATATTGTTCCGAGTTGCCCCCGTGTCCGGATTGGGCTTCCGCTTCGACATACCCGCTCGGACAATCTTCAAACGCGTCATAGCCGGGTGCTCCGGTGCCAGCAGCGGTACAGATCGGCCAGGAAAAACCGGGCAACGCCATTGCGGCAATCAGCTTTTGCATTGGCGGAACACAGTAGGGGATGCCGTGCCAGCTTGGGGTTTGCGCTGCGACGCAAAGGACAATCTGACACCCCCAATCTGCATCCGCGGCTCGGGCCAGCTGGTGCTCAGAGAGCCAAAAAGCGAGCGTGGCCGAGGCAAAAACACCGCATCTAGTGATCGGCAACATACGAATACCCACCCGTTACAAACTGTTTACAAAGCCACTTGCGTATGGATCATGATTTTATATATATGCACTATATAAATCAGGAGACGCAAATGTCCATAGCCTCCGTCCGCGCTGCGGCGCTTGTCGCAACCCTTGTTTTTCCCTCGCTGGCTCTGGCAAATGGCGTGTCGCCAATTTCGACTGCTGCCTCCGTCACAGTCTCGTCTTATTGCCCCGATGGTGCGGTGGATGTGGAGACTATTCAGCAGTTGATCGCGAAAGAAGCAGAGCGCCAGGACGCTGACGTCAGGCTGGCGCTTGCAATTGCCGATCAGGAGTCCGGCTTTGGCGCCCGTGTCAATTCGCCAGCAGGTGCGCGCGGTCCCATGCAGCTGATGCCGGCAACCGCCGCTCGCTACAAGGTGGCGGACATTTGCGATGCGGCTCAGAATATTCGCGGTGGCGTCAGCTACCTCAAGGATCTCTCCGCCATGTTCGGCGGCAACATCATGCTTGTGGTTGCGGCCTATAATGCAGGAGAGGGCCGTGTCGTTGCAGCCCGTGGCGTGCCGGCGATTGCCGAGACCGTTTCCTACACCGCGCTCGTCACCAACGCCTATTTTGGCTTCGACACTATCCTGAAGGACGGGAAACGGCCCGGCCAGGCAGTCAACTCGGGCACTCGAACCGCTGTAGCCGGCGTCGACCTGCTGGCGGAAACACCATCGCCCGACAAACCAATTCCCATCAATCAAGCCAGAACTGAAACCGGCGATCGCGACTGGATCGGCGGCTCGGTTCTTTACGTGCAGTAGCCGGAAGGAGCCCCAGATGAAGGCAAAGCTGTATAATCTCGCCCGGACCGCGATGTCCTCAAGACAGATCAATGGGCATAGTCTGGCGCTGGCAGGCATTGCCGGCGCGATAGTGATCGGCAATGCCGATATGGCTTATGCCGCCGGTGACATTTTCCAACCGATCAATTCGGTGTTCACGACGCTTCTCAACTTCATGACCGGAACCTTCGCGACGACCGCGGCGACCATCGCATGCGCCGCGGTCGGCTATATGGCGCTGACGAGCCGTATTCCGTGGAGCTGGTGCTTCTCCATTATCGTCGGTATCGCCTTCATCTTTGGCGGCGCGCAGCTGGTATCCTCCATGTCTTCCGGTTTGGGCGGCTGATGAGCGAAGCCCAGGCAAAGGCGGAGGTGGCACCCCTCGTTCTCGGTCTCACCCGGCCGAGGATGTTCTGGGGCGCGCCGATCGGTCTCTTCGTCGGTGAGTTGATGATCGTCGTCATGACATTCCTCAACACCAAGAACCTGGCCATGTTCCTTCTCTTCCTGCCTCTGCATGCCGCGGCCTATGTGATCACGGTGCGCGATCCGCACCTGCCGAATGTCGTTCGGGTGCGGATCGCCAAATGCCCCTGGACGAAGAACCGTCACTTCTGGGGCGGCAATTCCTATGAACCGTAACTCTTTTGAAGCGTAAGGGCAGCGATGCAAAAGGCAGTTCGTAAGGATCTTCGCTTCGGCGCCGAGATTGGCCGCGAAAAGCCGATCTCAGCGCATGTCCCCTATCTGCGGCATGTCGACGAGGAGACGCTTCGGACCAAGGACGGCATGCTACTGACGATCATCAAGGTCGACGGCTTTTGTCACCAGACCGCCGATCAACAAATCATCGATGTCGAGGCGACGGCGCGCAACACTTTGGTCCGGGCACTCGCTGACAGTCGATTTGCAGTCTACTCCCATATCGTCCGGCGTCGCATTCCCCCTGATATCGGTGGCGCGTTCGATATTCCGTTCTGCAGGGATCTCAATGAGCGTTATATGTCGAGCCTCACTGACAGCCGCATGTACACCAACGAACTCTATCTGACGATTATCCGGCGCGGCTTTCAAGGCAGGGTGGGCCTTGCCGATGCGCTTCTGTCGCATTTCCGTAAGGCCGCCGGTCTGTCCGAGCAGGCGCTCGATCGAGAAGCACTTGAGGAGCTTCGCCAGCATGTCGCCAATATCGTCAAGGGCATGGAGCATTATGGCGCCCGGATCCTGAAGGCAGCGTTGCGCGAATACAGCGTTGCCTCTGAGCCGCTGGAGTTTCTGGCCATGCTTTTGAATGGCGGCCAAGAGGTCAAGATGCTGCTGCCACGCATGCCGCTCGACCAATATCTGCCGACGCGCCGTATTACATTTGGGCGGCGGATGTTCGAGATGCGAGGAGGCAGCGACGATGACACCCGGTTCGGCGCGATGCTGTCGATCCGCGAATACCCGCCCTATACCGCCGCGGGAATGATCGACGGGCTGTTAAAAATCCCCGGTGAATTCATCGTGTCGCAAAGCTTTGCACTGCAGGATCGTGCGCCAATCCTGTCCGAGATGGATCGGATCGAACGGCAGATCAGCGTTTCGGACGAACGCGGCACGAGCCTTGAAAGCGCGATCTCGATTGCCAAGGATGAGCTGGTCAATGGCCGCGCTGTCATGGGCTATCACCATCTGACGGTCATGGCGCTCGGCAATATCATCAAGGAAACCGAGTCCAGCGCCCAGGCAATCACCAAGGAACTGCAAAATGCGGGCATGGTGGTCGTGCGCGAGGATCTGAATGCGGAGCCCGCCTTCTATGCGCAGCTTCCTGGTAATTTTGCCTATATCGCCAGGCGGGCGCTGATCTCGTCACGGAATTTTTGCGGCCTGGCGTCGTACCATAATTTCGCGCTCGGCAAGCCCAGCGGCAATCACTGGGGACCGGCGGTGTCTCTGCTGCAGACAACGTCGATGACGCCTTATTTCTTCAACTTCCATAAGGGTGAAGTTGGCAATTTCATTGTCACCGGCCCGACAGGGTCGGGCAAGACGGTGACGCTGCTGTTTCTCTTGTCGCAGGCAATGCGGGCGCGGCCGCAGCCGCGCTGCGCCTTCTTCGACAAGGACCGCGGTGGCGAGATCTTCATTCGTGCCTGTGGCGGCCAGTATGAGGTGCTGCAGCCAGGCATGCCCTCGGGGTTCAACCCGTTGCAGCTCGAAGACAGTCCCGACAACCGGGCGTTCGTCTACGATCTCTTGAGCTATCTGGTCCGCCCGAAGAATGAGGCCGAAAAGCTGTCGGCCGAGCAGGAGAAGATTCTGGCTCGGGCAGTCGAGCACATCTTCAACGTGCCGATCCGGGAGCGTTTGTTCTCCGATGTCATCCATCTGTTGCGCGGTGGCGAGGCTGCCGGGCGGGACGATCTGGCATCGCGTTTTGAGGCCTGGTGTGACACGCGTGGATGGCTGTTCAACAACCCGGTCGATCTCTGGGATTCGGATCGTGGCGTCTTCGGCTTTGATCTGACGGCGATGCTTGACGATCCGGAAATCCGTACGGCAGCACTCGGCTATATCTTCTTCCGGATCGGCCAGATGCTGGATGGTGAGCGGCCGATGATGCTCTTCGTCGACGAGGGCTGGAAGCTGTTAGGCGACGACAAGGCAGGTGCCTTCATCAACGACCAGCTCAAAACCATCCGCAAGAAGAACGGGATTGTCGGGATTGGAACGCAATCGGCTCGCGACATCACGACATCGCGGATCGCGCACACGCTTCTCGAGCAGAGCCCGACGAACATCTTCTTTCCGAATCCGAAGGCGGACCGGGAAAGCTATGTGACGGGTTTTGGGCTCTCCGAAGTCGAGTTCGAATGGGTCAAATCGACCTCGTCGACGAGCCGTCAGTTCCTGGTCAAGCATGACCATGACAGCGTGATTGCGCGTCTGGATCTCTCAGGCCTGCCGGACTTCATCAAGGTCCTGTCCGGCCGTGCGGAAACGGTCGCGGAGTGTGAGCGGTTACGCCACCGCCATGGCGACATACCGGAACACTGGCTCCCGTATTTCTGTGGTTGGAGGCAAGAGCCTTCCGATCCGTCGGATATGAGGGGGCAAGCGCAATGAGGGCGGGCGACCGGAACATTCAATTGTGCCTCGCCCTGCTGATCGCAGCCTCTGCCATCTCGCCGGTTGCGGCACAGGTGCCGGTCAATGATGCGGCACGCACCACGCAGGAGACGAATACCGCCGCCTGCATGCAACGAGCACGCACTTTCAAACAATCCTCCGTGACCCCCTCGCGTGGCGTGACAACCAGCGTGACATCGAAGGGTGATCTCGCCGGCATTAAGCAGGTCAATGGAGCAGGTATTTCCGGGTCGCCGTTTTCAGGAACCTCGATTGCCAATAGCGATCTGTCGATCCTTCTGATTGTCGGTCAAAGCGTTCAGGCGTTGAAGACGAAGAACACAGGCCAAGTGATGAGCGCGTTGGCGGCGGTCGCCGCCGCGATCAGCGCCAACACGTCGACACTCAAGAACCAGGCAACCGCGATTGGCACCGCCAATTCCCTGCAGGGCGCCTTTGACCAGAACACGGCGGCTCGCCTGTCCGGCGCGCAGATCTGGAACCAGACAATCCAGGCGGTGACAACAACGGTTCAATTACGAAACCAGCGGCTTGTCGATCAAGCCGCGGCCGAAAGCGCCGCGACAAAAGTCATGACATACGATCCGGGCTCGGTCTCGTTCGTCGGCGGCAACGAATAGGAGAAATCACTGGATGAAAATATTCAAAACCCTGCCGGCTGCCCTGGTCGTCGTCATTGCAGTGGCTCCATGCCGCGGTGTCTTTGCCCAGGTGCCTGTCATCGACGACGCGACCCTGTCACAGGCCACCAAGACCGCCTCGAACACTGCTCAGATCATGTCGTCGAACAGCGATATCCTGCAAACGGTAAACAGGACGCTTGCTGCGGTCACGGGAAATCGCTCGACCAGTGAGATCGCGGGTGCGGCTCTTGGCTCGGGCTTTTCGATCGGGAGCGCACCCGATTTTTCCTCACTTCTCAGCGGTCAGATGTCCTGGGGCAATCTCGGTTCGTTCGGCAATACTGCTGCTACGATCCTGAACGGGTTAAATCTGGTCAAAACCCTGTCTGGCCAAACCGGCAATGTGAATTTGACGCGGGGCGACAAGGCCTATCAGGGACTGGTGAACACGGCGACGGCGCTGACGGCCTCGATTGCGGGAACGCAGAGCAGCGCCCAGCAGCGCTCGACCGCCTTCCAGGCTGTTCAGGGGCAGATCGGGACGGCAACCGATATCAAGGGCTCGATCGATCAGAATTCGCAAGTGCAGACGCAGACCGCACAGACGGTCAACGAGCTCGTCGGTGCTGTGAATGCCGGAAACGCAGCCCTCAATGCCGAACAGGTACGCCAACTGGCGGCGGAAGCCGCAACGGCGGCATTCATGACCTATGACGCGGGCCAGGTCTCGTTCGTAGGCCAGTGAAAGGGCTGATAATGCAAATGCTGAAAGTGCCGTTCCTCGCACTAGTAGTCGCCGCCTTTGCTGCCTTGCCGGGATGCGCTGGCCATAAGGAGCTCAAGGCTCCGTGCTCGGCCGGGATCAGCTCCGTCTTTTCCTCGCAAGCCTATGCCAGCGGTATTGGTGATCGTTGCGGACCGATGGTCCGCCAAGAGGCCGTGACCATTTTCTAAAGCGCGAGGCAGCATGAACCCGTTCGATATCCTGTTTGGCAAGATCGACAGTATGGGCGTCAACGCGGTGCAGACGATGTATACGACGCTTGCCGGCTATCTGGGGCCGCTGTTCCTGGCGGGGCTCACCGTCTATGTGGTCTGGTGGGGATACGAGATGCTGTTCGGTCGTGCCCAGATGACCGCCGGCACGTTCGTCTGGCGGTTTGGCCGAGCATTCATCTGCTACACCCTGATCGTGTCATGGGCCACCTATCAACCATTGATCGTAAAGCCCCTCCTGGAAGCGCCCGATGGCATGGCGACCATTGTCTGCCAGTCGACCGGCGGCAGCAATTGCGGCGGGGACGGCAGTTCCGGATCGTCCGTCACCCAAGGCCTGACCGATATCTGGAATAGCGGCCTTGCGGTGGTCAAGGCGATGGCGGATGCCGGCGGCATCACGGCTGTCGGCATGTACATCCTTGCGATCGTCGTGCTGGCGGTCGTCTGCATTCTCTGCGCTATCGCCGTCACGCTGCTGATGATTGGCAAGATGACGATGTTCATTCTGCTGGCGATCGGGCCGATCGTCTTGTGTTGCGCGCTCTTCAATGTGACATCACGGGTCGTAGACGGCTGGATCTCCAGTCTCGCCGGTTACGCGCTGTTGCCGATTATCGTCTATGTCATCCTTGGGTTTATGCTGACCCTGCTGAAGGGCAGGGTCGATGCGCTGACCGCCGATGCCAGTGCTGCGAACATGACGACATTGGCTCCGTTCATGTTGATGTCGATCGTGACAGCCTTCCTCTTGACCCACTCGATTTCGATCGCATTGGCAATCGCCGGCGGGGGCCCAAGAATTGACGCACTCGGTGCGGCCGCCGGTTTGATGACGGCGAGGCTTGCCTGGAGAGCTGCCGCCGGTTCCGGGCGAGGCATCGCCCAGGCTGGCGGATATCTGCTCAATCAAAGGGCCGGCGGCCCGGCGACGATCGGGGACGGCGATCCCGCCGCAGCGCAAGTACGGGCTGCCGCCGCAAGTGCTCGCAAATAAGCCTGTCGAATAGCGACCCTCGGAGATCTGGGAATGGTGAAGACTGACAATGCGGCGGCCGAATTCGGTACGCCTGCCCGAGTGACGAATTCCGGCGTGATCGATTCCCGCTATTACAGCGAGGGCGAACGGTGGGAGCGCTCGGTCTATCGCTCGGTGGCCATGTCTCGCGGCGTCTGGAGAACAGTTGCGGTGCTGCTGGGCATTGCCTTGGCGGCGGCGATCGGTCTTCTCTGGATGCTGCTGCCGCTCAAATCCTTTGATGTCGTTGTGCTCGAGGTCGACAAGACGACAGGTTATGTCGAAGCAAGCCGGCCGTTGCAGGAGCGCGGCGACCTCACGCAGAATGAAGCCGTGACGCGGGCGAATATCGTGCGCTTCATTCGTGCCCGCGAAACCTATGACCCGAAGGGACTGCGCGATAATTTCGACCTCGCGTCGCTTTATTCGACCGGAAAAGCCGCCGCCGATCTGGCAAACGCCTATTCCGGTGCCAACACGGCCAATCCCGTCAAGGTCTACGGCGCCAACACGACGATCAGCGTCTTCGTCAAGAGCGTCATCTTCCTGAACGACAATACGGCGGCCGTCCGCTTCTCGACGACGCGCTCCGGTACATCGGGCCCGACGGTCACGGATCATTGGGTCGCGAATGTCCGTTTCAAATATACCTCGGAACCGATGCGAAACGACTGGCGCTTCGACAATCCTTTGGGGTTTCAGGTGACCGAATATCGTCGCGATCAGGAAACGGTCATCACTGGGGAGGAGACCCAGTGAGGATAAGGCATTTTCTGACAGTGGCTGTCGCAGCAGCAATCATGCTAGCCCGCCCGCCGATCGCTTCGGCGGAAGTACAGCCGCAATCGGTCAGGGCCGACGCGCGCATTCGAACCGTGCCGTTCCAGAAGGACAATGTCGTCTACCTCGCCGGTATGATGGGGGTGTCGACGATGATCGTTTTTAATGAGGACGAACAGATCGCAACCGTTGCCATGGGCGACAGCCTGGCATGGCAGGCCGTGCCCGATCAGTCGAAGCGCTTTCTGTTCATCAAGCCGCTGCAGCCGGATGCACAAACCAATATGAATGTCGTGACGTCAAAGCGGGTCTACACCTTCTTTCTGAATGGGGCGAAGCCCGGCAACACGAAAAGCGCCGTTATCAAACTCCGCTTTTCATATCCGGAGGATTCGCTGGATGCCAACCTGCTGGCCGCCGCCCGCCAGAATGCGGCCATGCCCAATGTTCGCGCGGCTTTGGCGAACCCCGGCCGGATTAACTATGACTATGGCTATAAGGGCGCCGTCGATGCCAGGCCGACCTCGATGTTCGATGACGGCACGAAGACCTTCTTTCAATTCAGCGGAGAGGTTCCGGCATTCTTCGCCGTCAAATCCGATGGCAGCGAGTCTCTCGTCAACTACCGGCGCGAGGGCGACTACATCGTCGTCGACAAGGTTGCCCGCCAATGGACCCTGCGGTCCGGCAATGTCGTGACCTGTGTCTTCAACATGAAGCCCCCGATCGGCGCCCTGAAGCCGGCAAACGGCAAGCCGCAGGAGATCAGCCATGGCCATTGATTTCGAGGAAGAGGCACGCATTGTCGAAACAGTTGCTAAGCCGGCCGACAACCGGCGAGGCAGGCTGATGCCGGTTTTGTTGGCCTCGGTTGCTCTGGTGGTCCTTGGCTATGCCGGCTATGTCAGTTTCATCAAGCCACAGGGTGCGAAGAAGACGGATGCAAACGAGGAGTTCAAGACGGCGAGCCACGCCGCTCACCTGAACTTCGACCCGGCAAGCTTGAGCCCACCGCCTTCTGACAACAAGCTGGTCCTTGTGCCGCCAACACCCACGCCGACGGTGGTTCCGCCACCACAGATCACCGCCCCGGTCGTCATGCCGCCGGTCATCGACGAGGAGGCGGCACGGCGTGCTGCAGAAGAGGCGGAGCGCGCGAAGAAAGAAGAGGAGCTGCGCCAGGCCCGGCTCCGCTCAAACATGTTGGTCGTCGATCAATCCGTCAGGGGCGAAAGTGCAGCTTCCGTTGTTGGTGCGGCATCTGCGCAAAATGCCGGCTCCGGCTCCGGCTCCGGTGGCAGTGCCAGTGCAAGCGCAAGTGCCGACGATGACCCGAACCGCAGGTTCGTGCAGTCGATAGGATCTCAGGACGTCGAGACGGTGACTGCCTCTCGCAACGACCGGATTGACGCCCTCATTCCCCAGGGAGCGTTGATCCGCGGTGTGCTCGAAACGGCGATCCAGTCCGATCTGCCTGGTATGGTTAGAGCCGTCATCTCGACCGACGTCTATTCCTTCGATGGCCGGCGGATCCTGCTGCCGAAAGGAACCATGCTGACGGGCGAGTATAAGAGCGGGATGGCGCGCGGCCAGACACGTATCCTCATCGTCTGGACGCGAGCGCTGCGCGGTGACGGGACCTCCGTTGCCCTCGGCTCCTACGGAACAGACGATCTCGGCCGTTCGGGTCTCTCCGGCTTCGTCGACAAGCACTATCTCGAGCGTTTTGGCGCGGCCGCGGTGCTCAGCATGGTCGGAGGCGTCTCCTCCTTTGTTGCAGGCCTGAACAGTGATGGATCCAGCAGCTCAGGTTCGTCGTCGTCAACGAGCTCAGACGCGCAAACCCAGGCACAGCAGACAGTTTCCCAGACGATGGCTGAGATGGCGAACATCGCTTTGAAGGATTCGATCAATATTCCCCCAACGATCTATGTCGACCAGGGCACTCAGATCATGGTGTTCGTCCGCAAGGATCTCGATTTCTCCTCATTGTACCCTGACCCGGTGAAGGAAGCCGTCAATGAACTTCGTCGTGCCCGGATCAGGAATGCGCCCGGCACCTCCGGCCAATAACGTGCTGACATCCGAAGAGCCGAGATCCCTTTGGGACAGCCTGCCCATCTATGTCAGGCAGACGGCCCAGCCGATCCGAAAGTGGTTGGAGGATCCGGCCGTGATCGAGATCATGTGCAATCGACCTGGAGAAATCTGGATCGAGAGCCTCAATAGCCACCATATGACCCGGTACGACGTTCCGGCGCTCGACGAGCGGGCGATTACGGCGCTGGCGCAAATGATTGCTGGAACGACACAGCAAAGCGTCAACGAGGAGACCCCGCTTCTGTCTGCCGCCATGCCCAACGGCGAGCGGTTTCAGGCGGTACTGTCTCCGGTCGCGGTTTTGGGCGGCGCCTTCGCAATCCGCAAACAGGTCATCCGCGATATGACGCTCGATGACTATGTCGGGCTCGGCGGTCTCGATGATATCAGGGTGACCGGCGCCGGTATGGCGGCCGGCGAGGAATTGAGCGATCTCGAACAGGAGTTGATTGCACGGTTGGCAGATCCATCGCCAGCGGCGCGTCGTGACTGGCTGCGCTTTGCGGTCGAAAACCGCCTCACGATGCTGATTTCCGGGGGAACATCGAGCGGCAAGACCACCTTCTTCAACGGCCTTTTGAAGGACGTGCCGGCATGGGAGCGTCTGGTGTCGATCGAAGACACGCGAGAGCTCAAACCCTCGCAGCCGAACTATCTGGCGCTCGTTACCTCCAAGGGCGGACAGGGCAGGGCACGGACCACGATGCAGGAATGCCTTGAGGCAGCGCTTCGCCTCCGTCCGGACCGTATCTTCATGGGTGAGATCCGCGGCGCTGAGGCCTTCAGCTTCCTGCAGGCGGTCAACACCGGCCATCCAGGGTCGCTATCGACGCTGCATGCCGACAATCCGCGCGGCGCCTATGAGCGGCTCGCTATGGCGACCATGCAGGCGGGGCTTGGCCTCACGAAAGCGGAGCTGATGGAGTTCGTGCGCTTCGTCGTGCCCGTGGTCATCCAGGTGGCTCGTGATCCCGCCACCATGAAGCGCGGCGTGCGAGAGATCTATTTCAGCAAGTGGAGCAGTCGATGAACCGCTTCGAGAAAGTCGTGGCTCTGGTCGCAGGACCGATCGTCGGCGCAGGTGCTGCCTTCTACGCCTGGTCGGCCAGCTACGCGGCTGCCTCATACCTGATGCTGAAAAGCTCGAGCATGTGGAAGAGTTTTGCCGGCGGCGACGTGCTGATGCCGGCAAGGCAAGCCTGGTATTATCTTGGCAATCCGATCGTCACGAAGCTGGTTTCGGCCGCAACGATGTCGACGCTGGCATTGAGTGCGGTCGCAGCTGTTGGGATCACACTGGCGATCAAGCGGCCCTGGCAAGTCCGCCCGCCCACCGACGGCTCCCGCTTTGCAACGCTCAAGGATCTCGAGAGTGCAGGCCTATTGGGCGGCACACCCGGCAAGTCGGTGCTGCTCGGCACCTTCGGCAAAGGCCGCAATGCCGTCGACGTCCGCTATAGCGGTGACAGCCACTTCTTCGTCAACGGGCCATCCCGCTCAGGCAAGGGCCGCGGCTTCGTCATGCCGAACCTTCTTGAATATGAGGGGTCGGTCATCGTGCTCGACGTGAAGCTCGAAAACTACACGCTGACCGGACCGGCACGTATGGCGATGGGACAGCAGTGCTATGTCTTCGCGCCCGGATCGGCTCGCTCGCATAGTTGGAACCCTCTCGACTTCGTGCGCGATTGGCCAGAGCGGTCGACGGATCTGATCAATCTGGCCGCAACGCTGTTGCCGATCGGCGAGAAAGAGGAGGCCTATTGGAAACAGACCGCTCGCGGGCTGCTTGCCGGCGCTCTCGGTTATGTGCTGGAGTCCGCGTCCATGGAGGGCAGGCGAGATTTGCGTTCCGTGCTGCGGCTATTCTCGACCGGCCGTTCGTTCTCGGCCGTGCTGCAAGAGATCATCGACAATGAACTGGAACTCGACCAGTTTATTGTGGGGAGCTTTCGCCAGCATCTCGGCCGTGACGAGGAACAGCGGCCTTCGTTCGAGGGCCATGTGACGACGGCGCTTGCTGCGTTCAATAACCTCATGATCGCCGAGGCCTGTTCGGCAAGTGATTTCGACATCCGCAGCCTGCGTCGCAAGCCGTTCTCGCTGTTCATCGCAGCACCTGTCTCGGACTTCGGAACAGTGGAGCCGATCATCCGGCTTCTGATCCAGCAGATCCATGATGTGATGCTGCGATCGTTGCCTGGTGCCGATGAACCATACAAGATCCTGATGATGCTCGACGAATTCTATCAGTTCGAGCGGCTGCCGGAGATCATCAAGCGCGCTCCTCTGGTGGCTGGCTACGGACTGACGATTGCCCTCGTCGCCCAGAACATCCCGCAGCTCGATGAACGATACGGCCAGCAAACCCGAAATGCGCTTCTTGGCAATATGGACGTCAAGCTCAGTATCGCCGTCGGCGACGACGCCACAGCCAAGATCGTCTCCGACAATCTCGGTCGCAAATATGTGGAGCGTGAGGGCTGGGGGCGGCAGACAGGGCTTCTCTTCGGAAAGCAGGCATCGTCTGGCCGGTTTGAATTGATGCCGCTGATGGATCCGGGTTCGGTCCAGCGTCTGGACGATGACAATACGATCCTGCAGGTACGCAGCGGCTACGGCGCCATCCTGATCAAGTTGAACTTTTACAGCGATGCACGGTTTATAGCGCGCCGACGGGAGGTTGAGGGATGGAAGAGCGAGCTTGTGATTCCGGAAATCGGGATCCGGACGGAGTGGCCACTATTCACGCATCAGCCACCGGAACTCGTCATAGAATTGCCTGCGGTTCAGGACGAGCAGCGCCAATCCAGGGACAGTGACCATGAGATGATCGTGCTGGAGCATGCGAGCGCTGTGTTCGTCGAGCCAGCGCGGCTCATGCATGTCTATCGATCGGCGATAGTGGCGATCGACGACCAGCCAACCGCCGATCTGCTGTTTCGACTGAGGACCGCGCCTGGAACGATCGGCGATATAAAGGGAGGGAATAGCCGCTTTGGTCGACAGAACAGACGTCTGCGAGAGCTGGCAATGGCGTCGGTCTGGCCGCTGCGCAAGGCGATCTCTGAAGCGCGATGGTCTGTCATCGGCGCACGGCTCTCCGACAGAGCGGAAGGTGAGGAGTTGTTGTTCACGCCCGGCGTAAAATCGCCCATGACGGATCATGTCGATGGCGGCGACGATGAGGGGAACCAGCTGAATTTGGGATTCTCCTCCGCCCAGGCGTCGGTGGACGAGGTCGCCGGTATTGCGGAAGCCGCGCTTGGCAACGAGCACGTCAACGATCCGAATGCTCTGACAGTTGCTCTCGCCAATCTGAGATCTGCTTTGGAACATTCCATGACGGAATTCGAGGAGGAGAACCGCCTGCCGGTTTCCCTCTGATAAATCGAACAACGGCGTGCTTGCGGGCACGGCCAGAAATTCGCTATAATGTTTCATTTTGGCGATCGGGATTTTCGCGCGAAAGCTGTTGCCTTGCGGGCCGCCTGTCTGATCTATATGAAGTCGAAGAGCGTTTTAGACCCGCTCGGTCCATTTCCATCGACTTGCTTTCTTGGCTTCACGATCACCATGACATCACGCGAGAAATACAACGCTTATCGCCGGGCCTGGTGGGCCAAATCGCTCGGTGAACACCTGACGGAATCGCGCGTGTTCCTCCCACGGGACGCTCATGACTGGGTCATGCGCTTTGCAGCAGAAGTTGAGGAGCGACTTCCTTTCGTTCTGGGTAAGCTCATTGTTGCACAGATAAAGGGCGTAGAAGAGAAGGCCGAGACCGAACCCGTCGTCCCGGCTCAGCAGCAAAACCAAGCCGCTGACGAGACGAGCAGCGTCGAGGGTATCTCCGCCGACAATCTTCACAAGCTGGTCTATGTCGTTCTGGCATCGCGTTTCCCCAATGATACGGGATCCACGCGGTTGAGGCAGGTTGGCTTTCTGGCAGCAGTGGCGGCTGAGATTGCCGCTGGCCGAAAGCCGACGGCGAGCTCCATTGCGAACCACACTGACAATCACGTCTCGCAAATTACCGGGCTGGCGAAGACCATGAAGGACCGAGGCGTCATTGATGTTCGCAACGCTTCGTCGGTTCGAAAGGGCAAGGCCGCCAAGATCTTCAGCATTCGCCCGGATGCTCTCAAGGCGATCCATGCCGCTCACCTCGAGGTGACGGGGCAAGTGATCGACGACATCACGCCCCCCTGAAAATATCCTTCCAAGATCCGTCTATGACAATCTGTTTGCAAGGGACGAGAGTCCTTTCCTTGTCTTCACCGCATCGTTTGCTATATTGCTCGTTTAAGCGGCCTGTTCCAAGCTGCTTGAAAACGAACGGGTTCAATATCAACGATTTACGCCATCGATCGGCAATTCAATGATTCGATTGGTGAAGTGAAAGGACAGCACACGGCACAACGAAAAAGACCCTGAAAGTTGGCGCTTTCAAGGTCTATCCGTCAAAGCTCAATGCTTGGAAAAGGGGTAAGTCACCCACAAGAACTGCGGTGATTGTCTCCATAAAACACATCATTGTCAAGCAGTGACGCCATTTTGGCGAGCGGTTTTCTGTTGCCGTGTCCTTGGAAGAGGACGCGAATGACAAGCATGCCAAATTCCCATCGTGCCTATGCTAACCGGCGGGTGACCGCCGCTAGCCTTGACACTGACCGCACTATTGCAAGTTACCATGCGGATCATCGAACCAGATCCAGTATCAATCGTCCTTCGCGGACGCTGGCGCTGCAGGTGGCCAAACGTTACGCCTCAGCAATCGGGCTGAAGGCCGCAAAGATTGCGCTCATCGACCAGCTATTTGCCTTCAGCATGGCCATAGACTGGTCCGACGCTCAGACCATTCCGGTCGTTTGGCCATCGAATGAATTGTTGGCCCGGCGCCTGGGCATCAAAATATCGACCCTGAAATATCATCTTGCCGGCTTGGTCGAAGCGGGTCTGATTTGCTACTCCGACCATCCGACCTATCAGCGTCGTGGCCGGCGCAGCGAGGACGGCCGCATCGTCGAGGCCTATGGCATCAATTTATCGCCAGTTGCTGCTCGCTATTGCGAACTGCTTGAGCTTTCCGACGCGGCTGAGTTTGAGGCACGGAGCTGCAAGGACCTCTCGAATAGACGCACCGTGCTAAGAAGAGGCATCGCGGCAATCATTGAAGCGGCGAGGCAGGAACTGGGATCGCTCGACGAAGAGTGGAATTCGTTGCTAGCTCGCCTTGACCGACTGCGTGAGCGGCGCGCGCAGGGATCGGTCGAATTGGCAGAGGTCATTGATATGCTTGAGGCCCTGCACACCGAAGCAGGCGCGCTTCTCGAAACTCTCTATGACAGCCGAGATTCCAATACCGCGGTGGCGAAAATTCGGCCTCTACAAACTACAGCCGAAACTCCAAATTCTGAATCTTGTAATGATGAGCGGGATTGCGCCGACGCGCAATGCATTGATAAGTCCGGCGCCAAAGGCGCGATGGCTCCTGAAAACAAGCCTGCGGATACTCCGGCGCCAAGCAAGCGAAAAACGCAGTCGGTGGAGCCGGATGACGACATTGTCAATGTCTCATTGCCGCTGCTGCGCTCGGCAATGGTCCATTTGTCTCAGATGGTGCCCGAGGTATTCGATCACTGGGCGGTGTTCCGCTCGTCGGGTGGGCTTCTTTGCCGATTGTGTTACGTCAATCCGCAAGTCTATCAGGAGGCCGTGGAGGTGCTTGGGCAGGATCTAGCGATTGTCGCCTTGGCGCTGACTGCTGAACGCAACGCAAATGGTTCTATTTCGAACCCGGGCGGATATTTGCGAGAACTGATCAATCGGGGCCGCCAGGGGACTTTGAGACTAAGCCGATCTCTGTTCGGGATGGCGACATCGACTCAAAAGGTACTTTGATGATCGTTACGACGCGCTTAAGCAGTAAAGTGACCGATGACGCTGTAAAGCCGCGATCGGGATCAGTTGGAGGCCCGCTCGCGAAGGCGTTGTGTCAGCTATCTGCCTTTCGAAGACGGAGAACGACCTCGTATCCAAACGTTTTGAGCAGCAATCCTGCCGGTTCCGCCTCGTCAGTGACGATGTCTATGGAATCGCTTTCACGAACTTGGCCGGAAATTTGCAGCCCCTGATCAAAGCAATGGACTGTCCATTCAGCAAAGGATTGATAGCCCTGGTGCCGGGCGAGCTGGTCGAGCGCGAAACCTCGCGCGCTGTCTTTGCCCAAGCCGATATGGGGGACGTTTACGACAATGGTGTCAGCGACATTGGCCATATTCGAACTCATTTTTCCCAAAGTGATAATTGATAACGCCGAGGGATGCCTCGATCCTCAGATGGACAATGCACGCAGGTTCGAGTGCGAATTGTCAGCGTGCGCCCTGAGGAAAGTTGCATCGAGTCGATATAGCCGTTGATTGAGGACGATGGCACGATAGGATACGAAATCTAGCGAAACGATGCGAAATCAGAGCCGGTAAGCTTTTGTTAAAAAACGGAAAATTGTTTATCCCTCGGCCAAACGAGCGGAGTGATTTCAAAGAATTATTCAAGCGATTGGCTGCGGCCGGAGCGGGCCGGCCTTTAGGCAGTGACGGTTTCCCTGCAGGGCCGTGGACGCCCGAGCTTCTTGCGGAGGCGATTTCACAGATTGATTCGAACCGGGTTGGGGTGGATCTGCGAACGGTACAGCTTTGGTTTCAAGAGAACGAGAAGGGGATCAGCACTGCCAACATTCGTTGGCTTGCAAGGATTTTTGGGTGCGATGATCCAGTCGCAACCAGTGAATGGCAGATGGAGCTCAGCGAGGCGCAATCTCGGTTCACAGCAAAGAGACGAGAAGCGAAGAAGGCGAGAAGCAGCGCCAGCGTTGCGTCCGGGGTTCCGGAAGTGGCGTGGACCGCAACTGTCGATGATGTATCAGGGGCGCCGGCGGAGTTGGCACGGGAGACCGATATCAAGCGGCCGGACCAGCGTCCCGGTTTGGCCCTGAGATCGGAAGCGCTTTTTTCTCGCGGATCTCCCTTGAATTTACCGGCGTCGGTCTTTGCAGGCGCCACCGCACTTGGTTTCTTGTCGTACATCACAGGCATTCACAGCGCCATTTACGTCCGGGCGGATGGCATCGTGAAGCAGGTTGGGTTTCTTTGGGCACCGAATTGGACATTCCTCTTCATGGTGCTTTTGCCACTGTTTTTTTCGCTTGTGACAGAGCTGCTTGTCTTTTGGAAAGGTGAAGGGCGCCTGAAGCTATTAGCGCAGGGCGACAAGATGGAAAGCGACCATGATTGGGGGCGCATTGTAGAGGCTTCTTCCTATTCATATTGGGCGGTTTTTTTGATTTGTGTATTGTTCGCCGGTCTTTTTCAATGGATCGGTGTGTGTTTGGTCCCACTAATAAAAGGCGGCGCCGACTATGCGACAAGCTGGGGTACTTTAGCTGTTGTGCGCCCCGAAATCATATCGGTGCCAATGTCGATTGTGTTCACAGCGCTCGCATATCTATACATGTGCCTGTGCTTTTATCTGTTTTTCGTAGGTCTCATTTTGCTTCACACGATGGTCCATGATCTTTGGAAAATTGAAGAGGCATCGAAGACCCGGCCGGAGGTGGAATATCGACACGAACTCAATGAACTCGGTCTCAGACTGATGCGCGGAATTTTCCGGTGTACGGTTTTGGGTGTTCTGGTTGCGATATGCATGAAAGCCCAAAGCGCTTACCTGACATCGAATCGAGAGAACATTATCGCTTGGTTTGTCGGCGATATGTCATCAGCGTTGCATCACCACGCAGATGACAGCAACAGATTCAGCTATAGTATGCCGACGCATTACAGCAGCCTTCTTGTCGCTATTTCGACCTGTGTTGTTTTTCTGTATGGCTGCGTCCGTTTAGGTGGCAGTCGATTTCAAGTGCCTTTGTGGAGGATGTCGGCGGTCGTAGCCTTACTCTTTGTTAGCTACTTGCTAATTGATGCGTTTGCAGGCTTCTCGATCGTTCTGGGCATTGGAGTCCTCCTCGGGATATATGGCCTGTGTGATCCAGGGTTTGGGCATCGCGAACCGAGTGAGGTAGGAAATCAGCGTGTATCATAATTGGCTTGATCGATGGGATGAGCGGCGGGCGCGGCGCGGCGAGGAGGGCAAGAAAACAACGTATTTCGTCCTTGACGCGGAACGCGCCTTTCCTGACGCGAAGAAGACAGCAGGTCTCGAGGAGTTTTGTGTTCTTGCGGACCAGGCCGTGGCTGATCCAGCCTTCTTCGATGAACCGAGTGGGAGCGATCAAGGCTTTCAAAGGCAAGATGGGTGGCTCAAATTTCCATCGGGCATGTCTACTGACGTTGAAGAGAACAATGTCGTCTGGGCGAAAATCACAGAAAGTGGATCTTTCGATCAGGCATTGGTGATTTTTCACCATTGGAATGCAAGCGCACGGAATCAACAGATTGCCAGCTTTTTCTCGAAACGTGGTATCACGGTTGTCGAGATTGCCATGCCGTATCACTTCGAGCGCAAACGTCCTGGCTCCAAGCACGCCGATTACATGCTTAGCCCGAACCTCGGTCGAACCATCCAGTCTGTAAGACAGGCAGTGTGGGACGGGCGAAAACTCATTCGCTGGCTGAAAAGCGAAGGCTATCGAGAAATTTCCGTTCTAGGCATGAGCTTAGGTTCGTGGGTCGCAGGGTTGATCTCTGCGCACGAACCGGCTGTGTCAAAAGCCTCGTTGTTTCTCACAGCGGGAAGTCTCGCGGATATGGTTTGGACGGGGCGCGCGACACGATCGATACGTGAAAGCCTTGAGCCTGAAATAAAGCTGGCTGACCTCCGTAGGGCTTGGGCTCCGCTCAACTTGGAGAATTACGCGCAAAATCTTGCACGGCCGGATCTCGCTCTTCATGTCGTGCTGGCTGAGAGAGACAAGGTGGTTTTGCCAGAGCTGTCGCAGCGGTTCATGCAAAGGCTGAAGGATGCCGGCGCTCAACCAAATATTTTGGGATTAAACTGTGGTCACTATTCGCTCGGCATGCCGCCTTACATTTTGTTGGCGGGTTTGAGCCTGAAACGGTTTCTGTCGTTCCGCTAGGCTCAGATGGGGTATTCGGCTTGCTCCCATCTTCGAGGATTTTGGATAGGAGGTGCTGCGCTTCGAGCTGATGATAAACGTGGTGCGTTCATGCTGAATCGCAACTTGCGGGGCAGCGTATACGCAGGTTGTAGTCTGTGAGCGCCAAATGGCGTGCGCTACGCAAGGCGTTCAGGGGATGATTTCCCTCCGCTATGGCGACAACAATGTGATCAGCATCGACGGAAACGCCGTGAAGATGCGCCGGCACTACGTACAGACCGTAGCGGGCAGCACGATCGCAGCTGAAGTGAAAATCGAGCTGCAGAACAACGAGACGATCTGGCTCACCCCGGCTGATGGATCTGGTGTGTTCTCTAACAATTGGCTGGGCGTGTTGATGAGCCCCAAAGGTAGCGTCGTCGTCTCAGAAATGCGCCCGTTGATCTGCGTGCCGCTAAAGTGACACCGTTAAAACGTCAAGAGGGACTGGAGAGGAGGCCTTGTTCCAATCCGGGAGGTCGCAGTGAAACTCGGATCCCGCGGGGTCCTGTCAACCCGGAGTGACGCGTGCTAGATCACGTGCGATGGATGCGCCCGGGGTGGTGCGGCATACCCGCAATCTTCATCAGGCAAGGGCGATCACGATGACAGAACTCAGTGAAGAGGGCCGACGGACCCTGGGAGGGATTGCAGAGCGGTACGGGGTCAGTCTCGGCGCGGTGGAGCATCTTCTGATGGCGATTATCGCCGGACAGGCGACACAGGCCCAGTTCAACCATCCCGATCTGGGTGGGATGGGGCAATGGTCACTTGGCGGCATGACAATGGTTGGCGACATGTTCAACAATGCGTTGAAGGCGAACGTGGCCGGGATTTGTTCCGAGCTTGCAGCCTTGGTCCGCGGCATGGATGTGCTGGCTCCGCGGACGTCGCACCAGTCCCGATATCAAGGTCAGGGCGGTGAAGTCAGCCTGTTCGTGCCTGGCGCTCAATCGGCTGGGAACTGGTGGCCCGAGGAATTCGGGCATCCTGCCTCGACGGGAGCGCAGAATGACCTGCGCTATGCCTTTTTCCCGGCCGCCCGACGGCTGGCGATCAATATCGGCGGCGGGGTTACGGTCTATGACACGAGGGACCACAGCATCGGTGGGTTCTCGCAACAGCAAAGCGGCGACCAGTCGCTGAGCTTTACCTCTCAGTATGGGTTGGTAAACATTTCCGAGCTGGATGTAGTACGACAGGGCGGCAAGGAACCGGCCGACACGCCAGCTACCGGAACGTCCGCCGCCACGGCTGCGCCGTCGATATTCGCATCGCCCGCCCCGGAATTCGCCGAGCCGCAACAAGCGGCCCGTCCAGCACCGGAGGTGCTTCGGCCGGATGAGGACATCTTCGACAAGATCGAGCGCCTCGCCGCACTTCATGCGAAAGGCATTCTCACAGATCAGGAATTCGGGGCCAAAAAATCGGAGTTGCTCAGCCGACTATAGCATTCGATGAACGGGAAACTCGCCGCAACAGACCTCGTGAAGCAAACACGGGCGTTGAGCAGAGCGCTCCAAAGTCGCAGGCTATCCATTGCGCTCTTATTGACTCCGTCTTTCACTCAGCCGAAAAGAGTTTTCAGCTACACAGGGGGGATAATTCATGGCTGACGAGAACGATGCAGGCTCCACTATCGCGGCCGTAGAGGCGGATGCAGCGGCAAAGACGCCGGTTGCGAAGAAGCAGCGCGCGCCGCGGCGTCAAAAGGCGATAGCTGAAGCAACGGTTGCTCCCTCAACTGTGGAACCCGCGAAGGTAGCGAGGGGTCGCAGGAAGCGTGGCGAACAGGCCGGTGAAACGACACCGGCACCGATTGAAACGCCAGTCGCTAACCAGCGCAAGACGAGAGCCCCCAACAAGGGTCCTAGAAAAAATAGCGCGACAAAGCAAACCGGGCAGGCGGCCGGGGCATCTGTTCCGGCAATCGATGAGATCGCGGATCTTATTCAGCTTGAAGAAGAGAATAAGAGACTTCGCAAGACCCTGGCAGACAAGCTGCGCGCGGAAAATGCCGATCTGCGCAAGCGGCTCGGGCTTGCTTGACCACCGAACAACAGCGGAGCGGTGCGGGATCGACCCCAGCCACTCCATTTTCGTCCGGAGAGAAGTTGCTGGGCTCGCGTCGCAAGCCCAGATCCAAAGCTGCGGCAACGTCGTGGTGCGGTTTGCTCGAGGTTGAAGCACGATGAAATCACCATGGAAATTTCTTGTTCAATTGACGTCGTGGGGACGACCAGCGGAAGCGCGCGAGGCTTCGATTGAGCGTGATGCCGAGACCACCGCAATGGAAAGCGAAGCCGAACAAACGTCGGTGCTTCCGTTAGACTCGACGGAAGCAGTCGGTAGGCCTGACCACGATGACACCCCACCTGTCGATCTCGTGGCGACCACGCGCGATGAGGTTCGCCAGTCGAGTGCTGAAGTACATGCGTTGGTGCGGGATAAGGCGACAAGCAAAAAGTCTCCACGCACACCGCAGACGAAGCGGCAAGCACGCGTCGGGAAAACCCCCACCGATTTGGATGCGGCGAGCACTGTGACCACACGTCAGGATCAAAGTGCGCAATCCCCTTCGCCCCTGAAAACCTTCTTTGACGAGGCGGTCAGTCTTGATGAAGAAATCAAGCAACTGAGAAGCCAGTTGGCGCAAAAGCTGCTCCTGCAGAATATTCAGCTTAAAAAGCTGCTTCAGCGGTTCGACGCATCTTGAGCTTGCCTCACAAATCGCGATCCAATCCAACTCATCGCCGACCGCTCTCACTTTGCCTCAGAGAAGGGGAAATCTAGCGCTACACTTATCACCTATTCCGGCGAGGGCTTGCAATCGCCCAAGAAGGACTAGGGATCCTTCACAGAATGGTTGAGACACAAGCAAAAAATGCGTTAGGAGCGGCAAACCGCCGTTAAAGTGGGGCGCCGTCGGTTTGTGTTGACACTATAGTTTACCCAGCAGAAAATAGGCGATGAGTACGGGGAAAATACTAATGGTTGACGAGAGTAACACAGGACCGGTTGCTGCGGTTGCGGGCACGGATCCCGAGGTGAAGACACCAGTGGCGAAGAAGCCACGGCGCCAGAAGGCCACCGCTGAATCCGTTCGGCCTGTCGCAAAGGCTACAGCAGCAAAGGTGCCGACCGCTAAATCCAGCAGGTCTAGCGAGCAGGAAAGAGCAGAGAAGCTCAAACTGATTGAAACCCAAGTCGCGGCAGGCACAAGCTCGCTCAAGGACGCCATCAAAAGCGCCAGCATATCGGAGCAGACTTACTACAATTGGAAACGGGCCTTAAGGCCCCTTGATCATGAGCAAGAGAAACCCGCTCCGGCCGGCGATGAGTTCGCAGATCTTGTTCAACTCGAAGAGGAGAACCAGAGGCTTCGCAAGATTCTGGCGGAAAAGCTGCGTGCGGAAAATGCCGAACTGCGCAAGAGGCTTGGGCTGGATTAATCCAGAATTGGGACTGCGTGGGCGGGCAGTTTCTCCGTTACCCATCCCCTAGCGTGACGCCGGAAGTTCGGGCTCTGCGTCCCATGGAGGGCTTGTGAAAAGCAAGTCAGCGACGGGGTTGTCGGCGCAAGGGACAAATTGCCGCCTCGCGCGGCAGCTGGTTGAAGCGCGCGGGGAGGAACTGTATTGATCCACCATCAAAATATAGCAGCGCCGATCGGCGCCGGATTTTCATCAGTGCTTTAAGGTTGAGAATATATGAGAACGCCGCAACGAAGCTTCGTTGTTGAATTCAAGTCGGGGCGACGACCGCCAAAGGCCGGAACGAACTCGATTTGGGGGGACACGGACCTCAAGGCTGTGGCGCGCGAAGTCGAAGATGACACATCGCATCTGCTCAAATCGAACGAGGCCCCCGGCACGTCTGATGCAGGTGGAGACGTTCTGCCTGATGTGATCAATGCGGGTTCATCCAGCGAACACGCGGGCGATCTCGATGTTACGCGGGCCACGATACCATCGGTCAATGGCGCAGAGGTTGACGTGCTAGAGCCGCACGAAGTTGATCGCCTGGTCGTCGAAGCTGTTGCGCAAGTGCAGGAAAGCCAGCCAACATTGCGGTCTCAAGCAACATCAGAAGACGTTGCTCGAAAGCGCGCCGAGCGTGCCCCCCGGATCACGCGTAGTTCTACGGGTGCACACGAGGATCAAGACACGCAATCGAAGACTGCCATGGCCCCGATTTCGCTCGGCGAAGTGGCCGCGCTTGATACGGAAAACAAGCGGCTCAAGAGGCTTTTGGCTAAACAGCTTCGAGCGCAGAACTTGCAGCTCAAGAAGATGCTTGAGCGGTTTGACGCGATATAGGAGATCGCGGCGGCGGGGCAGTCTGAAAACCTGCCCATACCCGCAAAAGGCGTTGCGTTGACGACGCTACAATTTAAACGAGTATTTCTAGCGTAATCTTTGTTATGGAACTTCGCGTTCGCCGATTTGCCGACAACGGCGGCGAATTTACCGGTCTCATGGTCGATCTCTGGGCGTATCACCACAAAGTCCGCATCGAGTTCTCTCGACCGGGAAGACCCACGGACAATGCCTTCATCGAAAGCTTCAACGGGTCGCTGCGCGACGAGTGCCTGAACGTGCAACGTGCATTGCATCGAAAGCCTATCCGAGGCCAGGAGGCAGATCAAGCCCAGCATGCACTAACA
>Ga0307510_10001085_pt1 | contig 28961 bp, 38 predicted proteins | sample 12_EM_MG_FD_207224 | JGI IMG/M metagenome (GOLD analysis project Ga0307510, IMG submission 207224) | Populus trichocarpa ectomycorrhiza microbial communities from riparian zone in the Pacific Northwest, United States - 12_EM | ecosystem: Host-associated > Plants > Roots > Unclassified | place... | reverse complement strand
CGTGGCAGTTCTAAATATAGCTCCATCATGAGCTGGCAACTGCGGAGTGGAGCATCATGAGCTGGCAAACCAAAAAGGGTTAAATAAGGACACGTCATGATGCTGCGGACTGCGGAGTGATGGCATATGATAGTTGACTGCGGATTAGTCATGTGGTCCATCAGGTGACTTGTCAGGTGATTTGGTGACGGTCCGAGCGGCGCGTGAGGGAACAAGTAGGGAATGAGTGACCGAGAGCGCGAAATAAAATGGTGGAAAATAGCGGAAAATTGGGGTAAGGGCCCAGGATTGTAACATGACGCCCTTCCTAGAGTGGTCGTTACCACACGACCTAGGGTGAATCCGGTTGCAACCAGTCGGAGGGAACACGGGGTATTCCAATGTCCATGCTGTCTGAAGTTGACTGTTTTGTATCTGCGATTTGGCCTTCCTCTATTGACGAGTTAGAGTCAGACACTTCTCCTTCCTCCATAACCTCGTCTTCAAGTTCGACGATGGTTTGAACTGGGGTTCGGTAGAGGTCATCGAGTCCAAAATTGGAGGGTGTCGTCATGGCTGAGCTTTTAGGAGAGTCGGGGGGTGTAGGTTGCTCTTCTGGGCTCATTGGTCGCGACATTTCTAGGTCACTTTGCTGTCATTTAAGTGGCATAACAACATGCCGTGGCGATGTTCGTCGTTTCCCCGTGAATGGAATGTATTGAGTTTCTCTCCATTCCAATGGAGTTGGTACGTTAGCGGGTAATTCTTGGGTAAGGGGATGTTTGGGTAGCAAGGGGGTAGTACGACTCGGTGTCATCGAGACGATGAGGGGAAATGATGACGATTCTCCTGGGAGTCATGATGACGATGCGACTGGGGAGGGTGTTCTACTCATTGGAACCGGTGAGTGGTATTGTTCCATTGATGAATATTCTCGCCGATGTGATCCCCAAGGGGGTAAGGGAAGTGGTGGTGTTGCGACACAAGGTGGTTCTAGAGATGGTAGACCAGGAGGGGTAGGGATGAACGGAGGAGCAAATGGCGATGGGTCTACAAGGGGCGGTGTTGTGGTTGACTTTGTTATAACTGGGGGTAATGACGTGGTGACTGGGATGGACGGTGTTGACTTTGGGATATGAATGGCAACGGGTCCTCCTCCTGCTCCTGAGGGGCCTGGATTGGGTATGAAGATGGGTGATGGCGACTTGTTCCTAGTAATCCTCTTACGTCCTTGGAGGAGTGTTCGAAGCCCTTCAAGGAATTTCTGGTCTTTTAAGATGTGGTAGTGAGAGGAAAGTGTGCCGAATGGGAGGATGGTTCTTTTCCGGAGGTCCTTTTCTTTCGTAATTAGGAGGAGGATTTCCTTGGTGATCATGTCGTAAAGTCGGCGATGGAAATGGTAAAGGTAGAGGGTGGTATTGCTGTCTTTCTTTCTGAACATTTTTGCGACAGCGACGTCTTTAAATTTGTTATTTAGAAAGGTCCATTTGTCGTTGAGTCGGACCATGGTTTTGATGCATTCTTCACGTTTCTTCTTGAGCAATGTGGAGGAGGTGGTCTGGGGGGATAAGTCCGGCGTCGGTGTAGGTTTCGGACTGATTGTCTTCAACTTCTTCAATGGGAGTGGGGGGGTCTGGGTTGGTGACGTGGAGTGGAACGTTTTCCGTTTCCTGGGAAGTGCTGCTACTGTTGCTAGTAGCACTAACGGGGATGATGTTGAATGGAGTAGTAGGTCTGGGTTGGTATCGAGGGGGATGGGGTGCAAATGGAAGTCTTTCGTAGTTGACGTGGGTTCTGAGAACAGGGTCATTGTTGTCGACTGGGACCATGATGGCTTCGTGGTCGATGTCAATGGCATCGAGGGTTTCTCTTGGTCTCCAAGTAGTCCAGTGGTATGTGACGTCGAAGTGTCCACGTTGGATAAATGTTCCGAAGAAGTAGAGATAATTGTTGTCGGTGTGCATGCGAATGAGAATAATTCCATCGTCGGTGCCAAGGGTAAAGATGGTAGAAGTGGCAAATCCTGAGTTGGGGAGTTCATGGTGATGTGCCATTTATTGGCGGTGATAAGGGCAGTACTGTTCTTTGCACGAGCTGAAGTGTTGGAGGGAATGTTCGAAGGTGATATGGACGGTTCTTTGTAGTGATCCTGGCTTTCTTGCTGCTGGTACGAATTCTTTGAAACGGTATGGGTTGGGGAAGATGGTAGGGTTTCTGAAGAGCGAGCAGAAGAAGAAGAATGACTGTTTGGAGGTGTGGGAGTAATCTGGTCGATGGGGCATGAGAGTTGAGGATAGAGAAAGTTGTCTGAGGTTTCAAGGGTTCTTATACTGCTTGGTTGACTTTCAAAGTCCGCTAGTAGATCTGGTGCATGGAGATCCTTGGAGTTAACCCAGGAATCATGAGCTGGCGAGTACCCTTTCCAGCGTACGAGGTATTGCTTCTTTTTCCAGCGACCGAATAGTCGTTCTCTGAGTATCTGCTTGACTTCCCATTCCGGTTCGCCTTCCAAGATGTCAGGTGGCGGCTCCAGGAAGTTGGGTCCGTGTTGATCGGTTTCTTTATATGGCGTGAGCAGTAAGGCGTGGAAGACGTCGTGGATTTTCCAATTAGGGGGTAATTTGATTTTATATGCGACTTTGGATATTTGGGAGACTACCTCGAAAGGTCCGTATCTCCTTGGTGATAACTTGGGTGTGATGTTACTTGGGAGTCGTAGATTTGTTCCTTCTAGCCAGACTTTAGATTTGACAGGGAATGGTGAATGGCGTGGTCGTTCTTTGATCCAGGATTCTTGCGCTTTACGTTGTGCCTCTTGGGCGGCTTTCCTGGCTTCTTCGATAGCTGAGAGTCGTTGTTCAAGGGATGGGATGTCTGTCTTTCTGGTTCGTTGGTGAACTTGCGGGGTATAGCCAATGAGTAGGTCGAATGGCGTTTTCTTTGTCGTAGCGGAGGGCCAGGAGTTCTTGGTATACTGAGCGAGCGGTAGCCAAGCGTGCCAGTTGTTTTGCTGAGTGCCACAGAAGACATGTAAGTATTGTTCAAGGGTTTGGTTAGTTCGTTCGCTGGCTCCATCTGTCTGAGGGTGATAGGCTGTGCTGATGTTTTGGTGGATGTTCAAGATGCGGCAAAGTTCTGTTGAGAATTTAGAGACGAAGCGGACGTCACGGTCCGAGATTATTTTGTGAGGTATGCTGTAGTGAGGGATGACGTTGTTCAGGTAAAGTAGAGCAACTCCTTCTGAGTCGATTGTTTCGTTGCAGGGGATAAAGACGGATGCTTTCGAACAATCCGTGTTGGTGATTGTGAGGATGGTGTCGTATCCTCCTGAGAGCGGTAGTTTGGTGATGAAGTCCATGGCGACAGTTTCGAAAGGTCGAGCGTTTTCAGTTGGGGTAATAGGGAACATAGGGGGATGAGCAGGATGAGTGTTGACTTTGGTCATTTGGCAAGTAGCGCAGCCTTTAATGTACTCAGTTACAAAGATTTTCATTCCGGGCCACCAGTAGTAGGGTGCGATAAGTTGGAGGGTTTTGGTAATTCCGGCGTGTCCAGCGGTTTTGTGGTCGTGAAAAAGGGATGTTACTCCCCTCCTAAGGTCATTGTCTGCCACGACAACAAGTGCCGTTCCATGGTACCAGTGGGTGCCGTCCAGTAGGGATAGATTATGTGCTGGTGCCCATTTCTTGAGTGTGCTTTGATTTTGATATTGCGCTAGTTTGATTTTTGAGTCCAAGTTGTCACCTATGCTGTCCATGTCGAATACGCGAATTGAAGTGTGCTGGTCACAGAAATATTGGTCTGGCCATACGGTGACGTCTTCGTTGATTTTGTTTGGTCCTTCATAGTCGGGTCGCCTAGATAGCGCGTCTGCTCGATTAGTAGCCCCAGGTTTGTACTCCAGTAAGATGTTGTATTGCTCGCGTTCTGGTAAGTAACCAGCAACGCGTGGCCCAATTTTGCGGGGCTCTCTGTAGTACCTGAGATTCGCGTGGTCAGTATACACCAAGACGGGGATTGTTGTTCCTTTGAGCAGATGAGACCAACAACGGAGTCCTCTCATAACACCGAGGAACTCGCGGTCATAGATGGGGTAGTTTTGCTCAGTCTGGGTGAATTTTTGGGAGTGGAATCCCACCGGTCATCGTGGTCCTGGTTTCTGTGTGCCGTCTGGTTTAGTGACAGGGGGGTCCCATTGGTAGAGTATTGCTCCTGTCCCGACTTGCGAAGCGTCGGTTTCGAGCTCAAATTGTCTGTCTGGGTCCAGTCTGGCCAGGATGGGTGAACTAGTGATTAATGTGATGAGTGTTTCTTGGGCCTCCTTTTGTTCGGGTCCCCATTCAAATGGTACGTCCTTTCCGGTGAGTTTCGTAAGGGGTGCGGCGATGATACTGAAGTTGGGGCAAAACATGCGATGGTAACCGGCGACTCCTAGAAATCCGCGGACTTGTTGTTTATCTTTGAGTTCGCGTGGATAATCCTTGAGTCCTGCAACTTTAGCTGGGTCAACAGTTGCTCCTTCCTTGGAGATTCGGACGCCTAAGAAGTCCATTTGCGGTTGTAGGAAGACGGATTTTGATAATTTGAGGTGTAGGCCATGACGTAGGAGTAAGTCAAATAGGAAGTGGATGATTTCGACGTGTAATTCATAGTCTTTGAGGAGGGTGCCTATACCACAGTCGTCCATGTAGTTCTGGAGGATGCGCCGTATGTTGTGTATGCCTTTCTTCTCGAAGTGTTCATAGAGTTCTTCGAGAATACCATTCATGAATCGTTGGAAGCTGGCTGGTGAGTTACTCATCCCAAAGAACATTACTTTGGGTTCGAATAGTCCCCGACGTGTTTTGAATGCGGCTTTCCATTGATCGCCTTCCCGTATGCAGATGTTGTTGTAACCCCAGCGGATGTCGAACTTGCTGAATAGTTCCATTCCTTGCAAGTTTTCGATACACTGTTTGAGATTTGGGAGTGGGGTAACGTCCTTTTGGGTGACTGCGTTGAGGGGGCGATAGTTGATGATGTATCTCTTTTCCTTTGAGTCTTTCTTAGGGACCATGAAGGTAGAAAAGCCGTAGGGGGAGTCCGATGGTGTGATGTAGCCTTTTTCCAGATTTTCATCGATGAATTTGTTCTCCGCTTCTTGTTCGTCTCTTGAGAGTGGGTAGACTTTGCAATTGAAGCGGGTAGGGGTGGCGTCCATGAGTACGATTTTGTGGTCTCCGTCTCCGCGAGTTGGCGGGAATTTGTTTGCCTCTTCATCCGAAAATAATGCCGTATGACGTTTGAATTCTTCCGGGAGGGTGACTTCCTCCTTCCCATGTTCCGATGCATACTTATGGGCCATTTCGACTGATGTGTGGGTGCGGTTGATTTCTACCGGGCCTTCCCTCATTTCTGAAGGAGTTACTCCCGACCATAGAGCGCACTGTTGTACTTCGAGGATGAGGTCTTCGTTGTCTTGTTTCTTCTGCTTGAGCCAGGTCTTTGCACGTTGAAGAGTGCCATAGAGTAGGGTTTCGATCTTGACTTTTGGTCCTCTGAGTTCGCTTTTCTCCCAATCGATATCTGGGTTGAATTTCTTGAACCAAGGGTAACCAAAGAGCATGCGGTCATGACCTAGATTGGTGACAAAGAACCTAGTTCGTTCTTTTTTATTGCCCTGAGTGATAAGTAGATCGCAAGCTTTAGTGATAGAACCGGCTCGGTTTAAGGTTCCGTCAACGTTGTATACTGCTCGTGCGTGAGGGATTCTTTTGGTTCCTAAGCGAAGCTTGTCCACAGTTGTTTGATTGATAAAGTTTTCTGTTGCTCCAGTGTCAAGTAATACTAGTTCTTCTGCCGTCCCTTGATAGTGTGTGATTGGAACTTTAAGTTGTATTGAATTTGATTTGTTTACAAACACACTATCGAGTCAGAAAGCCCTAACTAAGGCAGCTAGTTGAGGGCCGCGGGAAAATCCTTTGACATGAGTTTCTCGACGAATCCTAGTCTGGTTTCCTCGCTGAAGGAATCCATGTTGTCCTTCAGATAGTCAACGAAAGTATCGGGATCTGAAAGGTCTGGCATAATGGGTGCGGCTTTGACTCTAGTTGGCTCCCTGGAGTTGTTGGAGCGATCGCTGAAGTTACCGCGGTCGGCCTGTTTCTTGCGACAGACGTTAGCTCGGTGTCCTGGTTTTTCGCAGTAGAAGCACGAGTTGCTTCTCATGAGGTCCGCTTTCTTTGCCTCGGAGTGCTGTTGTCCACTGATAGTGGCGTTGATGTCTTGGGTGACTGTAGCATCGACGTCCATATGATATCCTCCCTGAGAGGTGGTGCGTCGGTCGTTCTTATTCCTCCAGTTGTTGTTTCTTCCGTAACCGCCTCGTCCAGGGTTGTTAGTCTGCCTGGGGGCGAGTTTAAATGCTTGGAAGAGTCCTTGACGTCGTTGGGTGAACTCGGCTGCCGCCTTCCATTTAAGGTGAGATTGGCGAGCCTGTTCTTCCCACTGTTTGAATGTCCAAGGGACATCTGCGGTAGGGTCGAAGTTGGGGGAATTAATGATAGCGCCGGTAAGGCCTTTGTTCATGCCATGTTTGAGGGTTTCAATAGTTCCCTTGTCATCTAGGGGAACTCCAGCCTCGAATGCCAGTTGCTTGAACTTGGCGAAGAAGTCGTCAAGACTATCTTCCTGCTTGAGTTTGCACAGCTTTTGGTAGGATTCTTCCTTCTGGTTTTGATTGGTAAAGGCGTTCCTAAATCTTTCGATGAAGTCCTTCCAGAGGTCTTCGTCCGTTTCTTGGACGCCGTCGTTTGCTGCTTTCTCAAGGATGTGCATTTGTTCTTCCTTCCAGGCGTCCACTTTGTCACCATCCATGTAGCTGAGAAGGGTGACGATGCGGGATAGGGGTTTCTTCATGGTGTCGTTGTGCTGGTTAAGTAGTCTCCAGAGATCGAAGTTGTTTATAAACTTCCTGCTTGTATTCCTGTCTCCAGTAAATATGAAAGGAGGGTTTCCTTTGAGTGCACCGTTAGAGGGAGTGATGATGTTAATCCTCTGCGCCTCGACCTGTGCTTGGCCAGTAGCGACGTTAATGTCTTCCTGTTGTCCTTCCATGATGGTTGGATAATCTGGGGTGTTGGGGCGGGTAGGAAGCTGCTGAAGTGCTGTGGTAACTGCTGCGATAGTATGGGAGACGCTGGCTCCTTGTCCGATATAGTTGGGATGCTGAGGGTTGATGATGAGCCACCAGCCGACTTCTGGTCTGTTGTATATTCCTGATAGATTTGTTTCCCAAGTGTCTTGGTTTCGGCGGAGTCTGACCCAATGGTAGGAGTCGTTGACTTGGATGAATTCGATGGATCTCTTTCCGTGTGCTGTGTCAAGGTAATATCCTGTATTAGGATGTCCTGGTCCTTGATCTTCAAAGTATACGTCTTTTGTTACATGTGCTGGGAGATCATCCTGTTGTCTCCTGAAGATTTGTGTGAACTCATTACTGAGAGTTCCGTATTGAATGGTCGCCACGATGGTAACAACTCTGTGTTTCAAGAGTTTGTAGGAAAGCCTAACTTGTGTTAAGGTCCAAGGGCCTTAAAGACGCGACGTGCGTGGGTTGGTTTGGCGACGACGGGGATTGCTCAGTGGGATCTCCTCCTGAGGCAATGGATCACGTGAGTAGCGCGGTACCGATTGGCTACGCAGTATAAGAGTAAAGTCCCCAATGATAAGGGCGACTCCTGAGGTAGATAATAGAGATGAGGGGGAGAGCTTCAAGGCTTTGAAGCGACTTTAAATGTTCAGGCAAGAGACTCAAAGAGTCCTAGGTGGAAGCTACAAGTCTTGGATTGAAAACCAAGTTAGGCTTAGGGCCTAACTACTAAAAGTACAAGCGCTTATATACATTTGAGAAGTAACGGGTCACAGGAGTCACAGAGAAATATGGAAATATTTACTAAGGTAGATCATGACGTGGCAGTTCTAAATATAGCTCCATCATGAGCTGGCAACTGCGGAGTGGAGCATCATGAGCTGGCAAACCAAAAAGGGTTAAATAAGGACACGTCATGATGCTGCGGACTGCGGAGTGATGGCATGTGATAGTTGACTGCGGATTAGTCATGTGGTCCATCAGGTGACTTGTCAGGTGATTTGGTGACGGTCCGAGCGGCGCGTGAGGGAACGAGTAGGGAACGAGTGACTGAGAGCGCGAAATAAAATGGTGGAAAATAGCGGAAAATTGGGGTAAGGGCCCAGGATCGTAACACGAGGTGCCAGCTATGGGCGATGAGGCTGAAGGGGTGATTGACTGGTAACTGCCTTCATGACTGGTACATTGTCGTATGGGTGCTGAAGAAGGACTGGTGGGGGATAGGGAGTGCTTGCGGGACACAGGACTGCTGGGTTGGGTGAGGTATGCTTCCCAGGGTTCGATAGGGGACTCTTCCAGGGACAAGGTATGTGTCTGGCCTCCAGGGACATCAGGTTCATAGCAAGTGACTGGTTCTGGCTCTAAGGGCACATCCTCCATGGGACTGTCTGGATCTTCCAGTGGGTTCTCTACTGGGGGTGGCTCTTGGTATGTCTCCATTGAGGAGTACTCCCGACAGTGGATGTTCCAGGGGATGGGGACAAGGGGCTTGACTGGTGGCTGATCAAGGGGTGATGGTGGTTTAGATGGTTCACTGGGTGGTAGTGGTGGTAGGTCTGGTAGGGGCGATGGGTTCAATGGTAATGGTCGCTTGGCCATAGGTAGAGGTTTGGATAGGGTGATGAGGAGGGGGTCCAACGATTGAGAGAAAAATGGGGGTGGATTGTAACACCTGATCCTTTATTCGCTCTTGCTCATTCTCTATTGTTCGACTTATACAGACCATAGCACTTATCCGCAGACCTTCATACGATACAGACAGACGCCTCTTGACCAGAAGTACCTACCTTAGTGATTGTGGCCTGTGCGCCAGCCTGCCTGTATATAAGCGCCCAGTATTTCGACAGTCAAGCCCTAAGCTTGACTTGATTCTCAATATCAATGTTCTTGAAAGCTCCCCTTGTGCCTCCCCTTCCTCTCATCTTTTACATAAGCCACTCAGAGTTGTCTCTAGCAACACTAGAGACTTCTACTTCTTCAAAGTACTTGCCACCAGTTCACTCTTAGTACAAGTCAAACTATCAAGGCCTGTTGAAGCCTTAACAATTGGCGTCAGGTGGTGTTGCTGCCTTGATGCTCCCAAGCATGATATGCAGCTGATGGTGGCAGGACTCTTTCCAGCCACTTTTTGAAACCCCAAGACTGCATTTACCTTTCAGGTGCTAGAGGAGTTTCACTTGGACAACCTTGAGTGCAAGACAACCCCAAGCCAGTTTTTTAGCTGCCTAAGGAGGTTGACAAGTGATGAGTTTCCAGATACTATGCTGGTGAGTCAGGCTGGCATATCTGCTGATAGTAGATTGATCTGCAGATATAGGACCAATACCAAGAGCTACTAAGGGTCAGCAGACTGTAGAAAACTCCAGTTAGCCAAAAGCAATTTGGTTGTGGGTATGGAGAAAGCAAAGATCCAAAGCCTGGCTTGATGGCTATATTCTGTAGTTTGTGTGCACAGTGTTAAGACTCCAAAAGCCTTGATAGTATGACTTGTACTAAGAGTGAACTGGTGGCAAGTACTTGAAGAAGTAGAGAGGCTCTAGTGTTGCTAGAGACAACTCAGAGTGGCTTATGTAAGAGCTGAGAGGAAGGGGAGGCACAAGGGGAGCTTTCAAGAATGTTGGATTGGAAACCAAGTCAAGCTTAGGGCTTGACTGTCAAAATACAGGGTGCTTATATACAGGTGGGTCTGCGCACAGGCCATGGTCACTAAGGTAGGTACTTCTGGTCAAGAGGGGGCTGTCTGTATCATATGATGTTCCATGGATAAGTGCTGCAGTCTGTATGAGTTGAACAATAGAGAATGAGCAAGAGCGAATGAGAGATCAGGGAATTGCCTAATCTATCCTTAAGGATTGAACAATGGTGGCAGGTCATTCCAAGAAGAGAAGCAACATCATAATGTGATCATGATGATGAGTTTTGAGATTGATCCAAGGAGATCTGGTTGCCACACACCCATTCTGGTCTAATGGGCATCTAGTGTAAGCAACTACCCTTTCTGGTAGTCAGTTTTGATGGATACCCAATTAAGGGCCATATTGTCAAGGTCAGGTTCTGCAGGGCTCTGTGGGGATGAGGGGGTGTCTACAGATCCTTCTGAGGATACTGTCTGGTTGCCTTGGCTCTGGGGCAAGGTGCCAGCTATGGGTGATGAGGTGGCAGGCATGATTGACTGCACTGTAAAGTCCTAAGTGTTGGAATTTCAGTAGGTAAAATGTGTGAAAAAATGATGAATAAATGATGAATAAACAATGAAAAAATGATGGAATAAACAATGAACAAATGGTGAGATTTAATAAAAAAAATGACTGAATTTTTCCGTAGTTTATTGCCTGAAATTCCAGTGAATCTGCAACAGGTTCACACATTTTTTAGGGGATTTTTTACATGTTTTCTAGGGATTTTTTTCACACATTTTTTCATTGATTTTTGCATATATTTTTTGTTGATTTTTTTGTGCTTCTTCATTCTTTTTTTTCACACATTTTTCATTCTTTTTTTCACAGGGATTTTTATTGAAAATAAAATTCAAATTTAATTACTTGTTTACCAATTACTCACCATCCTTACTTACCATTCTCAATTGATATCAAACAAGCTCTTACTCCCCACCTACAACAGGGGAGCAAAAGGGGGGGCTTGTATAGTATCACAGGGGTGTGTGGCAAACAGCAGACTGAGCATGAAAGAACATGTGAGAAAGGCCCAAGCTTGGAGAGGGCAATATGGGTAGTGTACAAGAAGATGTCACAAGGTAAGGCAGAGTGGCAGGACAGCTGGGAATCAAGTAAATCTAGTGAGAGATTATCTAACAGGGATGAAACAGGGGCACTCACTGGAATGCCAAAGGGCCTGGGTTGGCATGGACTGTAGCTGGGCTTTCATACCACTTATGGAGGGACTACCCAAATTCTTTCCAGCAACTGAAGACAAAGACCCATTGGATGAAGATCCACCAGTGCCTTTACCTGGGGTGGCAGGTGCACTGTCCACCTTTCCAAAGCCAATGTGAACCATCTGCCCATTAGGCATGCTGATGTTACCACCAAGACGATTAAGCATGTCTTCCTTCACACAAACTGCATCTGTGCTATGCTCCTAGGCACTTGGCCCACATTTTCCTTTTTTTTCTTGACTTCTATGTACTTATATGATCACCTGACCATCCCTCACATGACCACTTACCTGTACAACAGAGCCATCTTGCCGGGAACTCCATTGTTCCCTTGTTTTGTACATTTCCTATTGTTCCCCCTTTATGGTAGTCTGTGACCACCATTGTTCATGACTCCGGTGTTCTGTGACCCTTATTGTTTGTGACTCCATTGTTCTCCCTATTTGTACACTTAGTCAGGTAGCTGCCCTTTTGTATATAAGCTGGGCTTGTATCCTAGAGTTGGGCCTTAAGCCTGACTTAGTTTGCAATCTATTGCGTTCTCAGTCCTTGTTGCTTGAACCAACATTCCCTTTTATTCCTTCTTTGAAGTTATCTTCAAATCCTTGAAGATACTTCCCATTCCTCTTTATCTTCACCCAGACATTGGTCTTAATGACCTTCTTGCCTTTATCACATTCCAAAGTCACTTCAGTTATTAAGGGAATTACGACCCTTGTAACTTCGTCACTGCCGCAGATTTCACCTTTGCACACATTGTGCCTTAAGGTTCAATAGGCCTTAACAATCTGCTTGATCACAAACCTGCTCCTAAATTTTGTGAGAAATCCACTGTACAAACATTCTGTTTTGTGTCTGTGTCTCACCTTCTCTGGAAAAAGCCTCAAACTCTCAATTGCACCATATGGCACAAAGACATGGATGAGCTGCTTACTGGTGATGGAACTGTCAAGGTTACCTATCCAAAGGGATCATGTTAGAGTCTGGATCTGAGTCACATTCTTGGGTTTGGGTGAGACAGCCTGTCCAGGTTGATTTGGCACCAGTAGATAGGATGGTGTCTGAGACCCAGACACCTTGGTGACAGAGAAATATACAGAAGGTGATGGGCCTGAGCGGAACATGGATAATTTGTCAGTCTGGAGAATACCGGTCTGACTCAATTGGGTGGTGTTTGTGCTATTAAATGAGGACAAAAGTTTGTAAATGGGTTGTTCCACAGAGATAGTTGTGTGGCACATTATCTGTACAGGATCATCAAGGGTACTGACCAAGATAGCTTGGGGTCAGCTGGTAGCAAAATCTGTGTTCAAATACTCTGTCTGCTTCATACCTCTGGCCTGAGGGAAGTACTCATTGGGAATTGAAGACTTGTGATAGTTGTCCAATGCTGGCCAACTGTAGGACTGTTTGTACACCTTCTCTTCGTCTTCTGGGTTTGGTGTGGCAAGAAGGGAATTGCCTGTAGAAGATATCCAACGGTAGGGGTGTGAGACAGTCATGGCATGCAAACGTGGTAGGTTAGACAGATTGCTGGCAATAACAGCTTGCGCCTGATTGTGGAGCTTGGAGATTGTTGCAGTGGGAGGGGGGTGGTGGTGTGTTCATCTAAACCAAGGTAATCCAGTGTATGAACATCAAAATCACCTGCTCCAGAATCCATGCCCATGGAGCAGAATTCTTCCAAAACAGGAAAGGCAGTATTATTGTTGGACAACGATAACCACAATGAAGAGAAGACACTTGAACCAAATGGCTTTGAGCATGAGAGTGGATGGTGACAACAAAGAGAGCAAGAGGGGGGAGTGGGGTCCCACTTGGCTGGACAGCCAAGATTTGAGCAAATAGAGCTGAGAACATACTGCTGCTTTCAAACCAGAGAACATGAGTAAGATGCAAAGTGGGAGAAACATCTGGTGAGAGGATGGAGGGATGACATGACCATGCAACTGGGTGGTGAGCACTGCTGAAAGAGGGGAGAAAGAGGGGCACTTACCCAAATGCAGCAACAAAATAGCAGCAGTCACTGCTGAGGCCAAGCTGGGACAATGCAAGAGGTGAGCACCCAGCGCTGTCAGGAGTCAGGGCACAGGTGGTATTCAAAACCATGGGAGGTGTTCACCTCTGCCCATGCAAGGTGTGTGCCATGCATGAGTACAGTGGAGCCCAGCCCCCTGACCCTAGGTGGGATTGATCAGGACAGGGGGAAAACAGCACACTGAGCACAGAAGAAAATGTCAGACAGGCCCAGGTGGATGCACAACAGGCAAGGAGTTGGCAGGAGGGCAATGCACACAAGGGTGGTCCCAATCTCTTTCTTCTTGAGCATACAATTGTGCGCCTCCTGTGCATCAGCACAATCCTCTGCCATGCTCTCACAAGCACCCTCTTGATAGGCCCCAAACTGAAGACAATTCTCAATTTTGATAATGGATTGAGTTGTGGGCAAAGGTGCAGGATAATTTCTCATTGATGGTGTAGCTAGACTTACTGATTTTTTGTGTGGTCAGCCTGAGGTAGGTCTTGTCTTGGGGAACATGGCCCATACTATCATCTTTGGTGCTAGTCCTCTTGTGACCACTAGCACTGCCATGCAACCATCTTCAAAGCGCAAGACTATTGGTCTCATCTCAGCGCTCATCATGTCCATGTCCCACTCTGGCAGGACCCCCCAACTTGCCCCTGTGTGACTTATCCTCTCCACCCATCTCTCCACCATGCCACAATAGCTCTATTGTCAAGTGCTCACCTGCTCTGTCAGGCCACAACACCACCACCTTGTAGTCATCCATCAATCTGAACTGCTTGCACTTCTCCCTGCCAGCCATACATTCTCACCACAACTCTCTGTCTGTGCAATCCAAGGAGCCCAAATCCTGCTATGTGCCCTCCATGGACATCCATGATGATGACTTGGAGGACAATGGACCATTGGCAGAGCTGAATGAATCTCTCTCACCTTGTCCCTCTGCATCAAAGTTGCATACCCTCTCCAGCACATACACCTACAACTGGTCCTGCTTCTTCTGCCACCCAGATGTGTGACTCCGCATCCTTCATGCTCTCCCAGAAGTCAAGAATTTCCATCTTCCCATCATCCAGCCCATCCAGTTCAAAGCTGCCATTGCAGCAGCTGAAGAACGCTCTGCCCCCTCAACCCTCCTCCCCAATCTTTATCATGCATCATGGCAGTGACACACTCTGTCTTGCCACTGAGCATGATGCTGACAGTTCCACAGGAGCTTTGCATCTTGTGGAGCTGGTAACCTCACTCCCAAACCCAATGTACCCATTTGTGCAACAGTGACACGTGGGTGACAATAACGGCAGCAGTGACACACAGGCGATGACGGTGGCAGCAGTGACGCGCAGGCGATGGTTGTGACAGCAGTGATTTGTGGGCAACGACAATGGCAGCAGTGACATGCAGGCAATGACGACAGCAGCTGTGACATGCAGGTGGCGGCAGTGGCAGTGGCAACAGTGACGCATGGGCAATGACGGGATACCCATGTAAAATACATATATACCACCATTCAGCAATACTTCAGTAGTTGATTCATAGGACTTTCAACCTGTCTGAGTTTGTGTGATTTTTAGTTGAATATTGTTGTAAAAATTCACTAACTTTTCTCTGAGAAATAAGACTAAATATTTCACACATAAAATGCATAAAATTTATCATGTTTGGACTTTATAGAGGAGTTTGTGTGATTTTTAGTCAAATATCATTGTAAAATTTCACTAACTTTTTGCTGAGAAATTAGACTCTAGTATTTCACACATAAAATGCACAAAATTCAGCTGTTGCACATAAAAATGCTGAAATTCATCATGTTTGGACTTTACAGTGCTGGTAGCTGCCTTCTCTACTGGTGCATTGGTGTATAGGTGCAGATGAGGGACTAGTGGGCGATAGGGAGTGTTTGCAGGACACAGGACTATTGGGTTTAGTGAGCCATCTATGCCATGGCTTGATAGGTGACTCTTCTGGGGACAAGGCATGCATCTGGCCTTCAGGACTATCTGGTAGATAGTGGGTGGTTGGTTCTGGCTCTATAGGTGGTGCATCCTCCATAGGACTGTCTGAGTTTTCCAGTGAATGCTCTGTGAGCTGCTCCATTGAGGAGTACTCCTGTTGATGGATGTTCCAAGGGACAGGGACAAGGGGGTCAACTGGTGGTAGGTTAAAGGATAGATAGATGGACATAGCAGGGGAAGGTGGTCATGCCACAGTGACTTGGGCTGGGTTGGTCCACTCTGGTTTAGGTGGCATGTCCTCTAAGGATGGCAGGTTTAGTGGCAATGGTAGCTTTCCCATAAGCTCTGGTGGTGTGGCACTTGGAAAGATGGGCAGTGGTTTGGTTACTGGTGTTATGGCAAGGGTTGTAGAGTCTGGTAAAAGGAAAAATGGGGTGGGATTGTAACACACAGCCTGGAATCAATCTCCCCAAAGATTGGAGAGAGAATGAAAATAGGTATGTCTGCAACAAAGTAAACGATGTAACCCCCTGGGAACCGATACTAAACACAATTAGAGCAAAATTAAAACTCTGGGAGAGAGCGCACCCCACCCTAAACGGGAAACAACTGATCATCCAAGCGATCATCGGAGGACACACACAATTCCTCACAAAAGCTCAAGGGATGCCACCCACCATAATAGAGGCCCTAAACAAACTCATAAAAGAATTCATCTGGGGACAGGGATCCAAACCAAGGATAGCGATGGCAACGCTACAACGCCCCATAAACGAAGGCGGACTAAACCTACTGGACATAGAATCAAGAAACGACGCAATCGAAATAATATGGCTAAAAGCGTACCTTAACTTCACAGCGTCATGCCAACAATGGGCAGTAGTAACAGATCATATCCTATTTGCATCCACCCCCAAATACCCAGCTGAAGACGTGAGAGACAACCCATACCTGCAAGCATGGACCATCCCCCTCAAAGGCCCAAGAGGGTCTATCCTAAACGACGACATCAGGAGGATGACCAAAGTAGCGAATAAATACCACACCAATATGGACGCCATAAGAATCACACCGCACCTTCTAAACCAACTACCGGCATGGTATCACCTCCACAAGGAAGAACACCGCCCCATGACCAGCTCACCAGCTAGGTGCCTGAGACACAAACACAACGTCACCAAAGTAGCGGACTTGATGAAACTGTCAGCAAGAATAAGACATCCACCACAATTCCCCACCCATAGAAGAAACCAAGATTGCGAATGCCAGGAATGCATAATAGACAGAGGAAAAGGCTGCAGAAACCCACAACGATGTGCCGAGGAAGCACTAATCAGAATTAATCTCATCCCACCCAAATACAACCCGATAAAACAAGACGCACCAGATGGCCTATCCCTAACAAAATCCGGGACACAGAGAAATCAAATCGCAAGAGAAAACAACAACGAAGTCACCTTTGACGCATCAATCACATGTAAAGAAGACCTAGCAGAATGTTTTAGAATATTCACAGACCCAACTAAAAACACAAACCTGATGGCCAAACGATACGGACAACAAGGCCCGATCCCCTGATGCAGACAGATCACAGTATACACAGATGGCGCATGCATGGACAACGGCAAGCAAAATGCCAGATGCAGAAGCGGAATATGGTTCGAAAACGATAGCCCAAGGAACCTGGCCCTACAAATACCAGGAGATGCCCAATCCAACCAAGTAGGCGAAATCGCAGTGGTAATAGCGGCAGCGGCAGCCACAGCCCCCTACCAGCCACTAAAGATAGCAACCGACTCCAAGTATGTCATCGAGGGCCTCACCACCAACCTAAAACGATGGGAAGACGATGGATGGATCAATATAAAAAACACACCACTATTTAAAAAGGCCGCCCACCTTCTAAGACTCAGAACCGCAAAAACAATGTTCCGGTGGATAAAAGGCCACAATGGCACAGTAGGAAATGAAGAAAGCGACCGCCTCGCCAAGCTGGGTGCAAACAAACAAGACTCAGATGAGCTAGACCTAGAAATCCCACCGGAATTTGACATACAAGGTGCCAAACTGGCCACCCTAACACAAGCGATGGCATACAGAGGGATACTAGAGAGAAAAAAACCTGAACCAAGAAACGTCACTAACAACAATCTAAGACTCACCCAGAACACGATACACCGAATAACAAACGAAAAGGAAACCGAAGCAGCGATCTGGCGCGGCATCCGAAAACCAGTGATATGACCGATAATCCAACAGTTCCTATATAAAACGATGCATGACACATTCATAACAGGAAAGCAATGGAGAGACTTCCAAGGACTTGAAGACAGAGAGAATTGCGCGACGTGCAATACAACGGACAACATGAGCCACATCCTAACACAATGTAGAGAACAGACAACTCAACTGATATGGACACTTGCAAAAGACCTATGGCCCCACAGATCCCTCCCCTGGCCTGAAATCCACCTGGGAACCGTCCTTGGCTGCGGCTGCATAAGCGCTCTACCTGAAAATGAGCAAACGAACGAACAAAGGGATAGAAAGACTACGCACCAAGGCCCAACCCGGCTCCTACACATACTCATCTCGGAATCAGCGTATCTCATATGGACCCTACGATGCGAAAGAGTCATCCAAGAAAAACGCCTACATGAAAACAAAATCAAAAATCGGTGGCTCCGAAACATCAACGAGAGACTCACCGATGATAAGATCACAGCAACGAAAATCAAGAGGAACAACGGATTTACCAACCTTGTGGTAAATACCTGGGAGCCAATACTTGAGAAGGAAAGAGACCTCCCACCAAACTGGATAAACCACTGTGAGGTTTTAGTGGGTAGGACTGCATAGCGTACCCAAGATCCGGGGAACGCATGTTTTGAGCCCCACACTACCCCTAACCAGGGGTGTGCGTAAACGCATTTTTCCCTCACACCGGACCTGAGGCCCAGCTATAGCGTGTCTAGTGGGGCTGACTAAGTCTCCTGCCACATGACACTTATTATTGGAATTTAGGCTAGTTACAATAGATAAATAAACCAATAATATAACGCTTTCAAAAAAAAAAAAAAAAGAAAATAGGTATGTCTATGATATTGCTGCTTGGAAGCTGCTGACATTTGTTTCAGCAAAAACCTTTTTATGCAAGGCTTTATGATGGATGGAAACTTCCAAGCAGAGCACATGAGGATAAGAAATCCTAAAGATGATGTTCCACTTTCTGATGGACCTGGATTCATGGTTAGCAAAAAACCATATAAGGCACATCTAAAGTTGGCAGCTAAGAAGCAGCAGGTCAGGTTTATTTCTCATATTTTGGCAGGCATTTTCTGATGCCTTGACAGAGATCAATATGCCATGATCATTGCATAGTAAACAGCACAAACAGGCATAGTGGCCATCTTGAATCAACTGGAATTGGGGCTATGGCATACATATATGGTGCTTTTGTACCAGACTCTGTGGTTGATTTTCAAAAGGGTGAAGCATATGTGACTATATCTATCAGCATGCCAGGTGAAACTGATTCCCCAAGAGTCAGAAAAACATGGATTATTCAATATTCAAGGCCCTGAACTTTAACATGAGCAGAATTGAGGTGGCCCTCATTTGCTACAATGTCATGTGTCAATGGAGCATCCATATGAAGGACAGGGTGGTAAGCAGCAGGCATCTCAAAATTCCTGATGGCTTGGAGCTCAGGTTGGGCATCGGTCTTTTCCATATTCATGGGCACTGGGATACCTGCCTTGCTAGATATTCGCCAAGCTTTATTGAAGGTGGCTGACAAATAGATGGCAAGACAATTGAAATACTGTGGGCACCACTGAATGAGATCTCCAGGAGCACAAGAGGGATGTTGACATCACATCATAGGGAGGTTATAGACAACCACATAAACGACTCAAATTGGAAGAAGCTTGTTGATTTGGGTGAGCACCCTCTCAAAGGCACTGTATTGGAGCTGATAGACTCCATAAAGTCAATGCTATTTCCAAGCACTATCACAGGGCACTTTCTGGGGCAATGCTTAGTTTGGCAGCATTTGAGACCATAGATGAATCAGCAGGTACAGATTCTACCAGGGTTTGGGCTGCAGAAGAGGAATACGCAAGAAGGGAGTATATATACAATGTCACTGTTATGGATATCTATGATATCAGGATGGAAAAGTGTAAGTTTGACTATTCTACCTTACTTTCTTGTGACAACTGGCTTCAGTCCCTTCTCAGGCAGAAATACTTCTTGAATTGACAGAAAGGGAGATAGGCACATCCATACATAAGGGACATGCTGCATAGCTTGCTAGTAGATTGAAATTTCAAGAAATGCAGTACAGCTTCAGTAGCTACCTCAGTAAGACTTGTGGTTCTAATGCAAAGAAAATATACAGGTTATTGCTTCAAGTACTGGTGAGGAAGCTTGGGTCCCACCCAACTTTGGATCAAAAAATGGACATCACCTTAAAGCACTCATGGCTCCAAGATAAAGTTGATGGATTCCAGAAACAGGCTGGAAGTATACTCCATACTGTCTCCAACAATAATGATAACTCCTGGGGAGATGACCATACAAGAGGAATATACACTGGCACAGAGTTTGATGGCATTGGTAAAGAAGAAGACAATGGCAATAGGCTTGATTCAGCTGCCATGGAATGCTATCAAACACAATTTTGAAGAAGCAGCCCTCCTGATGTCCACATAGACACAGAGCATATCCTATTGCATCTTCCGTCACATATGGGATGAAGCTGGTATAATAGAAATGGTGCCAAAGATCTGGCAAAGGCAGAATTGTGCCTACTGGAGGGCCAACTCAACGGCTCTTTGCATCACATCCACATTGCCCTGGGACACAAATCCTACATGTTCAGAAACAATGTGCACCCAGCATATACACAGCAGCTAAAGACGTGCACCCAGGGAGAAGTCCATGCTGTCAAGTCAACCATCCAGCATCATGCTTGGGTGTATAATTGTGTGCAGCAGTCAATGCTAGAGCTGGGTGCCAAGGCCTCTCTCCTTGATTGGTACAAAAGTTATACAGTGCCAGGACTTGAAAATCAACACAACTGTAATTGCACCTTGTATGCATGGGCAACAGAATAAATCATTGCCTTGGTTTTGGTCTATGGATGCCCAGAGAGATGCTGATGTCAGAGCATGGATAAATGACTGTATGTGCTTTTTATTCCATGCACACTCTAATGGATTCTCAACAAATAAATTGAAATGCAGTTTACCAGTGCATTGGCTAAGGGTGAAAGCTCAAAAGGCATGGTAGATCGAAGAGCTTTAATGTCTCCAAGTTGAGATGGAGTCTGCTGTCAGATTCTTTCAACACAAAGAGCAATGTTGGCAAGAGAAGCAAGACCTCATTGATCCCCAATTACAGCCAGGGCATGCTGTATGGGTGGCAAGACAGAGCACAATGTGGCATTCAATGGGTATGCAGGCAAGTTCCAAGTTTAATAATTTGTGTGAGAGTCACCTGCCTCCCAATTTTTCCAAAGTCATACTGCCTCATTCCAATGGATTGCTATCCTTTCCTTAGATTTCCTTATTAGCCCCCAATGTTTGTATGGTTTAAGAGCATAATATTATTCCTAGATGTGAATAAACTGTTTCAGGCAATGACAAGGCTGAGACCAGCCCATTGCAGTATGTGTGATCGATATGATCTTGCACAAGCCCTTGCATAGGCCCAAGTTCCAATTAAATTATGTTGCCAATCAGCACACATGGGCCAATTGAAGCTGTGCAGAGTCAATGTGGGTGGGTTTGCAGAGGCCCATAGTTTAAACAATGGCTGGCAAACTACAATCACATATGGGCCACTGCATGTGCATGATACTTGGACAATACACTATGATGGACCCATCAAGCACATAATGACCGCTGTGTGGTACCAGTATAGGGCCTGTGTAAGGTGGCCACAGTCGTTGACCATGAAACCGCTTGCAAACGGGGGTATCAGTGACTCCGAGACAATCCCCGCAAGTTCTATACCTTGCTTTGTGTCCTTGTCCGCTCCGGCTGTCCTCGCTCTCGCGCCCTGTCTAGATCCCTCAAACTCATGCCTTGCCATCGCCTCTGCCACGTGTCGATTTCCATTGTTCTCTTCCCCTCCGCCCTCATCGACATTTCACCTGTCAAGATACCCACTCCGACGCACTGCACCTCCTTCGTCTCCAAGTCCCAAGCGATCTCAACATCAAGCCCGTCTTGTTTCCACTGAGGGTGTCTGCTTGCGCACGTCCGATGTTCTCGTTTCCCCATTGTTCTCTCTAAACGGCCTTTCTACTATACTCTTTTTGACCTTATTTCCTCCTAGATTACCGGCCGTTGTGGCCTCGCGTTTCCCCTTTGTGGCTCCCCATTCCCCTTTTCTGTCTTGTCGTCTCATCCTGTGCTCCCTCCCGTGTGTTCTCACCATTGCCTTCATCCCTTCCTCCTCCCTATGCCTTTCATCCTGTCTACTAATTCCCCCTCTTGTGCTCCGCTTTTCTTGTAGGATTACATTTTGAATCGACCTTCTCGGACGGCCTCTTACTGTACAGCCAGTCTCTCATGTACTTAAACTATCTTGCTCGACCTGTTTCCATCATCGAAGTTTCCCCCTTGTGTCTCTCTCTCTTTGCGTGCCCTCAAACCTTCTTCTTCGCCCCTCAAGTCCCAACGCCGATTCAGTGCCGCCGAGCAAGTCCGCATTCATCTTGTCAACGAAGATCCCTTGGTTTTCCCCTTTTGGGTTTACCTTCTCCCACTTACTCTCTTCTTCGATCGCATCCGCTTCCCTGTACACGTGTGGTCTCATCCTTATTGGATCGATCACTTGCTTGCTTCCCTACACACTTTACCTCTATCTACCCATATCTGCCTTGCTACTCACTGCGAGATCTTCCTTCTAACTATCTTATCTCGCTTCACCTGCTAACTTGCAGAAAGTGGGGCTGCTGCCAATAAAAATGTCCACATAAGCCTAGAATATGAGCAGGCTTCACCTTGCAGGTTAGATAGCATGTTGTTGTCTGTAGGATTTCAAACTATTTTCCAATTACATTATTTTCAAACAGTTAGCATGTGCAGATGGAGGCCATTTTGGACCAATGTCTATGAGCTCATAATGGCCCAAAGCTGCTGAGCTGCAATTTCACTTGGGCCCACTTCCTGCACCATAATACCCAGACAATACACTTGCATGCCCTCGCATTGGCCCACATACTTTCTAGCCAATAGGATAGCTGCTGAACAAAGTACTTGCACAAGCCCTTGATAACAAGCTAAGGCTATCCAACTGTAGCTTGCAAGATCTCCCTAGCAAGCTATCATGAGAGTTGAATCGCATTGCAGATCAATATCAATCAATATGCATGGGATGCCTTGCATTGGCCAATCTAGTACAAAATGGCCTGCAGCACCAGTGGGTCTGTATAGTTTCCAGCTATCAAGATGGCTGCTAAGAAAAATGCTCACATTGGCCTATAATGTGGATGCACTGCCCATTGCCAAAGATTTCAAGCTGGCCCATAAGGAATAAACATATATTAATAAACCCTTTCCCCAATTACAGCAGCCCATTACATGCTTAATGGGCCAATGCAAGCTAATTGTCTAAATATATAGCACATGAAATGGGCCTGTGTGAGGAGTTGCAAACAAGAACCTGCAGGAAACTGTGGGCCAGCTCAAGCTTGTTGGCAGGGACAGTGCATTTACATCCCAGGCCAATGCAAGCATTCCACTCAGCTGCCATCCTACAGGCTAAAAAGTATGCAGCCCACTAGTAGCTTGCAGGCTCTGTCAAGCACAAGCCCTTGTGCAGGCCTACATCATAAGCCATAATATTTGGACGATTGGCTTGCATTGGCCCATCAATCACAAAATGGGCTGCTGCCCTAGCAGACCTATATAATTATTAACCACAAGAATGGCTGCAGAGCTGAATGGTCACATTGGCCTGTGATGTGAATGCACTGGCCCTTGCTGAAAATCTCAAGCTGGCCCATGCCCTCACATGGGCCCAATGATAAACAGGCCAAAGCAATAATCAGCATGTATGGGCCAATGGAAGGCAAATGGCCAAACAACATTCTTAAATAGGCCAAATATAGGCACCACAAGTGTACTGGCAATAGGCAGGCATCACCCAATGGAAATTCCCAATCCAGTGAGATGGTACCCCTATGGTTGATTATCAGCATTTGTTTGGTTTGGTAGCACCCTTTGGTTGCAATTCCTTATAAGCACCACTGTTACATAGGACTTTCACTTCTATTTCAAGAACTAACTACACACCATGTTATCCAATGCAGGCACCTCTATACTAGACAAAGCACTTGCTTGCACTGGCCAAAGAATTGCCTCCATTCTTATCCAACCTGCCAAAAAAGAACAAAATTACATCACTAGTTTGTACAATGAAGTGGTAGGCATTTATGGTGAATGAAACCCAGTTAATTAGAGGTTTTGGCCTAGCTTTCCACAGTGTGGATTATTGGTGTTCCTACATCAAGTGGCAGCTCCCCACATATTCCTGAGCCTGTCAGGATTGCTTTCCACAGGTTTTTAGACATCAAGAACCCAGGAACATAAACAGTGCTCAATGGACACCTGCCACTGCAGGGCAGGTTCAATATATTAGTTGATATAAAGTTCAATCTCACAGAATGGTGGAAAATTCCAGAAGGCAAGAAATTGACCAAACCCTTTGATGTTGGTAAGAAGTTGGTGGCAGGGTTGCTGCATGCTCTAGAGGTGGTGAGTGCCTTATCTTACATATAGGCACTCCAATAAACTAGGGCTACAGAAGCTAGCTGCTGCAGATCTCCATACCAGGACATTAAACAATTTCAAAGAAGTGCTGCAGTACCATCAAGAAATTGAAAGCTGTATTGAGTCACTCAAATTGTTCCTAGGGCATGAATCTAAACACTACAATGAGAAGGCAGACCATGAGGACAATTTAGACAGTTAAAATGGAACATAGATTGTACAATGTAGACTGCCACAAAATTTACATTTGATCAGTCTCTACATGTAAGGACTCCTCTTGGGAGCTGCCACTTCCAACTGGGCCAAAAGTTCCTCCCAAACATTCTTGTTCTTCTGACATTTTGTTCCATACCATTTCAATATGATTTTTTGCTTTTGCATGCTATTCCTGATCAGCCCCCTTCAGAAGATCCTATTTTGTATTAGCTGAGACTAGGCAGATAACAATCAGAATCATCTTGCATATGAGTTTATCAATGTTAGGCTTTAATTGGGTCACATTTTTGGGGATCCCATCAATAACTTTCATATGCTCAGATGCAGACTTGCTGGAATTCTGTATGGTTTGGCCCTGGCTTTGAACTAAGTCTGTTTCTGGCACACTAAGGAGCTCAATCACCCTCCGGAGGGCAGAGCACATCTATGGGTATCCAATCCAGGCATTAGAAATAAAATTAGCTTGAATGTACCCACCGTTTCCTCAAACTTATCATTGCCTAACTTGGAGGATCCTCCCTGCATTGTAGATTGTAGGTTGCAGCATGCCAGTTGATCTGATGTCTACAGATACCCCTTATATAACATAGGCATAGCCTGCAAACCAAAGTAGAAAGATAAGGTGCCAATAAGGTTTCACAGGGTTGCTTTATGTACTGTCAATAAGGTTTCACAGGTCCACTTTGGGCACCACCAATGAGCGCATTGCAAATAATATCCACAGCTGCCAAGGATCCTGGATACTGGGAGCTTCCAATGAAATTCTGCTGCTAAGTAACTGCCAGCCCATAACTGCCAACCCACCTGCTTCCCTTGCTTGCTAACCATGTCAGCATCCAACTCTGGAGATCAGAATTTGACCTGGGATGAGCAGACTCTCCATCACCATGCATTTATGATCAAAAGAGATTTAGAAGTATATCACACACTTTCTAGGAGCAAACAAGATTGGAAGGCCTTATTTAAAGATCACCTGGTATGCTTTATTTCTGTAAGCCCATATCTATATGTCATTCTCAGATTCATCCAGGTGAAATCATTGAACTTTTATGCTGATGCCCAGAAGAAAAACCCAACCCCTATCTGAATTCATCTGCTATTACTGAGCCTCTCTGAGATGGTCAATGCATCTCCAAAAAGCCCAGAAATAAGCAGCATCTTAGAGAATAATGAGAGTATTATGTTCTTGGGGCTCCAATTTTCATTTTCATTCTGCTTACTAATACTCTCCCATCACATGACCTGTTCCCACCTCCTTTCCATCACATGACCTTATCACCTGACCACTTACCTATCATTCTTACCATGTGATTTCCTTTGGCTATGCACGTGACTCACACTGACTCCAACCTAGTAGCACGTATCCTAGGACTCCCGCGTGAGTCAGTTCGACTCGGAATGACTCCATACTTTGTACGATGACTCCTTACTAGTACGTGTACTAGTAGTATTAGGCTCAAGTCATGGCAGCTGCCCAGATGTATATAAGTCAACCTTATATCCTAGAGTTGGGCCTTAAGCCTGACTTGGTTTAATCCCAAGTGTTGTAGCTTCCACAGCGCCTTCAGTTTTCGCCCGCATCCTTTCTAAGTCGTCTCGAACATCGTCGAGACTCTCCTCTACATCTTACATTATCATCACTAGTATCTTGCACGCGTGCAGACCCATCATATCAGCGCATCCAAGGGCCAGTGCTCGCTACCTGTGATCCCTTGAAGTACAAGTCCCACCGCTGTTATACAAACCTGTGCACATTGCACCTTAGGGTCCTTGGCCCTTAACAGAGAGGGTGTTGAAAAATCCCTTGTATACTTCACCCAGTGCATTGCCACTGCTAGAAATGCACTTCTCTGGACAAAATGGTCTGTCTCTCCTCCCCAATCAAATGGCCATGTTCTCATGTTGGCAGCTGGCTGCATGGAATGCATAACATCTCTGAGTATGCATAGCAAAGGGAAAAAGTGTCTGCACAATTTTTTGGGGGGTGGTCAAGGCAACCTCTTGAATACTCATGGCCCAAAGGTAGCTGCATTGAGATGCAGAGCCAAGGCCAAAGGAAACTGGGCTTAGAAGGCAGGCCTACAGGATGCTAATCCATCATCTCCAGGACATATATCCTTACAGAAAGGTTGTGATCAGGAGGTAGAGCCACATATGTCCACTAAAGGCCCTCTTCAACACTTTGCTGATTACCTATGCTGCCAGCTAAAGGCACAGGTGACAATATAACCCTCAGATATGAGGCTCCAAAAGCCACATGTGACAAGCTTGAGAACACTGTCAATAAGCTGCAAAATTCTGTCAAGGACCTGCAATCCATGTGCAAGACACATGAGAATTCCCTTGAGATGCTTTAGAAGGAAACTACAGGGTTTTGGCGGGACCAGGGTTCATTGGACTTAAGTTACCAAGGGGAGCAGTTTGAACTTATGGAGTAGGGCTCACCTAGGTGGCAAAGATGTCACAGATATACTTCAGTAATTGGAAATTCTCTCCTCTATGCCATGAACCAGTGTAGTACTTAAACATTGATCAACTCTCCTGCCGTCTCTAGACCTTTAAAATTACATTGATAGTACTACACAGTGAATATTATGGGGTCCATAGATGCATGTCATTAAAGGCATTCAAGGGGATTGGGGGCAATATGAGCACATTGAATGCCACATTCTGAGTCGATGCAAGACCCTTATCCAGTGGTCAAGTGTGCCCTTAGAGGGTCAAATCCACATATATATTGTCCAGCAGGTGTATGTGTGTAAATTGGACCTATGCAACATGATTGTTCTGTCACCTGTCTGCCATGTTTAACCACTACAAGTCTATCAGTATTTTTCCACAAATATTATGGGACACACAATAGGCTCATGCCAGGGCTTGTGCAGGTGAGCATGCAGGCCACTTTGGGACAGCTTGAGTTCATTGGCAAAGAGCAGTGTCTTCACACCAGCCAATGTATAAACATTTCTTGGCAGCTATCATGCAGCTGCAAACTTGTGATAGTCTTATGCAGCAGGTCTTTTGGAATTTGATCAGTCAATGTGAGCATTTTATTCAGGAGCCATCCTGCTGGCCACACATCACACAGGCCCAAAACAACAGTCTTGCACAGCAACATATTGTGTACTTGATGAACCAACATGAGCTACTTCTCCCAAATAGGATTGTGCATGTAATGAGCACATACTGGGGCTTTCACATGTGCTACTGCATACCAGTTTGAGTTTAACACAAGGGGCAGCAAATTCATACCATAGGCCAATGTGAAAAGCTGCTTGGCAGCCATTGTGCTAGCTTCAAATAATATTGGCCCATGTGACAGTCTCACATTGAACCTCATTATACATGTAATGGGCCAATTTGAGCCAATTATCCAGAATGCAATTGGCCCATCCAAGGTCTTGCAGAAAATTGCTTACAGGTTATTGAGGGCCAGCTTGAGCACATCAGCAAGGGACAGTAAATTCATACCATGGGCCAATTCGAAAGGCTTTCTTAGCAGCGATTCTGCTAGATTCAAATAATGTGGGCCCATACAGCAGTCTTGTGCAGCAGCTCATTATCCACTTGAGGGGCCAATTCAAGCCAACTATCCAGAATGAAATTGGCCCATCCACAGTCTTGTGCAAAATTACTTACAGGCTGCTGAGGGCCAGCTTGTGTACAGTGTCAGACAGCATAACTCAACAAATTTTCTTGCAAAAAATTCAATGATGTATTTTAGTTAGAAAGGCCCAAAAAAACACTTTTTAAAAATTTCACTTGAAAAAGGTCATCCAAACTCAATTTTAGCATGTGTGATTAGTGTTGCGGCAGCTCCAGCTAAATGTCAGATGAAGCCGGAGCCAGAGCTGACTATAACCCTAGCTGAGCCAAGCTGCAACTGGTTGAGCTGCCCATTTTAGCTGACTCCCACTGAGCTGCTCACTGCCAGCTTGGGCCTGCTAAGCTGCCTAAGCTGCCTAAACCACCTCTTTTTTGCTCACTCATTATCAAACGTTGCCACATCGGTCGCCATCACCATCTCCACTAGCCTGTCACTGTCGGGACTCACCACACCACAAATATAATGATGGCCTGTCCCCATCCCCACCTTTCCTTGCAGAGACGACGGTCGGCACAATGATAGTTGAAGTGGTCACAGCCATGATTATCACAAGTCACCGCTAGTCACCCCCTAGGTGGTATTGTTGGTGCAGCGACTTAGCCTCAGGCCATACACCCATCCTCGCCCTCTCCAACAAGCAGGTGTCCCTCCAAGCTCACTTTTTTTCATGTCCTAGACCTGCATTCGTTTGACGGGCACTCAACATCGTATGTCCAACTGACCTCCCACTGCTGCCTGGTTACAGCCCTGCTGCCAAAGTGCGCTTCTCAGTGGCTGCGCTCTCACACCCAGGATGATATGACACCTGATTATGGAACAACGTTGGGCAATGTTAGAGGCCAAGTCGTCATCTTCGGACAGTTCATTGGATGCAGACTCATCCTCTGAGGATTCTTCGTCTGATTCCAACAGCAAGTCAGATGCATCAGATAACTCTTGTGACCGGTGCTTGTATCATCATTCGTCGACCCCACCCCGTCAATACAGGCGGGATTCCCCTTGTTGCGGATGAGGTGACAGTCAGATGCCATCTCTACTGCCTCATCACCATTGGGACTCGTCATGGCGCAGACGTGATGACTGTCGGGAACTCACTACTTTATGGGTAGCAAGACTTGACGACAGTGCGGAGTTGAAGGTGACTGATCCAAAGGAGCAGCAAGGAGATGTTGAGGAGAAAGAGACAGAAGGCTAAGAGCGGAGGGATGGAGTAGACGATGGAAGACGACGGGCGGGTTGCTACTGACGATGAGGGAGCTTTGAAAGGCTCCAGTGTGGGGATTGACAAGAGAACAGTCTAAGGACTGTTCACCTAAATTCGTAGGTCTTATATACTAATACAGGGTGGTCTGTGCGCAGTTTAGGGTA
>Ga0307510_10001084_pt1 | contig 28976 bp, 15 predicted proteins | sample 12_EM_MG_FD_207224 | JGI IMG/M metagenome (GOLD analysis project Ga0307510, IMG submission 207224) | Populus trichocarpa ectomycorrhiza microbial communities from riparian zone in the Pacific Northwest, United States - 12_EM | ecosystem: Host-associated > Plants > Roots > Unclassified | place... | reverse complement strand
TTCTTGGTGAGATAGAAGAAGAGTGGGACAAGTAAAAGGGCAAGTGATGCTAAGAGCTCAATAATAGACATGGCTTGGTCTGGTGAATTGTTGGTGGTATTTCTTCTTGGCTGATGGATATCCAGGTAGGGCCGATCGATGTGTGAATTGATCGGTGAACCTTGCGTAGCTATTTATAAGCTCCAAGCCTCCAAGGACCTGCGAGGAAAGGGGAAAGGCAAGACTTCAATTCCATTTGAAAGAAACACTGTTCTTCTTTTTTGTATGTGTGTGAGATAAGGTACGTGATGATGACTACTATTTCGGCTCCCGAAGTATAAACCATTCTATCTTGAGATTTCCTTTTATGTTAAAAATAGTATCAATTCAAGAATTTATTATTTAAAAATTTAAGCTGATAATTTTATATTATTTCTATCTCATTATGAATAATAAATTAATCTTTTAATTTATGAATGATAAATTTAAGCTGATAATCATCGTAAGAATAATAAGCTTTTTAATAATTAAAGTTTTAAAATTATATTATCTCTAGGACTCTGCCACGTTTTGACTCAAATGATGTGCTAATTAACAATTACTCTTTTTTCATAATAAATTATTTTGTAGAAGCTTCTTTTCTAAAGAATGTTTTCATAAACAACATGCCAAAAAACAAAAGGAAAAATGTCGAAAAAAGGAGAATTTACGTATATTTCATTCACATATGCATCCATCAGTGTTTTTAATTTTAAATATTGTGAATGTTTATGTTTTTTAAAATGCCTTGTGGTTGGCTTTTACAATTACTCTTCCTTCTTTTTTTCGTAATTATTAAATCATTTATAGAAGCTTCTGCTACACCTCAAGTAGAAGCTTCTTTCTTGGGATATAATTTTGATGTGGTTTGACTAAATGGAAGTTTGACCCTGATCTGAACACCCTGATAGGTCAGTAAGATCGTCAGGGAATGCTAAAGCAGATAAGCACGTATTGCTCACCGGAACACTCCACAGGGAATAGATGGCGTGGGGGAACACTATCTTTTTGATTGGTGATACAAATATATTATTACTTTTTTAATTGTTTTTTTTATTATTATCTTGAATGGTTGGAATGGGTTAAGTGGCATTTTTTTTTTAATTTAAATTTTTAATAGATTGGTCTAAAATCCTGTTTATATAGAGATAACTGTCTTAATCGTATTATTGGCGACACAATTGTATTATTTTGGTATTATTGCTTTCTTGATTGTTAAGTTTTTATAGATTTTTATTAATTAATTATTTTTAAAACAGTCTTGTCTTGTAGGCTTTTTTTTAAATAGATAATCGATAAAATAACGACTTTTAATAAATTTTCAAAAAAAAATCAAAAGAATTTATACTCTTCTTAACTGTAATTTTAAAATGTAAGAATCTTAATTTATTTCTCTATCATTTAAAAAAAAACTATAGGAATTAAAAAGGTTATTCATGTTTATACATTGTATCAGTAAATCCAAGTTTAAAAACTGTTTGTTTTTGTATTTCAAACATGTTTTTTTTATAGTTTTTTTAATTTTAAATAAATTTTTTTATAATAAAAAATAATTTAGAAAACAATCATATAAAATATCTTATTAATCACTTCCATGAGAGACGTGGGGGAGTGTCTCCAGGAAATTGCAGCGGAAGCTGCTTTCTATCTCATCCGCACTTTAAGGTAATTAAAACACGAGTGGAAGAGCTTTTAAACACCACCATTCAAAGAGAGACAACGGATTTTTTTAGTTGAAAGCACTTTCCAAATAACGTCACTGATGATATATCTCAGTTATTTCCTTGTCTTTTCTGGTCAGCTTTGACTGCGTCATAAAAGTCCACAAAACAAATACGAGGATAGGTTCTTTGGTGTCTTCAATGTTGTGGCGCTTTGAACACTCGAAATATTATTCATTGCGCTAAGATTTGATTGCATTTTTTTAAAAAATATATATTAAGATAATATATTTTTTATTTTTAAAAATTTATTTTTAACATTTCCGTATCAAAAAAATATAAATAAATTGATTCAAAACAAAAAAAATTGCTATTCTAATGTGAAAAGCATGGCTGGACGGAAAAAGCAGATAGCTCCTTACTTTGTACGAAAAGTTTTCTACCAGTTATATTATGTTTTGGAATTCCTATCTGTGAAGAGTTGAAAATCAAATTGGAACCGGCTGCTTGCTGTTCTAATGTGACCAAGATTTAGAATGGAACGTCTTCCTTGCATAAGTTAAAATTCAAAGTTGAAATATATTGGACAAAGGGAGAGAAGAATTGCTTCTTATTTTCTTCTCTCTGTCACTAGGGATAATGAAAGTGGCCTCTGCATGGTAGAAAGAAATGAAGAGAGGTGGTCTTTCGAATTTACAACGGATCTGTTGACTTCAAGAAATTATAGATAGTGAAGTACATAAAAACGATGCAACTTTATGCAATCTCCTCTATTGGTGCCCTCAAAACTATAAAAAACGATGAACCTGCCTACAAGTTGTAGTAACAGGAAAGGTAAGCTAAAGAAATCCACCGGGAGGGCGGAAAAAAAATGGAGGAAATCACTTCAAAATGGACAGAACCAATCCTCGGAGTATGTTATTCTTTTCTTCCAGAGATCTAAGGTATTATTACCTGTACAAGAGAGCTCATTATGCCTGTATATGATTTAGCACGATAGCTGAGATGATGCAGCAGAGCATTTAGCAAGTCCTGCGCTGAAATACTGGTAGATAATGTGCTTGGCTTCCAATTCTTTCATTTCAGTAGTGCCAAGTGCATATCTGAAAATTATATCAAGTATAAGAAGAAAAGACACATGCTGAATCTTAAGTGCAGCGTTATTAAAAGATTTAAAATAAGGTGAGGATAAAAGGCAAAGCGTGAATCTCAACAGGGCACAGTGCAAATAACCCTCTCCACTCTACTGCAATCAGAACCAAGTATCTTGAATGGTTCATAAAAGCAGCATAGTTTTGATCAGTTGAATATAGTAACGCAGGGGACAACATAGGAAAAAAGAGTCTCATCGTCGTCAATGAGCAGGATTAGTTTTCTCAACATCATTTCCATTTCAGAACTCATGATGAATTCGAAACATGTGAAGGTTGGCAACATATTTATGCTAGTTACTTTCAAGTTCCTTTTAGTTGACAAATACATAAACTAACATTTTCACTGGCAATGGTTAGAGGATTAAACAGCAAAAAAGAAGAAGAAGCAATGCATAGTGTGAATAGAGTCCTATATCAACAATTAGTTTCTATGTGCATAGACTTTCTAAACTTCTAGCCAAAAGAACACTGGAAGCTGCAAATTTGAAAATGCATCAATATTGTATCATGCCACAATGAATTTCCTCTAAAAACTCCCGGGTGATAGTATATGCTTGGCTCATTAGGTTTTTCTGTACAGAAAAGGGCATCTCAATTTTCAAAACCATTTACCATTCCAATGGGAGAGCTTCAAAATTAGCAAAGGCTGATTATAAATTTCCCTTTTCCAGTAAACATGTTGATTGTAGTGTTACTAATTTCCGAATGAATGCTTCACTACTACCAGAAATTAGCAATTGCAGAAGCAGTAATGACAATAAAATCCACATGTGGATGAGAATGCAAACGTTATAATGAATATACTAACCCCATAACAAAGCATATAAACTCAAGGAACAGATCGGCTACTATTTCTCATCCCAATTTTCCGCAATTCTTGTAGATGATGAACTATTTCTTGAACAAATTGTAGTCCCTCTTTTCCAGATTGAAGAGAATTGAAAGCATGCTCCAGAAAATTCCTATCAAATTCAAGTGCTTCCAATCTTCCATTAAGGTCTGAGATTTCATTTTCAAGAACAACCAAATCAATTTCTTTGTGTTGCTTGGAGGATTTTTTCCCGTCAAAAATCAGATAGTTACTTTCATTGTTAGCAACAACTTGATGTTTGCCAACTGAAGCACTGGACATTTCATGGGCAGGAAGGCTTCCATTAGATACAGGTGAATCCTTTTGCATTGACAAATTATCCTCTTTTGTCTGATCCGCTGTTCGACTCCCCTCATAGTCTAAAGATTCTCCCACATTATGCCCTCCATGAGCTGCTTCCTGGGAATAGTCACTATCAGACATGGATTGCGAACCCCCATGAGATGCAAATTGATGAAGTTTCCTCTCCAAACCCTTCAAACGTTGTGAAATGAGAAACTTTTCATCTTCATATTCTGACAAAGAAGATTTGACACTAGCAGGTTTCTCATTGTCATTCAAGACCTCCCTAAATGATGAGCTACAAGGAACAATGGTATCATCATAGCATGGGGAAGTATTCTCTAAACTCATGTTTTTCCCCTTCAGATCATCACTTTCCACATGTATAGTCTCTGCTGTTGATTCATTGGAGAGGTTCAATTGCAAAGAGTCTATCTCTGCTTCCAAGTCCTGTATTTCTTTCTCTTTCTCAGCCAGCATATCATTAGCTTTCTCCAGAGCCTCTACATCATACTCTGCTTGCTCTTCCATCATTCTTAAGTACTGCAGGGCCTCCATATGAAGTGCTGCCTTTTCCTCTTGCAACCTTGTGATCATGGCCATTGCCTGATTTGCAGAAATTGCAGAAGCACTTCTTTCTTCCTCTAATTCCTTGTACAAAGCGCTTATGTGTCTCCTATCTGACTCCACTTGTCGCTTTAACCGATCAATAATACTTTCACCTTCAATCTCAGTGAAAAAGCTTCCATCGAGAGACTCAAGACCGGATGATCCAGTGCTCTCTGTCTTAAGCATTTGAACTCCATTAGATCTCACAGCATTATTCATCTGCAATTCATCATCATGACCTTCAATCCCGGTGATAGCGTTATGCGAAGATAAATCAGGCCCTTCAGCGAAAACATTTTCCGTTGGCAACTCCGTATCAACTCTTTCAGGTCCATTCACAGTCTGTTTTTTTGCCATAGAAGTTCTTGATTCTCCATCCTCACCACTGGCAGCAGGCTTCCACACATCAATCAGATCCACACTACGTGAATTTATAGAAGGCACTTCATTAGCAACCTGACCACCTCCTCTGGTAGGTGCAGTTAATATAGAAATTTCCTTGTGCTTGTTGATGGATATATCTTGTCTGTCACCCGTTCCAGTGTCATTTGCTGCTAGAAACAATCACAGGAAGGTAATAAGTTGAATATAAAACAGTTATCCTCACACATAACAGGCAAGTGAAAAGATATGGAGAACTTACATTTCCTTTCTGATGCTTCCAAAGGACCTTCAACAGCATTAGATGATGAAGGAACTGCCAGTGACATGAGATCAGAGAGTGCAGAAAGATTGTAATTCTGAGAGAAAGGAAACATGAGCTCACTTCTCACCGATGACACTCCTACATGAATGTCCATTACACTGGATGAAGAAGGAAAATCATCAAAAGAAATAAGCTGAGGTAGGGCAGAGGGATAGTTTTCATGATCAGCTTGCTGCCTGTTAAACTCAACATCAGAAGCCAAACCTTTCAAGGAATGATACGTCATCTTCTCCGAGGCTATACCATCGGTCAATGTTTTGGGGGGAACTATAGGCTCTTCCTTCAGCTCCTTCATTATGTGACTAATACTACGGCCCTCATCATCATCAGAAAATGGGAATTCCGACTCAGAATCAGAAGTGAACTTGAGCTCAGTGTATGCTACTTGTGACCCAGGATTGTAACCACACCTTACAAGACGGTGAGATGTTACAGATCCAGGAAAATTCTCTCTCCTTTTCTTTATATTTTCACGGTGGGTTAAATGGCGGGGCATGGGGATATTAGGCTTAGTCATCCCACTCCTAGGTGATTTCAGTTGGGCTACTCTGTTGGAAGGCTGTCTTGATCTCCAAGGCTTATTGCAACATGAGCACATCCTCATACCAACAGAACCAGAAACAAGTTCTCTACTCCACAAATAGTTCTCGAAACCATCAGCGCCAATATCAAACCCAAACTTACCCATCAACAGTCTGTTTATATCTGTGCTTGATTTGCTTTTCATAGTGGATGACAATAGACATTCCTCACACATTCCATAGCCATCAGCAAGCTTCCCATGAATGTGACAAGAAATCAAGGTTGATATTTCTGATCTATGGTTGCTGCAAATTACATTTTTATAAAATCCAGGTTTTTCATTGCCCAGAAAATGATCAAGCCTGGAACAAAACATGCAAGGTATTTGCAATCTGCAATAACTTGCGAATTTTGTCAGCAGACACGACAGTGCAGAATCAATCAGCAGCAGAAAGATCAAAAACCATTCAGAAGCTGCTGATTGTAGAACTATCATAAACCTCTGCAAATCCCTCTGTACTTTAACAAATGAGGTGCCAGTTGGAGCCATTTCCACCAGAAACACACTAGAACTCCATGAATTTCTGGACTCGCTAAATAGGAAAAGATAAAAAAGGCTGTTATTCATCAAAATATTTCATAGACCAATCATCCAAATGCACATCTTCTGAATTCAATGCAGCGCGTGGCCACAACCCCCAGAAACCAGAAAAATTGAATCAATTCAGAAATAACTAAGTTACAAATAAATCTGCAGCAATGCTTTTAAAAAATGAAAAAAGAAAAAAAGGAGAAAATCAGAAATGTCTTAGAAAGCCCCAAAAAGGAGGATACTCAACTCAACTGTGTACTTTTACCAAAGTTTTTAAAGCTTAACGTGAGACTCTATCTAAAATAATTGAACCTAAAAAAAAGGCAGAGTTAATTAGGGCATAAATGAAAGGATCATGAACTGACAAACTCCTCGTAAAAATGGACAGTTGGAACAAATTCTTAAATAACCTTCAAAGTTAGGGAAACCTGGCTCAGAATTCATAAGAAAATCAGTACAGATTTAGCTCTACCCAATTGCACAAGGTAGTAATAAAATCAACCAACAAGAAGAATACTAAATTAAAAAACAAAAAGAAGAAGAATCCTCTACCCAACCCAACTACACAATATAACACTAGAATCAGCTAACAACCCCAATAAAGATGACAGACAGCAAATTTAATTTGCAAACCACATCGATTAATGCTAAGAAGCCAATCCCAGATTCACTTTTGAGATCGTTTTTTACTTGGTCCCACAAAAAAAAAATTATCCCTTGTGAATTTTGCATAATTACGAATTCACTACTTCATGCATGATCTGCACTCTTTCAAGGTTAGAAACACAAATGCTGAGAAATTAAGAACCGCTAAACCAATCATTATACGTGAAAAGAAAAAGGATCAATGTGAAAAACAATGTACAATGCAATTACAACACAGATTCGTATAAAAAGAATTGAACTTTAAAAATGGGTTTCAATCATAAGCACCAAAATGAAAACCAGAGATAGAAAATGCACCTGGGACACAATGGAATTTAACGAGGAAGAGAGTGGAAGGGCATTGCCATTATAAATTATTTCCAAATTCGACAAAGAAAATTAGAGAAGACAGACACGAAGGTGGTGATAATAAGGGAAAATTATAAAATGGTTGATTATTTATCACTGAGGAAAATGAGTGACCGTTGAAATCAACTGTCTCGGATTAGTATGGTGATGGCCAAAATAGGAATGCAAATGCAATCGGCAAAAAAAACCCATCCCATCCCGATTATTTGGACAGGTGTTCAACTTCAGTTTAATAAATTAGTCTATTCCAAAATGGTCCGCCGCTTCTCGAACCAATTTTTTTAAAACATCAAAAATAATGTTAAGAATACGGTGAATTTCTTTACAGAGACATTAAACTCCACGTCAATCTTGAAACTTCTTAATTTGGATTTTTATCAATCTGGCTAAAGCCTTTAATTAAATTTTTTGACCTAATCGATTTTACAGTTAAAAAATAATCTAGAAATCAGTAAAAACAAAGGTTTAACTTTTAGAAAAACTTCAAAATGAGAGAAAAGAAAAAGAAATGATTCTAGATTAAATTGACCCAGGTCAACCCACGACTCGGGTCATGGAATCTACTGGCTTTAATAATTGTATTTTTTGTAAATTATTTTTATTTAATTATATAATAAAAAAATAAATACTCACAAAATCGAACATCAATTCTAAAATAGATGTTTATTTGAAAACATGATAATCCTATAAAAAACAAACAAAAATAAATCATGAAATTTATTTCTCAACTACTCCAATATTATTGAATGAAATAAAAAAAATGAATAAAAAAGCTAAATGACCAAAAACTTTTTTTGAAAAAAAAACATATCGAGTTTGATGAGTAAACACACCAAACATGTGAGTCGGGTAACTCAAGTCAACATGTTAAACCTGCGAACCAGATCATAAACTCCACTAAGATTAATATCTTTTTTTTTAAAAAAAAATATTTTTTTATTTAATTATACAATAACAAAAATAAACGATCACAAAATCGAGCATCAACCTAATACTAGGGTTTTTTTTAGATCACAATAACCTCATAGAAAGTGAAACAAAACAATTTATGAAACTCAATTCTCAATCAATCTATTATTGGAGGATAAAATTGAGAAAAAAAAAAGTTAAACTCGCAAATCAGGTCAACTCATGAACCTGCAAATCAGGTCAACCCACAAGACCCGTGAGTAGGTCCAAAAACTTTATAAAGTTTAATAACATTGTTTTTTAAAAATTATATTTTTTTAATTATATGGTAAAAAAAATAGAAGATCACAAAATCGAGTTCAAATAAATAAAAAAAGTAACCCACCAAACCCGTGAATCAAGACAACCCGGGTTACCATACCAAACCTCCAAACTAGGTCATTAGTTCCATAAAGTTTAATAACTTGATTTTTTTCTTAAATTATTTTTTATTTAACTAAATGTTAAAAAAAATAGACGATCACAAAATCGATCATCAACTCAGTGTTGGAACTTTTGTTTGACATCACAATAATTTTATAGAAAAAAAAATAAAATAAAAATTATAAAATTCAATTATCAAACAATTCAATGATGAATAATGAAATTAAAAAACAAATTAAAAAAACAAATGACCTAATCAAAGAGATTTTAATAATCAAAGGACAAAACTTAAAAAAAAAAGGAAAGTGAAAATCTGAGTGGTAAGGATATTACCTTGAACGAGGGCCAACCGGGTCAAGAGATAAATCTTTTGGAAGTTCAAGAGATTGTTGTAATAAATGTTAAGAGAAGATGTAGAGGAATTAAGTTAATTGTTAACTAAATTCTTAATGGATATGTATACCTTAGTTTACTCAATACAATTTATTAAATTGTATTGAAAGACTTTATGTCATATTAATTAATTATTTTATAGCATAAAATAATTTTAGGATCCTCCCAGTATTGTTGGGATTAATAGATGACGAAACCCTTGTATTTTGTATTTATAAGAATATTAATGATGTTGCATACTATGTGTGATTTTTGGGAATAATAAAATGAATGTAAATATTTTATTGTAACTATTATGCTAAGATTTTATGATGTTTTAGACTTAAATATTAATTAAATCCATGATTATCCAATGTGGATTTTAATTTGATATGTTTGTATTAAATTTCTAAAATAGTAATCCTTTATAGGTTGTAATGTTTCAATTATTGTATGGATGATTTAATTGGAAAATTTCAAGTAAAACTATTTATTAAACCCAATCAGTGCTATAATCCGAGTGATTAATTTCTTTTATTTATTTGAAATGTGCTTACAATATCTATATATCATTTTATACACACGAAGAACACAAACGCATCGCATAGGGCGGACGCATATCTATTAGAATCTAAAATAAATAGAAGTAGAATCTGGTAATGGTATGAATATTTTTTAAAACATTGGCTAAATCTTCATCTGTCATTTTTTTTTTATATATAAAAAAAGATATCTTCTTCAAGTCTATTTTATGTGTGAATCCATGGACTTTGCCCTTTTGCTAGCAGCTCTTCGATCCACCTAGGAAAAACTCCATGGCAAGAACACTACCAACATATATGTTTCTTCCCTTGTTCAAGAAAATGCATCTCCACAACTTAATGTTTTTTATGAGTAAGAATTCTATTCATATACGCTGAATAATTGAAAGCAATTGATGAATAGTTGGAAGCTTGAGCTACAAATTAGCTGTTACTTTCCCTCCTTTTCTTTTAAGAAGCTTTCAGATATTAGACATAAGCTTTCAGCATGAGGAAGGACGGTGCCACCTTCACGCTCGAGGCCCATCATTTTGAAAATTTGGTAAGGATTGGAGAGGGGCCGCGCGGACGCAGGCCCCAACTAGCACAAATTATGACGTACACTCTCCCACTTGGGGAGATGTTAGGCTCGCGCGCTGTCCTAGTGCAATGAGAACCGCCAACCTAGGCCATGGGCTTTCTTGATCGCCCATCGACCCCATCCAGGTAAGTAATTTTTTTTGTCCATCTGCCTGCTGTTTTATAATCCATCCTTTTACTCCACTCTCCATTTCTTTCCGATGTGGGGCAAAGATCAGTCGATCATCAACACGTAAAACAAAGACTGTATCGAGATTTTCAAAAGAATTCATCTGCCTTGAAGAAGCTGTGTGTTTTGAACTAGGTTGGATCCATGAAAGGATTCTTGGGACCTTTGAGCGTAAGTTGAGGTCTTGTATTTTGGATCTGGTTTCTTCCTTTTTTGGGTTTTGATAATTTGATGGAGATGGTGATGGGGTGGTGGGTTTGGATTGCAGCGGCTTGGAAGTATTAGGAGCTACTCAGGGACGTTTAAGAGATCACAATTGCGGCTTGAAGGGGTGAAGGATGTTATTGCTGTTGCTTCTGGTAAAGGTGGCGTTGGCAAATCCACCACTGCGGGTACTTTGTTTTTGGGTTTACTTCTCTTTTTTCGTTTCTTTTTTATTTTATAGTCTTAGGGGCAGTTAAGTTGAAGGGTTTGTTTCATTTTGAGCTTTCTAACAAGTTTGTTTTCATTGTTCTTCTTAAAATGGAGTCTCTTGGGGTTTTGGGACGGTTCTAAATGTCAGCAGCAAGGAAAAATTTCCATTCTTTTTGTCTGTTTTGCTGAGCTAATGAGGCAATTAGGTAATTGCAATGTTCTAACTTCCGGGTCAATGATTATATGCTGATTTTGAGAAATGACTGCGTTATTAGTTTTCATTTTGAAATATTTGCTTTTTCTGTGATGTTTTAAGTGGGGGTGGTTTAAAGAGGAGTGGAAAGTGGAAACTAACTTCAAATTATGAGCAATATTGATTGTTTCTCTGAATTCAAATGCGTTTGATTACCATGTCATATGTCTTCTCTTTGTACATGAGATCCACGAGGCACTTACCATTGCCCTTTTCCTTAATGTTGTTTGATTTGATTCATATCCGCAAACTGGTTGGACCTGCAGTTAACTTGGCTGTTGCACTTGCTATTAAGTGCCAACTGAAGGTGGGCCTGCTTGACGCTGATGTTTATGGACCATCTGTTCCTATGATGATGAAGATTGACAGGAAGCCAGATATCACTGAAGGTAACGCTTTAAGTCTCTAATGTGTTCAAGAAGGCATGTTGTCGATTTAAGGTAGTATTTTAAGTGGATATCAATAAGTTGATCCTTGTAAGTGTGATAGCAAGGGGTTTGAGATAGTTAGAAGTTGTTTGCTCTATTTAAGATCGTTTACTAACCTTGGTTGATTTCATAACTCATCATTCTCATTTCCTCACTCTCACTACTGAATTACATGCGTTGTGCTTTGTACCTTGCAAAATGCGTATTTTGAAAATATACTGAGACACAAGGAAGTGAATTTATCGTATAAGTCAATTTTCACCCCCCCTTGACTCCCCTTCTACACGCATGGCAGATGCCGATGTTGGAGAATGAGTTTTTGTTTTTGTGACTTCATTTACTTCTAGTGATTTCCTTGTGGGCTGAAGTTATGTGAATTTAACATCCAGTGTTGAACTTGAGGTGATACACAATCACACCCAAACATATGCAATGGATCTCTGTTTGTCATGCTTATAACTTGTAAACAACAATTTGAACATAACTTTCTCTCTCTCCTCTCTCTCTCTTGCAGATAAGAAGATGATTCCAATAGAGAACTATGGAGTTAAGTGTATGTCAATGGGATTTCTTGTAGAGAAGGATGCCCCTATCGTATGGAGAGGTCCCATGGTACGTTAGTCGTTATATTTCCCCTACATGTTGGCAACTCATCTTTCAGATGGATTGTGGTCTTACATCAACTTAACAAAAAATCTCAACAATTCATCGTTAGTTAATGTAATATGATGCTTTTCCTTTTCTTTTAGTGAAAAATATGTCTAAACATTGATAAAAAAAAATCGAGATAACCCCGTGCTTTACATTTACTCTCCTTTCATCCTTTTGCCTTTACATCATCTGCAAATAATTACTGGTGGCAGGAATGTAGCAGTTTTGTCCATAGAATTTTTTATTTGCTTCTTATGAGAACTTGAGTCTACCTTCTACTACAGGTGATGAGTGCTCTTGTGAAAATGACTAGGGGAGTTGATTGGGGAAATCTTGATATTCTTGTGGTGGATATGCCCCCTGGTACTGGCGACGCACAACTAACTATGACCCAAAATCTGCAACTATCTGGTGAGTAAAGAGTATTTCATTTAGCCCGAGGACAAAAAAGTATTGCTCTCCATTTCCCTTTTAAGGTTTTGTTAATTTTGTTGTGCTGATTTAATTATCAAAATGACAATTGCCATTATGCTGACTAGCCTTTTGTCTAATTAATAATACTAAATGTTGTTTCTAGGTACCTTGTTTATATTAGTATTTTGTTTTATTCCTGACCTCTATTTTTATGGCTCCTGGATATAATATGGATATGTTGTGACACTGCAAGCATTATGTTTACGGTGTTGAAAATGATTTTGGATGACTTAATATTTCATTTGCTTCATCTGGCGTTCTCTCGTTGCATTTCTGTGGATGACTTAATATTGATTCCCTTCCAACTATTTTGTAAACAGTAAAGTTTTCTCCTTGATAATAAGCAGAAAAGGTTGTGATGTTTGTACATGTGCTTTTGTTGGTTCATTCAGTCTGTTTCCCACATGTTATATAACTCCCTATATCTAAGTGGGGGCCAAAGAAGAAAGCTTTTCCTATTTTATTGCCAATAAGTGACTCTGTTTCAGTAACATATTTTCTTCTTGTACAGGTGCATTGATTGTTTCAACTCCACAAGATATTGCTTTGTTGGATGCTCGTCGAGGAGCTAATATGTTCTCTAAAGTTGGCGTTCCTGTATGATCATTTCTTTTGCTGAAATCTGAAAATGTTTCATTCAGTAATTAGTGAAAAAATTCAGCAATTTGGCTTAGATAATGAAGCATTACTAGATATTGCATAAATAAAAAACTGATTATGATCAGTGGCATAACATTTTTTTTATTACAAATCACATTAGTTACAAGCAATAATGATTTTGTAAGTTTTGGCGCTACACACATGAAACATGCAAGCACCCATGGATGCATGTGAAACATGCAAGCATCCGTTGGTGGATTGATATATTTCTCTTGCATGCATGTGTTTTCACAGATTTATTAGTTTTTGGTATATTAGTAGAAACTGAAAGCAAGTGTTTTCCTCCTCTGTTACTTGTCATGGAGGTGTTTGGGATTTTTATTCTATTGTTGTGATATTCTATAGGAAAGGAAAGAAAAGCTGCTGTTAATAATTCTATTTATAAGCATCCTAATGATGTTTACAGATTTTGGGATTTGTAGAGAACATGAGTTTCTTCAAATGCCCACATTGTGGTGAACCTTCATTCATTTTTGGGAAAGAAGGAGCTAGAAATGCAGCTGCTTCAATGGGTCACAACTTTCTTGGTGAGGTATGCCAACTTTTTTATTTATTTACTTTGGACATGATGAGCGCAATCTCTTGATGTTCCAGTTGATTTGTAACTAGTAATTCACTTCAATTTACATTATGATGTTTCAGATACCGTTAGAAGTGGACGTCAGAAAAGGTTCTGATGAAGGCATCCCTGTAGTGATTTCAGCACCTGATTCTGCGATCTCCAAAGCATATGGTGATACAGCACAAAATGTTGTCAACAAACTTGAGGAATTGGCAAAGGAACCATCTCTCCATCCAGAGATTAATCTGTAAAAACTTTGGTAGAAGAACAATCTCCCCTCCCCCCCATTTACTATGATCTAGTAGCCATCAAATAGTTTTTCTTGATTTTGTTACTTACTTGGTGCTTATATAGTATGCTAATTTTAATCTCTCTTTTCCTTTTCGTTGTATGAATAAGTCGATGTATTCTAGAAATAGGGCATAGGGAAAAGCTCAGAGCAATTTGCTCCAGATCTCAGCCAGTGGTTCTCTTCCTCTGCAGATTGTTTAGCTACACTGACACAACATTTTGATAAGCGAGTGAAACAATTGGGGGTATGCATCCACCTATCCTGACATCATTCCAGATGCTGTAGCCAAACTATAGACATTAATTTTAAGTTTTCTTGAAGATATAGCACTGATGAGAATTCATTAATTCTTGAATGATTACAAAAAAGCTATCCATTTACCTAGTCATGAAATACCAGGTTGTGATAAGTCGTTGGGGAGGATTACTTTAAGAATTCCATAACCCAGAAAAACTTGCAGCTCAAGAATACCATATCTTGTGTCCTTTCTGTGTTTGCACCTTCGCTCGCAAAAGATTGATTTGTGGTGCCGAGCTTATTGCAACACAGAATTGTTCTAGAATTTCTCGACTGGATTAGCAACCTGTTACTTCAAAATGACCTCAGATAGCATATATTCTCATCCAGAAAAAGAAAACTAGAAGGTGCATCTAGCGTATATACCTCTCCAAGGGTTCGTTTATTAGCGCGAAGCACCGTGTTAAAAACATGTATTTTTTTTTTTTTTTTATCAAGAGATTCAAAGGATAATTTTCTGGGAAGCAGATATATTTCGTGTAGTTATTGTACATTGGATTGGCATATGTTCAAAACTGAATATAAAGAGTTTTATTTCTGTTGGATATTTGAGAGTGTGTAGTAAAAAATTGATAGAAATATATTAAAATAATATATATTTTTTAAAAAATTAATGTATTAAAACGAGTTAAAAATATTTAAAAAAATAATTTTTTTAAAAAAAATGGTTTGATGGAACTTCTAAAGACACTCTAGAAAGAATAAAGCTATCTTTATTTTTTTATAATGTTGAAAAAAATAATAAAAAGAAAAGAAAACTATCGTACATTTGAGAGATCAATATATTTATTTTTCTGATGGTAAAAAAATATTTATTTTTCTAATTTCCATAAAAGAAAAAACTTCTTCGAATTCGAGATATCAAGAAGGAAAAAAAAGAAATCTTATCCTTGCAAGAGAAAGGAAATAGAAAGGTCTGAACTTAAAAGTTGATCAAAGATTTCCTCCCCAAATCCCCACCCAAACAACACTTGACGAAAAAAGTTGCAGCGGTCTCCACTCTCCACTTGACCACTCCCTTCCCTACAACTAGAGGCAAATCCATTCCTCTCAGTTTCCTTCCATTTCCCTCCTCTCATTTCCGTTACTTTCCTTTCTTCTCTTCACTCTCAATCTCCTTCCCGTTCCGCCCCTGAATGCATAACTACACCGTAACTCTCAAATCTCCACTCCCTTACCATGCACCTCCTTCCCACCCTATCTTCTCTCTCCCTCTTAACCCTAGACAGTTTGTCCTCCCTTTATCCCCTCAAAAAACTGGAGGATCCATCTACCACAACCCCGTTTTCATCTGTAAAGGAACCCAACTATCCGTCCCCAGTCATGGCTCTGCTTCGCTTGGACCTTCAAACGGGAACGGTGCTGCCGTTCACGACTGGAAAGTGAGGAGTGTTGGTATCGAAAACATTGATGTTGCCACCCTGGGAAATCTCTGTGTTGATATTGTTCTTAATGTTCCAAAATTGCCCCCTCGTTCTCGTGAGGCTAGTTTTGCTTATATGCAAGAGCTGTCCAAATCCCCTCCTGATAAGGTTTGCTCTTCCTTTAACTGATTTCAGTTGTTTAACTTTTTGAAATTATTAGTAACGAAGATAAATTACATTGAAAAACATGAAATTGGAGTGTTGTATTTATGACCCTGTTGTTAATATTAGCTTTTAATTTGAATTTTTGACTGATAATTATGGTTTCAGCAGAAATTTAATCAGTATAATTGAAAATCTATGAAGTTTAATTCTCGCATCAGTGACCCTTTTATTTGTTTTAGCTGTTCATCTGTTTTTGGATTGGTTTTTATGTGATTTTTGCAAGTTCAGATGCTGATGTTAGTATTTAATTTGTGGAGATGATTGGTGTAAAAAACAAATGACAAGGAAAATAAATAAAGTTATGTTTGTGTTGATTAATGTTATTTTTGAAGAATTTCAATCGGTATTTGACTCATTATCTTACTAATAAAAGGCAATTACATTACTGACCACTTGTCTGTGTTGGTTGTTAGTTTGTTTTTAAAGTAATTTGTGCCGTGTTCCTTTTTGCAAGTAGAAATACTGGGAAGCTGGAGGTAACTGCAATATGGCTATAGCAGCTGCAAGATTGGGACTTCATTGCGCCACGATAGGTCACGTGGGTGATGAAATATATGGGCAGTTTTTGCTTGATGTGCTTCGTGAGGAGGGGATTAGTATGGTTGGGATGAGTGAAGATGGTGATATTGTTGATAGTTCTAATGCTTCATATGAGACCCTTTTGTGTTGGGTTCTTGTTGACCCTTTGCAAAGACATGGATTTTGTAGGTAAATGTTTTCCTGGACGTGTAGAATTAGATTACAATATTGAAATAAAAAAGAATAAAAAATTAGGTTGCTATTATCTTTTTGTGCTCAACAGGATCATCTTTATGTGGCTTTTGTTGTTTTCAGTCGAGCAGATTTCTGCGAGGACCCTGCATTTAGCTGGATGACTAAATTAACAGAAGAAGTAAAGATGGCTATTAAACAGTCAAAGATCCTGTTCTGTAATGGTTATGGATTTGATGAGCTTTCCCCAGCTCTGATAATGTTAGCTCTAGATTATGCTGTTGAAGTTGGAACATCTGTTTTCTTTGATCCTGGACCACGTGGAAAGAGTCTTTTGACTGGAACACCTGAAGAACGACAGGCTTTAAGCCATTTGTTGAAGATGAGTGATGTTCTTCTTCTAACATCTGATGAGGTTTGACCAAGAACTTTCTTAGAATGTTTTAAGATTAGCTTCAGTTCTCAGCAAAATGCAATCACTTTAATCTCCAATCAAAAGTTCAAAACTAGTCCAATATTGAAAACAATTCTGAAAGTAGTAATAATGACAATAATAAATACATAAGATAAGATTACCTTGTGTTTTTGTTTATATCCCTTGCATACTGTGATTGGCACATGTGTATACCTAGAGTTTACAAAATAATAGAGAGTTTTGTCGAGCATGAAAAATTTGGAAAGACAATTTTTTAGAATATTCTTTTGATGTCTAACATTTAACTTAAATATGAAATGCTGCATAGAGATTAATTCAGAGTTGTGGATGAGTTAGTCTGGATCTTGCAATGAAAATTGGTCAATGTGTAAGCTATTCTTCAAAAAATTTCATTTGTTGAAGTATAAACTGATTGTTAAATGAATTTGTTTTGTTAAGCACTTTCCCATCTGTCCTTATAAGTGTTTGAAGTTCAATGCTAGCATAGATTCTTACTGCGTGATTGTCATCAATAACTTTCGCCTTGTTCTTTGGATATGCTGTCAATTACAGATTGCTGCTTACTTCTATAGAACCAATTAAGTACTGAAATCCTTCATGGCTCATGAATACTTGTTCATGGATACACAACATGACTAAAAAGCTCCAAACAGCATCATCAATGTGTTTTATCCACGAATTAGAATATTAGTTTTAGATTTTTCCTTGGCCATTATACGCCAGGAGTTCTTTCTTTTTTGGTTTGTCTTGGAGCTTTTTATGGCTGTTACAAGTAGTTTGTTACACTTCACTTGTATAGCAATTAACTCGTCTTTCATTTGTGCTCTGAGTTTGAATTCTTTAAGCTGTTTGCATCGTGCTGTTCTGATTTAGTTCGCATACATTAATTATCTGACAGGCTGAGTCATTGACTGGAATAGGAAACCCAATACTGGCAGGGCAAGAATTGCTTAAAAATGGGATACGCACAAAATGGGTGATCATTAAAATGGGTTCGAGGGGCTCGATTCTAGTTACCATGTCAAGTATATCCTGTGCACCTGCATTCAAGGTATGATATTCCTGACCTTTTCATAGAGTCATTTGAAGGTGCAACTCTATTGTATTTCCTTGAAACCATGCGCCTTTATTCTCCCGTAGAATGCCTTAGTTTTAGGATGTTTTTAGTGCATCAAATTTGAACATGTTCATTGTTAATTTCCACCATTTACTGCCTCATTTTGCTTGCTGGACATTGCCAAAGCCTTTCGGCTTTCAAAACCTGAGAGGAAGCGAAACCAAGAGCATGGCAAGTAGTAAAGAGTCTTTTTTCTGATCATCTTTGATTTTTATTTTTCTTTTTTTAATTTAGGCCATGTAAGTTTTGCTTTTATACACTTGTGAATAATTCACACTCAAGCTTCCCATAGCTAAGCTCTTGTTTCTACCCATATATCTTGAAAAGTGGAAAATAAGATTTTGATTGATATTCTTAGTGGACACTGGACAGTCCAATATTTTGTCTTAACTATTTTTCCCATTATATGTCCTAAAAAGTGGAAAGGAAAATTTTGATTGGTATTCTAAAATGTGATCAGGTGAATGTCATTGACACTGTTGGATGTGGAGATAGTTTCGTAGCTGCTATTGCATTTGGTTATATCCATAATATACCATTGGTAAATACATTAGCAATTGCAAATGCAGTAGGTGCTGCAACTGCCATGGGCTGTGGCGCTGGCCGTAATGTGGCTACCTTGGAGAAAGTAATTGAACTCATGAGAGCATCAAATATCAATGAGGATGATGAATTCTGGAATGAACTAGTAAAAGATATGGATACTGGAGAAATCACGTTTCTGTCAAAAATGGTCATAAATGGAAGGAACAATCAAGTAAACCATGTCGCTCTACAAAAAGTGGTTTCTGAACTGCTCCCAAAGCTCGAAGATAATAGGTTAGAGGGAAAAGTGGCTTCTTGATGGATACAGTAGAATGCAGGTATCACTTGATGGATGCAATAGAATGCAGGTGTTTAGAATCAATTTGATTTTTGAGGTACTAATTAATTTTGTTGGTTTAGTGTGCTCAATTTCACTGGCAGTTTTGCTTGCCATGTAATCGATTGCCATAAGTAATACAACAGAGTTCATCTTTGGTGGAACAAGGATGAGATACTTGCCAAGAAAAGTTCCATTCCAATCAAAGAATCAGCAGAAGTCATATTTTTCCGCTTCTGGATCATTTAGAAACCTTTTGGAAACGCAGTGCAAACCGTGTTTTCAAAAAAATTATTTATTTATTTATTTTTGCTAAAATTTAATATGGTTTGTATGTTTTGGATCGTTTTGATGTGCTGATGTCAAAAATGATTTTTAAAAAATAAAAAAAATATCATTGGCATGCATTTCGGCACGAAAAGTTATTTAAAAAAGCAATCGCTACCACACTGCCAAACACACTCTTATTATATTAATATGATGGTTGCACGTTGACATCCCAGAGAGTTGTGCTTTTGAACCGGGTTTCTCCGAACAACTATTCTTGCAATCCTATGCTCAAGAAGATGTTCCAATTCTTTGCAACATGATTACTTCTGTAGCAGGTATTATAATATGATTTTTATTCTCTATAAAAGAGATTGATTTCTCTTGCACCATAATAAGTTTTTGTTAGCGCCAAGAAAACACTAAGCTCCAGTGATTGCAAATTGTCGAAGTTGCGTCCCAAGTCTATAATGAAATGAAATGATTTCAGGAAAAAGGTCCGAGCATTAGCATATTTTCTTGCATGCTTAGTAACTGAGGGTGAGTTCCAGGAGGATGTGGCCTGTGGACGATGATAAAGTGATCTATGTATGTAATGATAGTATGTGGAGGAGCCTTAGTATAATAATATGAGTGAGGGACCCCGTGCAGGATTACTAGTTTCCATAATACCCCACCTTTTTTAGCTTCTTGCCGTGCCGATTTGACACTATAATTATTCAGCATTTATACGAAGCCGCCATTGCCAGTAACTCGTATTTGGAACTTATTTTTTACGTGTTATAAATTATAATCATGATTTACAGTATAAAGATCGTATAAGAAAATCGGTGATTGGGATCAGGAGCTGCAATGGGCAAAAATTCACCTGCGGAACAAAACTTGTCTCTCCATTTTGCTTAGGCTCTCTTGGCGCTCCTATGTTTACCATGTTTCCACTGAAAGAAAATGTTTTCAGGGCAACTGGAAGTGTTGTCACTTCTAAATGCTCTGTTGTTAATCAGTGTCTATTCGTTTTAAAGCCTTAATTTTGCTGCTTCTGCCAGACCTGGAGAGTACTACAGCGTTTTTTACTTGAATTTTTTCATATTTTTTCTGCCAGACCTTGTTATTTCTCATCTTGGACTGCGTTCTTTTACGCAACCTTCTTGCCCTGTGGCGCATTTTGTTTCTGTGGTGTAAAAATATTTTAATTAATTTTTTTATTTCAAATTAATTTTTTTTTTATATATTAAAATTAAATTTAAAAAAATATGTGTTATTTTAATATATTTTGAAATAAATATTTTAAAAAGCATATCATAGTATAAACTCAGCCGTTTGGGAAAGTGAAAATATCATTTTTTGTGTTTTTTTTTTTCAATCACAATTTAAAGAGGAATTTCGCCATGATGCTGCTCCTGCTCTGCATTTCTACATGGCTGCATCACCTTCACCAATCAAATTGATGGGATGGGATTTGGAATTCAGTTAATTAGATTTTTTGGGCCCCCAATGTTATCGAAGAACGATACTAATTAGAATTACAATATTGCCGAAGACATCTACCTCGTTGCATTCATTTTGTAATAATCTCTTTTTACTCATGTATAATTTCTTTTTCTTGGTTTGAGAATTGAGAGTTACTAATCATCTTTTTCTAGTATTTTTTTTAAAAAAAACAAAATTATTTTTCAAATTGATTGATGCTGCGGGTAGAATGGAATCAATCATTACACAGAGAGACGAAAGGAAAGCCCTGGTCTCATCTTTCTATCCCACTAGAGAATCGAAGTTCACCTTGCTTGATTTACGGCCTACTGAGTCCAAAAAACCATTCCAAAATTGATTCAAAAAAGCTAGAAAAATCCAAAAATATATTTAAGGAGCTCGAGTCCAACTCTTAAAGGTGTAGGCTTGGGCAACATCCCGAGCCCATGCACTCAGCATAGGCATCCGCCTATGCAGGGCATGCTGGCACCCCAGCCCCAACTGGTGCAGGGCATGTGCCCACCACCTGGTTGGGCGTGGCATGCAAGGTGCTGGGCATGCATCCCAGCATTTTCCTGGGTTCGGATGCGTTTTCTAAGTTAAATATGCTTGGGTTCAGGCACACTTGCTAAGGGTTTTTTTTGGAGACATGATGCAATTCCTTCAATATTTTTTACTGATTTTATACCTATTATTTTAAATAAAATATAATATAATTCAAAATATCACAATGTTGAAATTATATTTCAACCCTTTATATCCATAAAAAAAACAAGATTCATAAGTTATAAATTCATCATGAATCCTTCAAACTCAAAAGTTATAATCTCTTTATTTTTAACATTTTCAGCATATATATTTTCAGATTCTATCATTTTAAAATATCATCGTACTTTTTTATTTATAAAGTTACTAACTTTATCATCAGAAAGTCTCCATGTTTATTAAAGAAGAGTTTTTTGTAGGTATCAACCAGGCACCACCTGCTACTATCAATTACCTGAGCTTTTCATGTCAAGACGACATATACATTGATTAAGAAGAATGAATTAAATTACTAAAACGGAGAGATTAACTAATTATCTAATACATTAACTTTATTTCTAAGTAATTTTGATTTTCAGAACCATCACATAAATTTTATTTCTAAGCATTTTAAATTTTAGAACCCACCACAACCTCAATTAAAATTTATATTTTGTTTACCAGGAAAAACAAAATGTGAAAACACATGGATTAAGAGCAACGCAGACATTTTTGAACCCTCCTAGCCAGCATGTAGAAACCATATATATTTATATATAACCACACGATTTTCATAATTAAGAGTCATAGCTTGGTAAAGTAACATTCAAGTCAAATAACTCAAGCTCCTGCAGGCATAATTTTAACTAGTAATCCTTACATTTTGGTGCCAGCTGCCTGTGCTTGGACTTTTCTCTTGATGAGTGATTTTTTCGCCCTTATGGATCTAATTATGAGATCAAAGCTTACAGCATGAGACTTCACCCCAAAAAGAAAACATGCACTACAATGTTGCTGACAAATCTCGACTAAAAAACTGCCTATCTCTCGGTTTGAGACAAAATATTAAAGTAAAAAGCTCGTAGTGTAACACCAGATTATTTGACTGTTCAAACGATATTGTCAAGTGTGAGTGTGAATGTGTTCATATTGGCGTATCCAATAAATATGGCATGAAATATAGCTGCCGCTTGCCGCTGGGCAAATTGGAAAATGGAAACCGTGGCAAATATTTCAAAGCAGCTTCGTACTAGATGATGCCATGTATCTATAATATCTCATGTGTACGGTCACATCGTCGTACTTTACAGAACTCAATGCTTTGAACTCGTAAATTACGTTTTGCTGACAAACTAGACAGGGTATTAGTCGCTAAAGTTGAATTTCCTATCACATTCAAGCTTAACAAACAAAAAGACAGGCAGATGTCTTGACTTGTGAGTTGGGCTTTCTAAAGAAAGCAATTGAAGAGGAAGACCTGGCCTTTTGTGCTGTCTTGGGCTACTCTGCTTGCTGTCTGTTGTTTTGTTTCGAACCTGTACTGTATTCCACACTTTGTTAGAGATGGTTTGCTCATTTCTCGAAGTTCTGTCAAAACAAGCAGCTCATGGCTTGAAAAGCACATCAACAACAAAATCATGACCTCTACTCCAATGAGTTCCTTGTTGAAACAACGCACTCTAAACAGCAATTTGCACCAACTGGCTGTTTTAAGCTAAATCCAGATCTTTGTGAGCAACAAGAAACCTATCTGTGCAGAGGGACCTACTCATTAGTTGTACTTCTCGTGAATTATTTCATAATAATTATTGCTGGCCTAAGTATGCGACACCCTGCCGAGTAAAAGGGAAAGATGCAACCCTGCTTTCAACAGGCACCATTGTAGAAATGTTCTCAATTGTGAACAAGAAATACATGACACCTTACCTTTTGAGAACATGAATGCTTGAAATGTAGAAACAGAAGTCTATTACAAAAAGAGGCTTTGACTTTTTAATGTAATTAATCTGTACAGAGCCAATGATTCCCGTTGCTTTTTTATTAGCTCTCACTCTAATGTGTTTTAGGGCGATAGATTTATCAATCAATTGTCGTTTAAAGGTACATTATTATCAACTTTATTATTCTGTCATCATTTCCAACAATAAGGGGCCCCAAAAGGCCTATTTTGACTCCACATTTTGCATCTAAGACTGTACGTTTTTCTTCATGATAGATAGATTTATGGGCCAAGAATCGTTTGGCTGGATGTAGGAGGTGTCTCTTATTGATGCTGAATTCTATGATGGAACTACGCAAGGACGACTACTGTCCACAGTAATATAGGGTAGGGTACCTTAGCTGGATCTCATAATTGTTACTAACTTGTCCGGCTTTGCTACATGATCTCTAGCTACTTAAAAGTGGGATCGAACATGAGATACAGGGATTTTTATATGCTTTAACTGTGAACAGGACATGTTATCTACCGAATTGTGATGAACCGCAAAATATCGATGACAATTAAAAGAAACTAGGAGCATATCACCAATGCATTTTGTGTGTGGACACAACTTGGCTTGCCATTATCTGCTTTAAAGATTAGCAGTAGCCTTTCACAGTCTGGCGCCAGCAACATAAGGTTGATTGAATGAATTCAGCTTTTGGAATAAAGGAAGATTTGCTGAAAAGAATTGCTTTGATATCTAGTCCCAGAAACAAGAACTGAGGGGGCTTGTCCAACTTTTCTCAAACTGAGATTACACACTTTGATCACATGTACAGGATGCTGCCAAGTTCCCTTGTCATAAAAAGAAGTGTTATAATAACATGGTTATAGTTTGGCACCTCTTTTCTGCTTCAGAAGTAATTAAAGCACCACAGGCTTCCCAAATTCAACATTTTAGAGAAGACAAACAAATTAATTTCTGCAAATTAAAGTCTAACTTAATCAATTACCGATCGATGAAGCTCAGGTTTTTTTTTTTTTGGTGGAATCAAGTTAAAGTTCACCAGTCAATACTTCATGTTCTAAGAATCATTCTTTGATTCCTTTGCGTATATCGTAGGTAACTGATGATGAAATATATGCTCCCAGCTCTAGCAGTATGCTCTGAAAGTTCAATTATTCAAAGTAATATGCTAAATAGACTGCTTTATTTGGCAACAAAATTCAAGCTGTCGGTTGAAACATTGGGTTTTATCTTTACTCGTCACTTTATAAAAAGCAACTTTACCTGCAGCTACCTTGGGAGAATTTCAAACCTGCTAGTCTTTTACATATTCATGGATTAATTAGTCATATGCATATATACCCCTTTATGCAACAAATTAATTAGTGACTGATCAGTACTGTGATTTAACTAGTTAGTGACTTGGTTTTCCACTTTCTTTTGTCCATTTCTCTTTCTTCTTTTTTTTTTTTTTTTGTTGTTGACCAAAGATTACATCTTTAAGCAGCAGGCCAATCCGTGTTGGACTTGGGACTTAAGCTTGGCATCGTACAAGCTCCATATGCCATCATTTATGAAGGTTCTCCACCTCCCACCTTCCCTTTACCTTAGTGGCAAGCAAAAGACATGTTCCTTACTTGGCATGAACACAAGGGTCAAGGTCTTGCAAGCAAGACTCTCTAAGACTAATCAGCTCCATTAATCACGGATATCTAACTAAAATCATGTTTTGTTTTAGCAGGTACATGGCTGCGAAGTACAGTTCGATTATATAAGAAAAATGTCCCTTGCGTATTAATGAACATTAAACAACACGAGTCCTTCTATGGTGCCTTGGTTTTTTTTTCTTTTTTCGGCTGCAGGTGACTCTGGTTAAAATTAAAGGCACTGTCTTTTGCGTGTATTAAATGTTCTGGACTATATATGACCAAATCTATTTCGAGAAATCAGTGTACAGTAAGTACCATTGGAAAAATGACATCAATTTCGTTGTAGGATTTTCCTAAGCTGACAATCCTTGATGATCCGATGTTTTTAATGGGATAAGCTAGACGGTCAAAACGCTTTGTTTACTGAATCGGTTTGAAAGGAAGCTGTTGAATACTTGAATACACAGACCCCATATTGGTGTCGGAACCCTAAAAGAGGCTGTTTGGGTTGACCTCATCATCGAATGCACACACTTACTGTTAAGACAGAAATATTAATTATCATGTTCGAGAAAAAAGAGTAATTAAAGTTAACTCACTTCTGCCCAAAAACACGTTTACCTACGTGTGAAAAGCTTGGTTAGGGGTAGTGTAGAAAGTGGATTCCAACTCCATGTCATGTGACTCAAGCTCGAATATCTTTATCATCCCTACGTATATAAGGACCCCATGAAAAAAATAATGCATGGCCAAATCAGAAACTCCATGATTTGTCTCTCTCCCCCTCACCCCATCTCTCCCTCTCGCGTATTAACTGTTGAGGGGATTGTCGTCTGGTTCGATGTCATTCATGAGAAGCTCAAACATAAACGTAATATTGAATGATTTCGGACCAGGCTTCATTCCCCCCAACAATGTTTGATTAGCGTTCACAGAATGGATTGAGGTTTTTTATGCAAAGCACGCATGATGGTCTTCCTGTCTTTGATCTCTCTGGTCCATTGTAATTAATTTCTTATCATGTTTTTCCTTGACTGAGCATATGTTTTATGTAACAGGGTTTAATTCAATCTTCTCCATGGTAGTCCTCGGTTAGATTCAGATAAGGGATCCTGCAAGTAAATTAAGGTTGGTGTTTTATTGTCTCGATCGATAATAGTATTTAATTTTGCACGAACTATTTTTGTGTTTTTCTTTTCCTCCGATGAAGAGAACACACCTCAATGCTAATTCAGCAATCAGAGGCGGCAGTACTTGGTATGATTTCAGTTCCAATCTCTTGTTCATGTCTCTACATGATTGTATCTTAGAGAATATATTTTCTGTGTATGCGATATATATTTCAGGAACCAGGGGAGCAAGAAGAAGAAAGTATCCAAATTTAGTTTCCAAGCTTTTTTGCCTCGTTTAGTTTCATATGATCTTCAGCGGCATCACCATTAACTTCTCATTTGTACCAGGTGGGTCAGATATATTAACTCTTGTGGGTCAACTTTAATAAATAAAATTAGAACTACCATAACTGGGATCAGATTTACATGTGAAGCTCATTATTTCTGGTGGGTCAGATTTGTTTGATATTGTTGTCATGTACATGTATATATGCGTGTGTTTGTGAAGAGCAACTGCAGCTTCATGTAAGGATTGGCAATGGATATCCATTTCAATGTGTACAAAATTTATGTATTCATACCTTATTTATCAATATCAATATCGGATCTGACAATATTCATTATGGATCGGATCGGTTCGGACAATATTCATCGAGTTGGGATAAGATATTACACTATCCCTAACTCCATGGGCGCTTTAATCACGAGGATTGTAATGAAAAAAGAATCAAATCATGTACAAAGTCTAAAAATTAATTAGGGAAGGTGAACAAGCAGTTGTATTGTACGTACTGCTAATTAATTACATGATATCACGATATAATTGATGATTAATGAGTTCAGCTTGGTATCCATGCTAGCTCTGATCCTCTTCTAAAGATCACATGTTAATTTGAGGCCCTTCTTTATAGGGAAAAAGAAGAAGAAGCATGATGTGACGATAATATCATGTTTGTTAGTGTAGAAATAACATCTTTTGTTGGGATTCTCATGTTGAAAGCAGAAAAAAATTGAAATTGAAAGATTCGAAGCAATCGAAGAACTGCTTGGTGCGATGTGAAAGGGATGGAAAAGGGAGATGAAAGGGGGAAAAAGTTCAATTAGTTGATGATAACCTGTAGAGAATCTGCTCTGCTTATGCGCTACGTACCAAAATTGTGATGCAACTCCTTTTCCATGCATCAATATTGAAGGGCTCCTACTTGCTTAAAGTCTAGGGTTAGGGTTACCAAAGAACAAAAAATTATCTCTTTACCTTTCTTTTTCTTTTTATTATTATTATTATTATTATTATCGTCCCTGTAACATTTTTCTCCAACTAATTTTTTCCAGAAATTTCTTCGCATGTCCCATAGGATGGCCGAGATGGGTTAGAGTTGAGAAATCATGGCAAAGCACCCCATCTTTTAAACGAGTACAAGGCAGGGATGGAGAGAAATTTGAGAATATATATTGCATCTTGAAGTCAATAATTAATTAGACAAGCAAAAAAAAACAAAATACAATGATTTAGATTTAATAAATATATAATGGTTATTTTTTTCTCATGAATGTAAGAGGATTTTAATTCATATAAGATATGTAAATTGGTTTTTTATGTGTGTTCTATCTCTCTTTTATATTATAAATATATCTAATAGTCATGGCTTGAGTATCATTAAATTTCTCAATTAAATTTATTATTATTATTATTATATAGCATGGGTGTCCGGGTCAGCTTGCGTGTATTTTGACTAATTTCACGAGCCCTGAAGTTAACGATCATGTAAGTCTCCAATGGCCTCTCAACTAAAATTTTTGTATCTTAATTTTGGAGCTTTTGATCTTAATTTATTTTCTAAAAATGATTTGTTCTTTTATTTTATGTTTCGATTTTATTACATAACATAAATATAATGATTAACGATTCAAACTATATATATTTCATCGTAAATCTTAAAACTTAAAAGATTTTGATGTAAGTTGATACATGCATATTCATCCATTGGATATTGGTTGAAATGAATTAAGGATGTAAATGATACATGATTCAACTACTATATTATCATAAACTTTTAATTAATTTAAGGGGGTTTGATAAATATTGATGATATAAATTCCTTATCCCTTTTTCTAGTTTCACTTCTTAATAAATAAAAATATTCAATACACCTCTTAAATCAAATTAATTAAGCTTGCAATATGAACTTTTAATTAGTTTAAATAAAAATAACATATAAAAAGCAAATATATGATAAGAAATCTTGATTTAAAGTTTCCAATTTAAAAAAGTTATCATGTTAAATAGCTTTCATATTTAACATAATATAATTAGCTAATAACTTAACTCTTGTGTTAGCATGGTGTTTGACATTACCATTCAATTATATTTTGAATTATTTTTTTAATTTTAAATTATTTTTTTATTTTTGTATCATTTTAATAAACTGATATTAAAAAAAATAATTTTAATATATATAAAGATTAAAAAAAAACACTTCAAAAGACACTACATCAAGTGTTCAATCAATGGAGTAATTATTAATTCTTATGATTTTAGCATTATACATGGATATGGACAAAATCTTTAAATGTGACTTAGTTTAGGCAAAGACGCAATGTCACGTGACTTGCATCTTAAAGTGATAAACGGAGTAACAATTCTCTTACTCCTTTTTTGACTTGGGTGCAATGATGCTTGAAAAAGCATTCAACAACTAACACAAGAAACCATTCAAACTAGTGACTTTTTTTTTTCATGGAAAAAGATAGAGACTTTAGGGCAACACGATCACATATCTAGGAGACCCACTGGAGAGCTCGATCGGCTTCCCCAAATCATCTTCATTTAGAACAAAATCTACCATAAAACAG